>Ga0209517_10003862_pt1 | contig 20031 bp, 13 predicted proteins | sample PeaSoiMetSII2010_FD_187695 | JGI IMG/M metagenome (GOLD analysis project Ga0209517, IMG submission 187695) | Peat soil microbial communities from Weissenstadt, Germany - SII-2010 (SPAdes) (version 2) | ecosystem: Environmental > Terrestrial > Soil > Wetlands > Peat | place: Germany...
ATGGACGCAAAAGAAGGCAGCTCTTCATGAAACTTTTCTTCCGAGAATTGAGAAATCTTCTGTGAAATCCGCACCAATGCACGGTTGGCTTTTTCCATGACCTCCATGAGGTCTTTGTCTTTGTCTATCTCCAGCTTCAGGCCCAGGGCGATGGCCTCAACCTCGGCGAATGTTTCGATTACGATTTCATGAATGTCTTCATGGCTGAGATGGAGGATTCTCCCTGCCTCCGCATAAAAGAGATGAAACGCTCCCGGCGACTTGAGAAGGATCTTCGAAAAAAGTCTTGCCAGATCGCACAGGGCGCACAGGACCGAAACGCCGGGGACTCGTGCCGCCTCGCCATAGAGTCGCTGGCACTCAACGATGTGATCGGGAAACTTCCAGAACCTCAATGCTGCCGCGCCAACCTGCCGGTGATCGAGACCATAGGCGGCCCTCTCGTTTGCCAGTAGTTTCCCGAGTGGCTCCATGTCAAGTTCGAACCGGGCAGGCCGTCCCTTGATGAACAGATCGAAGAGAATGGGCAGTCCGATTTCCAGGGTCATCGCGCTCAGGAAAGCCTCTTCGGGGTTAACGGCTCCGGAACGCTGGGCGAGCGCTTTGGCGATCAATCCGCGGTAAAGGGAGACGCGCCAGAACATTTCATAGTCGAACCGCTCGACCCTGCCCATGGGGAAAGCCCCCCGAAGCGAAATAGACAGGGCCATTAGTTTTATCTGGTTGCCGCCAAGCCTCATAACGGCATGGGACAATGTGGCTGCGGGACGGCCGGCCCCAAAGAAAGAGCTGTTTGCAAGATTTAAGAGGCGTACGGTCAGCGATGGGTCTTTTTCGATCAGCATGACCATCTGTTCGACAGTGGCTTCCTCATCGGATGCAAGCTCCAGGAGCTTGACCGCGAGCGCCGACAAAGGCGGCAGTGCGTAGCCTGATTCGAGCTGTCGAATGATTGTTTGTTCAGTATCGTCCATGTGAAATACCACCTCTTACCATAACATCGGAATATAGCTGTTCTTTCGTTAACTTAAACCAAGTGCTGTAATAGAATTATTTCTGGTTCTTTCCGTTTTCAGGCACCGTCCCTTTCTTCAACTCCGTCATGGGATAAACCCCATGGGCGCTCAAATAAGCGCTTAAGTTGTTGAATTTACTGGATCTCGGGTAGAGAGTCTCGTCACCCCGGCGCAGGCCGGGGTCCAGTGTCTTTAACTATTGATTTTACAATGAAAACCAAAGATACTGGATTCCGACATCAAGATTGACAGGGGCCCCACGCTGGACCCATTGGGTTGCGGCCGGGTTGTCAATCGCCGGAATGACAGGTTTTCCCCTTGTAACTGCCCATGTTGCGTCGCTACTATAACCAAAACTTCTAACAATCATAACTTTAAATATTAGTTTATAATAGCCATCAATTTAAATGAATTGACAGTTATTGTCGATTATTGCACCTATGAATCGACAAGCGAACTCCTGCATTTCAAACCAAGTAATCTTCTGTAGGCTGAGTACCTATTCATAAATCACGCTCCTTCGGATCTCACCAACTCGCAATCATTGTGAACGAACGTGTGATTTTCACTTTAATCTCCTGGTCATTGCGATCAGGATCTAAAGAAAGGGGGATCCCATGGCAAACGCTGAAGGTATGGCGACGGGAAAAAAAGCGATCGATGTTATTGGTATCGGACCTGAGGGGCGATTGGGCGGTCTTATCCAGTTCGCCGGCCTTGGAGTTCTTTCAGTAGTCGTCTTTGTTTATGCTTTGTCGCCCGCAACTATTGTCCTTACCCTTCTTCCGGCAACTCTTATCATGCTCATCACCCTTGGGCAACTTGTCCTGATAGGGGACGGTTTTCCCTTTGCGCCTCCGGGCGGCAACTGGACACCTGCTGTGTCGCGCGTTGAAGCCGGCGCGAAGATGACAATCATATGGGCGGCATTTACCGCAGTATTTCTCATTTTCATGCTTTACATCTATCCTGGATGGCCGATGAGCCCTCTCTATCTTTGGTGGGGCGCCATAGCCTTCTGGTGTACTCTTCTCTACGGAATAAACTGGAATACCTGGCCCGTTAAAGGGAAGATGCATCCCTGGCTGACAATGCTCGTGGGGTTTACCGTTGTTTTGGTAGTTACCTCGTTAGTCTGGAACTTTTTGACTAACCTTGCGGGAACGCCTCTTGCCAACACGCCGATGGACCATAAAGGTCCACTCAATGTTAGTTGGCTGACCGGCTATATTGTTTGGGCAATTGCGTGGTTTTTCATATTGAGTCCCGTATTCACGACACAGGGATGGCCATTTACCAGTCTGGGCCATCCCGGCACGGCAATAGCGCAAACGGTTGTTGCCCATGCAATCGCATACATTTGCTGGAGTGGAAGCCTCGCCCTTGGCATGAGTCCCAGCTTCTCATTTGGCGCGGTAGCCTCATCGCTTATCTTCTGGGCTTTGGTGTATGGGTGGCACTTGCAGTTCTGGGGAGTAACGAAATATACCGGAGCTGCGAGAGCGCTTGCAGCGTTTGTGGTGCAATGCGTTCTTACAGCCTTTTGGATCGGTCTTCTCAAAGTCGTATTGGCGCCAGTTGGAGACGCAATTGCAGCAGCGAAACTTCCTGCGGACGTGAATATCCTGATTATCTATTTGAACCTTTGTATTTTTGCTCCCGCCCTCATTTGCCATAATGCGATGTGGCTCAGGTGGCCCCTGACGCTGCCAAATCCTCCCGGAACGCCGCCGCCGGATGTGTCGGCGCCCTGACGGAAAGCGGGGCGTTTCCTGATATCACCAATGAGCGAACAAGAATTCAAATAGCGGCCCCGGTCAAAGCCGGGGTCAAACCTTTTTGTCTCGACTTGGGAGGGGCAAAATAAAGTTTCAAACTTTTAAGCGTACTGCTTTACCGCGATTTAAATGAAATGGTCAGCAAAAGAGTGCTGCAAAAAGTCGGTACGACCGGAAAAGGCACCTTCTACACCCTTCGAGGCCCACTAGGGGCCAAACGTGCCAACGCGTACTCGCCACCTCAAAGGGGCCATGCCCTGAGGATATCTTCGGCGGTAACTTCTGCGCCGCACATCGCAAGATCCTGGTGCGGCAAGACGATCAACCTCAGCGATGGGTCAGTTTCCCCTTCTTTTTCTTTAGTTTCACTACTGTCGGCTCCCCGGGACGGACCAAACCGGGCACTGGGAAGAGCGTCAGATTGAGATAAATCGAGTACCTTAAGGGGGGTGCTCGAAACATGAATTGAAGGTTGTTCAGAAGGCGAAATCAGGATCGTAGGCCAAGCTAGTCCTGAGGAGTTTACTTAATCGATTTCGCTTTAAGCAAGTTAATGCCTCTGGTAACTCGGTCCCAAGATATGTTGGGATTCTTATTCTTTTTGTTTTCGCAAGGTCCTCGAGTGTCCATGTATAAGATAATCCCAGCGTATAACATATCGCCCTCGTCTCCTGCGCAGCGATCAGCAGCAGACTTTGCAAACTGTTCCCACTCTCCTTTATCGCTATGCCATTGTGGCAATAAATCCCATGCTCTGTAATAATAGAAAGTATAATATTTTGGTTCAAAGGCTATTGCATCGTTGAATAGTTGCTCATACTTGGATCTGTCATACGAATCTACTGAAGCAATTCGAAGATAAGCTGCCCACCAACCAGGGCATTTTTGTTTTAGCGATTTGGCTTGCATGAGGATACTCTCAGCTTCTTTGAGTCGAGTGTGAAAAGTGTGCCATTGCTCCTCACTAATTGTAGAGGCCATCCCGTATCCTCGTCCATGAAATGCGTATCCAATCATGCAATCTGCCAATGCTACCCTGGCAGTGATTGAATCAGGTTTTGCTGCGACCCAGTTCTTGAGAAGGTTTAGTCTTTCCTGGAACAGATTTTCATTAGGCATTTTTAGATGGTACGACAAACCGTCATATAGTTCTGCTAATGCCCATATGCCATCTACATATATTTCCTTGCTGTTCCTATACCTATTAGCCGAAGATTCAATTTCATCGTATCTCGACTGTTCTAGCAGAAGTCGATTTGATTTCCATATTGTAGATATTTGCTGGCTTAAAATCTTGCTATCAATCAAGTCCTCCCAATCGCTGAATTGCCCGGCCTGAGCTTTTGCCGTGACAAGAAGGATTGTGGTAAGAATGCATATCAGACAGAGTTTTTTCATAAATTTCCCTTCCGGATTAATTTCGCTTTTTGCGAAATGATCAACTCATCTATCGCAGGTGTAGGATGGTACGTACATCCTAGGATTACGACTAAATCGGCAAAATTGAGAATCTGCTTAAATCTTTTGATGAAGCCAGGTAGAAGGGTGGGCCAGGTTTCATCCTGCCCGCAAGAAAGGGAGGCAACGTTTAAGTTCTGCCTGGCCTTAAACAGCTCCCCGGGACGGACCAAACCGGGCACTGGGAAGAGCGCGTCAGCCTTGCTCAAGTTTGATAAACGTCTCGCCTATGTCCGATGGAAACTACAAGAACCACAAGAACATCGTCATGTATCTCGTAAATGATCCTATAGTCACCTATGCGGATACGCCAAGCTTCTCTGCCGGTGAGCTTCCTGACGCCGACAGGTCTCGGATCATCGGCAAGAGATCGAACAGCCGTGATAATTTGGTCGCGGTTAGGTTGAGGAATGCTCGCTAATTGCTTCTGAGCTCTCCTTTAGATGAGAAGCTCATATCTCAATCAGAAATCCCTTTATTGATCTCGGAAACGGCCTGTTCAAAAGGAATTGCCTCCGTTTGATCTCCTTTGGCACCATCATAGGCTCGAATATCGTCGAGTTCTTCAAGCGCATCGAAGATCTGCTCCCAATCCGAAATAGGAACCACAACGGCCTTGCGGTTTCCTTCCTCGTCAACCAGATAATGTCCATGAAACCCGATCATCTCTCTCCTCATTCAACTTCAATCCTAATAGGATTATGCACACTAACAGCTTACTTGGCAATTTGGAAAAGGCGCTCACTCTCTCCGCAGCAGCAACCCAATAGGGCTGTCATCATTCACTGTGGTGCGAGCAAAAATCATCCGCCGATGATCCCTGACCCCGGACATAGAGGCTATAATGAATATGCGGATAAAACATTTGTTTTTCTAAAGACTGACCACCGGCCACTGACGACTGTTTTGCTACAGCTTATGCACTTTGGTGGCAAGGATTTTACCCACGAGCGTTCCGATATCATGGGGCGGGGTATCGCCGGTGCGCAATTGTTCCAGCATATCCACGAGGGCCCGGGCAGGAGGTGAGAGCTGCTGGTTTTTCAGGTAGGCGATGAAGACCTCCAGCGAAGGGTTATGGCCCCTTAGCCGAACCGTTGCCAATTTCTTGTCGGAAATTTCCTGGGCCACGGCGACATTGACCAGGAAGGCCAGTCCTTCTCCCTGCATGACGAGCTGCTTGATAAGCTCGGTATTGCCGCTTTCCATCAGGATGTTCGGGACGCAACTATTGGCCTCGAAAAGCGCATTGACCTCCTTGCGTGTTCCCGATCCTGTTTCCTTCATGAGAATGGGTTCCCTTAGCAATTGTTCAAAAGAGATACTCTCGTAAGCGGTCAGTGGGTGCGAGGGGGAAAGAATCAGGACCAATTCTTCACGTCGAAACGGTGTGAAGCTCACTTCTTCCACGGTGACAACCCTGCTGGTCACCGCTACATCGTTTTTGAACTCGATCAGGTCCAGGATCATATCCTTGGAAGTGCCCTCATTGACGACTATTTTGATATGGGGGTGGGCCTTGTGAAAATGGGATATCAGTGAAGGCATGAGGAAGCGGGCATAGGTCTTGGTCGTACCGAGCCGCAACAAGCCCTCGGATAATTTCAGCATGCCGCTCATGCTCTTTTCAATCGTTTTTTCATATTCGAAAACCTTGCAAACATGCTCATACAGGACGCGCCCTTCATAGGTGAGATACAGTCTGCGCCCCTTCTTTTTGAAAAGCGTTAACTTGCAGTTATTTTCCAGTGCGTTTATCTGAGCGGTGATCGCGGGTTGGGTGATGAAGAGTTCTTTTGCGGCCTGAGTGAAATTCTGGGATTTGGCTGCGTGGTAAAAGGCCCTGAGCTGGTTGAAGTTGAGCATAAAACAGCTCCCCTTTTGCTTGCCGGATCTAAAAGTCTGGGACTATCCGGAAAAATAACTTCAACTTATGGATAACATATCTCCGAGTCAATTGACAATTTTTTCTTATCGTCGCAACTCTTCTCCAGGGTTGTAGGAATGTTGCATATCGATTATGCTAAACAGGGACTCTATCTAGGAAAGATTCAGCCATGGAGCAACGAGAAAAATACGTGCTTTGGTTCGAGGAATGCGACATGTCTTCCGTGCCCGTTGTTGGCGGAAAATGTGCCGGCCTGGGAGAACTTTTGAAAGCGCAGATTCCGGTGCCGCCAGGATTCGCCGTGACCACCGAAACATACAGGCGCTTCATAGAAGAAAGCGGCCTGGATCAGGAAATCAAACACTTGCTAAAGCCTGTTCGCCCCGAAGACCCCGCAAGCGCGGAGACGGCCAGCCAGGCGATTCGGCTCATAATAGAGAATAAACCGATTAGCATCGAGCTTGAAGATTACATAGGAGAATTTTACCGTCTTTTGTCCAAACGCTGTCAGGTCCCGGCCGTGCCGGTTGCCGTCCGCTCCAGCGCCACAGCCGAAGATCTTCCCGGTGCAAGTTTTGCCGGCCAGCAGGACACTTACCTGTGGGTCAGGGGAGTAGACGGCATTGTCCATCACGTTCGCAAGTGCTGGTCGAGCCTTTTTACCGCCCGGGCAATTGCTTACCGCAAAAAGATGGGCTTTGCCGATGATGGGCTCTCTATTTCGGTGGGAATTCAAAAGATGGTCAATGCATTTACCGCCGGGGTCATGTTTACCCTCAATCCTTCAAACGGAGACCGGTCCACGGTCGTTATCGACGCCAACTGGGGGTTTGGGGAAAGCGTGGTAAGCGGCCTGTGTTCGCCGGACAATTTTCTGGTCAACAAAGTGACAATGGAAATTGTCAGGCGTACGATTTGTGCCAAGGAATGCTACTTCACCACCAATTTTGAAACCCAAACGGTAGAACAGCACGAATGTCCGGCGGAACGAGCCTGCAATCAATGCATTATCGATGAAGAGGCTATAGAGCTGGCTCGCATCGGAAAGCGGATCGAAGCGTACTTCGGAAAGCCCATGGATATCGAATGGGCAATCGATAAGGACCTGCCGGCAACCGGTCGTGTACTGATTCTGCAAAGCAGGCCGGAAACAGTTTGGAGCGGCAGGAAGGCCGAGCCGGTTTCCAGTGGAAAGTCATCCGCAATGGAACATATCGTCGCCGGTTTGCTGGCCGGCAAGAAACTGAGATGAGCACATGGGTGAATCGACGAGCAGATTCAAGGTGGAGGAAGGCGGATTTGTCACGGAGGCAATGCTCCAGGAATTGGGCGATGATTACCTCTTGTCTCTCTGGGGAGGTGTCGCCCACATAGGCGCTGTGGCGATGGCCCAGGCAAGGCCAAGTCTGGCCGACCCCGCGAGGCTCTCAGCCACGGCGTCTGTTTTCTGCTATGTGGGGCACAAGGAAGATGAAATAGTGAAGTTTGTCTCGGAAAGGCTCTCCTCGGCGCTGGGAGCAAAGGTTGTGGTCGCTGCGGGTCTGCACTGGGATAATCTCACTGCTTCCGGAATTGAGCAGGTTAGAAAAAACGTGCTCGAGTTGGTGGGGCTCATCATTGAAGAGAAAAAGCGCAAATAGGCGCCCGTTCAGTAAGTCAATAGTATTTATAAAAGTATAACAACAGCTTATAGATGCCATAAGTTTAATTAAATTGACAGTCTTATCATATCGTTTAACATCAATGCGGCTTTGAAAATCTCACGGAAAATCTTCCGCATTTATCGGTTCTTCATCCTCTTGCAGAATCGACCCGCTCTCTATCAGCCAGACCTGCTGAGTTCATGTGGTTCTATTTAAGGATTTGATCATCAACTTTCGGACATTTCCGTTCATGGCGCAGCCGTGAACGGGTTGCGGTGGGTGTGACGCGGCGTGTGAAAACTCTAAAAGGGGATTTTCATTGTTACGCGTTGCACCGGGTATCAACACTTTCCCTCTTAATCGGCGGAGCAGCCCAACCCGCTGCCGCCCAAACTTAAACAGGAGGTGTACTGTGGGAGACCAGAAATTCCCTTCGCCCCATGAGATCGAAACGATACCGGGCACTGAAGGATGGGAGCGGATGTACCCGTACCATTACCTTTTCTCTACTCAGGATAAGGAGCGTAAATCCTACGAAGAGAACATGTTTTGGTTCAACGACGGACTGCATTATCCGGAACCGATGTACCCATTTGATATCATTTGGGATGAGGCATGGTTTCTGGCTCTATCCCAGTTCAACACCCGCATTTTCATGATTCCTCCCGCTCTGGGTGTGGACCACCGCATCATAAACGGCAATGTCTATATCACGCCCGTTCCGGTTGCCGACCCTCAGGAAATCCAGGACCGTATTCCCCTGTTCATGGAACGCGCCGGCTACTACTTCGAACACTGGGACGAACTGCATACTAACTGGGAAAAGAAGATGCGGGAGGTCATCAATGATCTCAAGACCCTTGAAATAAAACCTCTGCCCTCGATGGAGGATATTTCAGTTGTAAGAGAGGGGATGGGGACCTCCAGCGGTTACCAGCTTCTAAAGACTTACGATAAGCTCATTGATTTAGGCATACTCTGCTGGCAATATCACTTTGAATTTCTGAACCTGGGGTATGCGGCCTACGTAACTTTTGTCGATTTCGCTACGAAAGTCTTTCCGGATATTACGATTCAGAAGATTTCTCAGATGGTTGGCGGCATAAATGTCATCTTGTATCAGCCCGATGAAGAACTCAAGAAGCTGGCCAAGCTTGCCATTGAAAAAGGCCTGGGCGATCAAATCCTCAACGGTGGAACAATCGATAAAGTCACCAGCGATCTCTGCACCTCCGAGAATGGGTGCAAATGGCTGGAAGCCTGGGACGCAGCCAAAGACCCCTGGTTTTACATCTCCACCGGGACCGGCTGGTATCATCATGACTGCTGCTGGAATGACGATCTGAATATTCCACTCAACTCCATGCGGATCTATCTCGAAAAACTGGGAAAAGGCCTGGACATCGATCGTCCTCTGGGCAAGATTCAGGAAGAGCGAGACCGGCTGATAAAGGAATACCGGGCTCTGCTCCAGACCGATGAAGACAGGAAGACCTTTGACCAGCTTCATGGTACGTCAAAGCTGGTGTTCCCGTATGTGGAAAACCACATGTTCTATGTGGAGAACTGGTTCCATTCGATTTTCTGGAACAAGCTGCGGGAAGTGAGCGCCATTATGAAAGATCACGGCTTCTTCAACGACATAGAAGATATCTGGTATCTGAAGCGCTCTGAAATCAAGGATGCCCTGTGGGACCTCGTAACCGGATGGGCCACCGGCAGCAAGGCTTATGGCCCTCTGCACTGGCCAAAAGAGATCGAATGGCGCAAGGGCGTATATCAAAAATTCAAGGAATGGACTCCGCCGCCGGCTGTGGGCAACCCTCCGGAAACCATTACAGAACCGTTCACGATCATGCTTTGGGGCATTACCAATGAAAGCATGGCTGCCTGGGGTAAGCTTAGAGATGTCACAAATCCCGACCTGATTACGGAAATGACCGGAATGGCTGCCTCGCCCGGTATGGTCGAGGGCATAGCGCGGGTGTGCAGAACTTCCAAAGACATTGACCAGCTCAAAGATGGGGAAATCCTGGTCGCCCCCACAACCTCTCCTTCCTGGGCGCCCGCTTTCCAGAAAATAAGGGCGTGCGTAACCGATGTGGGCGGTATGATGTGTCACGCCTCCATTGTCTGCCGCGAGTACGGCTTGCCGGCTGTCGTGGGTACCGGGCAGGCGACCGGAGTCATCAAGACCGGCATGCATATCAGAGTGGATGGAAATACCGGTAAGATCCACATCACGAGATAACAACGGATAACCCCCGCCTTAAGTCAACGGCGGGGGTCCGTATTAGGGGCCACGTGAGACTGATTCGATTGAGGTAATCCATGCAACCTCATTTTACGGAAAATCTCGATGCGATGCTTTTTGATTTTGAGGGGACTCTGGTTAGCTTCGAGTGGAAGATTCCGGAAGCGGTTGAAGACGTTTTGAATAAACTTGAGACGATGGGCTTTGCCAGGACCCGAATTCGCAGCAGAAAATATTCCACCCTGTTGCTAGAAGCCATGCAGGTGGCGCCTGAAATAGGAGTTCGGCCTGAAGATGTGCGCGATGAGATCTGCCGTATTTATGACAGCTATGACCTGGATGCCCTGACGCGTTGGAATCTCAGACCCGGAGCCAAAGATTTCCTGAATACTCTGAAGAAAAGGGGCATTCGGATCGGGTTGGTCAGCAACGTTGGAGGTAAGGCCCTGACCGAAGCTTTGCTCAAGCTCGGTCTGGAGGCTGTCTTCGATGTTGTTTTGAGCCGTAATGACGTTGCGAATCTAAAACCGGGTCCCGACGGGATAAACCTGGCGCTGCACAGGATGGGAGTGGAAAAGGACCGCAGCATCTTTGCGGGAGACAGCCTCGACGATGTTCATGCAGCAAGAAATGCGGGACTCAAAGTGATGATCATTACAAACGGGGAGAATGCGAGGCAGGAGATCCTGGCAGCATTGCCGGACAGGGTATTCGATACCTATGAAGAGCTTCTTCGCACGATGTAGCCTCCTGGGTGCGCGGTGCGTTCTGCGCCTTTCCCCATTCCCCAATTTTTTCGAAAGCCGAGAAGAGCTTCGTAAAGCAATTTATCCATAAGCTTTGGTTATGGATAATATAATTCTTATTGAATTGACAACTTTTTCTTATTAATGCACTCTTGTACCGCGTGATGAAAACTGTTTGCCATTCCGGCTCTGATTTCTCTCTATTGCTCCTGTGGCGCCTGGCTTTCATACGGAATTGATCCGCTTCTCTCCGGTCCTTCATTGGACCTGCTGATCTCAAGCTGAATTTATTGTTCCGCCGCAATCGAATACTCGAAATGGAATCTCCATGAAGGCTTAAGAGTTGGGTTCAAATCGGGTGCTTCGGGAGGCGGTGGGACCGCCGGCCAGGTTCGCCGCTGCCTCCGGCGGCGGCAGGAAAAAGCCTCCCCTACAAAAGAACCGCGTGATGGCGCCGTAGGGGCGGGGTTTACCCCCGCCCGCTATTAAACTTCAAAAAGGAGGTTTGCTATGGGAGATCAAAAGTTCCCTTCGCCCCATGAGATTGAAACTATACCGGGCACCGAAGGGTGGGAACGTATGTACCCTTACCATTATTTGTTCTCAACCGAGGACAAGGAACGTAAGACTTACGAAGAGAACATGTTTTGGTTCAACGACGGGCTGCATTATCCGGAACCGATGTACCCGTTCGATATTATTTGGGATGAGGCGTGGTTTCTGGCTTTGTCCCAGTTTAACACCCGTATTTTTATGGTGCCGCCTGCAATGGGTGTAGACCATCGTATTATTAACGGAAACATTTACATTACTCCGGTCCCCGTGTCCGATCCCAATGAAATCCAGGCGCGCATTCCCTTGTTCATGGAACGCGCGGGCTACTACTTCGAACACTGGGACGAGCTCCATGACAACTGGGAAAAGAAAATGCGGGAGATCATTAATGAGCTTAAGGAACTTAAGATCAAACTTCTCCCTGAAATGGAAGAGCTTGCAGTAGTAACAAAAGGGCTGGGGACTTCCAGCGGTTACGAGCTCCTTGCAAACTACGACAAGCTTATCGATCTCGGTATTCGCTGCTGGCAATATCATTTTGAATTCCTGAATCTCGGGTATGCCGCCTACGTAACATTTGTCGATTTCTGCACCAGAGTTTTTCCGGATATACCGCTCCAAAAAGTTACTCAAATGGTTGGCGGCATCAACGTCATTATTTATCAGCCTGATGAGGAATTGAAAAAGTTGGCCAAGTTGGCCGTTGAAACCGGGGTAGCCGATCAGATCCTGGGCGGGGGTACAATCGATAATGTCACCCGTCAGCTCGAATCATCGGAGAGTGGGCGCACCTGGCTCAAAGCCTGGGACGGAGCCAAAGACCCCTGGTTCTACATCTCTACCGGCACCGGCTGGTACCATCATGATTCCAGTTGGAATGACGATCTGAATATTCCGCTCAACTCGATACGCCTCTACATTGAAAAATTGAAACAGGGCCATGGAATCGATCGCCCTCTGGCCAAGATTCAGGAAGAGCGCGAGCGGTTGGTAAAGGAATACCGCGCTCTGCTCCAGACCGAAGAGGACCGTATGACTTTCGACCAGCTCCATAGTACGTCGAAGCTGGTGTTCCCGTATGTCGAAAACCACCTGTTCTTTGTGGAACACTGGTTCCATTCGATTTTCTGGAACAAGCTGCGGGAAGTGAGCGCCATTATGAAAGATCACGGCTTCCTCAACGACATAGAAGATATCTGGTATCTGAAGCGCTCCGAAATCAAGGATGCTCTTTGGGACCTGGTAACCGGATGGGCCACCGGCAGCAAGGCTTACGGCCCTCTTTATTGGCCAAAGGAGATCGAATGGCGCAAGGGCGTATACCAAAAATTTAAGGAATGGACCCCACCGCCGGCAGTGGGCAAGCCTCCGGAAACCATTACAGAACCCTTTACCATTGTTCTATGGGGCATCACCAACGAAAGCATGTCTGCCTGGGCAAAGCTCAGAGACATCGGAGACCCGGACAAAGTTACGGAAATTACGGGATTTGCAGGATCGCCCGGAGTGGTCGAGGGTATAGCCCGGGTGTGCAGATCGGTCAAGGAAATCGACCAGTTGCAGGATGGAGAAATCCTTGTTGCACCTACAACCTCTCCTTCCTGGGCGCCCGCTTTCCAGAAGATCAAGGCTTGCGTCACCGATGTGGGCGGTATCATGTGTCATGCCGCCATAGTCTGCCGCGAGTACGGAGTGCCTGCAATTGTCGGCACCGGCCAGGGCACTTCCATCATTAAAACCGGAATGTATATAAAGGTGGATGGAAGTACCGGCAAGGTGAACATCAAAAGATAAATCGAATCGAAGGGGGCGCGGGATGTTTTCTCCCCTGCCCCCCTTTTCCGATACTGGGCAGGAGGAATCTCAGTGGAACAACGAGAAAAATACGTACTTTGGTTCCAGGAATGCGACTTATCTTCTGTCCCGTTAGTTGGCGGAAAATGCGCCAGCCTGGGAGAACTTCTAAAAGCACAGATTCCGGTGCCGCCCGGTTTCGCCGTGACTACTGAAACTTACAACCGCTTCATCGAAGAAAACGGCATCGATGAGGAAATCAATCGCTTGCTCAAGCCGGTTAGGCCGGAGGATACGGCCAGTGGGGAGATGGCCAGCCGGGCCATTCGGCTCCTGATAGAGAGTAAACCGATAAGCATCGAGCTTGAAGACTATATTGGAGAGTTTTACCGCCTTCTCTCCAATCGCTGCCAGGTCCCCGCGGCGCCTGTTGCCGTCCGTTCCAGCGCCACGGCCGAAGACCTTCCCGGTGCAAGTTTTGCCGGCCAGCAGGATACCTTCCTGTGGGTCAGGGGAGTAGACGGCATTCTTCATCACATACGCAAGTGCTGGTCGAGCCTTTTTACCGCCCGTGCCATTGCCTACCGTAAAAAGATGGGATTTGAGGATACTGCGGTCTCAATTTCGGTGGGGATTCAAAAAATGGTCAATGCATTTACCGCTGGGGTCATGTTTACCCTCAATCCTGCAAACGGAGACCGGTCCACGATCGTTATCGACGCCAACTGGGGGTTTGGGGAAAGCGTGGTAAGCGGCCTGTGTACGCCGGACAATTTCCAGGTTAACAAGGTGACTTTGGAAATCGCCAAACGCACGATTTCAGCCAAGGAATGCTTCTTCACCACCAATTTTGAAACCCAGTGTGTCGAGCAGCACGAATGTCCGCCGGAACGAGCCTGCAATCAATGCATTATTGATGAAGAGGCAATCGAACTGGCTCGAATCGGCAAGCTCATCGAGGCTCACTATGGCAAGCCGATGGACATCGAATGGGCAATCGATAAGGACTTGCCGGCGGGCGGGCGGGTACTGATTCTGCAAAGCAGGCCTGAAACGGTTTGGAGCGGCAGGAAATGCGAGCCTGTGTGCCCGCCTAAGTCCTCCGTAATGGACCATATCCTTGCCGGTTTACTGGCGGGGAAAAAAGTTCGTTAACAATTTTCGAAGGAATTGGGGAACCAAACAATGAAGAGTATGAGAGATTTTGTCAACCAGGGCATGGAGCTTGGGCTGGTAAAGCGTGTCAAGGCTGAAGTGGACTGGAACCTGGAACTGTCCCACATAGCAAAACTCAACGAGGAGGTCGGAGGTCCAGCCCTGCTGTTTGAAAATGTAAAGGGATATGATTCCCCCGTCATAACCAGCGTGTGCACGACCACCCAGCGATTGGCGATGATCATGGGCCAGCCCGCCGATTCCAGCCTCACAGACCTTTACGTGGCGTGGGCGAAGCTGGGAGACAATGCTGTTCCGCCAAAGTGGGTCGATAAAGCTCCCTGCAAAGAAAACATCATGATGGGCAAAGATGTAGACCTCTTCAAATTTCCCGTGCCCAAGTACTACCCCCTCGACGGCGGTCGATTCTTCGGGACTGCACACTTTTTCATCACCAAAGACCCGGATACCGGCTGGGTTAACCTTGGGACCTACCGGGCCCAGTTGCTGGGAAAAGACAAGCTCGGCACCCAATTTATCAAGGGAAAGCATTCCGATATAATGCTAAAAAAGTACCAGGCCATGAAAAAACCCATGCCGGTTGCCTGTATCGTCGGGTGCGATCCGCTGCTCTTTATCCTCGGGGCTGCCCGCGTTTCGGCCTTTACATCGGAGTATGACATTGCCGGAGGTATTCGCGGCGAAGCGGTGGAAGTGGTAAGGGGCGAGACGGTTGATCTGCCTATCCCTGCCCATGCGGAGATCGTGGTGGAAGGGGAAGTCGATGCCGACAAGTTCATGGATGAAGGGCCGTTTGGAGAATACACCGGCTACTATTCAGGCGTAGGTACCGATCCCCGCAATTTCGTCGATGTCAAATGCGTTACCTACCGAAACAATCCAATTTTCTGGGGCACTACAGTTGGACGTGCGGTAACTGATACACATATGACAATGGCGCTCTCCTATGGGGCTACGCTCTGGCAGCAACTGCTGGCCATGAAGATCCCCGGACTCAAGGGCGTCTACTGCCCGCCTGAGGCCGCCGGGCGCTTTATCGCCATCATCTCCATGAAGCAAATGTACCCGGGACATGTGGACCAGGTCCTTACTGCTGCCATCTCCACTGAAATGGGAGCCTATGGCTTAAAGACAGTTATCGTAGTGGATGAAGACATCGATCCATGGGACATTCCCCGCGTCATGTACGCTGTTGCCTTCAGGTTCCAGCCAAACCGCTGCCAGATAATCAATCGGGGCCGCTCCACTCCGCTCGATCCTTCGCTTCCTATCGAATCCAGAGATATCACCGGGCGTCTGCTCATGGATGCCACTATTCCCTATGAATGGAAACATAAACCTGTTCCGATCGAATTGGACCCGGAAATGGTCAAGCGCGTAAAGAGCCGATGGGCCGAGCTGGGGCTGTAGCCCTCCTGGCGCCTTGGACATCGTGATCCTGATTGGCGAAAGGGATAGATCAAACCAAACCGTTGAAAAGGAGGACGTAAACCAATGAAGAGCATGAGAGATTTCATCGAACAGGGCTTGGAGAAGGGGCTGGTAAAGCGGGTCACAGCGGAAGTGGACTGGGACCTGGAGCTGTCCCACATTGCCAAACTCAACGAGGAAGCCGGAGGCCCGGCGCTGTTGTTCGAGAATGTAAAGGGATATAAAACTCCCGTAATTACCAGCGTTTGCGGGAGCACCCAGCGGCTGGCGATGATCATGGGACAGCCTGAAAATTCTTCGCTGACCGATCTTTACGCGGCCTGGGCCAGGTTGGGAGAACACAAAATTCCCCCCACGTGGGTAGATAAGGGAAAGGCTCCCTGCAAAGAAAACATCGTTACCGGCAAGGATATCGATCTCTTTAAATTTCCAGTGCCCAAGTACTACCCGCTGGACGGCGGACGCTACTTCGGGACCGCACACTTTTTCATCACCAAAGACCCGGAAACCGGCTGGGTAAACCTTGGGACATACCGGGCACAGTTGCTGGCAAAAGACAAGCTCGGATGCATGTTTATCAAGGGCAAGCATTCCGATATCATGCTCAAAAAGTATCAGGCCATGAAAAAACCCATGCCGGTGGCCTGCATAGTGGGGTGCGACCCGCTGCTTTTCATTCTCGGGGCTGCCCGCGTCTCGGCCTTTGAATCTGAATATGACTATGTCGGCGGAATCCGTGGTGAAGCCGTGGAAGTGGTGAGGGGCGAGACGGTCGACCTGCCTATTCCGGCCCATGCTGAAATCGTGGTGGAAGGGGAGGTCGATGCCGACAAGTTCATGGATGAGGGACCGTTTGGCGAATATACCGGCTACTATTCCGGCGTAGGCACCGACCCCCGCAATTTCGTCGATGTCAAATGCGTTACTTTCCGCAATAATCCGATTTTCTGGGGCACTACCGTGGGCCGTGCGGTAACCGATACGCACATGACCTTGTCTCTGTCCTACGGGGCAGCACTCTGGCAGCAACTGCTGGCCATGAAAATCCCGGGACTAAAAGCCGTATATTGCCCGCCTGAAGCCGCCGGACGCTTTATAGCCATCATCTCCATAAAGCAGATGTACCCCGGTCACGTGGACCAGGTCCTTACCGCCGCCATTTCCACCGAGATGGGTGCCTATGGATTAAAGACTGTCATCGTAGTGGATGAAGATATCGATCCATGGGACATTCCCCGCGTCATGTACGCTGTTGCCTTCAGGTTCCAGCCAAACCGCTGCCAGATAATCAGGCGGGGCCGGTCCACTCCGCTCGATCCTTCGCTTCCTATCGAAGCCAGGGAGATCACCGGGCGTCTGCTCATGGATGCCACGATTCCCTATGAATGGAAACATAAACCTGTTCCGATCGAATTGGACCCGGAAATGGTCAAGCGCGTAAAGAGCCGTTGGGCCGAGCTGGGGCTCTAGAGCTTAAGGAGGCACTACATTGAAACCGATAAGATATACCGAGGCGATGATTAATGAATTCTTGGGTGCGGGCCACTGGACGCAGGAACTATTCTTCGATTCCTGGCAACGCAACGCGCGCGAACTCGGTGACCGAGAAGCCCTGGTGGATTCAAAGTACCGCCTGACCTGGTCCGAGGCTAAAAAGTTGGTGGATGCGATTGCCGTTTCCTGGGTGGAGATGGGTATTCCAAAGGATGCACGCATTATCATCCAGTCTCCAAACAGCGTATTTGGCTTTCTGTCGCGCATCGCCTGTGAAAGGGCCGGTTGCATCTCTTTGACAGTGTACCCTTACCTTCGAGAGCGTGAATTGGAATACATGGTCGAGCGCACGCAGGCAACCGCTGTGGTGATCCCGCATGTATATCGTAAATTTGATTACCTCGAAATGTACCGCGATCTCCAGAAACGTTTTCCCCACCTTAAGTATTTTTTCCTCTTCGATGATGAGGTTCCCAAGGGCGCTCCCGAGGGCACTTATTCCATAACCGGGATGGCTCAGGCCCGGGCTCAGCGGCCCGTGGATGAAAAGGTGCTGGAGGCGAGGCGCTTTAGCGCAACAAATGATGTAGCGCTTTTGACCACCACCTCCGGTACTACCGGGATACCCAAACTGGTTGAATGGCCAACCGCCCCGAGGGTGTGCACTTCGAAGGGCCGTGTAGATATCTGGGGACTCACTAAAGACGACATTACAGTGGCAATAGCACCCCATGCCGGCGGTGCGGCAGGGACCCTCACGTATTTTGCGGCGCCTCTGGCCGGCGCCAAGACGGTGATGCTCGAGGAATTTTCACCCGAAGAGGCCCTGGCGCTCATTGAGAGGGAAAAAGCCACGGCAATCGGTGTGGTTCCTACCCACCTGGTGCGTATACTGGAGTGCGACACTTCAAAGTATGACCTTAGCTCCCTTCGCTTTATCCGCTCAGCAGGCGGTTACCTGCCTCCTCAGGTCGCTGAAGAAGCCGAAATTGCGCTTAAGGCTTCGATCACCAGCGACCTTGGCACCCAGGACATGGGATCGGTTTCGGGATGCCGAGTGGAAGACACCAAGGACCTGCGCCGTCGAACCGTAGGACGGATGCTGCCCGGCAACAAGGTTCGCCTTGTGGATAAGGACACCGGGGAGGTAGTGCCCGACGGAGAACCCGGCATACTCTATTTCAGAGGTCCCCATGCACCGGCCGGCTATTACAGGGACGAACAGCTTACTGCAACGGTATTCGACCCTGAAGGCTGGACCACTACGGGAGATATCGTCAAGTTCGACCAGGGTTGCCTGTGGATACTGGGACGCGCCAAGGACATGATTATTCGTGGCGGTCAAAACATCTACCCTGCGGAAATCGAGGGGTTGCTCAACGACCATCCCAAGGTGTCGTCGGTGGCCGTGGTGCCCTATCCCGACCGCGAAATGGGAGAGCGCACCTGCGCCTATGTGATCCCCAAGCCGGGTCAAACGTTTGCCTTCCAGGACATGGTGGAATTTCTCAAATCCAAGAAGCTGGCCATGTTCAAGTTGCCTGAGCGCCTGGAAATAGTCAGTGAATTCCCGGCCGTAGGCGATTCGGGCAAAGTCAACAAGGAAGTCTTGAAAAAGGATATCGCTGAGAAGGTGAATGCCCGTGGCTAAACATATATTGATCGTTGCTACTCTTGATACAAAGGGGGAGGAAACCCTCTACCTGCGCTCGGTAATAAAGGCGCTGGGGCTGAGTCCAATCCTTATGGATATCTCCATGCGGGGGAGTGCAGACTCCCCTGCGGACATTACTCCCGCCCGGGTGGCTGCTGCCGGCGGCAGCAGCCTTGAGGAGATCTCAGGATCACAACAGCGTTCCCGGATTACCGACATCACTATAGCCGGTGCTTCCAGAATCGCTCAGGAGCTTTCTGCCCAGGGGCGGCTTGACGGAGTTATTGCTATCGGAGGCTCGACCGGGTCGCTGATGGCGACTGACGTGATGCGTACTCTGCCCTTCGGGATACCCAAGATAATGGTCTCCTCGACCGCCGCCCTTCCCGGTTTGTCAACGCGATATATTGACACCGGAGATATCGTCCTGTTCCATTCGGTCGTTGAAATCGCAGGCTTGTCAGATATACTCAAAAATGTGATTGACCGGGCAGCCCACGCCATGCTGGGAATGGTCTCGGATGATATCACCTCGCCAATGGCTGTTGGCAAACGTGCGGTGGCAATAACCATGCTTGGCCCGTGTGAGAAGTGCGCCAGCGCCGTGCACGCCGAGTTGGAAAAGGCCGGTTACCAGGTCATCGGATTCTCGGCCGCAGGTGTCTGTGATCGCGCCATGGAGAAAATGATCGGCGAGGGTTTCTTTCACGCAGTGGTTGATTTGGCTCCGGGGGGTGTCGGTGAACATCTTTTCGGTTTTATGCGCGATGCCGGGCCGGAGCGAATGGAAGCCGCGGGCAAAAAGGGGATCCCGCAGATTATATCGACTTGCAGCGTAAATTTCATGACTCCGTCCAAGTCCAAGTACAAACCGGAGTATCATGAGCGCAGGAAATACGACCTGGATAAGCTTCGCACGTGGATCAGGCTTTCTCCCGATGAGTTGAAGCTGGTGGCGAGGGCCTTCGCGGAAAAGCTTAACAAAGCCGCGGGACCCACCCTGGTGATGATTCCTCTAAAAGGGTGGTCTTCGGCGGATGCCCCGGGCCTTCCCACTTTCGACCCCGATGAGGATAGGGTCTTTATAGAGGAGTTGCGAGGTCTCCTGAAGCCCGAAATTCAGCTCTCACTGGTCGATGCAAAT
>Ga0209517_10003863_pt1 | contig 20031 bp, 20 predicted proteins | sample PeaSoiMetSII2010_FD_187695 | JGI IMG/M metagenome (GOLD analysis project Ga0209517, IMG submission 187695) | Peat soil microbial communities from Weissenstadt, Germany - SII-2010 (SPAdes) (version 2) | ecosystem: Environmental > Terrestrial > Soil > Wetlands > Peat | place: Germany...
GTCCTCGATGCTGATCTGCGCGAGGCCGAATCGCAGTTGCAACTTCTTCCTGCGGTCATCGCCACCGACCCGCAGGTCGACGTTGCGGCCCGCCTGATCAGCTGGATGAGCTTCGGGCTGATCACCGTCACAAGCAATGACATCCACCTCGCCCGCATCGCCGGTATGACGCTCGTGCCGCAGCTCGCCGGTCTCGTCCTCATGCTAGCGGCTACGATATGGCAGTCGCGCGAGTAGAGCAGGTGCGGCGCAAAATTGCTTGTTATGGCGTAGCAACGGCGGACTCACCAACGCGCGTCCGACGACGCCGTCTCTCGGCGCATTGAAAGCAAAGAAGAAACGAAAAAAGCGACGCCGCGCTTCGCCTACTGGATAGCTCCGCGCAACGGAAAAACAATGTGCAGACAAATACTTCAGGAGCAACGCGACGCGCGAACGAAGTTCGCTTTATCTTGCCGTCGTTCGATGGGGCTAACTTCCCCATAGCGATCGAGTTTTTCCGTTCTCCGAAACCATGCTTCACGCATCAACGGGCCTGCGATTTCTCCGCAGGCCGATCACTTACCGATGCGTCTATCAAGGGCTATCGAACTGTTACGCTCCTGTTGCAAATAGTGCGCTCAACCGGAAATGCCGATGACAATCGGACGGCATTGTGTGCGCCGTCCACCGCATCATTTAAGCGAACTGACAAGCTCTCTACTCATACGTTATCAGTCACTAGATGCTATTTGCATATGAACAGCCGCTCCGCGCCAAAAGCAGCCGTACGGAAAGGATCCGTCTGACCCTGCGAAATGCACGCCAGATAGATTCGGCAGCAACCTCGTTCATTGGATCCGTTACACGTTTCGTCAGGATTTAGAGGCCGACATGGCGCGGTAGAAAATCCGCTTAGTGATTTCCACGATCGCAAGATACGCCAATGTCGCGCCGATCAAGAAGACGAAGAACAGCGGCGGCGGTGCCACGAACCCAAGCCACCGCCCGACGGCAGGGAGTAGCGGGAGAGCCATGGCGACAGCAATAACTCCAAGGGCCATGGCGGCGAGGAACAGATGCGGCCTGCTCAGAAAGAGCGGCCGCCGCGTCCGGATCGCGAAGACCACCAGAACCTGGGTCGTGATCGACTCGATGAACCAGCCTGTCTGGAACAGCGTCTCGCCAGCGCCGAACAAATACAGCAGAACATAGAATGTTAGAAAATCGAACACGGAGCTGATCGGCCCAAATACCAGCATGAACCGTTCGATGAACTTGATGTCCCATTTCACGGGTCCGGCGATAGCCTCCGCGTCGACCTGATCGAAAGGGATCGCAATCTCCGAGATGTCGTAGAGAAGGTTGTTCAGCAAAATCTGGATCGGGAGCATCGGCAGGAAGGGCAAGATCAGTGCCGCCCCGGCCATGCTGAACATATTGCCGAAATTCGAACTTGATCCCATCAGGACATACTTGGATACGTTCTGAACCGTGCCGCGCCCGCAGACCACCGCGTCGCGCACGACAGAAAGGTCGTGCTCAAGCAGGATCAGATCGGCCGCAGCGCGCGCAACATCGGCGGCACCATCGACCGATATTCCGACATCGGCCGCATGGAGCGCCGGAGCGTCATTGATGCCGTCACCCATGAAACCGACGACATTGCCGAGCCGCTTCAGCGCCAGCAGGATCCGAAGCTTTTGCTGCGGGTTGACGCGGCAGAACAGGTTGACCTGCGGCAACTGCCCGATCAGCGCCTCTTCCGAGAGGTTTGTGAGTGCGTCGCCCGTGAGCACGCCGGTGACGGGCACTCCGATCTGAGCGAAGACGTGACGCGTCACCAGTTCGTTGTCGCCGGTCAGTACCTTAACGGAGATACCCTCGGCGGTCATCGCCTGGATAGTAGCCCCGGCGCTCGCTTTCGGAGGATCGAGGAAGACCGCGAAACCGGAAAAGACGAGATCGCTCTCATCGCTGATTGCGGCGGTCTGGTGGCTCGCATCGACCACGCGGCTGGCTATGCCGAGGGCGCGGAATCCCTGAGCACTGAGTCCATCGAGCGTGGCTTCGAAGGAACGGCGTGTTTCAGGATCGAGTGGAAGCACCTTGCCATCCGCGTCCTCATATTGCCGCGACAGCCGCAAAAGATCCTCCGGGGCACCCTTGACGATCAAACGGCGCTCGGCGCCTTGCTCGACCAGGACCGAGACACGCCGACGCTCGAAATCGAACGGCACCTCATCGATCTTCTTCCAGCCCGCCATATCGAACGGATGAGCGGAAAGGATTGCCTGATCGAGTGGACTCTTCATCCCGGTCTCGAACTGGCTGTTGATATAGGCGTTGGCATATACGGCCTTGCTCTCGGCCCCGAGCCCGTCGATGGCGCGCATCAGCTTGATGGTGGCTTCCGTCAGCGTTCCGGTCTTGTCGGTGCACAGTACGTTCATGGCACCGAGATCATGGATTGCGGTCAGACGCTTCACGATTACCTTTCGCTTCGACATCTCCAATGCCGACCGCGCAAGCGTGACGGTCACGATCATCGGCAGCAGCTCGGGCGTCAGTCCGACAGCCAGCGCCAGCGCGAACATCAGCGACTCCAGTACCGGTCGGTGAAATGAGATGTTCACCACCAGCACGAAAAGCACCATCAACACTGTAAGGCGCATGATCAGCAGGCCAAAGTGACGAATGCCGACGGCAAAATCGGTGGCCGGCGGCTTCTCTGCCAGACTCGTCGCGAGATGACCGAGCGCCGACCTCCCTCCAGTTCGGCAAACGACAATAGTTGCGGTACCACTAATGACGGAGGTTCCGGCGAAGACGGCGTTCGACGCTCCGGCGGGGTTTTCCGCGCCGGAAGGGGCATCGCTGGCCTGTTTCTCAGCGGGGTACGGCTCTCCGGTCAGGAGCGCCTGGTTGATGAAAAGGTCACGGCTTTCGAGCAGCCGCGAGTCTGCCGGAACGAGATCGCCGGCGATCAGCTCGACTATGTCGCCGGGCACAAGTTGATCGATTGGTATCGAGACGCTGGCGCCGTCGCGCCGTACCGTCGCCTGGACCGCTACCGACCGCCGCAGCGCCTCAACTGCATTCTGGGCGCGGACTTCCTGGACAAAATCGATCGTCATGCTCATCATGACGATGGTTACAACGATCAAGAAGCTCGCGACGTCGCCGGTCGCCGCCGACAGTCCGCTTGCCACGAGCAGGATGATCACCAGCGGGTTGCGGAAGCGGGAAAGAAATTGTAGCCAGAGCGGCGATCGCTTGACGACGGCGGCGTCGTTGGGTCCGAAGGTTTTCAACCGCGACTGGACTTCTGTGGCAGCAAGGCCCGCAGCGGTCGTTGCGAGGCGCGTTAGAATCCGGTCAACAGGCTCCTTCCAGACTTCTTCCGCGCCGAGTTCGCCAATTGCAGGATCCATAGCACCGTTTCTCAAGAGTTAAGCACATCGGTGGCAGCGACGAGACCGCCTACTGCGCGGAGATCCATCTGGCGATTTGCGGCCAATGATCTCTTAGCGTATTCGCTCCCATAAACAGCCCGATATGACCGCCCGGCACAACCTCTTGAATGATACGGTCCTTCGCCGTGCCGATATATTTGGCGGCATCGAGGACCTGCTCCGGCGTTGTAATGTCATCGTCTGCGCCTGCCAGCAAATAAGTGGGGCAAATGATGTCGTGGAGATCGAGCTTGCGGCCGAGGCCGATGAATTCGCCCTTGGCAAGGCGATTCTCCTTGAAAATCTGGCTGATCACCTGAAGATACCAGCGTCCCGGCAAGTCAATCGGATTTTCGTACCAGCTCTCGAAAGTCTCTTCCTTTGCGAGGTATGCCGGGTCGTCGATGTGCTCGTAGAGGTCGACATGATCCTGAATGTAGTGCTGCTCGGGATGCATGTTCTTCCAGCCTTGCAGCATGAATTTTCCCTTCATCAAGCCACCACCGAGCGCTACCAGTTCCGCGTAAAACGATGCGGGGGATTGGTGAACCATGCGTTTGATCGACCCATTCCCGGCATCCGTGTCGATAGGCGCGCCCGCCAGCACCAGCGAGTTCACTTTGTCGGGAAAACGCGCTGCGATCATTGCGGACATCCAGCCGCCCTGACAAAGCCCGACAAGATTGACCCGGCCGCCCAGATCGTCGATCGCTACAATGATCTCGGAGAGGTAGCTGTCGATCTCCAGATCCTTCATATCGTCGGTGGCCGATTTCCAATCGGTCAACGCTACATGGTTGATGCCGTTGGCCAGGAGAGTCTGCACCAAACTCTGACCGTCATAGTAGTCTGCGATCACAGCAGTATGGCCGGCATGGGGCGCGTCGATCAGCGTCGGGATCCCGTCCGGCTTTCCGTAATCGCACAGTACCATGGTCCGCAGATCGAGGCGCACCTTGTTCGGCGTCGCAAGGGTTGGTCTCAGTTCGCCATGGATCTTGATCTCTTCCTCGACGAATTTCAGGTTCTTCGCATAGAGTTCGGTCCCCTCCTTGAGCATCGTTGCCGCCATCGCCATCGGCCAGAATGCCGGGACGCTCAGAAGCGATGAATTTTCGGGCCCGGTCATGCTTTCCAGCTTCCATTCTTTCCGTGCGAATCGAGGGACGCAGCGCCATCGTTCAACAGAGCCCATGCATGCAAGGCAATCATCAGATCTTCGTCTGTTGGAATCACCCAAGCCGAGGTGCGGCTGCCTGTATGCGTAATTCGTACCCCGCCGGCTAAATTTGCGCTTTGATCCAGATCCACGCCGAGCCACGCGGCGTCCTCGCAAACGCGCCGCCGGATTTCAGCCGCGTGTTCCCCGATTCCGGCGGTGAAAACCAATGCGTCGATCCCGCCGAGAGCGGCGGCCATGGAACCCAGCTCACGGCCGATGCGGTAGGCGAATAGCGCGACCGCTTCCTTTGCCGACGGATCATTGCTGGCCAACAGGGTTCGCATGTCGTCGCTTATGCCGGAGACACCAAACAGTCCCGACTCGTTATAGAGAAGGTTGCTCACCTCAGTTGCGGTCATTCCCTTCTCCTGCGTCAGGTAGAGAATGACGCCCGGATCGAGGTTGCCGCACCTGCGGCTCATAGGCAGGCCATCGAGCGCCGTAAAGCCCATGGTCGTCGCGACGCTCTTGCGCTGCTGGATCGCACACAGGCTTGCGCCGCTGCCGAGATGGGCCACGACGACACGACCATCGGCGGTTCCCGCGCCGAGGACGTCGGGCAGAACGCTTGCGATGTATTCGTAGGAAAGGCCGTGAAACCCGTACCGCCGGATGCCCTCTGCGGCGAGCCTGCGCGGCAGCGCGAATGCTGTGGTGACCTCGGACTCGGTGTGGTGAAATGCCGTGTCGAAGCAGGCGATCTGCGGCAAAGCGGGATGAAGCTTCGAGAGCGCATCGATAGCGGCAAGATTGTGGGGTTGATGGAGCGGTGCCAGCGGAATGAGGCGCCGCAGCTCGGCCATCACCGACGCGTCGATAAGGACCGGCGCAATATATAGCGATCCGCCATGCACCACCCGATGTCCGGCCGCGACCAGTTGGTCGTCGTGAAAGTGGCTCTCAAGCCAGCGCAGCAACGCGGCCAGCGCGGCTTCGTGCGTATTGCCTTCTGTCAGGTACTCGTCGATCAGCGACGCTCCGCTGCGGTCTTTCGCCGTAAAATGAACACGGTGGCCGATGCCTTCGCACTCGCCTTCGCAGATGATACCCTGCCGGGTCGGTCTTTCATGTCCCGGGAACATCGAGAACTTGATGCTCGACGAGCCGGCGTTGAGGACGAGTATGGCATCGCTCACGTTTTCGTCCCCTTGTGACGCGCCAACAGCAGCGCGATTGCGCAGGACCCTAATCTGGCCAGCGTCCCGTCCGCGCGGCTTGTCAGTATGATCGGCACGCGCGCGCCGAGCACGATGCCCGCCATCTGCGCTTCCGCCAGGTACTCAAGTTGCTTCGCCAGCATGTTGCCGGCCTCAAGGTCCGGCACCACGAAGATGTCGGCACGGCCGGCGACCGGCGAGGTGATCCCTTTGGTCTTGGCTGACTCCGCCGAGACCGCATTGTCGAAGGCGAGCGGACCATCGAGAATGCCGCCGGTGATCTGGCCTCGATCAGCCATCTTGCAAAGCGCCGCCGCGTCAAGAGTGGATTTGATTTTCTCCGTAACGATTTCGATCGCCGACAGGATAGCCACGCGTGGCACCGGTATCCCAAGAGCGTGCGTCAGATCGATCGCGTTCTGGATAATGTCCAGCTTGTCCGACAGCGTGGGATAAATGTTTATCGCGGCGTCGGTGATGAAGAGCGGTCTCGGATAGTCGGGCGCGTCGATCGCAAAGACATGGCTTAAGCGCCGGGCGGTTCGCAAGCCGCGCTCGCCGTCGACCACCGCATGCATGAGTTCGTCGGTATGAAGAGCCCCCTTCATCAGCGCCTCGACCTTGCCGGCGCGGGCCATGGCGACGGCTTGAGCGGCCGCGGCCTCGCTGTGCTCTGTCGAGACGATCTCATAAGGCGCCAAATCGAGCTGCGCCAGCGCCGCTGCGGCGCGTATCCTGGCCTCCGGCCCAACCAGCACCGGCGTGATAAGATTGATGCGGGCGGCTTCCACGGCGCCAAGCAGCGACGGCGCGTCGACCGGGTGGACAACCGCTGTACGGATGGGGTCGAGGCCGTGGGTCATCCTGATCAAGAGTTCATAGCGTCGCCCCTTCTCTCGCAGCTCGACTTCCGGGAGAGCCGCGCGGGGGCGAGATATTTTCTCGATCGGCGCGATGACGTCCGCAGTACCGGTGATGACCTCTTCCGCGTTTTGATTCACGGCCCGGCAATCGAAAATAACCCGGTGCGATTGTTCGATCTTGTCTCTTACCCTCACGGTAACGGTAATCGTGTCACCGAGACCAATGGCTCCCCGGAAGTGCAGAGACTGATCGACATAGACGGTCCCAGGTCCGGGGAGCTGCATTCCGAGCACCGTGGAGATCAGCGCGCCGCTCCACATGCCGTGCGCCACGACCTTGTGGAACATATCGCTTTTGGCGAACGCGTCATCCACATGCGTCGGGTTGACGTCGCCCGACATGATCGCAAATAGTTCAATGTCCTTGTAGGTGAGTGTGCGAACGAGGCTCGCGGTGTCGCCTAGCTTGATCTCGTCGAACGTCCTGTTTTCGATACGTTCCATTCCACCGCTCCGAACTCGCTCGTCAACCGACGATGTGATAGCCGGCATTGGGCATGGCTGTCCCCACGGTAAACATGACTGCCGATGTGAGCACGGCCCGTGGATGCTTCAAGAGGGGGCAAGTCACAAACGAACGGCGACAATTGGCGGAAGAAGTATCGTGCTCTCCTCACTCGCGGCCGCGGCGTTCGCGGAACTTGTCGAATTTCGCTTTCTGCCGGTCGTCAAGGCTGTTGTAAAACGCGATCAGCAACGGATTTTCGCCTTCAACGCCGTCAGTCGTGCCTCGACCAGAGCCTGACCGAAAACCAGGCGGGCCTCGAAGGACGTCAGGTCGCGATACAAGCAGCTATCATAAAACGAAATCTCATGTACGAACCTCCCCGAAAAGCCGTTATCCAGGCAACTTCCAGATTGCAAGATTCGCATGTCTAGGACGGTCCGGTTTGATTTATCGCAATCCCGGCGCGACGTTCGCTGCCGAAACTTAGAGCGCTGGAATTGTGACAGAATCACTTTCCGGATTCGGGTAGAGTGCGGACGGTTGACGCGGCACTAACTAATGTCTTTTCCAAACCTGCTTGCGAAAACCCGACGTGGGTCAACAACAAGCGCTAACATCAACATAATTCGATAGCCTTACGACGGATGGTCTTGACTGACTCGACGGTCAGGTCCGAATTCTATTGCTTGGCCACTCGCCAAACGCATCAGCTCAGATATGCGCACCGAAAATCGCGCCGATGCCGGCGGTAACTGCCATCGCAAGCGCGCCCCAAAACGTAACGCGGGTCGCCGCCTTCATCATATTGGCGCCACCCGCTCTGGCGCCGACGGCGCCCAGCACGACAAGAAATGCCAGAGAAGCGACCGAAACCATTGCGGTCTCAAAACCTGTCGGCGTCGCGAGCGCAATCAATAAGGGAGGCGCCCCGCCGGCTGAGAATGCCGCTGCAGATGCCAGCGCCGCTTGCACCGGCCTTGCCGAGGTCATGTCGGAAATTCCCAGTTCGTCACGGGTATGCGCGCCAAGCGCATCATGCACCATCAATTGCTCGGCCACCGTCACGGCAAGCGCCGTGTCGAGACCGCGCCTGACATAGATGTCGGCCAATTCCCTGGTTTCGTCGGAACGATTGTCGCGCAGCTCCCTGCCTTCGCGCGCAATATCCGCCCTTTCGGAATCCGATTGCGAACTGACCGATACATATTCCCCCGACGCCATCGACATCGCACCGGCAACGAGCCCCGAGACCCCTGCGATCAAGATGCTCTGATGGGTGCCATGCGCGCTTGCGACGCCGACGATCAGGCTGGATGTCGAAAGAATCCCGTCATTGGCCCCCAGAACGGCCGCCCGGAGCCAGCCAAGGCGATTAACGGCATGACCTTCAGCATGTTTTGCGAGGCGAACCATCTCCTGCTTCCTTTCGCGCCGGCGCTGCGGCCGGCAATGACGGGACCCTCGGATCAGGCAACTGGCCACCCTGCGCGGCCACCGAGCGGAAGCATCATGCGACGGCCAGATGCCGAAACAAGACGGACTTCACCGCATCCCGCGCAAAGGCGAATATGATCACCGCCAGGGCTGCGCGACCGCCGACCAAGAACGCCGCAAGGTTTTCCGACATTCTGGATGCTTACGAACTGGTGCTCCGGCGTGTAAGCGCGGCCCCGCTCCAGAGCCCACCAAAAAAGATGAAGACGAACATACATTTGGAAGAACTTTCGCGTGACGGTGAGAAGAACTATGTCGGAATAAGCCAAGTGCCGCTGTCAAATTCAGAAAACACGGCGCCCAAAGCTGCACGCACGGCGTGATGCATGAATTAGAGTAGCAGACCACACGATCACACAAGCCTGTGACAGCTTCACGAGGAAATTGGGGTTAACCAGCATTGCCGTCGCCTCAGAGCGATACAGGAGCAATCTGAGGGACAAAGGGTAGTTATTGACCCCGATCAAAGGCCTACATGTTCGAGACTCTATTAGTTGCAATCGTCTGCGGCTTATGCCGGATCCACGACTATATAGAATGCCCCGGCAGCCAATGGATCGACGGACGGCCCACGTCGTTTTGCGACCTTTTTTGGTGCCGAAAGCCCAAGCCCGCCAGCAAAACGACCCTGCCGTCGCACGTTTTTACGGTATGTCTACGTCAGTAGAATGGAAGTCACGATGCAAAAGCAATGGAAGCTGGAAATGCATTACCCCGGCGATGGCCAGGATTCGCTTATCACCACCGACAGCTTCGACGATTTTGCCGAGGTTGAGCGGAAGATAAAGCAGAACCGGGAAATGGTTTTTCTCGTCAAACCGCCAGCTGCTCCCTTGGCGGAGGATTTGCAGATGCTCGACGATCTGAGAAAATCAGGGTTGAAAATCGAGCGATCTTAGAAGCAGCCTATGCACTTTTACGAAAATAGAGGAGCCGGTGCGGCTTCGTCGCCTCCTTCCGAACCCGCTGCCCTTGAACTTCCTGAGGCCGCCCCGTGGACCGGAAATTGGTACCACTTGATCGCCGCGTGGCTTTTTGGAGCGGTCGTACTAGCTGGCCTCGTCGTCTTCATCATGCATTTCGGCGCTATCGAGGTCTTTGTGGCGAAGCTTCGCGGTGCCAATCCGCTTTGGCTTGCAGCGGCCTTGGGTTGCCAATTGGCGACCTATGTCAGCGCGGCCGCTGTCTGGTTTCGTGTCCTCAAGCGGGCTGGGTCGCCGCTGCCGTTTCTGAGCCTGCTTAGGCTTGCGTTCGTCGAGCTTTTCGCCAATCAGGCAGTACCCACCGGTGGTCTCAGCGGCAGCCTCGTGGTCGTGCGCGGCCTCATACGCCGCGGCATTGCTTCCGCAGTGCCGTCACGGCACTCTTCATTGCTGCGCTATCGTACTACGCCGCCTATTTCATGGTCGGCTTACTCGCTTTCGTCCTGCTTTGGCATAGCGGCGACCTGAATGCCGCCTGGCGAGCGCTGTTCATCGCTTTCACTATCGTCGTCACGGCGCTTGGGATGGCACTTTTCTTCCTATCGCGGTCCCGGGACGATCTCATTCCCGACGCAATCCAGCATTGGCGGCCATTCGCTCAATTGGCGAGGATGCTCCGCCAGGTTCGCCTCGATATGTTGCGCGATCCGCGGCTCGTCTTCGAAACCGTAACTCTCCAGTCCGGCATCTTCCTTCTTGATGCCGCGACGCTTTGGTGCACCGGCCGGGCCGTTGGCCTGAACGTTGATGTCGGAAGCAGCTTTGTGAGCTTCATCCTTGCCTCGGTGGTCGCTACCCTCTCGCCGATCCCGCTCGGCCTTGGCTCCTTTGAAGGAACCTGCACGGGTCTTCTTCACCTCATGGGCGGAGGTCTTGAGGCAAGTCTCGCCGCCACGCTCATACTGCGCGGTCTGACCCTTTGGCTCCCCATGCTGCCGGGCCTGGCGATGATCCGCCGCGAAGCGATCAAAGCCACGACGATCGGGAGTGGTGCCGTTTAGTCGTTCGCCGTTGGATGTGGTCTTCCGCTTCAGGTCCGACCCACCTCGTCTTTGCAATTCACGAAATCCGCGACCGCTTTTGCGAAATATTGTTGATCCAAATCAACGATGACCGCCAGTTCACGCCGCAAATTAAGAAGGCAATCAATCACTCTCGTTCAGGCACTTCGGAGGATACACCTATGGACAAGGACCGGGTCGTCGGATCGGCGAAGCAAGTCAAGGGCACAGTCAAGCAGGCGGTCGGCAAGGCGGTCGGCGACGCCAAGCTGGAGGCGGAAGGCAACGCTGACAAAATTGAGGGTCAGGTCCAGAACGCCATCGGCGGCGTCAAGGATACGCTCAAAGGAAAATAGGCCAGCTTTGCGAGCTTATTCTTCTCGTGATCTCGCCCATAGCCGAAAACGGCAAGGGCCTCTCATTTGGAGGCATCAATGGTTTTTGAATCGGTTGAAATTTCCACCTCCGCAGAAGAGAGTCCCGCAGTATCATGGCCAGCCATTGCGGCCGGTGCAGTTGCGGCCGCCGCCCTGACCTTGGTTCTCCTTGCATTCGGTGCTGGCATGGGGTTCTCGGCCGTATCCCCGTGGGGCAATTCCGGCATTTCGGCAAGCACATTCCAAACTACCACAGGTCTTTATCTGATCGTGGTCGCGCTGCTCGCCTCTGCAATGGGGGGTTACGTCGCCGGGCGGGTGCGTACAAGATGGGTCGGCGTCCATACCCACGAAGTCTTCTTCCGCGACACAGCTCATGGCTTTTTGGCGTGGGCATTCGCCACCGTGATCGGCGCTGGGTTTTTGGCCGCGGCGGCCAGTAACATCGCGGGCGGCGCATCACCAGGACTTGCACCGGGAACCAATGTGTCGGTAACCGCGGGGACCCGCAGCCCTTTGGATTATTATGTGGACGCACTGTTGCGATCCAATCCTGCTGCAAACCCAAGTACGACCGATCTGGAAGCTGCTCGCCGCGGAATTGCGAGCATCCTGATGAAGGGCCTTGCTGATGGCGATGTTGCCGGGCCAGATCGCACCTATGTGGCGCAAGTCATCGCGGCCCGCACCGGACTTAGTCAGGCGGATGCCGATAAGCGGGTTTCGAACGTCATCGACCAGGCAAAAACTGATTTGGACAACGCCCGAAGGGCAGCGGCAAAGTTGTCTCTGTGGCTCACCGCCGCTCTGCTCGTCGGCGCCTTTGCTGCCAGTCTGGCAGCCACGCATGGCGGAAAAGTCCGGGATTATAACGCGAGTCTTACTGGCGGCTAGGCAAGACCGGAACAGAGGAGGAAATCATGGGTCGTGGAATTTTGCTGTATCTGTTGGGAGTTCCCATTCCGATCATCATTCTTCTCGCCCTCTTGCGGCATTAGATAGCAGAGGAGTTTTCCGAGATATTGTGCAGCTCGTTCTATTGAACGTCGTGCTAGCCGTGTCGCGACAAACATCGATTCCTGGCTCCGCGTTTGCGAAGCAAGCAGCTAGCGGAATATTACGTTTTATCGCGGCTGCGTCGCTGCAACTTATTTTATGGGAGTCGGCGCACGCGGCCGAAGCAAAGCCGGACCAATGTGGTCTTGCATCGGTTTATTCAACCCTGAGCGAAGAGACGGCAAGCGGACAAGACACCAGCGTAAACGATCGAACTGCCGCGCATCGGTCACTCCCGTTCGGGACGTTGATCCGCGTCGACAATCAAGAAAACGGCCGTTCGGCAGTGGTGCGGATCACCGACCGTGGCCCTTTTGTCAGCGGAAGAATAATCGATGTATCGCAAGTTGCCGCGCATGAACTCGGCTTCTCTAATCTGACGAAGGTGTGCCTCAAGATCCTGTCGATTCCGGAAAATCGGCCAAGCGGTGAATACTGATTGTTACGACAGATACGCTGTTCGGGATCCGCATGTTCCAGTCGGAGTCGGCGTGTGACACTGGGACTCGTATCATGAATGGAGCCCGGAGTTTCCGGCGATACGTGGCTGGGAATTCCGTGGGGCCAGGAGAACTGGCGAAACAGCCGCTGCAGTCCATTGCGGCTGCGCTCGATTGCCGGATAACGCTCGGTGTACGATCCTTCGAGATAGCTGTGCGCCACGATGCCCGGTCCGCCATGGCCCGGACCGATCACGTAGATCATGTTCAAATCATTGTCCTTGATCAGCCGGTTGAGATGGACATAGAGGAAATTCAGTCCTGATGTCGTTCCCTAGTGGCCGAGCAAGCGGGGCTTGATATGTTCAAGCCGGAGCGGGGTTTCGAGCAGCGGATTGTCTTGCAGATAGATCTGCCCGACCGAAAGGTAATTCGCCGCGCGCCAATAGGCATGCATTTTCCGGAGAAGTTCGGGTGATAAGACATCGGGCATCGCGGTCTCCGGATTAATTGCGGCTTCTCACCACTAGCGCCAGCACGAGGCGTCATTTGGCACGCTAGGGCATCGATGCGAACTTTCGCGACAAAGTCTCAATCCTGTTCAGACGTAATCCGAATCGCTTGACGGAGTTCCATCAGTGTCCTGCGCATGCCGTAAAGCTGGTCGACCAAATTCAAAATCACTCCTACGCCTTCATCGTTCACGCCAAAATCCGCCTGAAGTTCACGGATGAGTCGTGCTCTGGCTATATCGATGTCGGTGAAGTTCAACTCGGCGGACGAGCCGCGGGGTCTCAGCCACTCCTCCTCGATCCAGGCATCCAGCGTTTCATGTTCCATGCCGGCGAGCGACAGAAATTCCTCTTTGCTGATTTTCATGGCGCCACCTCCTCACGGGGATTGTAGCTCTTTCCGCTTTCCCAGCCTGAGACGAATGCTTCAAGCTCTGGGTTCGGCTCTTTGGGAAGTATCACTTTGAGTTTGACGAATTGATCGCCATAACCACCGGCATGCTTGGGCGCACCCTTACCCCTCAGGCGCAACGTGGTCCCGGTATTCGACCCTTTCGGAACAGTCATTGTTACCGCGCCTGTCGGGGTAGGAACCTTGATCCGGGCGCCGAGAACGGCTTCCGTGAGGGTAACCGGCAGTTCCAGATAGATGCCGTCGCCCTCGCGCGTGAAGGAAAGATCGGGTTTGATTTCGACCTCAATGAGGGCATCGCCGGGTCCGCCCTTGCCCGATCCGGCGGCTCCCTTACCCCGCAAGCGCAGTACCTGCCCCTCAACGATGCCAGGCGGGATAGCCACATCCAGCGTACTTCCGTCGGGCAACGTCAGCCGCCTGTTCGCGCCGGCAATTGACTCAATGAATTCGATTGGGAGCCTAAATTCGAGATCATGCCCGCGCCGGTTCGCTTGCGCCCGAGCGCTACGTCTCAAAAGTTCTGCGAAGGTGTCTTCCGAATCCATGAAATCCGCGAAACCGGAATCGTCTGTATAAGGATGACCCTGTTCCGAGGTCGCGTAATCCCGATAATAATTCTGCCGAGGCCGTTCGGCTCCCGCGGCGTCAATTTCACCATTATCAAATCTCCTGCGCTTTTCAGTGTCGCCGACCAGACCATAGGCGCCGGCTACTTCCTTGAATTTCTGTTCGGCTTCTAGATTGCCGGGATTCAGGTCGGGATGCAGCTTTTTCGCAAGCTTGCGGTAAGCTTTTTGAATATCATCTGCTGATGCCGCAGTAGCGACACCCAGAATTTCATATGGATCTTTCACTGCCCGCACCGCGCTACAGGTTTTCCTCGATCGCCACACCAGCTAACGGTTTTCGCAGAGCCCGCGTTCAAAAAACACGTCTAGCCTCAGCTAGTCATGCATTTGTAGAGGAATGGCCAGCTCTTCCGACCTTCAAGTTTCTGCTTGCTCGACTGCTTCTGGCAGTCGGCCCACTTCGCTGTGTCTCTGGCCCACTCCTTTTTCGCCGCCTTCCACTGAGCTTCTGTCCAGGTTTCGACCTGCGTCGCCATGGAAGCTTTCGATGAATCTGTCGCGGGCGTCGGGGATGCAGGTGTTTTGGGCGGGGATACGGATGTTTGAGCAATGGCGGCGCTGGACAGAACCGTAACAAAACATACCGCCTTTAGGCAGACGGTAGTACGAGACATGATATTCCCTCTCTTGAGATTAACATTTGAGATCAGCGATCCGGATGCCGCGGCAACTTAGCGCTCCGCAGCGAAATCAAATAATTCACGTCCTCGGAAATGTGGGTTGATTTGCGTCAAAAGGCTTGGGAATCGTGAATTTTCAGCCGGACTGGATCTTCCTCAGTCGGCGAGGTTACAGCGTGCATCCCGAACGCGGCGCCTCCAAGAAACGGCCCCAGCGCGGTGGAAGCTGCACTGAGGCCATCTCGTTCCTGAAACCCGCTGGGAGCTGCGAAGTTCATTACCACCATGGTTATTCCCCCTTAGGGGCCTGTTCAATTTTGATCACTTCATCTGCGCCGTAACGGACCTCGTACTTCGAAATTAGAGCACCCCTGGCAATTGCAGCAGAATCACCGGACCGGTTGGCCCCAGCGGGAGCCTCGGCTTGTCTGGGCAACAGCCCACAGCTTGATGCATATCAAGGCTGGGCCGTCGGCTAATTGCGAATGATCGTGAAGGGCCACGGGAAGGAATTATGAAAAGAGCAATGTTGGCTACCCTCATTCTGACAACTACATCATCGTTCAGCACGATGGCATTTGCTCAAAAAGAAAAAGCCGACGTTGGTAAGTTGGAATTCGAAGTGCATTGCGCGGTTACATTGATGCGTATTGAACATGGCACTTACTGACCAGAAACCCGAGGGCGTGCTGCCGGCTGAAGTGCTGGCGGAAATGCCGCTACCCTCAGATCGGAAAGTCACATTCCTTGGCGGTCTATTCGTGCTTGCGCTGCTGGAAGCAGCTTATGTCGCGAGCGAGATCGTGTTGCCATTGGTCTTAGCTATCACTCTCAGGCTCCTGCTACAGCCAGCCTTGCGCCTATTGGAGCGCTTGCACGTGCCACGGTCAATCGCGGCGCTATTGCTGATACTTACGCTATTCGGAACGATTGTCGGCTTGGGTGCAGCCATTTCTAATCCCGCCCGCAACTGGGCCGCCAAGCTTCCACAGGGCATCCCTCGGCTTCAGGAACGGCTGAGTTTCATGCGAGAACCTATTGATACACTGCAACGATTTTTGCAGCAGGTGGAAGATTTTGGAGGAACGGGACCATCACCAAATGCCGCCGCGTCGGTGCAAGGTCCAACTCTTCTTTCGAAGCTATTTACGGGGACCCGAAATTTTGCCGACGGCTTCTTCACGACGGTGCTGTTTCTGTTTTTCCTTCTTGTGTCTGGCGACATCTTCCTGCACCGTCTCGTCGAGATACTGCCGCGATTTAGTAGCAAACGGCAGGTTGTCGATATAGCGCAGCAAATCGAAAGGGACATCTCAGCGTATTTGGTCACGATTACGATCATGAACGCAGCAGTAGGTATCGCGACAGGATTGGCGATGTGGCTCACGGGGGTGGGTGACCCAATCCTCTGGGGATCCGTAGCCTTTCTGCTGAATTTTGTACCGATCCTCGGGCCTGCTTTGGGCGTATTGATCTTTCTTCTTGCAGGTCTGCTGACCCATGATCCGCTTTGGCAAGCGCTGCTACCTTCGGGGCTTTACCTTGGATTTCATTTGATCGAGGGAGAGTCTGTAACGCCGATGCTTTTGGCCAGACGATTCACCCTCAATCCCTTCCTCGTCATTCTCTCGCTCGTCTTTTGGTTCTGGATGTGGGGTGTTCCGGGCGCCATCCTGGCTGTGCCTATGTTGGCGATAACCAAGATTGTTTGCGACCGTATTCAGTCGCTGGCTGCTTTTGGCCACTTCCTTGAAGGATGACAACAGCAGATTTCGGCGCTCTACGAGCGCCTACAAAGCGACGACGGGAGGATCGAGGCCGCCGAGGTGTCCCGCACCTTAGTCGATCGGGTGACACTACTGCCCGACCTGAATGAGCTGCGAATCGTGCTCCGCGGCGATCTGGCCGCGATTCTGAGCCGCAGGCGAAAAGAAGCCCGACCTTCTTTCGGAGACCGGGCTGTCTGGCGATTTAGTATCGCCGGGGGTCGGCGGTTACGGGGATAGGATTTGAACCTATGACCTTCAGGGTTATGAGCGATCCATCTTCGAATCCGATAGTCCGTCCGGAGACTTCAGGTTGGATTGCAAAGTTTTCTGAGCATGAGGCGGATTGAAGCGAGACGCAAGAACTGGGGCTAAAAACTGGAGCTAAAGCTTCTAAGCTCATCAAAGATTGAACGAATTTCTTGATTCGGCGCGACGCACAGAGTTCGATACGTGTCCAGGAAGCCCAGCCAGGCGTCGCGAGCTGCGTTGATCGAGCCAGGAGCGAGTGAGGCAAGCGCGATGTTGCCCTTCACCGCATGAATATCAGTCGCTCGGCGTCCAGACGTTGCTGCCAGCCATGACGTTCGAGTTCGGGATCGAGATGCTCCTCTGCAGGCCAGCCAACGCAGAGGTAAGCGACGAGGGTCCATGCCTCTGGCACATCGAGCATTCGACAAACGATGTTCGGCTCGAGGATCGAAATCCAGCCGACTCCCAGCCCTTCGGCGCGCGCGGCAAGCCAAAATGTCTGTACCGCGGCAACGACTGAATATCGAAGCGTCTCTGGCATCGTCTGGCGACCGAGACCAGCCCCGACCTGCGTGGTCTCGTCGGCGAACACCGCAAGATGGACGGGAGCGTCTTCGAGCCCCTCAAGCTTGAGCTTGATGTAGCGCGCGCGCTCCTGGTCGCGATAGCTCTCGGCAGCTTTCACGTTGGCACGACCGAAACTCTCCTTTACCGCCGCGCGGCGAACGGCAGATTCGACGAGCACGAACCGCCAAGGCTGGCAATTCCCGACCGATGGGGCATGGCTGGCAAGTTCAATCAGCGAATGAATCAGCCGGGGATCGACGGGATCGCGGCGAAACCGGCGGACGTCACGGCGCCAGACCACGAGGTCGCGGAGCGCCTCCCGGAATTCCGCATCAAAGTGCCGGAACGATGTGTTGAGCACCTCTGTCATTCGCTACTCCGTCGATCTTGCGGATAAAAATGCCTGCCGTCGGACCCGCCAACGTCGTGCCCGACGAGTGTCACGAACCCTTCTCGGAAGCGCCGGGCACCGCGGCCTCCGCGAACGTCGCCATGCGATTATGCAGCGCGCATGCAAGCCGCAGGATCGGCAGTGCAAGGGCTGCGCCCGATCCCTCGCCTAGCCTGAGATCGAGATCAAGGAGTGGACGGGCATCGAGTGCATCGAGAACCAACCGGTGCCCCTGCTCTGCGGAGCGGTGTGAGAACAGGAGGTACGGCCGGCAGGACGGATTGAGGCGCACAGCCGAAAGTGCGGCGACCGAAACGATGAAGCCGTCGACCAGGACCGGAATGCGGCTCTGGGCGGCGGCGATGATGGCGCCCGCAATCGCCGCGATTTCCAACCCCCCGACGGCGCACATGACGCGTTCGGGATGCGCTCCGGCCTTCCCCAACCCATGATGCGACAATGCGGCCGCGATGATCTGCGCCTTGCGTTCGCGACCCGCGACGTCGAGACCGGTGCCGCTGCCCGTCATCAGGTCCGCATTTGTGCCCAGCAACGCCGTCGCGATGGCTGCGGCAGCCGTGGTATTGCCGATGCCCATTTCACCGAGGATGAGCAGATCGGGTTTTTGCAAGGCAGCGCGCGCAACCGCGCGGCTCCCGCAGTCGAAGGCGAACGCGACCTCGGTCGGCTCAAGCGCGGCTTCCCGGCTGAAATCGCGGCTGCCCCGGCGCGGCTTGTCGGTGACGATGCCGGGAAGCGGAGATTCCGCAAGCGTGCCGGCGTCGACGACCTCGAGCTGCGAGCCGAGCTCGCGCGCCAGTACCGAAATCGCAGCTCCTCCGCCTGCGAAATTCGCCATCATCGCGATGGTGACTTCCTGCGGATAGGCCGACACGCCTTGCGCGGCGATGCCATGATCGCCCGCGAAGATAACGATCGGCACCCGGTCCGCGGAGGGGCGATCGGTGTGCTGAAGCGCCGCCAATTCCACCGCCAGCGCCTCCAACCGGCCGAGGGCGCCGGCCGGCTTTGTGAGTTCACTTTGACGGAGAAGCGCGGCGTCGCGATGACGAAGCGAGATCGCGGGGCAGTCGACCTTGACCCAGTCAGGAAGCATGTGTTTTGCCTTTCATATCATTGATCATGTCGATGCGCGCCTGAGAATGTAGCTGTCCATGATCCAGCCGTGGCGCTGCCGCGCGTTGCGCCTTACCTCGACGATTTCTGCGCCGACCTCCGCCAGCGGACCGGATTTGACGACCTGATCCGGCATGCCGAGATAGGCGCCCCACCAGATCTGCACGCCGGTTGGGTCAAGCGACTGAAACGCCGCGCCGCCGTCGAGCATGACCACCACGGTGTCGACGCCGGACGGCCAGCCGCCCTCGCGCAACCGCCGTCCGGTGGTGACGAGAAACGGCTCGCCGATATCGTTGAGCGGCAGTTTGTGCGCGGCGCAAAGCGCCTGGATCGCCGTGATGCCAGGAATTACCTCGATCTCCCCGACGGAATCGAGCCTGCGCGCGATGCGAAGGCTTGAATCGTAGAGTGACGGATCGCCCCAGATCAGGAGGGCGACGCGCCCCTCGTTACCGAGGTGGACCGCGATCTCCTTCGCCCATGTCGCCGCAACCGCGCCGTGCCAGTCGTCAACGCCACTGCGATAATCTTCACTTCGCGCGTCGCGCTGTGGCAGGTCGAATTCAACGAGACGCGGCCGATCACCGTTGAGGACCTGCGCGCAGATCGTTCGCCGCAGTTCGGCAAGATCGGATTTGTCCGCCCCCTTGCGCGGGATCAGCACGAGATCGGCCGCGTTGATGGCGCGGATCGCCGCGAGCGTCAACTGCTCGGGATCGCCGCAGCCAATGCCGATGAGGGAGAGGGTCAGCATGATAAACCTAGGGCGGCCACGGGTCCGACTGCGTTGGCGTTGCAGTTAATGTCATGTGGTTTGCATTGATCAAAAGCACGGCGCTCATCGCTCGTCTCCCGCCAGCGCCCCGAACAGAATGACCGCGGTTGCGGGACCGACACCTTGGGCGAGCTGTTCCGCAAGCTTGGCGATCGTCATCCGCGCGAGCTTCTCGTCGGCGTGTCCGAGCGATTCGGCGAGCAGCGCCGGCGTATCGGGAGACATGCCGTGCTCGATCAGCTTCGCGACAAGCGCTGGAAAGGTCCGCTTGCCCATATAGACCACGGTGGTCGAATCCGGGTCGGCCAGCGCGGCGAAGTTGAGATCCGCCGGCAATTGTCCATTGACATCGGCGCCGGTGATAAACTGCACGCGGCGCGAGGTGTGCCGCCTTGTCAGCGGAATGCCGGCGGTAGCCGCGGCAGCGCA
>Ga0209517_10003864_pt1 | contig 20030 bp, 19 predicted proteins | sample PeaSoiMetSII2010_FD_187695 | JGI IMG/M metagenome (GOLD analysis project Ga0209517, IMG submission 187695) | Peat soil microbial communities from Weissenstadt, Germany - SII-2010 (SPAdes) (version 2) | ecosystem: Environmental > Terrestrial > Soil > Wetlands > Peat | place: Germany...
CAGCAGTCCTGCGGCTTGCAACATCGTTGCGTGCGCCATCGAGCCGGCCAGGTCTTGCGGCCACAACCGCCAGTCAAAAGAAACCGACTGAGTAAATTGCGCCACGGGGGCCGCCGGGCCGCCCGAAAAGCGCCGGTTGCGGGAAATGGGCGAGGCATGGTTCATGCGCTTCAAACGCGCTGAATGTGCTCCCAATCCGGTTGGAAGTCACTCGCAAATCCAAGGCAAGCCAAAAAAGGTAATTGTCCTCTCGGTCCGAGTGTGGAATTGTTGGCCTCAACGCGATGAGCGAATTCAAGTTTGCGTGCCCCGTGTGCGGGCAGCACATCACGGCTGACTCGAGTGCCAGCGGCGGGCACCTCGAATGCCCGACCTGCTTCCGCAAGATTGTCATCCCCCAAGCGCCCTCATCAGCCGATTCCAAGTTCATCGTCGCCGCTGCGCAGGTCGGTGGGCCACGCCCAGTTCCGGCCGATGCGGGCCCGGCCGACGGGGTGCGCCCGGCCTCGGCCCGCACGTCCATGCTCGCCGCCGCCGCGCTGCTGCTCGTGCTGTGCGCGGCGGGAGCGGCATTCTGGACTTTTCGCGACCGGGTCTTCAAGCCGGGCGCATTTGCCCAAAAGCCCGGCTCCAAGCACGCGGCCCCCCGAACAATCTACCCCATCCCCACGAACATCACGTGGACCCTCGATTTGGCCTCGGTCGTGATTCCTGAACAGGATGCCGTAGGCAACCTCCGGAGCAACGGCTTCTTCTGCGAACGCGCTACACTCACCGGCGGCAACCTGTCTCTGCGACAGGGGGGCAGGAGCGGCGCCGCCGATTTAGGCGTTTCGATCAATTTCTATGCCAAGGAAGGAGAGGAGTTAAGCGGCAAATCCATCGAGATCCCCGCCGATCGGTTGCCCCCGCTGCCGCCCGTCGAAATCCGGTGGAAGGATGAGGCGCAAAAGACCCGGCGTCAGAAGATCACCACGGGATACGCCCTCAAAGTGGTGTTTAGTGATGCGGCCTTCCAACGCATTCGTGGCAAAATTTACCTCGGCCTGCCCGATGAGTACAAGAGTTTTGTCGCGGGAACCTTTGAGGCGGAAATCCGCAAGCCCGAGCCGCCCAAACCCCACCCCCCCAAACCGCAAAAGCCGCAAGGCTGATCTCGGATGATCGTCGAACTCATCAACACCGGCACCGAACTGATGCTGGGCCGGCTGCTCAATTCACATCAACAGTGGCTCTGTCAACAACTGTCGGATTTGGGATACATCGTTTCCAGGCAAGTCGCCGTGGCCGACACGGCTTCAGACATCGAGCAAGCAGTGCAGGAAGCCCTCGCGCGGGCGGACGTGGTGATTACTACCGGGGGTCTGGGGCCAACCTCCGACGATCTCACGCGTGACCGGGTCGCGCAATTGCTCGGGAAAGAATTGCATGAAGACGCTACGGTGCTGGCCCACATCCAGGCGTTTTTTACGATTCGGCATCGGTCCATGCCAGAGCGAACGCGCGTGCAGGCGCTGGTGCCGGAGGGCGGTCTCGTCTTGCCCAATCCGCACGGCACCGCGCCGGGACTGGCCTTGGAAGTAAAGCCCGGCCGCCTGCGTGCCGGCGGCTCTTCGAGCTGGCTCATTATGCTGCCCGGCCCGCCGCGCGAACTTCGGCCCATGTTCGCCGATTCGGTCGTGCCGTTGCTGCGGCGAGTATTGCCGCCGCCCGCCCAGTTTGTCTGCCACACGCTGCGGACGACCGGGATAGGGGAGTCGCTGGTGGAACAACGCATTGCCAAGCCCCTTCACAAGTTGGTAGCAGACGGGCTCGAACTAGGCTATTGCGCGAAGCCCGGGCAAGTGGACGTGCGACTCGCAGCGCGCGGGCCGCGGGCAACGGACCTCGTAGAGGCGGGTGAGAAGGTGGTGGTTGACCGGCTTGGCGCTCACATTTTTGGCCGAGAGGGCGAAGAACTGGAGACGGTAATCGTGCGCTTGCTCACGGAGCGCAAAGAGACCCTCGCACTCGCCGAATCCTGCACCGGTGGCGCCATCGCGCATCGCTTGACGAATGTGCCCGGCGCTTCAGCGATCCTCCTGGCTGGCTTGGTCACCTACAGCAACCAGGCCAAACAGAAGTTGCTTGGGGTACGGGCAGAGACGCTGGCCGGGCATGGCGCCGTCAGTGAGCCGGTCGCGCGCGAGATGGCCGAAGGGGCTCGCCGAAAAATGGAATCGACGTATGCCGTCTCTGTCAGCGGGATTGCCGGCCCAAGTGGCGGCACGCCCGATAAACCCGTAGGCACGGTCTTTCTCGGCTTAGCCGGCCCGTTCCCGACGGTGAGCGAACGCCAGTTAAATCCCTACGACCGGGAGACGTTCAAGCAGGTTACCGCGCAACAAGCGCTGGATTTGCTGCGGCGAAGTGTGCTCGGTAAAGCGCCAGCAGGACTTTGAAGCGGCCAGCCAGCCCCAGGTGCTTTGATTATGCTCCGTTGTCGCCGATGGCCTCGACCGGGCAGCCTTCCTTGGCTTCTTTGCACCGGGTTTCTTCCTCAGGCGATTCGGGTTGTTTGAAAACGAACGAATAACCCCCGTCGTCGTTGCGTTTGAAATTGTCAGGTGCCGTCTCGCGGCACAGATCGCAATCGATGCACTGGTTATCCACGTAGTATTTGCCCGCCACGTTCGCCGGGTATTTGTTTGCAACATCGGCCATAAAAATTCTTGTGCGCGGAGTATGGCGAGCGCCGCGGGCAGTGGCAAGCCCATTTGGAGTTTTGTTTGTTTTGTTTGAGCCAGACTAATGGTGCGAGAGCCGGCTCAAGGCGGCTGTGCTCCCTGCCATTCGCTTCTGAGCGTAGCGAGAATCACGACGTCCTCGAAAATCTCCCATTTGCGCACGCGCTCGCGCAGGAGTCCTTCCTTCTTCATCCCGATTTTTTCGAGCACCCGACCGGAGGCAGGATTTCTCACCATGTGGTGCGCGTAGATTCGATTCAGCCGCAAGCTCTGGAATCCAAAGCCGAGGACGGCTCGCGCTGATTCGGTCGCGTACCCACGGCCCCACCAATCAACGCCGATCCAGAAACCCAGTTCCGCCTGGCGGTGCTCCGAATTGATCTCGCGCAACCCGATGGCGCCAATTAGTCGCCGTTCCGAGCGGAGGACGATGGCGAAGACGATTTCACGGCCCTCTCGCCAGGTTGCGCTCTGCCGGCTGATCCAATCCCTCGCCTGCGCCTCCGGATATGGGTGTGGGATGGCAATAGTGGTGTCCGCGATTTCACGCCTCCCGGCCTGCCGGACAACGGTAGGGGCGTCGTCCAAACTAAAGGGCCGGAGGATCAGCCGGGCGGTTTCCAAGGATGGCTGTGCAGCGCCCGACTCCTGGGCCGCGGCCGCTGGGGAAGGCTCGGTTGCTCCGGCTGCCCTAAGTGCGTTCCCAGGCGCCGGCTTGCGTACTGGACTAGCATCGCGGCTGGTTCCCCCTTCTCCCGGCGGGCCTTCCAGCACGCTTTGGATTTTGTCGAATTCCATTTTGGCGCAAACCGCTGATGCCCCAGCTTCGAGCAGGGCCGTGTTGCCCGCCACATGTGCCGACACCGCAATGATCCGCAACCCGGGATGGGAGACGCGACACGCCCGGACAAGCTCATCCCCTTTGCCATCTTCCAGATCGTAGTCAACCAGGAGCACATCGTAGTTCTCGGAAGCGACCGCCTTGCGTGCAGCCGCCAGGCTGGCGACGACCTCGACGGCGTGGGCGGAAAGGAAAAGCGCACACACCTGCTTCGCAAAAATCGCGTGGTTTTCAACGAAAAGAATCCTCATTTACTTTTCGGCGCTCAATTCAACGACCGCGCTCTCGCATTCCTTCCCGCACCGCGGCGTCAAACCCTCACGCAGGAGCGCCGCGCCATCCATGATCTGGCCTTCGCCGGCCAACTGCGAATTCGGACCCTCGGGTAAGTTGACTTCGCGAACCCGGTAGTGTTTTTCGGGATCAAGGCCACGCAACTTCACCGGCTCGCTCGCAGCGTCCTTGATCTGATATACAAACAGCACTGCCTGCGAACGATCGGCCGAAACGTAATCCAGCGCCGCGCGCGGATGTTCGTAAGGTGATTCGAGACGGTACAAATCACCCTGCTCGACGATGTCGCGGATCTCCCTTTTATAAAGCGCGACGGCGGAGGTGATTTGGCGGCTTTGGCCAGGGGTTAATTTGCGGACGTCCATGTCCAGCCCCAAGGCGCCGCTCATCGCCACGTCGAGGGCGAACTTCAGCGGGCGGTTGCCCATTCTCGTGACGTGGGCGGTCAACGTCTCGGCTGGAAAGAAATGGCTGTACCCCCATTGGATGAACACGCGACGGAGCGGGTCTGTGTTGTCACTGGGCCAGAAGGTGTGGAAATACTTGAGCGCACCGTAATCCGTGCGCCCGCCACCGCCCGAGCAGCCCATGGCCATCACGTCGGGAAAGGTTCGGGCCATGTTGCTCATCACCCCGTACAGCGCAAAGTTATACCGAATGAGCAGCTCGGATTGTTCGTTCGCAGGCAGGTACGTGGACCCAGGCTGCGTCACATAGCGGTTGGCGTCCCATTTCACGAAATTCACCCCCGGCGTGCTCAGGGTCTCGTTCACAACGCGCCAGGCGAATTCTTGCACGGCGGGCCGGCTTAAATCCAGATCGAGCTGGTTGCGGCTCACCGAGGTGAGGTCGGCATCTGATTGACGGTGCGGTTGCTGAATCACCCAGTCGGGATGCTGTTCAAACAAGTCACTGGATGGATTGACCATTTCTGGCTCAATCCAGATGCCGAGGTTGAGGCCGCGCTTATGGGCTTCGCTGGCGAGGTAACCCAGCCCATGCGGTAATTTGTTTGTGTTCACCTCCCAGTCACCCAAGCCGGCGTGATCGTCATTGCGGGGATGTCGGTTGCCAAACCAGCCGTCATCGAGCAGGAAGGTGTCCACTCCGAGTTCCCGCGCGCCATCGAACAAAGACACGAGGGTTGGTTCGTCGAATTTAAAGCCGGTGGCTTCCCAATTATTCAGCAGCACCGGGCGGGGTTTGGCGCCGTCGCGAATGCCGTAGCGGCGCGCCCAGTGATGGAAATTGCGGCTAATCTGGCCTTTTCCATGAGCGCTCCAGGTCCACAGCATCGACGGGGTGGCGAAGGGCTGGCCGGACGCGAGATGGTACTGGGAGGCGAACGGGTTGATCCCACACAAGGCGCGCAGGCGGTTGCTCCAGTCCACCTCGAATGCCAGTTGATAGCTGCCCGACCAGCCCAGCGAGCCTCCGAACACTTCGCCGCTCTCCTCCTGTGCCGGGCCGTTCAGTGACAGTAGGAACGAGGGGAATCGAAACCGCGAAGCCCGCACGCCGATCTTCGAATCGAGGATCTTCAGTCCCGGACTCAACCGCTCCTCTGCTAATTTCGCCTCGTCCGCCCAATTGCCATGAAACTGCGTCAACCAGTATTCTTTGCCTTGCAGCACCGGGGCCGAGGAGGCGAATCGGAACAAAGTGACCGGCCCGCTCTCCTCGTGGCGCATCTCGGTCCATTGCTCGATCATGTCCTCGTTCGAGTAGGTCTTAAAGCAGAGCGTGATGAAGAACGGATAATAGCGGTCCCTAAGCTCGATGCGAGTGAGTGAAACATTGTCATCCAGCGCGGTGGTTTCATGCTTCGAATAAACCAAGTCCAGCGAAGTGTTCCCATCGACATGGGTAACCTCGAGCGCAGGCTCGCAGATGAAGCCGTCACCGAAGCCCGGATGAAATTCAGTTTCCCGGCTGGGCTGCTGTTTGGGGGTCGGCCAAGAGTTGTCCGCACCACCGTAACCGAGTTGATAGAGGCGGCCATCGCGCCCCGCAAATAAAACAAGGGACGAATGGGCCGTCGAGATGCGGAGCGTTTGTGGCTCAGCATTGAGACGTGCATCCTCGGCTTGAACAACGGGCATCACGCCCCAGGTTAGTCCTGCCAGGCAAAGGCCTGCCGAGATGACCGCGACCCAACCGGGCGCCAAGGGTGGTTCGGATGGCCTCCAATCTCGGTTTAGAGCCGGCATCCGTTTCCAACCCGGAACGGCGCCGGACTGAGAAATAGGTTTTGAAATCATGCGATGCGAGTATAAGAGGCGCTCTGAACCGGGCGTCTCGTTTTTGGTTGCTTGTCTGTAGCCATCTGCCAAGCGAGATTAATGGCACTTGGTAACTGTTGGCCAGCGGGAAAGACGGACAGGTCCCAGGCCCAAAGCACAGCGCTTTCCCGGGGTTCGGACATGCCGGCCGCGCGGGCTGGCCGACTCCGCGACTTGCAACGCCCCGCCAGTGAGCGGGACCCATACCCGACTATGTCGCACGTGCGACATGGTTCGGTCGTCGATCTCAGTCAGTCCCACTGGTTGAAAACGACGTCTCCGATGCGCTGCGGCTTCCAGTACGCCAGGTAGCGAAGCTCATTCTCGTCGAGCGCGTCGGTGACGGAAGGCGCAGGTTGGCGGTGTGCATCCGAGGCAAAGAGCACAGCGCAATCCAGTTTTTCGCCGATGACGTTTGCGAGCATCGGGCAGTCCGTGAAGTTGATCCGCCCGGTTTCGCGGGATTCCCTGGGTAGGGCAAACGCGATGACCGGATAACATGCACTGCAGAGTATACGCACTACTTTACGTCCAAAGTCGTAGCTGATCGTAGCCTCGTGGTAATTGATGTAATCGCCATCGTAAGCTCGATGAAAATCCGCGGCTTTTCCCCGAACCAAGCGCCGAGCGTGCTCGACGGCTTGTGTGAACTGCTCGAAGCCTATCTTCGCCGCCTCTGGTACGGAAGAGCCAGAGCTGATTCCTCGCGGCAAAAGGTATCGAAAGTTTCTTGAGCATAGGACAAGGCAGCCGCGGCACTCACTCCCACTGGAATTCTAGGCCACTGAGTTTCGAGAGTGCCTGCCTCATCTGATCATCGCCAAAAGAAATCAAAGAATCCTGGCCGAGACCCGCTGTGAAGAAGCGCTTTCCGGCTGTTCGGGCCGCGACCAACTGCTGTAGCCGCAAGTACAATTCCGGGTCAGCCCAGTCATTCTTGGCTTTCAAGTCCCAATGAATCCTCTGGCCCTCTAGCGCAAACTCCAACCAAGCCTCTCCATCTTCTACTTTTACTCGATCACGAATGTCAGCAAGCGGAAGCGCGCCCTTTGCCAGGATGACAAAACGGTTAGCGATGGCCACGTAATCGCCATCAGCTTCGATGCACTCGGCATCGAAATGCCAAATATCGTCCGATACTCGGTCGAAGTTGCCGCGCTCCACTTCGGAACCGAGAACACAGAGCAGTCGAACCCAATCAACCGTCGATTCAATGCTTCCACCAATTGAGTGGAGCAGGTCATCGTGAGAAATGCCCGGGCGCACGTGAACGCCGACGCTCGCCACCTGCTCCAGCGCCTTTGCCACGGAGATAAGGCTCCCCGCAATGTTGTCTGCTTTCTTAGGATGCAATGGCCACATATCAGGGCCCAGTCATAATCCCTCGTGCCGCGGCAGTCGCCTCGTATCGCCTTCTCCGCCGCCGCTCCGAATCAAAGCTTATCGTCAGATCGCAGTAATCCTCAACATACCGGAACTTGCGGTAAATGTGATCCACAACATCCATCTGGCGCGCGTTGGGGACAATGAACGAAACGCTGGGTTTCCTCGGGCTGCCCTCAAGCTGTGACACCTGAACACTATCCTGCGAGTCGGTCTGGACCTTTGCAGTTGCGCCGCATTTGCCGCCAATGCTTCTCAACGGCAGGAACACTGAGCTCAATGGTAACATAAACGTTCCTGGCGATGGCAAAAAATGCCGCCCATTCGCGCCGATGGATCAAGCAGCCTCGGGGTCCTCATTAAACCGCTAGTGCTCAGGAAGACGGCTGCCTGCCCTCCGCTCGCGCGCCGGGTGTGGCGATGGGTTTCCTTATTGCAGGAACAACCGCACCGGGGACACCAAACAGCAGGAACGCCATGCTGGGCAGAATGAAAAGCAGCACAGCAACTCCGGCAAGCGTGATACCGAATTCACCACCATGGGACGCCTCATAAAGAAGGAAGAGGCCTAGGCAATAAACCACGACGGCAGCCCCGAAGAAGAAGGGAACGATCCTGAAGACCGCCCCATGTGCTGTGCATCGAGCATTGTTAACAGTGTGGCTGCGACGGCAAAATACCCAAGCTGAAATACAATGAACGAGGGGAGAGTGAGAAGCCCCAACAGCCCATTCTGTCGAAACTCCTCTCCATAGCGCCCAAGGTCAAAAAGAGCGACAAATGCAGTGATCAGGCCAAGAGTCCCCCGCGGCCCAGAGCGCCGCCCGCCAGAGATTTTCTTGAGAGCGTGTCATGTCGGTGACATTTTCAAAAACCGACGCTTTCCAAATTGAGCCCCGCAATCGAAACTGGGGCTCACGACTGTGAGAAACTTACGTCCCGAAATCTTCTGAGGTCAAGTCCACAACCCCAGAAGGCTCGCCAGCGGCGAGTCTTCTGCCCGTCGGTTGGCCGCCTCTCGCTCTTTCTCCGAACTCTATCTCGTCGTCACTTTCTTGAGGAACTCCCGCGTTCGCTCGTTCTGCGGGTTGCTGAAAATCTCGTCTGGCGGACCGGATTCCGCCACGCGGCCGCTGTCGAAAAAAAGCACACGGTCGGCCATGTCGCGGGCGAATTGCATCTCGTGCGTGACCACGATCATCGTGAGGCCCTCCTCGGCAAGCTGGCGCATGACCCGCAGCACCTCATCGCGCAACTCAGGGTCCAGCGCGCTGGTCGGTTCGTCGAAGAGCATGACCTGCGGTTCCATCGCCAGGGCGCGCGCGATGGCCACACGCTGTTGCTGGCCGCCCGAGAGCTGCCCGGGATGAAAGTCCGCTTTGGTCTCCAGTCCCACCTTGGCCAGCAATTGGCGCCCCAACTCTTCGGCTTGCGGCCGCGGCAGCCCTTTGACCACCGTCGGGCCCAAACTGATGTTCTGCAAAGCCGTGAGATGCGGAAAGAGGTTGAAGGACTGGAAAACCATGCCCGCCTGCAACCGCAACTCTTGCTGCCGCCGGTGCTGCTCTCCGTCGCCCTCGCGTTGCCCCGCCTCGACGCATACCCTGCCGATGGTAATGCGTCCAGCATCGGGTTCCTCCAGTCGATTGAGGCACCGCAGGAACGTGCTTTTGCCGCAGCCGCTCGGCCCAATCAGCACTACCGCCTCGCCCTGCCGTTGCTGGTGATCGATGCCCCGCAGAACGGGTGTGCTGTTATAAGATTTGGCCAGCCCTTCAACAGTGATCATCGGCCTGGGTTCCACTTTGCCTAGGTTGGCAGATTGACCAAAGCCTTCAACGGTGATCATAGCTCAACTTCTTCTCCAACCGGCCGGCGAAAATCGAGGCGGGATAACTCAATGCGAAGTAAATCCCCGCCGTCATCAGACCCAAGCCGATATAATCATAGGTGGACATAGCCAGCATGCCATAGACCTTCGTCAACTCGACCATCGTGATGACCGATACTATCGAGGAGTCCTTAAACATGGCAATGAAATCGTTGGTCACGGGCGGGATGACGACTCGCAGCGCCTGCGGCAGAACGACGTGCCGCAGCGTTTGCCAGCGGCCCATCCCCAGTGCCAGGGCCGCCTCCGTTTGGCCCCGCGGGATCGACTGAATCCCCGCTCGATAGTTCTCCGCTTCGCTAGCCGCATAGTTTAATCCTAAGCCCAGGATGCCCGCAAAAAAGGGGTTTAGCCGGATGCCGATTTCCGGCAGCCCGTAATAAATGAGAAACAGTTGGATGAGCAAGGGCGTCCCGCGCATTACTTCGACGTAGGCCTGGGCCAGCCCGCTCAAGGGCGCTCCGGCATAGAGTCGGACCAGCACCACCACCAATCCTGCCACCACCGCCAGCGCCATGCCGAGCACCGACAGTTCGACCGTTACCACCGCCCCGCGCAAAAGCAGCGGCAGATACCGCGGCCATTCGTGCAGCGTCGAAATGGGTTTTTGCGCCGCGACGGCCGCCGGTCGATAATCCTCCAACGCAGCTTGACGTTCATCCCACAAGCCGTACTTCCGGTAAATTCGCTCCAACACCTGCTCCTGGGATAGCTCTCCAATGGCCTGGTTGAGCGCCGCCAACAGCGTGATGTCCTGCTTGCGGGCGCCGATACCATAATAACCTGGTGCGAAGGCAGTCCCGGAAAACTTCAGTGCCGGGTCGGGCCGCGCATAGTGGATTGCGATCGGCAAGTCCAACAAGGCCGCGTCCAACCGCTCCGCCTTGAGGTCGCGCAACGCCTCCACGTTGCCCGGATAGATCCGCAAATCCGCCCCGCCCTCCCCCTCGATCAGTCGTTGGGCAACGGAACCGGAGAGTACGCCGACCCGCCGTCCTTTGAGCTCTGTCAGCGAAACAAGGTGTTCCGTGCCTTTGCGTGTGACGATCTGCTGCGCATAAACATAGTAAGGCAGCGACATGCTGATGTGCTGCTGGTTCTCTGGCGTAATTTCCAACCCGTTGAGGATGATGTCGAAGTTGCCTCGTTCCAGGGCGGGAATGAGCTGGTCCCACTCGTTCTGGACCATTTTGGCTTTGACTCCCAGCTTCGCCGCCAGCGCGTCGGCCAAGTCGCACTCGAAGCCGATCAGCCGCTCTGGCTGTTGCGGGTCCGGATACACATAAGGAGCGCCCCCTTCCGCGTCAGCTCCCCACCGCAACACGCCGCTGGCGCGAATGGACTGCAGATGGTCTTGGGCTTGAAGGGGAAATTCCCGTCCGCCTGCCAGCAGGAAAACCAAGGGTAACCAGGTTGCGCGCGAACAACGCCAGGCGTCACTCATCGAACCTGCACCTTAACCACACTTGAAAAAAGCCGTAAACTTTTTTCCGCATTTTCAATTTTCAACTAACGCTACCTTGCGTCCAAAGATCCCCCGCGTCACTAATAATTTTGAAAATTTTTTGTAATGCTCCCTTGGTGCTGCTATCTTCCCGCATGTTCGCATTCGGCGAGAGGATTTGCGGATTGGTCGGACTCCGGCCCGCGGATCTCAGGACCGTTCACGCCCAACTGCAGAGAGCGGTTGGGACCGCCGATGCCCCGCCTTCCCGGGCCCCCCTGCGGCGTAAACGCCGCGCTTCCTGGCTGCAGTTGAAACGATGCGCATCCGCCACCCTGGTTGCCGCTGTCCTCGCCGGCTGCTCGAAGAGTCAGTTGCCGACCGCTCCGTCTGGTTCGGCTGCCTCCACGCCGTTCACTAATTCGACTATGGAAAAATTCACCAAACCGTCCACCGAGGAACTGCAAAAGCGGCTCACCCCGATGCAGTTTTCCGTAACTCAAAATGCCGGCACTGAGCCGCCCTTCAAGAACGAATTCTGGAACAATCATAAGCCCGGCATCTACGTCGATCTCGTCTCGGGCCAGGCGCTCTTCAGCTCGCTCGACAAGTTCGATTCCGGCTGCGGCTGGCCCAGCTTCTCCCGTCCTTTAGCCAGCAATGAAATCGTCGAATCCGGCGACTCTTCCCTGGGCATGCAGCGCACCGAGGTACGTTCGAAAGCCGCCGACTCGCACCTCGGCCATGTCTTCGATGACGGCCCCGGCCCGACGCACCTCCGTTACTGCATCAACTCCGCCTCCCTGCGGTTCATCCCCGTCGAGGAAATGGAGAAAGCAGGCTATGGCGCCTACCTCGAACCCTTCGTCAAAGCCGGCCTGTACCAGCGACCCGAAGCTTCGAAGCGTTGAGCGACCGGCTTAGGAGCTCGGCTGAACTAGCCGTGCGTCCATGCGCTCCTTCAAGGGCCATACGGAACAAAAAGGAATGGAGTTGGCATGCAAGAGGCGCCAGGCGGGGAGTAGGTCAGTTCGACAACGTCTGTCTGGCCCGGAGGCAGCGGTGGAAATTTTTGAACGACCGCCATTTCGCCAGTTTGACCAAAAGCAGTGGCGTGCGCCGGCAACGCGACGATGCCGGCGGGCCAAGCACCCCCGCTGACCTGCACGACCGCCGCGAGTTGGCCGCACCAGCGAGTGTTGCCGCCGGCCTTGCACAACAGGAGAGCCAGGGCCCGCCCATCTCCGCTCGCGCGCACTAAATGGATGCGGTAGATAACGCCGTAATTCCCGGAATCGCGCGACTCGAGCCCGTCGATGCCATCCCGACCGGCAATCCACGGGTCACGCCGGCCATCTGCCACTACTAACTGCATCGCCCCATTGGTGGTGTTCAAAACAAAGCCGGGACCGTTGGTAACCAGGAAGTCGCTGGAAAGAAATAGTCCGCGCCCCGCGCCATTTCCCTGCGACTCGCCAGGAAGCACCCGCGGCAGTTTGGGCAAGTCATCGATAACCTTCACGCTGGATTGTTCCGGACTCCGCTCAAAGACGGTCACCCGCGCGGGCTGATCGATTTCAAATTCGTAGAATCCGTGCACTAACTCGTCCCGCCTCACGGTGGTCGAATCAAGCTTGGTATCCAGCACCTGGCGGTGCCCCGGCCGGATAAACTGGGGAGCCGTTTCCGGCACCGAAGAGAAGAACTCCAGCAGCCCCTGCTTGGCGATGCGGGCATAATCGGCGCCCGGACTTGGAAAAGCATAGTGAAGGAAGCGCAACGCCAGGGGCTCGGTCCCGAGGTTCTCGATTACGGCAGTAATCGTCTTGCGAGGACCGGCCGGGTCGGGCACGTGGTACAGATACAGCCGGACGACGCCCGGTTTGACCTTCTCCTGAAGTGCGATGCCATCGCCCGTCAGGAAATACTCAGGCTTATCGGACAGCAGGAACTGGGGACCGCCGGCATTTGAAATCACCAACGGAATGCGAGCCAATCGCGGTCGGGCTGCCGCCAGCTCAGTCAACCGCACCACCTCCCCTTGCGCGGCCTGCCGCAGGGTATCCTCCTCTGCGGCGGCTAACTGTCCGTCCGCGAGTTGCGGGAAAAACGTGGCTGCCGCGATGGCCAAAATAATTAGCCTGAACATCGCCAAGTTGCTAATTCACTCACCGTCTCGTCTCGCCCGCAGCCTTCCGGCCGCCCTTCTTTTTTTCGATGTCGGATCTGGTTTTTCTCACGCTGCAAAGAACTCTACTAGGAATTCCCTATGTCGAAGCATTGTGGAAGAGGATTCGGAAGGGTCAAGTAGCCATTAACACAGCGTACAGTCGAATCGCCGCTTGACTTCTGCGCTCATGATTCCAAGATGCGATCATCAATTGCGGCGTCTTGCCGTCAAGTTGACGCTTTTGCCGGTTTTGAATTTTTAGCTGCGTCGCCAAGTATCGCTATGAGTACTATCGCGTTGGTCATTATGTTGGCCGGCCTGCTGAGTTTTCTCCTCAGCTTGCCTTTGATGTATCGCAAGGTCCCAATGAATCACTCGTACGGCTTCCGCACCGAAAAGGCCTTTGAGTCAAAGGATCGTTGGTATGACATCAACGCCTACGGCGGGCGCCAGGTGGCCGCGTGGTCGTGGCTGATGATTGCCACCGGGGTAGTTGGATTTTTTATACCGTTTCCCTACTTCGTTATCTACGCCTTCGCCAGTATTCCCCTTACACTTGTGGCCGTTTTCGTTCCCATCACTCGCACCAACAGGTGGAGCCAACGCCGGTGAGGCGCGTGCTTACGGCACAATCACTCTCAAGCATTCGCGTTGCAGGGAAAAGGTGGCGGGCAGATGGCCAATAAGTTCTCCGTCCAGCTCCAAAGGCGTGCGCGCCGGGCTAGTGAGCGTCAGCGTCCCGGCCTGGAAATTTTGCGCGGCCGAGCGTGGCAGTGCGCCCCGCATCAATAGCTCCGGGCCGCAGCGCGCCAACGTTAACCAGTTAACGCGCGGAAAGACGCAAACGTCCAGCAGGCCGTCGGACAAGTCGGCCTTGGGAAAAATCCGGTAACGCCCGCCATACAAGCGCCCGTTGCCGATCAGCACGAGTTCGCCGGTCGTGGACTGCGAGCCAGCGGCAGCGGTGATCCGCGAAGGGGCGGCGCGCAGGGCGTTCAGTCCTGCCAGGATATACGCCAGCGGACCGATCTTCTTTTTGAGCTCCCATTCCACCAGTTCGATGGCGCGGGCATCGAGGCCGGCTCCGGCCAATTGCGCGAAATATCGCCGCTGCCGGGTTCCGTCGAGTTGATACTCCGCACAGGGCAAATCAATCCGCCGTTCGTGTCCGCGGCGAATGCTTTCCCAGGCGAGCGCAAGCTTGCGAGGGATCAGAAGCTCGCGGGCGAAGACATTGACTGTGCCCAGTGGCAGCACCCCCAGCCGTGCGCGGGCAAATCCCTCGGGCGCATCGCCGATGCCGTTTAGCACCTCGTTAATCGTCCCATCGCCCCCAGCCGCCACGACAACCTCGAAGCCTTCCCGAACAGCCTCCGCCGCCAAGCGCCGCGCATCACCCACACCGGCGGTAAGTTTGATCGCCGTCTCCGCTCCGAACGAGTCCAGGTGGCGGCGGAAACGCCTGGCCTTTTCGCCGCGCGCCGTGGGGTTGAAGATAACGCAAGTGGTCACAAATCAGGGGATGGTCGTCATGGCCACGTAACTCCTGGATATTTTTTCTGCAGCGCTGGTTTGAGCTTGGGGTATGAGACCTGTTTGAAGCTTGGCCAGTGGGTCGTGGCTTCCAGTCGCTTGCCGTCAGGAGCACCGAGCCAGAGTTTGACCGGGCAACGCCCTTCGCAAACCACGGGGTGTTCCCGGAGCACGAAGGTCTCGTGCAACTTAATCGACAACTCCGGCCCATTGGGCTGAGCGTTCTCGTCCAACGCGCTCTCCGGGTAAAGTAGTTTGAGCCGCCGGCCATCCGGCCAAGGAACCGTGGTGGGAGCCAGTTCCTCCAGCCAGCCCAGTTGCTCCGGCGCCAGGCGGCGGCGGAACGCCTCAAGCAAGGGCGTCGCCTGGGCTTCCTTGGCCAAGGTTAATCCCTCGAAAGCCCGTGCCAGACAGTCGGCGATGGCGCACGCGTCAAACGCCGGAAATTCGAGTTCGGGTCGCACGGCGACTACCAGGTTTACGCGCGCGACGAACTGCTTGAGTTCATGGTTGAAGAGCGGCAACTCGAAGTAATGCTTCTGGGACGCCGCCGCCAAGGCGCGGCCCGATTCTCTTGGGTCCACCTCACGCTGATGCTCGTGATGAATGACCAGGTCGCGAAAGCGAATCAGCTTGACCGCGGCGACGCGCTTGTGAGTGCGGTCATAAAGGTGCTCGACGCGTTGGCTCATTTGGTCCGGAAAAGTCTGCTCGATCCACTCGCGTTTGACCGCGCTGGCCAGGCCCAGCAAGGTCAGGTTCTCCGAGCCGCGTCCGGCCACTTCGCGAATTGAGGCGGCGACGAACAGGGGGGAGTTTTGCACCGCGCTCTCACGCATCAGCGTGCCCTGTCGTCCTTCCGTCAAGTCACACTCCAGCGTCCCCAAATTCCTGCGGATGCAGAGCTGGTCGATGAATCCCGTCATAATCGAGCGCAGCAGGCCCTCATCGGAAACCTGCTCGGGCGTGCCGGGCTGGAGTTTGAGAGTTGCTCCGCCCGACTCTTCATTTCCGTCGCGGCGAGTCGAAGCGGCCTGTCCTCCGGCCGGTGGCTGCGGCTCGGCTGGCTCGAGGCGCAGTTGCTTCGAAGCTATCTGGAGGATCTGCTCAAACGTTTGCTCAACCTGGCGAGCGATCTGAGCTTGAACGCCGTAGCGGCGGCAGGTCTCGACACTAAAGCTGTTTTTCTTCGCAAACTGGTAAGCGCGCAGCAGCGTGTAAAAATCCGATTCTTGGCTGGCTTCAAAAAGCTCGCGCGCCTCTTGGATGTGCTTCTCTTCGCGGCGCAGCCGGGGCAGCAGCTCGCGTCCGCTCACCAGCGCGGAGCAAAGAGCCGCGGCCGGCACGCAATTGAATTTCGCCGCTTCCACCAGCATCCGCGAATACCGCGGGTGCATCGGTAGTCGGAGCATCTGCCGTCCCACGGGCGTCAGATCGGCTTCGGCGGCGGAGGGACGCTCGTTAGCCGGGACGCCGGCGCCAACGGCCAAGGCGCCGAGCATGATTAACAGTTGCTCCGCGCGTTCCACCGCCACCAGGTCTGGCTTGTCCAACCAGTCAAACTCAGCCGCTCGCTTAATCCCCAGCGAATGCAGCAGCAAGACCACTTCCGCCAGGTCGCTGCGCTGTATCTCCGGCGTATTGCGTTCCGGGCGGTTAAGATGGCCGCTCTCCGTCCACAGCCGGTGGCAAGTGCCCGGGGCCGTCCGCCCCGCGCGGCCTTTGCGTTGATCGGCGGACGCCCGGCTGATGGGTTCGAGCAAGAGCGTGCTCACCCCTCGCTCGGCATCGTAGCGCGCCACTCGAGCTAGTCCGCTATCGACCACATGCCGGATTCCGTCGATCGTAATGGACGTTTCCGCTACGTTGGTGGCAACGATCACTTTGCGCAGCGGATTGGGCGCAAATGCCAGGTCTTGCTGTTCCGGGGGTAATTCGCCATGCAAGGGAATCGTTGCCACACGCTCTGTGAGCGCGGCCGCGCGCAGGGCGTTCATCGTCGCGTTGATTTCTGCCATGCCAGGCATGAACACCAAGACATCCCCGGCTTCCCCACTTCCGATGATTCGTTCCACCGCATCGGCAGCCTGCTCCGTGACCGGCCGTTCGTCGTGCTGCGAGAGGAACCTTACTTCAACCGGAAAGCTTTGCCCCTCGGAATGCAGGATCGGCGTCGGCCCTGGTTCCGCGCTGCTGCCTGAAGGAGCAGGTGCAGGAACAGAACTGGTTTCCGGGCTCGGCTTAAGTGGCGAGGGGCCGGTGGTTTGGCTCGGTCTGGCGAGATAGTCGGCCACTGGTTCAGCTTCCAAAGTTGCGGACATAACCAAAATCTTCAAATCCGCCCGCTCGGTTTGCTGAAGCCGCTTAACCAGCGCCAGCGACACGTCGCTCAGTAGGTTGCGCTCATGGAATTCGTCGAACAGCACCGCTCCGGTGTCCCGCAACGTCCGGTCGTTCTGTAGCCGGCGCAGAAGGATACCCTCGGTAATGTAGCTGATGCGTGTACCCAGGGTGGTTTGGTCGTCAAAACGAATCTGGTACCCGACCTCGCCCCCGAGCTGGCACCCACGTTCCCAGGCAACCCGCGCGGCGACTGTGCGCGCGGCCACGCGACGCGGCTGCAGCACGAGGATTTTCCGGTCGCCGGCCAAGCCCGCATCCAGGAGCATTTGAGGCACTTGCGTGGTTTTGCCCGAGCCCGTCGGCGCTACCAGCACCAACCGATTGCCCGAACGCAGCGCTTGGACGATCGACGAGTGGATTTCCCAAATGGGAAGCGAAGCTGCGCTCACAGAACCCGCTTAAGAACCCCTCACGTGTCGCAATACCAGGGCCACCAGGGTGATCACCAGCATTAACCCCGCCGGCATAAACTTCTTTGTCTTTGTCAGACGAAAGGCAAACACCACGAGCAGCGCCGCCAGCAGGATGTCCGCCACGTACGCCTTGAATATGATGTCGGCGGCGCACAGACTCAGCGCGGCGGCAAAGCAGACCGACATGATCAACGATACTTTGCTCTTGCCCTTGAAGAAACCAATCATGCCGCCGATAACCAGCAAGATGATATAAATCCAAAGCATTTGAGTTCTGTATTGGCTCATAAAATTTTCCTGGGTTGAATGTAGCCACCCAGGCCCGCGAAGGACACAAAGAAATGGTCCTCAGTCTTCCGCCTTCAAATCCCTCGACATCAAATCGCGCACGGCCCCGCCGGCATCCTTGCCCTCGTACAACATGGCATAGACCTCATTGATGATCGGCGTCGAAATTTCGTGCTGTTTCGCCACCTGATAGGCCGAGCGGGCCGTCGGGTACCCTTCCGCCACGGCCAACGTGCTGGCAGCAATGGCCTCGGGCTTTCCCCCTTGGCCCAACTGCTCGCCGAAACGCCGGTTTCTGCTGTGGCGCGAAAAGCATGTCACCATCAAGTCCCCCAAGCCGCTTAAGCCTGTGAACGTCTCCGCTCGCGCGCCGCACGCCACGCCCAGCCGCCGGATTTCGGCCATCGCGCGGGTCACCAACGCCGCTTTAGAATTGTCCCCAAACCCCAGTCCGTCGCTCACGCCCGCCGCAATGGCCACCACATTTTTCAATGCCCCGCCAAGCTCAACCCCCAGTAAATCGCTGCTGGTATAAACGCGGAAGGAGGGACGGTTAAAAAGCCGTTGCACTTCTCTGACCGTCGCATGGTCTCGGCTCGCAGCTACAATCGCGGTCGGGATGTCCCGCGCGACCTCGATGGCGAACGTCGGCCCGGAAAGCGCGGCGTGCCTGGCCTGCGGCGCGTTCTGCGCCAGAATGCCGCACATCGTCAAGCCCGTTTCGTATTCGATCCCTTTGGCCACGCTCACCAGCGTGCCGGAAAAATCCGCCAGGCACCGCGTCACCTCGCGGAACGGTTGGGAAGGGACGGCAACCACAATGTCTCGGGCGCCCGCAATCGCGCGCGACAAGTCGCTCTCCAAAACCACTTGTCGTGGCACTTCAATGCCCGGCAAAAAGCGTTCGTTGCGGCCGGTTTGTCGGATCTCTTCCAGCCAGGCCGCAACATGGCCCCACAGGGTGACATGGTTGCCGCCCTGCGCCAGCAAGCGCGCCAGCGCCGTTCCCCAAGCCCCTGCGCCGAGCACCGTGATTTTATTGTGGCCAGTTTCCACTGTCTCGCCTGACTCTTGCTCTTCTTCTTATTCTTAATTTTACTGAGGAGGCCGTAGGATGCATTACAACATGGAACGACGCCGACCTTTTGGAGTGCGGTGGCAGCCTGCCCTGCCGAAGCGAGGCGAAGGAGGGAGTGCAGCGGCGACACCGCCTTGGGTGGAGCGGAGCGACGGGGCAATCTCGAATAGTCGTATTCTATTCAATGGACTCCTCTGTAACCCCACTCTCACCCGGCCTGATGCGGCGCTTGTGCCGTCTCGGATTTGCGGCCGCCAAACCGGGTTTCGGTTCCGTTCAGCAACCGTCTGATATTGGCGCGGTGTTTGTAAATAGCCAGCCCAGCCATCGCCGCCGCGACCACAATCATCGTTTTAGATTTGGCCTCGTTGGTCACTGCCACCGCGAACGGCAGCGCGACCGACGCGCAAATCGAAGCTAACGAAACGTAGCGCGTCAGGGCGAAAACAATGATCCACACGCCCAGGATAATCAGCAACGACCAAGGCACCAACGCCAGCAGCACACCTGCCGAAGTGGCTATGCCCTTGCCGCCTTTAAAATGGAGCCAGCACGTGTAGTTATGCCCGAGGATGGCCGCCAAACCGGCGCACACTGTCAAGTCTTGCGTCTGGGGACCCGGGGCCAAATGTAGCCAGTCCGCCGCCAATTTCGCGACTACCGCCACCGCCAGCCAGCCCTTTAAAACATCGGCCAACAGCACAAACGCTCCCGCTGGCCGTCCCAGCGCGCGCGAGACATTGGTCGCCCCGATGTTCCCGCTGCCAACCGTCCGCACATCGATGCCCCTAGCCTTGCCCAGCAAAAACCCCGTGGGAATGGAGCCAAGCAGATAAGCGACCAGTACCGCCACGATGTAACCAGGAATCGCCACAGGCCCAATCTAGAAGCCCACAAGACCCGGTTGAAAGCCCAAAATCACCTTCCTTATTCTTTGCAAGACAGCCGTTCTCAAACGTATTAGTCAAACCCAGCGATTCTTTGCACATTTGTTGGGAAAGGAAGCGCTCAAGAGATTTGACTGCCAGCAGGGAAAGTTCCGCAGCTTCCTCCTAGCCGCCCTCACGAATTTCCTCCACAACGAACGGGCGGCGCGCCAATGTGTTAGGCGGGGCGGGCGCCGTTCCGTCATTTCCCTCGACCAACTCGCTGCCATCACCCCGCCCTCGGGAAACCTGTTCGTCCGGTTGCAAGCCCAGTAATCCGCCACGTCCGACGCTTTGAACCGGCTGGCCCTCAGGCAGAAACCGCCCTGGGCCGGCCTCGTTCTCCGAAGGCCGTCTG
>Ga0209517_10003866_pt1 | contig 20020 bp, 13 predicted proteins | sample PeaSoiMetSII2010_FD_187695 | JGI IMG/M metagenome (GOLD analysis project Ga0209517, IMG submission 187695) | Peat soil microbial communities from Weissenstadt, Germany - SII-2010 (SPAdes) (version 2) | ecosystem: Environmental > Terrestrial > Soil > Wetlands > Peat | place: Germany...
GTTGTAGCGCAGCGCGAGTTCGACGGGGTCGCCGACGTTGCGCAGTTCGCCCGCCTCGGCCTTGCCGAATTGGACGCCTCGCGTAACTTTGCCGGCGTGGACGTCCAGACAGGGAATGACTCGTTTGGCCATCATCACCTCCATTGAAACGCCACTGGCCGCGGAAGGCAATTGTTTCCGCGCGCAGAAATCCATTTGCAGCAGCGGACGTGAGCCCGCTTATTTTTCAGTGTTTGATTCAATTTGAGCCGACCCTCGTCGGCGGCTGCGGTTGGAGCAATGGGTTCCGCCCGTTGAAACTTGTTTACTTCGGCGGCCAACAAAATATATTCAATGGACATGTGCCGACGTGGCGGAATTGGCAGACGCGCTAGACTCAAAATCTGGTATCCGTGAGGATGTGTGGGTTCGACCCCCTCCGTCGGCACCATCAAAATAAAGGGTTTTTCGATATGCGAGTGCGCAAATACATCGCCGAAAAGCCCGAATTTCAGGAATTGGCTGACTTGCAAGTCGCGGCGATGCAGGAAGGCTATGACGCCGCGGTTGATCCAAAAGCTCAGGGAAAAATTGTGATTCCCGAAGATCCCGAATGAATGTTACACCACAGTTCAAAGCAGCGTTGCAGGCGGAGGCGGACGTGCTGAGGCGCCTGCAAGCCGAGATCGCTGCCGAACTGGACGCCTTGCTCCCCGCCATCGTCGACAAACCCTTTAAAGGAGATTTATAAAAGATACCAAAAAGGGAACATCATGAGACAAAAGGATTACAAAAAACTCGCTGTTTCCATTCGCAATGTCTTTGACAAACTCGGTCCAAAGTCGGCTTTTCAACTAAAGCCAGACCATCACAAGGCCCTCGAAAAGATGGCGCAACACACGGAACAGATCGCCCGTTCGCTGGGTTCTATAAATCAAAAAATACCGAGGTTGGCGTCTAAAATCACGGAGCTGATAACGAAAGCGGATGAACGGCAACTGGAACTCGAAAAACACATCCTTGAGAGAACGATTCGATCGAACCACAAACCTCTCCTTGATGCTTCCAAGGCTCGAATAGAAAAAGCGTCCTCAGAATGGTCGCGCAAGATTTTTAAAGCACACCATGAAGTGGCGGTCGCCTCACTGGAAGCCGAAATCAATTCCATGACGAACGCGTTGGCTGTGCGTTTACGGATGGAGTCCACCCTGAAAAAAGTAAAATTGGTGTTCTTGGCACCTTATGTAATTGCCATGACAGAGCTCTTGCAGAATATTCAGTCTGACAGGTTCTTAAATTCCTATCATGCTCACCTGTTCAAGCAGGAAGCGCTGGACCTGGTTAAGGGGTTCAAAAAATCCTCGGAAGAAGTGACAATACCCCAACGTGTCGAAGACATCGTGATCCAGATTTTAAGCCTGCCAGCAGACCTTGCATCCGCTTTGCCGAGATGTTTGGAACTGCGCCGCAAGCTTGGCCGATTGACGATCGAAACTGACGCAGATGTGGAAGAAGTCACGGCTTACTCCGCGGACGTTGAACAACTGGCGGCACGTCTCAAAAAAATTGAAACCCATCTTGATCGTTTTTTATAACAATGCGTACGTTACGAACTGCAAACTGGGAAGTGTTGAAGCACCTCCAAGCCAAGACCGCCGCCGAGCTGGCCGCCTTGCTCCCCGCCATCCTCGCCCGCGCCTTCAAAGGAGAATTATGAGTGACCGCCAAGAGAACTCGTCGCCGCTATGGCTGTTCACCGGCGTTGCCGCGGTCTGGGTGCTTATACAGGCACCCTCCCACTGAACCACGAGCTGTTTCAATTCGAGGACACGGCGGAACTGGGTTTTGGCGTTTATCGGATCATGAAGTTGCGTCGGCAGAGGTTCTATTGCGCTGTCGCCCGATAGAACCTGCTTGTGAGTACAGGCGGCGCGTCCTGGAAATACATGGTAGCCGCGTTACCGTAGAAGTTTGTGAGCGTAGTCCAGTTGACGAGATTACTGGAAGTTTGCACGGTGTAATTGAAGCCGGGGATACCGTCGAGTGCCAAACTAAGCCGGTTCGTCCCAGCAAGAACGGGTGAGGCAAAGCGCAGCAGAGGACCCGGAACGGCGGAAACCGGGGCGATCCGGTAAAATCGCCGGGCTAGATTGGTCGCAGCCGGATCACTAAGGACCGTCGGAATATTCGTGCAGACAAATTTGAGCAGGCCGGTCCAACTAACCAGGTCCGAACTGGCTTCGACCACATAGTTGGAGCCCGGATGGCCCAGGACTGTTAACTGAAAACCGCCGCCTGACAACGGTCCGGCTTGGGTAAACTCCAGTGGGTAGAACACCAGCGGGTTCAGGCCGGCACGATATTTCTGGAGGTTGGTGAAACCGTCACCGGTGGGATTATCATTGGGACCGGCTCCCGGAGCGTTGAGCGAGCCAAAGTATTGGAGCTGCCAGCTATCGGGCAGACCATCGTTGTTGCTGTCGTCCGCCAGAATTGTCCGGATCAAAAAAACCTGGTTGCCGGTCGTGCGGAAGGCGAGCCCATCCGTTCCCCAGGTAATCAAACTCGTCGGCGTACCGGAGATGTTGTTGATCGTCAGCGCGCTGGTTTCGACAAAATTGCTCACATTCACCGCATTCAGAGTTGCCGTCGAACCGGATGTGGTCAGGTAAAAAATCTTGCCGGCCGCCGAGTCCGGGCAGACCAGACCGCTGTAAGGCAGGTTGGTGATGACCACCGCGGCCAAGGGGTCAATCACTTCGCCGCCAGCGGTGTAAATCCGCCCGGCGTCAAAACGAATCTGGTCGTCATAAGTGCGGATGAGTCCCAAGCCGCTGGCCGTGGCGCCCAAGGCGTCGATGGCGACGCTTAGAAGCCCATCCGTCATGCCTTCATATGCCAGCGTGTTGGTGCCGGTAGCGGCCAGATAATAATCGAAATTGTAAGCGCCGGGACCGACCACGTTCGGCCGCGGCACGCCGTTGTCATAAACCACAAAAGTGGTGTGCGCCGTGACGACGACCGTCTGCGGGCTGCCGGGCAGCACTGCCATGTCGGCGACGTTGCCGTATCCGGTCGGAAATTTCAAATCCGCTGCACGCGAAGCCAAATTAATCCGTTGAATCGAGGCATCGCTGTTAATACCGGCGTAGAGGTATTGCCCGTTGTCCGCCGCGGCGAGTTTCCCCGGGTCCAGCGCCGTCGGGACGTCCGGGTCGTAATTCCCGGTCAGCGGGTCCAACGCGATGATGCGGTTGCCGAGCAGCCAATCCGAATTGGGCGCACTGGCGAAAATGCGGCCCGAAACCTTGTTCCAAACCAGATCGCTCGTTGGCAAATCCAGTTCGGTGACTGTGTCATGCGCCGGCGGCTGGGCAACGGGCACTTCGACGTGCAGCACATTGTTGGTGAGATTCGGATCGAGCGAGTCGCTCGTCACGCTGGCAACCGCGGCCAACAATCCGGGCTTGAGCGTTTGGAGGTTGACATTAACGGTCGCGCGGCCGCCTGCGGGAATCGCCTGCAATAAACAAACCAGTCCGCCGCCGGTGACCGAATTGGTGCCGGCACTGTTTGTTGCGGACAGGAAAGATGAGTTGGCCGGCAAGGTTTGCGTCAGCACGACGTTTTGCGCCGTGCTCGGCCCAGCATTCGAAACAGTTAGCGTGTAGGAGAACGCATTGCTCGGAACCAGCGGTAGCGGCGGCAGCGATGCCGAAAGCTGCAAATCTGCCGTCGGGCCCCCGGAAATCAGCGGCGTCCGCACGAGCGCGATTTGTGTGCTATTCATGCGAAACGCAAATCCATTGGTGCCCCAGCGGATGAAACTGCCCGCCGCGCCGGTCACGCCGGGCAAAGCCGTCATCCCGACAGGCAGCAATGTGTTTTGGTCGTAAGCCACGATTGCACCCGCTGAAACAGAATAGTAACGACCCGACGGCGCATCGTCGCCGACCGGTGTGTTGTTGAATGTGCCGATTTGCAAGCTCCGAGTCGGGTCGTAAATCTGACCGGTGGTGGCAAAAATCCATCCGCCGCGGCAGGAGATGTCCACGCCGAATCCCTGCAATCCGCCCCAACTGCCGACCACCGAAATGCCCGAAGCATCCACGTGCATCACTTGCGTACCGGCGGGACTGCTCTCGTTGTCGTAGCCGTAAATTGTGTCGGGCGACCGTGACGGTTCGATGACGTTGGCGCCGAGGAAACCACCGGCGATGTTTGACCGCGCGACGCCGTTGTCGTAAATCGCCACGCCAGCGAATCGGGGACTGCGGTTCGCTACATACCTCGAAACGGCGACGGCCGCAGGGCTGCCCAGAACAGGCGACATATCATCCACATAATTTCCGTCGAGCGTCCACGCGTTGACCACTGATTGCGCGTTCACATCGAACTGGCAGATGTGATTAGTCGGCCCGTTGAGCGCGGCGAAAATATATTGGCCGCCGTCCGAGGCGCAGAGACGACCCGAAAGGTTCGTAATGGAAATTGGCGTGCCGACGGTACCGGAAAACGGATCAATCGGAGTGAGCGTGCCGCTGTTGGTGATGCTCGCGTAGAGCCGCCGGCTGTTTGCGCTGAATGCAAGGTCCTTGGCGGCGAGGTTAATGAGATACACGGTCGGCGGATTCACGTCGAATGCTCCACTCCTGCTGCTGAGACCATCGCTGTCCGTGACCAGTATGCGGACTCCGCTAAAGGCCCAGGCGGGCACGGTGACGTTGCCCGACCACTGGCCGCTGGCCATGCTCACGCTCGACGGTGAAACGGGAACGGGATTGCCCAAAACGTCGGCCGCCGTCAACGAGAGTGTACTCGAATAGCCGGTCAGCAAGACATCGTTGGTGTCACGCGCCGTGATGGTGACGGCAAATGGCACGCTGCCCTGCTGGGGCGACGAAATTGCGCTGAAATCGAAGTGATCCAGGTTGGGCACTGGATCGGTATTGAGAATTGTGGCGATGGCGGTGCCGCCGTTGGCCAGTACTGCATTGACAGGGTTTGACAGATTCAGCGAAAAAGTTTCAGCCGATTCATGGATAAGATCGTTCGACACCGTTACCGCCACCGTCAGGTTGGTGACGCCCGGAGTGAAGGTGAGATGGCCGGACGTGGCGACATAATCCAACCCGGCCGTCGCGGTGCCGTTAGCGGTGGCATAATCCACCTGGATCGTCTGGGCGGATGGACCGGCGAGAAACACATTGAAGACCGCGTTAGTCGTCGTGTAACTGCGCTCGACGACCGTCGGGCCGCTGACGTAGAGCAGCGGTGGTTGCACCGTGAACACAGTTTGTGAAAAGTTGTTTGTCAGGTTAGAATCGAGGCTCACCGAAGTGAATCCGGCAAAATTCGTCACCGTCCCCGGCAGGAGCGGCACGGTCATGATAGTCACGATGGCTGCCTGGCTCGTCGATAGGCTTCCGATGACGCACCTTACGATGCCGTTCGAGAACGAACAGGTGCCGACGGTGGACGTCGCCGACAAAAACGTCTGATTCGGCGGCAGCAGGTTGGTCAGGACCAGACCGGTGCCGAGGCCGGGGCCAAGATTGGTGACGAGCAGCGTGTAAACGAGGTTAGTGCTCGCCCGTGGCGGATTGGGCGCGATAGAGGTTTGCAGCGCCACGTCGGCGAAGTCCACAACATCAAACGGCGCAGCGTTGCCGAAGTCGCCGTTCTCGTCATCCACGTGCAATGTCAAATTGGTGGCGTGGGCACCAACAGTCAAATTGCCACTCCACACCCCGTTCGTGAAATACGCCAGCCAAAGTGGCGTCAGCGGAGGCGCGCTGACCCGGACGTTGTCCGCGTAATTCCAGACACCGGATTCAAGGTAGCCGCGGTCAAAGCGCACCGAAAGCTGGTAGTCGCCATTGGTTGGCGGAACAAATATCGCGGCCAGATTCGTACGGAAGACTTGAGAGCCAATTTGTCCGAAGACACCAAAATTGAAAGTGCCAATTTCCTGTCCGCCGATGAGCAGATGCGCCGTTCCCGGATCGCCGTTCACCCCGCCGCCTTCATTCTCCGAGGCGATGTCCGCCGATATTTGGTAAGTCACGCCGGCTTGCAGGGTCACGGGCCGCGTGATGCCATCCGCCGCGCCGGAGTTCGCCGCAATCCGGAAAGCCAGCGAGGTGTAACCCAGTCCCGGCACGTCGAAGGGAACAATCTGGTATGGGCCTGGGCTGCTGCTCAGATTGAGCGGTGTCCACTGGCTGAAATCGCCTTCTTCAAAATCAAACCAATAGCTCGGCGTGTTGCTCACGCTGCCGCTCAAAGCCACGAAACCGTTGAAGTTCGTGACTATGTTATTCGCGGCGTCGCAAGCCGTGACAGTCAGGCCGATAGGAACCTTGGCATCTTGCGGTGAGACAATTGGACCAAAAGTAAAATGATCCAGGTAACCCGGCTGCCCATTGAGACTGACAATGGTTTCTGCTCCGGGTGGATTGATGAATGCATTCGTCGGATTGCTCAAAGTCACGTAGAAAGTTTTGTTGGGCTCGTATGTTGTATTGCCGAGAACCGGTACCGTGATGGTCAGATTGGTCACACCGGGGTTGAAAGTCAGAAGGCCATTGGTGGCAATGTAATCCGTCCCGGCCAGGGCCGTGCCGTCGCCGGTCGCGTAATTCACCCAGATGGTCTGGTAGGAGGATGCGGACAGCACAACGCCGATCACAAAATTCGTCGTCCGCACGTTCGGTTTAACAATGGAGGCGGGAGCGACGGTAACGGTTGGGATTGGATCATCATTGAGAATCGTCCCGGTCCCGGAACCAACGTCAATCGCAACATTCGTCGGGTTGGACAAATTAACGGAGAAGGTTTTATCCGGTTCGTAATTTCTGTTGCCGATGACGGCGACCGTGACCGTTTGATTGGTGGTTCCGGGCACGAAGACTGCCGTTCCATTCGTAGCAACGTAATCGGATCCGGCTGCCGCACTGCCATCGGCCGTGGTGAAATCCACTGAAACCGGCACGCCCATGGCGGAGCACAGAGTGAGGTTGAAAACCAGGTTGGTTGTTCCCACGTCGCCTTCCAGGGTTGACGCATTTGCAATGGAAACCGCCGGCGGCGGCTTGGTGCGCGCGGGGTCGTATATCTCGGTTGTGCCCAAAGCCGGGCCGGTTTGGTTTGCGGCGAGTTGACCGCCGACGATCAGCACGGAACCATCCTGGAGGGTTGTGGCCGTGTAATAGAGCCTGCCCGCCAGCATATTGGCTGTGCGCGAGAAGCTGTTGTTGGCCGGATCGAACAGATCAGGTTGCTGGCTGAAGCCCGCCACGAGCACCTTGCCGGCGGCCAGCCGATTGGCAGTGCAGAACCAGTGCTCGCTGCGCATCAGGTTGGTCACGGCGACGAAGTTCTGGGAATTGGTGTCGAAAAATTCGGCGGTGTTGCCCGACGCGTTGCCACCGGCAATCAAAACCCGGCCGTCAAGGAGTTGCGCCCCGCCGTTATAGTAGCGGTCCTGGTTCATCGGTGGCAGGGCGAGGAACTGGTTCAGGGCCGGGTCGAAATACTCGGCCGAAGTTCCCTGTGTCGCATTGCCGATGGTGCCTCCCGGCAGCAAGACTTTGCCATCACCCAGCAGGAAAGCTGGCCGTTTGGTGCCCCCGCCCAGTGTAGTGCCTATGTTAGTGAAAGAATGAAGGGCCGGCACATAGATTTCGGCGGCAGCGTAGGTGCCATAGTAGTCGTTGCCTTCGACCAGCACGCGCCCATCCTGCATGAGTGTGGCTGTGCCGTCCACGTGCCAGTTGTTCAAGTTGCTCACCGAAGTAAAGGTGCCATTGGTCGGGTTGAACAGTTCCGCGCCGACGAAGCTTCCCGAACAGTAGCCGCCAGCCACCAACGCCGTGCCGTCGGACAACAGCGCCGCCACGTGCGAGTTTCGCGCAACGTGCATGTTGCCGGTCAAAGTGAATGTCTTTGCTGACGGATCATAAATCTCGGCGCTGGCCAGCGGGCTGCCTCCCCAGCCCGTGTTACCCCCGGCGATCAAAACGCGCCCATCCGGCAGCAGGGTTGCGGTGTGCCAGGACCGGGCAACGTTCAGATTTGGTCCGGGATAAAATGTGAGCGGCACCACCAGGACGGTTTGCAGGAGGGCGTTGTCCGCCGGATTGGAATCGGTTTCATTCTCACTCACGCTGGCGGAGTTTGTCAGCGTCCCAAACAGTCCCGGCGTTAGCACGATTTTCACCGTTGCCGCGGCGCCGACACCCAGCGAACCAAGGCTGCATGTGACCGTGCCGTTGGTTTGTGTGAAACTGCCTTGTGATGGTGTGACCGAGAAAAAAGTGGCGTTGGACGAAATGGTATCAACCAATGTCACGCCGCTGGCCAAGGCAGTGCCACCATTCGTAATGGTAAGTTGGATGGTCAGCAACTCACCAACGGAAACCGGAGTTGGCGCGGCCGCGCCAGACAACCTTAAGTCCGGATTCGGCGCTCCCAAGCCTGTCACCGCGTGAAGCCAATACGCGAGTAATACCATGAAAATCCGACTGCAGGTTGAAAGAGCAATTCCCCTCTTTGAAAGCTTAATCCGAGCACACATAGACCGGTTTAGGGTTGAATTTGGCTTTTGCTGAACTCGGCTCCTATTGTACCAAGCTGAGTGGTCCCCGTCAATTCCATACTTCTGAAAGGCACATTGGTTACAGGCCTTATTCCTTCATAGACTGTTTACGCTGTTGCTGGCAATACCAGGCAATACCTGGTTTTCGCCATAAAGGAGGCAAGCAACAACTCATTGTTATCATGGCGACATTGATTGGATCAGAAGGAGCAGCGTTTTGATATAGTCAAGTATGCAAAGGTCCGCGGTTTTCCTGCCCGCAACACGCGTAATGTGAATCCTCGTCTGTTTTCAAAAGGCTCGACCGTCGCGGTGATTTCCAGCACGGGATAACGAACAGTCGCCAGCCCGTAGCTTTTGTAGGTCTGCGCAAATAACTCTGTTTCCACCATGCCCGTCCAGTCCGCCAGTGTCAGGAATTTCATCGGCTCGCCGGTGATCTGGTGATGCGTCCGTTGCTCCACCACCAATCCGCACGTCACCACCGTCTCGCCGATGTGCTCGGCCAGCCGTGCAACCGGGCAATAGGTGTCCCATGCCAAGTCCGCAAACAATTCCAGCGGATGCCCGCTGACAGCGTAACCGAATAGTTCCGTCTCCGCTTCCAACCGTTCGCGGCGAGTCGGCTCGCACAGCAACGCCGGATTCTGCGCAAAGAAGTCTGAAACCGGATTCGTCCCCGCCTCAAAATCAAATTCCAAACTCCTCACCTCACCTTCGGACCTCTGCCTTCCGCCATCTGCCTTCTGAATTCGCTGCGCTTCCCAAAACTGTTTTGTTCGTGCTTCGCCGAACTCGTCAAAGCCGCCAGCGCGAATCATTGCCTCCAATTCTTCAGGCAACGGCTTTACGCGGCGATGAAAGTCTGTCAACGATTCAAACGCGGCGTGTTTGCGCTCGGCCAGCAGCCGTTTCACCATGCGCTCCGTCAGTCCTTTCGTTCGCGTCAGCGGCACACGGATGGCATTACCGTGTGCTGTGAATTGCGGGCCGGGTTCGTTAATGGTAGGTGGCAAGAATTTCAATCTGAGTCGGTAACTTTCGAGCACATAGACCAGCGGATCGTAAAAGCCTTTGCCGTTGGTCAATACTGCCGCCATAAATTCCGCCGGATAATTCCGCTTTAGCCAAGCCGACTGATACGCCTCGACGCCATAGGCAGTGGAATGGGCTTTGCAAAAGGCGTATCCGGCAAAGCCCGAGACCAGTCCCCAAACTTCCTCGATTTTCTCCGGTGAGTGCCCGCGTGCTTGCGCTGATGCGAAGAATTCCTTCTGAATCTCCGCAATGACGGTGAACTTCTGTTTGTTTAATGCCCGGCGCAACATGTCCGCCCGGCCCGGATTCAAGCCCGCGAACGCTTCGCAGATTTGCAGGATATGTTCCTCATAAACCACCAGTCCGAACGTATCGCGCAATACGGATTCGAGCGAGGGATGCGGATACGTTACGGGTTCAAGCCCTTGATAACGCCGCGTGAATGCCAGCTTCTTGCCTTCGTTCGCCGCGCCAGGTCGGATGACGCTCACGATGGCGATGAGCGTGTCGATGTCGCGCACGTTGCATTGGCGACACAGGCTGGTCATGGCCGGGCTTTCGATGTGATGCACCGCGCGCGCACCGCCGGAAATCAGTTCCCAAACCTGCGAGTCTTGCCACGGTTCGAGCGCCTTCAAATCCACGCTGACGTCGCGTTGCGCCAGTGCCTCCTTCACGTCGCGCATAACGGCCAGCCCGCCTTGTGCCAGCACATCAATTTTCACCAAGCCGATGACTTCGACCGCGTCCATGTCGAAGTGCGTTGTGGGGTAGCCCTTGTTGGAAATAAACGTCGGCGTCAGTTCCTGCATCGGCTGGCGTGAGAGCACCACCCCGCACGGGTGCATTTTCGGATAACGCGGAAAACCGTCCAGAAACTCGGCCATGTCCAACGCTGTCTTGAACGGTTCCTCATTCAAAGGTAGATCGCGGTTTTCAGGACTGGCGGCGAGCAGTTCGCGCAATTTCGTCCCTCCACTGGGCGTGTGTTCAGCCGGCACCCAGCCGCCACCAAAGCTCCATGGGAAATGGTCGGTGAACCGGCGCACTTCGCGTTCGGCCACGCCCAGTACCTTCGCCACGTCGGCAAACGCACTACGGGCCTGAAATGTCGAGAAACCGCCAACCACGGCGCACTGCTCCCGGCCGTATTTGGCGAAAATCAGGTCCACCACGTCGTCTTTGCAGTCGTGCGGGAAATCAATGTCAATGTCCGGCAGTTTGTTGAGCGCCATACGTTCCTGATTCAGAAAGCGACGAAAGTAGAGGCCGAAACGAACGGGACAGACATCCGAAATACCCAGGCAATAGCAAACCAACGAATCTGCCGCACTGCCACGCGTGATCCATTCAATGCCATGCGCCCGGCAATCTTGCAGGATATTCCAAACGACCAGAAAGTACTCCTCGTAGCCGACAGCACCGATGATGCTCAATTCCTGTTCCACCTGTGGACGCATGGCATTGGCACGTTCGCCGTAACGGCGGTGCAATCCTTCTATGACAAGCATGTAAAGAAATCCTCGCGCTGATGAACCATCTGGCGGTACGAACGCGGGAAATTGCGGTTTGCCGAACGGGATTTCAAAATTGCATCGCTCGGCGATTTCCAGCGAGTGCGCCAGCCAGTCCGGGTGCGCCTTGCACGCTGCGGCCATTTCTGCGGGCGTGCGGAAGTGAAACCGCCCGTCTGTTTGCTTGTCGGGGTGTTCCTGGCGGAGCAACGTCAGCGTGCGGATAGATTGCACGATGTCGTATTTAAGCCGGTCGCCGGGGCTGGCGTGGTGAATAGCCGGGCAAGCCACGGTAGGGAAGGCGCGCTGCGCCGTCCGCGTCGCCATCTGGTAGAATCGCCCGGGAAACAGTTCCGCCAGCCATAAATCCGCGCTGACGGCTATCAGCCCGTCCGTAAGTCCGTCCAGACGTTCAAACTGAATCGGGCGGCGCTGCATCGCCGCGACCGCGCCTTCCTCGTTGTCCTTCTCGGCCCGTCGCGACAACAGCCGATTCAAATTGTGATAACCGCGAGTGGATTCGACATAGAGTAAGAGTGGATGTTGTCCCATCTGCAATTCCGCTCCGAAAATCGGTTTGACGCCCGCGAGCTTCGCCGCCTGCGCGAATTCAACCGCGCCATGTAGATTGCCGATGTCGGTCAACGCAACGGCTGAAAACTCGTGCTGCTTCGCAAGGTTCACGACAGTACCGGGCGAAAGTGTGGAGTCGAGAAATGTGTAATAGCTGCGTATGCGCAACGGAACGCAGGTCGTTGCCCTGGCCGGCACGCTTCGTTGTTGAACGTGGACACAGATTTTAAGGTGTGGCTTTGTGCGCTCGTTTACGATGTCCCTCGGCGCATCGCGTAATCGCAAGTCGTGGCCGCGCAAAATGACAGACCAGCCCTTGTCCCGCCGCAATTCGTCCAGCGTGACGGCAAGCCGTTCGCGGGCTTTGTGGTTGCGCGCGTTGGCTTCGAGTGGCAGTTCGCTGCGGAACACGCCGTCATACACATTGGACAATTTCAGGGATACCATCCGCAGACTCACCCGCCGTTGCCAGGCTTCGCGCAATAGTCCACGCAAGCGGCCGTAAATGTCCGTTTCCAAGTCTGTAGGTTCGCGCAGACTGTCAGCACGCTGGTTTTCGTCGCGGTCGTTGTAACGAACCTTCACAGTCAACGTCCGCACGCTTCGGCCTTCTTCCCGCACCGTGGCAAACAATTTGTCGGCCATACGGCGGAGCACGGCTTCGACGTATTCCTCGTCCGTCACGTCCTCGTTAAAAGTTTCCTGTTGGCTATACGATTTCTGCGGCTCACTCGCGGGAATCAATGGACGCTCGTCTATGCCGTTGGCGAATTGCCGCAGGATGGGTGCTTGGCTGCCCAGCAAGAGCGCAAGCATGTCAACTGGCGTCGCGGCGACCTGGCCGATTTGAGCCAATCCTGCCGCGTTCAGCCGCACGGCAGTCTTTGGCCCGACGCCCGGCAACCAGCGATTCGGCAACGGGTGAAGGAATTGTCTTTCCTGTCCGCCCGGTACAGTCTGAAACGCGGCTGGTTTGTTCAGCTTGGATGCTATCTGACTGACGAGCTTGTTTGAGCCGATGCCCTCGCTGACGGTGATTTTGAGCGATTGGCCGATGGCCTGGCGAATCGTCAGCGCAATTTCAACCGGCGGCTTTTTGTGGTTCGCTGTCAGGTCAAAATATCCTTCATCAATCGAAGTCTGTTCCACGTCCGGTGTGAAATCGTAAGCGTAGCCAAACATCCAGTTTGAAAACTGTTCGTAGCGCTCATAATCACCCGGTAAGACAATCAATTTAGGGCAAAGTTTTCGCGCTCGCGCCGTAGGCATGGGAGTGTAGATGCCGAACTTCCGCGCCTCGTAAGAGGCTGACGCAATGATGCCGCGCGTCTCACCGCCAACGGCAATTGGCTTGCCTCTCAACCGGCTGTCGGCAGCCTGTTCAACCGATGCAAAGAACGCATCCGCGTCGAGATGAACAATGGTGCGGGACATGGTTCATTCCTTCGCCTTTCGGATGAGCGCCTTGAACACTCCCTGGATCATCAATTCCTCCGTCGGGATGAGCTTCGGATACTTTGGGTTTTCGGCCCGCAACCAAGTTTTGCCGTTTTTTACTACAAAGGTTTTGAGCGCGCTTTCGCCGTCAATCAACGCGGCCACGACCTGCCCGTTTCGCGGCTCCGGCCCGTGCTCCAAAACCACGATGTCACCGTCTAGAACGTGCCGGCCAATCATCGAATCGCCCGTCACTCGCAGCGCGAAGGTGTTCCGCGTTGGTTTGAATCCGATGCTTTCCACGTCCACCGAGACACAACCTTCGGCATCCTGCTCGCGCGGTTGGGGCAGACCCGCTGGAATCACGCCGAACAGAGGAATGTCCACCATGCGGCTACGCAATTTCGCCAGAGGGGAAGTGACGCGCAACGCCCGCGCCTTGCCGGGTTCGGATTCGATGAAACCCTTGCGTTTGAGTGCTTCCAAGTGGTCGGCCGCCGCCCGGTGAGCAGCGAAACCGAATCGGCCGGCAATTTCACGGAGCGAAGGAGCCGGCCGGCCAGCATTAATTTCGGTCTGGATGAAATCCAGCACGCGGTGTTGGGCTTTGGTCAATCCGGTCATATACTATCCAAATGGATAGTATAACAGGGAGTGGTTGTCAACCGTCATCATGGGGATATTGACCGAACTGATTGCACATCGAAAAGCACAAAACGGACTTCACGCTTGACACTTCTTGATTCCCGGCGCGACAGTCCGAGTCACCACCAACCGTTATGCCCAAATTCGCCTGCGTCTATTGCGGTCAACCTTTTGAATTTAATTCTTCTCCAGCCGGCCAGCCGGTCAAGTGCCCCCATTGCGGTTCCGACAACACCGTGGCCGTCAACCGCGCGCGCACGCTGCGCATTCCCCAAATCCGCCCGGCGGCCGACCGCGAGCCGGTAGATTCGGTCGTCGCGCCCGTCGCCAACCGCATCGTTGACAACATCGAGAAGGTCATCGTGGGCAAGCACAATGAAATCATCCTCACCGTCATGGCCTATTTTGCCGGTGGCCATGTCCTGCTGGAAGATGTGCCCGGCGTCGCCAAGACGGTGTTGGCCCGCGCGTTTGCGCGCACCATCGGCGGCACCTTCAAGCGGATTCAATGCACGCCCGACCTGTTGCCCAACGACATCACCGGCAGTTCCGTTTTCAATCCCAAGACCACGGATTTTGAATTCCGGCCTGGGCCGGTCTTTGCGCAGATTGTTTTGGCGGATGAAATCAACCGCGCCACACCTCGGTCACAAGCAGCCCTGCTGGAAGCCATGGCCGAGCGCGCCGTGACCGCAGACGGTAATCGTTACGACCTGCCCGCGCCATTCTTTCTGTTGGCCACGCAAAATCCGATTGATCACGAAGGCACCTTTCCCCTGCCGGAAGCGCAACTGGACCGGTTCCTTGTGCGCTTGAGCCTGGGCTACCCGGCCTTGGAACATGAAATCACCATGTTGCAGCGGTTCGAGACACAAGATCCGCTGGACACGTTGGAAATGGCGGTGGCCGCCGAGGATGTGATGACCTGCCAACAGGCCGTCCGGCACGTGCGGGTGGATGAAAAGGTCTCCCGTTACGTCGTCGAACTCATGCGGGCCACGCGCGAGCATTACGATGTCATGCTCGGCGGTAGTCCGCGCGCGTCCATGGCCCTGTCGCGCTGCGCGCAGGCATTTGCCGCCATCCACGGGTATGGTTTTGTGCTGCCGGACGACATCAAGCAAGTTCTGCCCTATGTCCTGGGGCATCGCCTGATTTTGCGCCCGGAAAGCCGCTTACGTAAAAAGAACGTGCCGGCGGTTCTGGAGGAAATCATGAATTCGGTGCCCGTGCCCACGGTCACCGCTCCGGCCCAATAACCAACCATGAAATGGTTCCTCGGCATCGCGGTTTTGCTGGTGTTGGGGCTGGTGTTCCGTCTGAACCTGCTCGTCTATGCCATGTACGTGCTGGGCGGCGTGTTGTTGCTGGGCCGCTTCCTGGCGCGTGCCTGGACGGAAAATCTCGTCGCGCGCCGGCAGGTGGTGGACGAAGTCTGCGAAATCGGCGCCACCATCCGGGTGGCTGTCGAACTGGAAAATCGTGGCCGCCTGTCGGTTCCGTGGATCCTGCTGGAGGATTCGGTTCCCCTCGCGGCCCTGCGCCAATCGCCGCGGCGTCTGCAATTGAACGGGCACCGGGTCGCCCTCACGCGGTTGGCGCCCGGTGAGAAAGGGAAGGTGTGTGAGTATGAGGCCGAATTTCTCCAGCGCGGGTACTTTCAATTCGGACCGTTGCTGGTCGAGACTGGCGACGTGTTCGGCTTGCACCGGCGTTACCGGTTACTGACCGAGCCGCAGTTTGTCCTGGTGTTGCCGAAGGTGTTGCCATTGCAGGGTTACAACCTCGCCTCGCGCCGGCCCATCGGGGAGATTCGCGTGGCCCACCGGTTGTTTGAAGACCCCACGCGGCTGGCGGGCGTGCGTTTGTTCCAACAGGGCGATCCGCTGAACCGTGTCCACTGGCGGGCCACCGCCCGGACCGGCCAATTGCACAGCCGGGTTTATGAAAATTCGCGTGTCGCGGGCGCCACCCTCCTGCTCGATTTCCACGAACACAGCTATCGCGGCGCCATTGGCTCAAGCTCGGCCGAACTCGCCGTAGTGACCGTGGCGGCGCTGGCCAACGCTGTGTCCCTCCAGGGCCAGCAGATCGGGCTGGTCACCAATGGCCGGGACGCCGCCGACCGCATCCGCGAAGAGGGCTGGCAGGGGGAACTCCTCAATCGCTCCCTGGCCCGGCAACAGGCCGCCGCCCTTGTCGGGAACACCCGCATGAGCCCGGTCGTCGTGCCCACGCGCAAAAGCGCTGACAACTTTCTCCGCATTCTTCAAACCCTCGCACGGCTGGAACTGACCGACGGTTTGGACTTTTCCGGTCTGGTCCGCGAAGCCGCCGTCCAGCTTCCGCGCGATGCCACCGTCGTGGCTGTGTTCAGCCGCGTCACGCCCGAAATGGCGCAGGCGCTGGGCGAACTGGCCCGGCGTGGCTTTCTGGTCACCGCCATCGTCGTCTTCTTTGGCGGCGAGATGCTGCCCGACTGGGCCAAGCCGCCCGAATGGGCGGAGATTCTCCTCGCCCAGAACATCAATTTTCACATGGTCAACTCGGAGGACGCGGTGACCAACCTCTGCGCCCAGGCGATTGTGCGCTGATATGAACACCAGCCGACCAACCAAGACGCTTGCCGATTACCTGGTCATTGGCGTCAGCCCAGCTCTGATCATGGTCATGGTCCACAGCCTCTGCTTCTTTCTGGTGGAGGTCTTTTACCGGGGCGAGGCCGCTGGCGGCGTGCGCTGGGTGCTCTTCTGGTTCGTCCTCGCCGTGGTCCTGATTGCCCGCATCGGCATCGAGCAGGGCGACGGGCAAGCCATGGTGTATGGCCTCGCATTGGCGTGTGTAACGTGGCTCTACCTGTCCACCGTCCAGCCCAATGTGGTGTTCGGCGCGCTCCTGCTCGGCATCGTCTGGTTCACTGCCCACAAGATCACCTGCAGTTGCACGCTGATTGACGACGAGGCCGACGCTTCCGGGCAGGGATTGTTGCAGTCTATCCGCCGGCTGCCTCGGACATTTAGGAAGGAACAAGCTCCCATCGCGAAAACCAGCGCGCCACCCGAGTCCTCGTCCGCGCCAGTTCCGTCAGCAAAGAAAGAGAAGTCCGCCAGTTCGCAAATACCCGGCGTCTGGTTGATTTACTTTTCCTTGGCCGCCCTGCCCATCTTCGGCCTGGGCCAAACTTTGTTGCCGGCCGGGGACATGGCCGCACGGCGACAGGGCTTTATTTACCTATTATTCTACCTTGCCGCTGCCCTGGGCTTGCTGGTGACCACCAGTTTCCTCGGACTACGACGCTATCTGCGGCAGCGCCATCTGGTCATGCCTGGCAACATTGCCGTCGGCTGGGTCCAGTTTGGTGTCGTCGGTGCCGCGTTGATTCTCTGCCTGTCATTGTTGTTGCCGCGCCCCGGTTCGGGCGAAGCTTGGATCGGCCTGCGTTATCACGTGGATTATCAATTGCGCCGGGCCAGCGAATTTGCCGCCCGGTTCAACCCGCACGGCTCCGGCTCCGGGCGCGCCGGCAATCAGACTCCGTCTGCCAAGCAGCCGGGCAACCCGTCCTCGCAACCCGGTCAGACCTCCGGCCAGGCTTCCCAGCAAGGCAAGCCTCAGGAAGGCGGCAATCAGGGAAGGCCCTTGCCGAACCTGTCTCCCCCTGCTCTTGCCGTCTATCCGTGGTTGCGGGCGTTGTTCTGGCTTGCGGTCGCGCTCGCCCTGGCTTGGGCGATCTACCGGCATCGGGGAGTGATTCTGACCTTGCTGCGGAACATTTGGGCGGCCCTGCGCCATTTCATCGCCGCGCTGCTGGGCTTGTTTCAACCCTCCGCTGCCGCGCCGCCGCCAGCGACCAAGGCCATGGCCCCGCCGCCGTTCAAATCGTTCAAGAATCCATTCCTCACCGGCGCCGACCGGCTGTGGCCGCCGGAAAAATTGATCACCTACAGCTACGACGCCCTGCAAAGCTGGGTGCTCGAACAGGAGGCCAAACACGGCTCGCCACAGACTCCGCGTGAATTTTGCAGGCAACTTGGCGAGGAAATGCCTGAAGCCGCCAATGCACTGGAGCATCTTGCCTTTCTCTACGGACATGTGGCGTATGGTGCTTCCGTTCCTGCTAAATACGACCCGGAACATCTGCGTTTGCTCTGGAACTATATGTCCAGCCCACGGCCAATCCGGCCCAACCGCGATGAACATGTGTTAACAGTTAGCCGCCAATGAAGCATCAATCAACTCCGCACGTCAGATCGCACCAGTTGCTTGTTCACCAGCCCAACCGTGACAACTGATCATCAAGCCGATTGGCGGTTCCTTCGCTCGACAATTCGCCGGTTTACAACGAATATCTTTTCGTCTGGCGATGTGGAAGGGACTTCGAAGAAAGAAATTGCAGGCCGCTCCGTTCCCGTCGGAGTGGCGGCAAATCATCGCAACGTACTGCCCGTATTATTTGCACTTACCCGACGCGGATCGACAAGAGTTGGAAAGGCACGTCCAAGTTTTCCTGGCGGAAAAGAAGTTTGAAGGATGTGGGGGTTTGACAATCAGCGACGAGCACAAGGTCTGCGTCGCCGCCTTCGCCTGCCTGCTCCTGCTACACCGGGACACTGATTATTATCCCAGTCTGCGAACCATTCTGGTCTATCCCAGCACCTATGTCGTGCCGACCACCCGGCATGTGGGCTCAGGCGTGATGGAGGAAGGCCAAGAGGCGAGGGCGGGCGAGTCCTGGCAGGAAGGTGCGGTGGTGGTGGCTTGGGATGCGGCGTGCAGCGCCATCGAGTCTCCTGGCAGTGGGTATAATGTGGTTCTCCACGAATTTGCCCATCAGTTGGATTATGAAGACGGCCAAACCAACGGCGCTCCGCAGTTGGGACATCATGAATCGCGGCAAGTCCGCCAGCGCCGCTATGCCGATTGGTCGCGGGTGATGAAGGCGGAGTACGAACACCTTCGGGGACAGGTGCAGCGTGGGGAGGCCACGATCTTGCGTGACTATGGCGCCACCAATCCGGCCGAGTTCTTTGCGGTGGCGACGGAGTGCTTTTTCGGAAGGCCGCAGGAGTTGCGGCAGCAACATCCGGAGCTGTATGCAGAGATGAAGTGGTATTACCAGCAGGATCCGGCAAATTGGCTGGCCGTTCAGTCGCAAAATTGAAACGCGTTGGACTGGCGTTGACCAAGAATTTGTGTTCAATAGTTGCCGTCATGAGCCAGACGCTCCTGTTCCCGGACCCGAAACCACTTGACCAGCGGCTGGGGAAGAAGTTTTTCAGGCGAGTGCCCCGTAGGCCAGGGGTGTATTTGATGAAGGACGCCAGTGACAAAGTGCTCTACGTCGGCAAAGCGAAGGATCTCAAACAGCGCCTGAACAATTATCGCGTGGCTAATCCCGACCGGATGGCCCGGCGTCACCTGCGAATGGTGCGAGAGGTGACCCGAATCGAATTTCAATTCTGCCCAAGCGAAGCGGCCGCACTGAAACGTGAATCAAAACTGCTGCGCTCAATTAAACCGCGATACAACCGCGCCGGCGTCTGGCCGGGGAAAACGAAGTTCATTACCTGGCGCTTCGCTGAACAGCGACTTGAACTTGGCGTGGTGGAGACGCCTGAACCAGATTGGCGCCGCTTCGGTCCTCTGAACGGCAGTGCCCACGGCGTATACTGTTCCCTCGCCCGATTGTTGTGGTTGGCCGTCAATCCGGGCCGCGCCTGGATCGAACTGCCTCCTGGCTGGACCCAGGGCAATCTTGCGCCGCGCGTCACGATTGATTGCCAGGATGCGGCCAATGAAACCGTTGCGGCGTTGGATGCGTATTTCTGGCACGCGCCAAACGACTTTCTGCTTTGGCTCGGATCAAGATTCACCCGACGAACGCACCTGTTTGAGCGTTCAGTTATCGAGTCGGAAATAGAAACACTGAAGCAGTTTTCCGCAAAACGCGAAAAATCTCCAATGGCCGGTCGCCAATTGGCGTTGCTGTAATCTGAAATCCTCAACCAAATGAAATGGTTCAATTTCATTCTGAAGCGGTCCGAATCCGATGCCGACACGAATTTCTTGGAAGTGCATGGACGCCAAATTGCCCTGGCCGTGATCCGCAACCATCGAGCGCGTCGCTACCTGCTCAGCTTGCGTCCTGATGGCTCCGCACGATTGACGATTCCGCATCGTGGTTCGGTCATTGAAGGGCGACGGTTTGCTGAACGCAACACGGAATGGCTCCCCC
>Ga0209517_10003867_pt1 | contig 20012 bp, 13 predicted proteins | sample PeaSoiMetSII2010_FD_187695 | JGI IMG/M metagenome (GOLD analysis project Ga0209517, IMG submission 187695) | Peat soil microbial communities from Weissenstadt, Germany - SII-2010 (SPAdes) (version 2) | ecosystem: Environmental > Terrestrial > Soil > Wetlands > Peat | place: Germany...
CGCTGCATCCTGTGCACGCGCTGTGTTCGCGTGTGCATGGAGATCGAAGGCGCACACACCTGGGGCGTATTCGGCCGCGGTGTGGACGCCCACTTGATCACCGATCTGGATATACCGTGGGGCACGTCGGATACCTGCACGAGTTGCGGCAAGTGCGTTCAGGTCTGCCCCACTGGCGCTCTCTTCGAAAAGAGCAAGGTGGGCATGAAAACAGAGAAGCAACCTGACTTCCTCAATTACCTCAACGAAATGCGGGAGATCGAACGATGAGCAAGGCGACCCTGGCGACGATCTGGCTGGACGGCTGCTCCGGATGCCACATGTCGTTACTGGACATGGACGAGCGGCTGGTCGAACTCAGTTCACAGTTTGAACTTGTATACTCACCGTTGGTAGACGCAAAAGTTCTGCCGCGGAATGTGGACGTTGCGCTCGTGGAAGGTTCGGTAAGTAGCGATGAAGACGAACAGAAGATCCGGCTGGTAAGGTCGCGAGCGCGGACTCTGGTCTCGCTGGGCGATTGCGCGGTGACGGGCAACGTGCCGGCCATGCGCAACTCGTTTCCCGTGGACGCCGTGCTTCACCGTGCCTTCATAGAAAATGCCACCCACCAGCAGCAGGTGCCCACGGAGCGCCTGCCCGTGCTCTTGAAGCGCGTGCGACCGGTGCACGAAGTGGTGACCGTGGACGTGTTTGTGCCTGGCTGCCCGCCGTCGGCAGACACCATCTATTCGGTCCTTAAAGAACTTCTGGCCGGCCGTGTCCCGGACATCGCCGCACTTTCGCGTTTCGGAATCTAGGGAAAACTAATGGGACAAACCATCACTATTAATCCAATCACCAGAATCGAAGGCCACGCCAAGATCACCCTGCAGGTGGACGAGCAGGGCGAGGTGAGCGAGGCCTACTTCCATACGACGCAGTTGCGAGGATTCGAGAAGTTCGTGGAGGGCCGCCCCTACTACGAAATGCCCTATCTAATGGAGCGCATCTGCGGCATTTGTCCGGTGAGCCATCTGCTGGCCTCGGCAAAGGCGTGCGATGCCCTGCTGGCCATGAAAGTTCCGCCAGCCGCCGGGAAGCTCCGGCGCATCCTGGAACTGGCGCAACTCATTCAGTCTCACGCGCTGAGTTTCTTCTATCTTTCGTCGCCAGACCTCCTTATGGGCATGGATGCTCACCCCAAGGATCGCAACATCTTCGGCGTGTTGGCCAAGCATCCGGAACTCGGTCACGGGGGAATCCGGTTGCGGCAATTCGGCCAGCAGGTGATTGAAACGCTGGCGGGCAAGCGCGTGCACCCGGGTTGGGTGGTTCCGGGAGGCGTGAACGAGCCGCTGAGCGTCGAAAAGCGGGACAAACTGCTGGCGGACATTCCCGAAGTCATTGAGATCGCGCAAAAAGCGCTGACCTGGTTCAAAAGAGAGCTCGAGAATTTCCGCGAGGAGATTCGCACCTTTGCCAATTTCCCGAGCCTCTTTATGGGCCTGGTTACGGTCGATGAACGTGCAGGCTTCTACGAGGGCAAAATCCGCTTCACCGATTCCCTGGGGAACATCGTGGCCGATAAACTCGAGGCCTCGCAATACCAGGAATACCTAGGGGAAGCGGTCGAGCCGTTCACCTTCATGAAGTTCCCTTACTACAAGCCACTGGGCTATCCCGAGGGCATCTACCGGGTGGGCCCGCTGGCGCGGTTGAACCTCGTCGACAACTGTGGCACGCCGCTCGCTCAGCAGGAATGGGTGGAATTCCGTTCGCTGGAACGGAATGCGGTGTTGAGTTCGTTCCATTATCATTACGCGCGGCTGATTGAGATACTTTTCGCCATCGAGCATATTCAGGAGTACCTACTCGATCCCATCATCACGAAAAAGCAGGCGCGCTACACGGCTTCCCTGAACAACCTCGAAGGCGTCGGATGTTGCGAAGCACCGCGCGGGACGCTGATCCACCACTATCGCGTGGACGAGCAGGGCCTGATTACCTGGGCCAATCTGATCATCGCCACCGGCCACAACAATCTGGCCATGAACCGCGGTATCCTCCAGGCCGCGCGACATTTTGTGCGCGCCGACAGACTCACCGAAGGCATGCTGAATCGCGTGGAAGCGGTTATTCGCGCTTTCGATCCCTGCTTGAGCTGCTCGACCCACGCCGACGGGCACATGCCGCTGCACCTCCGTTTGCTTTCGCCGGACGGCAAACTACTCGATGAATTGCGCAGCGCGCCATGATCCGTGCGCTCATCCTCGCGTGCGGTAACTCTCTTCGCGGGGATGACGCGGCGGCTCTGCATGTTGCGCGTGAGCTGCGTTCCGGCCTTTGTGAACCGGAAACCGCAATCCAGTCATCGACGCAATGGACCCCCGAACTGGCCGAGTCCATCAGTACTGCCGATGTGGTTATTTTCGTGGACGCTTCGGCCGTTCTTCCGCCCGGCGCGGTGCAAACCAGGAAAGTTTCGCCGATCCCCGATGCACCTGGCAGCTTTTCGCACCGCTCCAGCCCCGCCGGTCTGCTCGCTCTCGCCAAGCGCCTCTATGAGGTGATTCCTTCGCGCGCATTTCTGATCACCATTGGCGCCCAATCGTTCGAGTTATCTGAGAAGCTCTCGGAACCCGTCCGGCTTGCTATTCCAGAGGTCATCGACCGGATCAAGGCGATTCTCTCCGGTATTTCACTCCCGTCAAATGGATCGAGTGACCAAGCTTCTCCCTTCTGATTCCTGAGCCGCGCGGGTTGCTGCAATACTCGAAGGGGTTGTGCATCACTCCTTCCACGGACCCTCGTCATTCCGCCTTCGCGGTTCGCTGTGTTATGGTCTCTCTTCTCCCCATGTTCTCTCAGCGCACCAACTGGAAACTCACGCCCAACCGTCACGCACAAGCGCTCGAGAAACTTCGCGCCGCAGGAACGCCAATCCTCGATCTTACGGCTTCCAATCCCACGCAATGCGATTTCCACTATGACACCGCCGCCATTCTCGATGCCTTCCGCAAACCCGAAGCGCTCACCTACGACCCCCAGTCAAAGGGCCTGCTGCCCGCCCGGGAGGAAGTTTCGCGCTATTACCTTCGGGACCATCGCACGGTCGTGAACCCGGAGTCCATCGTTCTGACTACGAGCACCAGTGAAGCCTACTCCTATGTTTTCCGGTTGCTCTGCAATCCTCACGACGAAATTCTCGTGCCCAAGCCCAGCTACCCGCTGTTCGATTTTCTTGCGGACTTGCAGGACGTCACACTGATTCCCTACGCGCTGGAGTACGCCCACGGCTGGTTCATCGATTTCCACAGCGTGATTCGCGCGCTCACGCCCCGCACGCGTGCGATTCTCCTGGTCCATCCCAACAATCCGACGGGTTCGTATCTTCAAGCCGAAGAAATCCTTCGCCTCCACAAACTCTGCCGCGAGCGCAACCTGGCACTGGTCGTTGACGAAGTTTTTCTTGACTATTCTTTTGTGACCGTGCCTCGCGCTACTTTCGCCGCCAATCACGAGTCGCTGACCTTCACGCTCAGTGGCCTCTCCAAGATTGCCGCGCTCCCGCAGATGAAAGTGGCCTGGGTCGTCACCACCGGCCCCGATTCGCTCGTGTATCCGGCACTGGAACGGCTGGAGGTCATCGCGGACACCTACCTCTCTCTCAACGCCCCCACGCAATGGGCCTTTCCGGCTCTGTTTGAGCAGCGCCACTCGCTCCAGCCGCAAATCCTGCAGCGCGTACACGAAAACCATGCGCACCTGCGGGCGTTCGTGTCGCAGCATACTCCCTGGGAAGTTCTCGATGCGGATGGCGGGTGGTACGCAGTCCTCCGCCTCCCTCCCGGCCTCTCCGACGAAGACTTCGCCATCACACTCCTGCAGACACACCACGTCCTGGTCCATCCAGGCCATTTCTACGACTTTAGTGGCGAGGACTACCTCGTGATTAGTCTGCTCACGCCACGTGACGCCTTCCATGACGGAATCTCGCGACTCATCCAGTTCTAACAGTGATCCAGACCGAGAAAGCCAAACGGACTCGCGCAAATGTGACGCGCATCACTCTGTTCCGTGACCCCTGTCATGACTCCACAGTGAGTTTTGCGGTTAAATCATCGCCGTCCGTCACTCTATTCCCTCGCTCCTTTATAGGCCCAATTGATGCCCTGTGAGCACCTCACGCGGATTCACGCCTTCGACACCTGTCCAGACGTGACGCTACGTTGCTTGGGAAAGAGTTTTCCCGAGTTATTCCACAGTCCCTCTACGGAGCGGTTGCATGGGTGAATTCAAAGATATCGCGCATCTCATCAGGTTGGCTGGGGTGTTCCTGTTGGGTTTGGTTCTCTTTCTTGTTGTCCGGTCGGTGACCATCCCAAAAAGTTTTGGCCAGTATGGCCCGTTTCGCGGTGCGGCCCTGGTGGAGCTCAGTTCGCGGCCCCTGGCGTTTGCGGGGCATGAAGCCTGTGAGATTTGCCACCCCGATGTCGCAGCGTTGAAAGCAAAAGGTGTCCATAAGTCCATCAACTGCGAGTCGTGTCACGGACCGCTCTCGAAGCACGCCGATGATCCCGGCAACTTCAAGCCAGTTTTGCCGGATGTCGCGCAGCTTTGCATCCGTTGCCATTCGGAAAATATCGCCAAACCGGCAGGCTTCCCGCAGGTGAATGCAAAAGATCACTCCAGTGGACAGACCTGCAACACATGCCACAAACCGCACAGTCCGAGTTTTGACGCGGGAGACAAGAAATGATGTTGAACCGCCGGCAAATCCTGCTTTTGCTTCCGGCCGCAGCTGTCGCCTGGGATTTTGTTCTCGCCGACAATCCGGCAGGCTCGCCCAACTATAAGATGAGCGACCACTGGTGGGGTATGCTCGTCGACATCACTAAGTGCATAGGGTGCGGAAGTTGTGTGCGCGCCTGCGCGCTGGAAAATGATGTTCCGGAAGGCTATTTCCGGACCTGGGTGGAGCGCTACCACGTCTCTGACTGGCACATCGAAAACCCCCAAGTGGACTCACCGAAGGGAGGAATGGATGGTTTCCCCCCGGGCAAGACGGAAGGCGGAAAGAATTTCTTCGTGCCCAAGATGTGCAACCACTGTGTCGATTCGCCGTGCTCCCAGGTGTGCCCCGTCGGTGCAACTTTCCATACACCTGACGGGGTGGTGCTTGTTGACTACGAATACTGCCTGGGCTGCAGGTATTGCATTCAGGCCTGCCCTTACGGATGCCGTTTCTTTCACCCCAAGAAACATACCGCCGACAAATGCACTCTTTGCTATCACCGCATCACGAAGGGCCTGACCACCGCGTGTTGCGAGGCATGCCCCACGGGCGCGCGGCAATTGGCCGACCTGAAGAATCCCAACGATCCGATTCACGCCTTTCTGAAAACGCACTCCGTGCAGGTTTTGAAGCCGCATCTCGCGACTGGCTCGAAGCTGTACTACAACAGCCTCGATGGTTCGGTCCGGTAAGGAAGAAGAAGTCATGGAAGGATTCATGTATCCCAATGAGGTGGAGCTCCAGTGGAGCATCCTCATTGTTCTTTATCCTTTTCTCACCGGGCTGGTCGCCGGCGCTTTCATCCTGGCGTCTCTCGAGCGGGTGTTTCGCGTGGAGGAAGTGAAGCCCACGTACCGGCTTGCCTTGCTTACAGCGCTGGCTTTCCTGATCGTTGCCCCGCTTCCGTTGCAGCTTCATCTTGGCCATCCGGAGCGCTCGCTTGAGATGTATCTGACGCCACATCGCGCATCGGCCATGGCGATGTTTGGATTTGTTTATCTTTGGTATCTGATGGCGGTGCTGGTGGTGGAAATCTGGCTGGATTACCGCCGCGATATCGTGCGCCTGGCAGAATCAAGCAGAGGTTTGAAAGGCCTACTCTACCGCGCACTCACACTTGGCTCGTATAACATCAGTCCGGCGGCGCTGCGCATTGATGATCGCGTGGGGTGGATTATCACCCTCATTGGTATACCTTCCGCATTTCTTCTGCATGGTTACGTCGGCTTTATTTTCGGCTCGGTGAAAGCGAATCCCTGGTGGTCCACTCCGCTCATGCCGGTCGTGTTTCTCTTCTCCGCGATGGTCTCCGGCATCGCCCTGGTCCTTTTGATGTACATGGTCACCTGCGCCATGCGCCGTGTCGCCATTGATATGCGTTGCCTGGACACCATTGCCAAATTCCTTTTCTACACATTTGTCATTGATTTCTCACTAGAGATGCTGGACCTCATCCACCGCATCTACGAATCCGATGAATCCTTCCGTAGCCTGGATTTCATGGTGCACACCCGGCTTTTCTATTCGCAGATCCTGATGCAGATTTTCCTGGGCACGTTGGCGCCTCTGGCGCTCCTCAGCCTCACCCAACTGATCAGTTTTGCCGCGGCCGCTCGCCGGCGCATCTATGCGATTTCCGCTGTTTTGACGATGGTGGGCATCTTTGCCATGCGCTGGAACGTCGTGATCGGCGGGCAACTCTTTTCAAAAAGCTTTCTGGGTTACACCACCTACAAGGTTGATTTTGTCACTCGTGAGGGACTGCTATCTGCGGTGGCCCTGATGATACTTCCTTTTGCCATCCTTTATGTGCTGATCAAGATCCTTCCACCGTGGCAGGAGGAACATCCTGTCGTCGCCGAGGCGCACGGTGACGATTGAGACGTAACATTCTTTAAAGAGCCGTAATCCTGCTGTCTGATGCTACTTCCTCCTTTAAGTCGCGCTCGGTGCGTTTGACTTCCCTCAGCTGTCGGACTAATCCTACTTCCGTGGATACGACGAACACCTCCCTGACTGAGCTACGCGGCAGCGGGCAAGCTCCACGGACCGTGCTGGCCGTTCTGATGCTGATCGGCTTTACCGCCGTGATTGCGCAGATCGTTCTGATGCGCGAGCTGATGGTCGTTTTCTGCGGGAACGAGATGTCCCTGGGACTCATGCTCGCGAGTTGGCTGCTCTGGACGGCGATCGGCAGCAGCGCGCTGGGCCGCTTGGCTACGCGGACGCTCCAGCCCCGGCGGCTCATGGCTTTGCTCGAAGTGCTCGTGGCCCTCACCTTTCCCTTGGCGATTTTCCTGGCGCGCGCAAGCAAGGAAGCCTTCCAGTCCGTTCCAGGAGAAATCCTGGGGCCGGGGCCGATGATACTCACCTCCTTGGTGGTCTTGAGTGCATTCTGCCTGCTCTCTGGGGGCCTGTTCGCCGTGGGCAGCCGGCTCTTTGCCCAGGAGGCAGGCACTTCCACTCTGGCAGGAACAAGCAACGTCTATCTTCTGGAGGCCCTTGGCTCAGGCTTGGGTGGAATTCTCGCTAGTCTGCTGCTGATCCGCTATTTCACGAGCTTCCAAATCGCCGCCCTGCTGTGCCTTCTGAATTCCTTGGGCGCCGCAAGCCTGACGATTCGCTCAGTGCCACGCCGCGGAGCGGCATGGCTGGCGTTGCTTGGAGCTTTCGCGCTGCTAGTGCTTCCCTTCGGCTGTCCCTGGCTCGAAAAGACGTCACTCAAGCGCCTGTGGAGCGGCTTCGACCTCGTTGCCGCGCGCAATTCCGTTTACGGCAATCTAGCTGTCGTGCAAACCGAAGGCACCCGTAGCCTATTTGAGAATGGATTGGTGGCATTCAATGTGCCAGATCCAGCGGCCGCGGAAGAGGCGGTGCACTTTGCCTTGCTCCAGCACCCCGCTCCGAAGAGCCTCCTCCTCATCGGCGGCGGCGTGAATGGGAGCCTCTCCCAGGCACTGCAGCACCCCAGCCTGGAGCGCATTGATTATGTGGAGTTGGATCCGGCCGTGCTTGATTTGGCGCAGGAATACTTCTCCACGGAGTGGGCAGCGTTGCGCGCGGACCCGCGCATCCATGTCCACAACGCCGACGGCCGCCTCTTCCTGCGAACAACGAATCTCAGGTTTGACGTTCTCATTGTCAACCTGCCGGAACCTCAGACTGCCCAGCTCAACCGCTTCTATACGCTGGAATTCTTCCGGGAGGCGGCCAGCAAGCTCACGCCGGGGGGCGTTTTCTCATTTCAATTGAAAGCGTCGGAGGATTACATCAGCCCGGATCTGGCGGAGTTTCTCCGCTGCATCGACAAGACTCTGAAGCAGGTCTTCTCAGAAGTCGTTACCATTCCTGGCGACACGGTTCATTTCTTCGCCGTAGCTCGCGCGGGAAGCCTTACAAATGATCCCCGGGAACTCATCGCCCGGCTTCGCGCCCGACACATCCGCACCAGCTACGTGCGCGAATACTACCTTCCCTACCGCATGATGCCCGACCGTATGCTCGATCTCGAGTCGCAGGTCCGTCCAGACGCGGATACGCGCACGAACCGTGACTTCACCCCCATCGCCTACTACTTCGACGTGGCCCTCTGGAGCACCCGGTTCAACGGTGCGTACCGCCGCGTGTTCCAGACCATGGCCGCAGTACGCTTCGGCTCACTCATAGCATGGCTCGCGTCAGCCCTCATCGGCCTCGTTGCACTTCTACGCTGGCTGCCCGAAGCGGAGAATCGCTCGCGAGCCAGCGCGGGTCTTTGTGTAGCCGCGATGGGGTTCACTCTGATCGGTCTGGAGATGCTGCTTCTGCTGGCATTTCAGGCCATTTATGGCTATATCTACCAACAACTCGCGATCATCATCGCAGGCTTCATGCTGGGCATGACGTTAGGCAGCCGCTGGGGGCTGCGTGCCGCTGCTCTTGCCACTGGCCCGCGAGACGACCGTCGTCTCTTCCGTCTGCAATTGTTCGCTGCCCTCTCGCCGGTATTGCTTTACCTGCTGTTCGGCGCGCTAGCCGCGATCAAAAACCCTGCCACTGTTTTCCTGGCGAGCCAGATATTGTTCCCCGCGGTGGCGGTGTTGTGCGGCTTGCTTGGGGGATATCAATTTCCGGTTGCGACACGTAGCTTTTTTTCAAACTCGAAGCACAATGTAAACGGTCCCGGAACACTCTATGCCCTGGATTTGGCGGGCGCCTGCTTGGGCGCGGTTATTCTCAGCTCGTATCTGGTTCCTGTTTTTGGCTTTCGGGAAACGGCCTGGCTTATGGCTGTGGTGAACTTGGGGCCGGCGGCACTTGCCGGTTTGTCGACTTTGGGAAAACGGGTTGTTCCGGCGTAAGGGGTTCCGGAGCCTTGCGCTCATTAAAGACGATTGCGGAAAACGCATAGAGGTCGGTCGTTTCGTCCTGCCAGGCTTGGCGAGTGAGCCCGGCTTTTAAGCCCAATTCCTCAAGGTAGGTTTTCCGGTCCCAGCCCTGTTCGGTCGGCACTTGCGGGAGAAAGATTCCCTCACTTCGGCCCTGGACCATCAGCAGCCCGTCCCGACCAATGCGAATATCTTTAACGTCCAAGATCCGGTGGAACGGTGTAAGCACCGAGATCTCATATTCCAATACCGGGAGTTCCCCGGCGTTCACCGGAGGAAAGCGCGGATCACGCAGCGCCGCGTAAGTGGCGGCATCTCGCACCCCGAGATAAAGCGGCTTCTCCGCCGTAATCAAACCAATGCACCCGCGCAGCTCCCCTTTTTCCTTGAGGGTCACGAACACGCCGCGCTCCTGCTGAAACGCCGCAAAATCAGACGCCCCCGGCTCGTACAATTTTTCGTCCCGGACGGCCGTCTCAACCGACTTCTTTGCCAATTGGATCAGGGCGTCTTTTTCTTTTGAACCGAGAGAAAACGATTCCGCCCGCGCAACACGGGTTTGCGCCTGTAGCAATGCCACCGCACTGTAGCCCACCACCCTGCTGTGGTCACCGGTGACATCTCCCGTATTCGCATATTTCAGGATCTTGGCCTGGTTGGCTCCCAGCCGTTCGGCCGCAATCATGGTGGCCACTATGGGGCCTCCGCCGCAAGCCTCCCAAATGCGCGACTCGAAGTTGTGCGACAAACTGAGATAATCCCATTCCGTGATGGCCTGCAATACTTTGTGGTCGAGCTTCGTGGCTTCGTCATAAGTGTGGTAATGCGAGAGATCGGAACTGGCCACGATCAGCGTGGTTGTTCCTGTCCCCTTGAGCATTTTGGCGAGCGCCAGCCCGAGGGCTCGCTCTGTTTCATAGCTTTGCTCGCCCATCACGATGGGAACCAATTTGAAATCACCCAATACGCGCTGCAGAAACGGGAGCTGCACCTCAAGGGCATGCTCTCCCTGTTCCTGGCTTGGCTTGTGGCCGCGGCTGGAAAGCTGGATGAGCGAGTTCAACTTGGCCAGCTTGGCGGCGAACTCCGTGTCCACCGCGACGTTTCCCAGCGGCGTGGCATAAGCATCGCCGTCATAAACAGAAACGAATGGGAAGCCCTCGAAATGAGAGGGCGCAATCACTACCACCCGCTCGAACCTTCGGCCTTTGAGCAGCGCGTAACTGTGCGCAGCCACCTTGCCCGAATAGATGTAGCCCGCGTGCGGCGCGATCAGCGCCACCAGGTTTCCTGGAAGTTGCGCCACTGCGGCTTGCGCCAGATAGTCATCCAGCATGTGCTGGAGTTCTTCGGGTTGCGCGGGGTAGAATTGGCCGGCAACCGCCGGCTGTCGGACCGATGGTTTCTCATCGGCAAGATTGCTATCACCAGATAGCGTGGCGCCGGAGATGGCGAACAATAGGAAAATCGCCCAGCAAAATCCTTTTCTCATAATCTTCCACTCACGGCGCACCAAGTGCGCGTCAATATCCTTCACTGCCACACACCCGCGATGGGTTGTTGACAGTATTCGCATTTGCCTCTCCGAAGGTGCATTTCTTTAACGGTAAAACCAATCCGTTCGATGACGATTCGGCGGCACTTGGGGCAATACGTGTTTTCCGCCGCGTGTCCCGGGGTATTGCCCAAATACACGTAGTGGAGGCCTTCTGCATCCGCAATGGCTTTCGCGCGTTCCAGCGTTTCCACTGGCGTCGGCGGGAGATTCTTCAGCAGGTACTGCGGGTAAAAGCGCGAGAAGTGCAGTGGTACCTCCGCGCCCAGGTTCCCTTTGACCCATTGTGCCAGCGCGCGAAACTCCGCGTCGCTATCGTTCAACGTGGGCACAACCAGATACACGAGCTCGGTCCACATTCCCAGCCTGCGCATCGTCACTAGCGCTTCGAGCACCGGCTTGAGTTCTCCGTTGACGACCTCCTTGTAGTACTTCTCCGAAAACGCCTTCAGGTCCACCTTGATCGCATCCACGCCCTGACACAGTTTCTTGAGAGGATCCTGCTGGATGAACCCGCCGCTCACGACCACGCTCTTGATGCCCAAAGCGTGGCCAGCTTCGGCGGCGTCGCGCATGTACTCGTAGAAAACAACTGGTTCGCTGTAAGTGTAAGCGATGGCCGGGCAGCGATTCTGCTGGGCCAAACTCGCGAGTTCCTTGGGTGGCAGATAGGTGTTGCGAACTTGCTCCGGGCGGGATTGCGAGATGTCCCAGTTTTGGCAAAACTTGCAGTTGACGTTGCAGCCCGCGGTCGCCACTGAGAACGCAAGAGACCCAGGGGAAAAGTGGAACAACGGCTTCTTCTCGATGGGATCGATGTGCGCGGCACACACGCGGGAATGCACCAGCGAATAGTAGCTGCCTCCGCGATTCTCCCGGACTCCGCAATAGCCTCGTTCCTGATCGTCGATCACGCATTCGCGTGGACACAGCTTGCAGCGCGTTTTCTTGTAGGGCAGCTTTTCGTAAAACTGGGCCTCGACGATAAACCGCGAATCCTCTGCGGGCGCCGGGCCGGCACCTAGCGCAAGGCTGGGCCATCCCACCACACAGGAACCCACGCAAGCCGTGAAGCAAGGAACGCCGGCCAACTTCAGGAACGTTCTGCGGTCGTGCTCCGTTGCTCCGAGGCTGTTCAGAGAGGAAAGCACGGAATCAGAAGGCAACGAGTCATTGGCGTCCAGTGCGCGGCGAAGCGTCTCAGGCGGAAGATTCGTCTCGTCTTTGCGCGTGTGGGGTGATTTCGACATAGCGTATATCTCGCGGAGGTTCAGACCTCCGCTTGTTCAATCTGGCTTGGGTCATTCGTCCCCAAGCGGTGATTCGCATCGGCAGCCGTCGCGATGTAGTCGGGCGCTCGGCCGAGTGCCCGCAGCGATTTCATGCCTTTCTCGGCCCTTTTCTTCTCGAGAATCTGCCATCCGGTGTAGTCCAAGGCAACCGGGTCCCGCGACATCAGTAGTCCGTTGTGAGGCCAAGTCCATTGCGGCATGTACGATGGCCCGCCTTCGTATTGCGCCGTCGTCGCGTCGCAAATGTGCAGCCGAACTTTTTGCCGTATGGGCGGAAGCATATTGACATCCGCGACGTACGGATCGCCCACGTTCAAGTGATACTTGTTGGGGTTGTGGATGGCCCCGAACATATTCTTGAGCGCCATGGTCACGCCTGCAATTCCATGGTCCTTGAGCACGGGCAGGTTGATGACGGCGTCGCAGACCTGAGTAAGGGTCTTCGCCAGGCAACTGCCCACGCTCCCGTAGATCGCGAGATCCTCTTCGTAACCCAGCGTCTCGTTGCCGAAACATCGCATGTGATCCTGGCGCGTGGCAACGTGAAATCCTGCGCGTTCCAGGTCCGCATTCAGCCGGTCCCAGATGAGGATATCTTTCTGGGGAATGCCGGCGTCCTGCAATCGCGCGCACACGACCTCGACTAGAAGCACGCTCGTTGAAATGCCCCGGCCTGCTAGGCCGTTGACTTTCAGCCCAACCACTTCGCCGGGCCGCGCCACTTTCTTCCAGGCTTCCAGGGGAGAATCCGTCGCGTAAAGTGCCTGCACGGCGCGATCCAGCATTTTCAAAAGCCGGCCGGAGTCCAAGCTCGAACCAGCTTCGCGAAGCTGCGGGTCGCGCGCGTTCACTACCCTGGTTTTTTCCGGTGCGAAGAAGGCAGGCAGCCTATGCGTTCCTCCAGCGAGCATCGCACCCGCTGCACACTTTTTGAGGAACTCCCGGCGGTTCGGTTCCAGCCTTTGCCTCATGGAAGTTCTCGGAGGGTCCGGCCTGCGAACCGGGCGCTTCTAAGCCATTTTTACCACTTTGCGTTGCAGGTGGCAAAACAAACGTCAAAAAAGCGCATATTCGATATCCCTGATGTACTTTTCACCGCCGCTTGGCAGAGTTGGGAGATTGACCCGCTCGGCCGTATCAGAAGGTGAGCTTTAGTGCCAACTGAATCTGCCGCGCTCCCGTCGTGAAATCTGGGCGGACCAGCTCGGAAGTGGATTGTCCGAACCCCGAGCCGTCAGCGATCGAGTTATCGGGTTGATTGAATTGCACGCGGTTGAACAGATTATAGAACTCGAAGCGTAGATCGAGCCGAGTCCGCTCCGTCATACTTATGCGTTTCGTAATCACGAAATCCGTGTTGTTGATTCCCGGCCCGCGGAACACATTTCGCCCGATATTCCCGGCAGATCCAAACGCCGGATTGGAGAAGTAGCCAACCAGCGGACCTGTCTGTGTGCGCGGAGTGACGCTGGGCGTCACCGTTGCTGAAGGGCTGTAGTCGGGGCGCGCATTGAATCCCGTGTGCTCGGTGTCCACATTCGTGAAGATGTCATAGGGCAATCCACTCGAGAAAACCGTGATACCCGAAACGTCCCAGCCTTCCAGCACTTTTCCTAAGGCGCCCTCCGACCAGTGCTTGGCGCCACGCCCAAAAGGAAGTTGCCAGGAGTAATTCATCACCAGGCGCTGGCGCACGTCGAAATCGGAATTGCCTCGCTCGGGCCCTAGATTGAGAGAGTTTCTGGGGAAGGATTGATTCCCCTGGCCAGGAACCAGCGGGTCGGAGGCGTTGTCGATCGCGTGCGAATACGTGTAGGCCCCCTGAATCGCAAACCCCCGCGAGAATCGCTTGGTGATATTCATCTGCAGGGCGTTATACGAGGAGCTGGCGATGCTCTTATAAAGCTCGGCTTGCAGAAACGCGCTGTTGTTCGCTGCACCGTTTGGGAAATTGGGAGGCAGGGAGCCGTTATTCCCGCCAAGCCAAAGATTGCTGAACTGCAGCGTCTGTGGACCGCAGTTCATCAAGTTTTCTGGATTCGTCGGAACGCAGAACGCCTCCAGGGCCGAGACCGTGTCGGGCTGCGGCGGATTCCCATCCACCAACCTCAACAGATGCGTCCCCTTCGATCCTATGTAGTTCACCTCGAAAAGAAGGTTTGGGTAAAACTCGTGCTGGATGCCGATATTCCACGTCTGCGTGTATGGCGTCCGCAAGTTCGGGTCGATCAGGAAAGGAAGTATCGGGGAGCAAAGGCCCTGGCCGAACGCCGGGCAATTGTTCGCTGTCGGTGAAGGCGTAAACTTAGTCAACGGCACTTGTGCATTCAGCAGGCATTGCTGAAGGTACTGGGGATTCGGCTCCCCCGCCTCCAGCGATCCCAGGAAGGCTAACAGTCCCTGACACGCCTGCGTTTCCAGCATCTGGTACGGCGGGTCCCCTCGCAGCATGCTGATCAACTGTCCGAAAACACGATCATGGTAGATGCCATACCCGGCACGAACGGAGCTCTTACCATTCCGGAATGGATCCCATGCCGCTGCCACGCGCGGTTCGATGTCCTTCCAATCAGTGTGATACAGCGGAACCTGACCAGCGCCATCGCCCACTTGCGTGAACGTGAACGGCGCAGGCCCGTCTGGCGGAACCGTGAGCGTGGACAACAGATTGTTCACTTCCGTCGGTACTCCAAAGTACTGATACCGGAATCCATAAGTGAACGTGACATTGGAAAATAGTTTGTAGGAATCCTGTCCGAACGCGGCGACTTCATGCTGGCGGAATTGCCGCAAGTCGGTGGGCGTTCGCGTCTGGGCGCTGTTGAAAAACTGCGCTTGCGTTTGCAGGTCCACGCCTCCGAGCAGCATCCAAACCAGGTTTTGCAGTGTGGGGTCTTGATCTGCTGCGGTCCCTGTAACCGCCGCCGGAATATTGAAGTTTGAAAACACGCTAAAATCCATCATCGTGCGCGAAGCGTAGTTGTTGGAGCTATTCGAGTACACGTCATGGAATTCGCCGCCGATCTTGATCGTATGGCGGCTGAGCACCCAGGAGAAGCTGTCGCCGGCGGTAAACGTCCCGCTATCGCGTGTTGACCCGCTGCTGTCACCTAACAAAATGCACCCAAAACCACTCAGGCTCGCGGGCAGCGGAAAGTCATTCCCATTCCCCACCGCATCGAGGCCACCAGGGCTTAATGCGTTGAACTGACTCACGCCGGTACACGTAAGAGGAAATTCCAGGCGATTGAAGCCCAACCGGAGCTCATTCGTCATGGTTTGCCGGAAATTGGAGGTCAGCCCGAGGGAGATATTATCGTTGTGCTGATTGGTGGAAACGCCTCCCAGCCCGGGGAGAAAGTCCTGGTGGCGATAATTGTCATCGGAAAACTGGTTGTAAGTGTAGCGCACGGCGAGTATACCGCCGCCGCGGAAGTCATGATCGATTCGCCCGGTGATGTTGTTGCCGTTTGACAGCGAGTGGCTCGGGAAGTACAGTCTGCCGCGGGCGCCGTCCAGTATCGGCCCATTAGGTTTCGGATAAAGGGCCAGGATCTGCTGCATGGTGGGATCAAGAGAGAGTCCCCAAGCATTGTTGGCGGAGAACTGAGTACTTACGTCAATCGGTATCGTTATCGGTGGTTGCCCTGGAACGGTATAGGTATAGTTGAACGCGCCAGATTTGAACTCTTGGGTAGGGACGATACTGGCATTCAAGATCGTGGTGCTGAATCGCTGCAATTCCTCGTTCACGAAAAAGAACGTCCGGTTTTTCTGGATTGGCCCGCTGAAGGAGTAGCCAAACTGATTGCGCACAAAAGGCTCCTCGTTGCGGTCGGTGGCAAAGTAGTCCTTCGCCGAAAGCGCCGTATAGCGCCCAAACCAGTACGCGTCCGCATGAAAATCATTCGTGCCGTGTTTCGTGACGATGTCAACGATGGCCCCGCTATTCCGCCCGTACTCCGGCAAATAGCTGTTTGTGATGATGCGAAATTCCTGCGTGGTCTCCGGATTCAGGGAGCTCAACCCTTTCGGGAATCCGCCCAAATCAGGATCGTTGTTGTCCGTGCCGTCCAGCAGAAAGTTGTTGCTGCGTTCGCGCGAGCCATTCACGGAGAATCCGCCGAAAAGCGTGTTGCTCTGGATCACCCCGGGCGAAAGTAAAATCAAGGCATACGGATCGCGCAGAATCAGCGGCAAGTCGGTCATCTGCCGGGAGTCCACCAGATTGCCCATTTGGGCATCGTTTATATTTACTGGCGCCACGGCCTCGCTGGTCACCGTCACCGTCTCTTTGGTCGAGCTTACGACCAGGTGGGCGTCGAGCGTCAAAACCTCATCCACACTGAGCGGGATGTGCGAAAACAAGATGCTCTTGAATCCCGTGTGTTCGATGCGAACGTCGTAAATGCCTGGGTTGAGATTGGTGATCCGGTACGTTCCCGATTCATCGGTTTCCGCCGTTCGGGATATTCCCGTGGCCACATTTATCGCGGTGATCTTCGCGTGCGGGACCTCTGTTTCGGTGCTATCCGTCACCGAGCCGGCGAAAGATCCTGATTGTGCCAACATACTTGGCGCAAAACACACCAATCCGATCACGACCAGCAAAATCGCGATCCAATTCTTCATTGGACGCCCCCTGAACTCTATAAACTTTTGGATGCAACGGATGAGCGGGCGCTTAGCACACACCGGAGCTACTTCAGCCCGCATCGTCCCCGCTGGAAAATGCCACAGCCCCGTGAGCCCTCGCGGGCTGAGCTGCATACCCCCTCTGGAGGTGTGCAGCCGCAGTTTCCCTTTTGCTCTCGAAAACAGCACCATTGTACGCCCATCTAACTTTTTTGTGACGATTTGACGCGATTTTTCATCGCAGCACTCCCGGCGCTCTGCCTCCCGCTCCACCACAATACGAACTGGCTCCGGCGTCCAGCCGAACCCAGCCGCGCAGGTTGTGGCTTTTGTATTCCTGTCTGGATTCAGGGCAGCGGCGGGAAAAGTTACTTCAGCTTCGCGTATTCGGCCTTGGCAGCAATCAGAATGGGAATGTCGGGGTCGGCGTCTTTCCAGAGCGCGAGGAATTCTTGATAGGCCGCCTTGGCTTTGGCCGTGTCGCCTTGCATGGCATAGGCTCTGCCGATTTGGAGACGCGCTAATGCACCGATGGGTTCGTTGAGCACAATCGCGCGATGGTCGAGGATCTTCTGGAACTCGGCTGCGGCTTCGCTGCCCTGATGCGCTGCCAGATGGGCTTCGCCGCGTGCAAAAACGGGATACAAGGCAGTCCAGCCGTAAGCGCTGGATGTCGTCTCGCCTAGCTCATACGGCGTGGCGGTTCTGAGATTCTCAATGGCCTCAGAAGCATGTCCCCGGCTGAGCACATGCTTTGCGCGGAGGGTTGGCAGGTAATTGAACTGCACGATCGTGTCCTCCGGGAACTTTTTGCCCAAATCGTCGGTTAGAGCTTGCGCTCGCTGGTCGTCTCCCGCATATGCCAAAGCGAGGGCTGCGCCATACTGCCCATCGCGACCTGCTGAGTGCCCCAGCGCCAGAGCCGCATCTCGTCGTGCTTCGGCGGCATTGCCGAATAGCGCTTCCCGCAGACCAGACAGGGCGACGTATGTTGCGGCAGTTTCCTTTTCTCCTGACCGTTCGGCGGAATCCATGGCCCGTCGGGACAACTCCCGGGCGTCTCTGAGCCGCCCAAAGTAGGCGGCGGTATCGGCTTCCAAGCCAAGCAGTTCGTCCTCAATTGCCGCCTGGCCCGTTGACCTTGCTACCTGCTGCGCCATCCCCGCCGCATCGTTCTGCAAGAAAGCAATCTGATACAGGGCAGAGAGGTAGAAAATATTATAAAGTTTGCGTTCGAGAGCTTGTCCATACACGGCCTTCGCCTCATCGGGACGATTTAGAGGGATATAGCCATACATGAGGAAGACGTAGGAGATGGGAAAGTCGGGTCTCAAACGGATTGCCTCTCTGGCTTCTTCAACCGCCTTCTCATATTGTCCAATAACAGGGTAGACTGCCCCCGACAAGTAATCATGCGGCATCGCTGAGCGCGGATAGGCCTGAATCCAAACCTTGCAGGATTGCTCGGCTTTTTCAATGTTCCCAGTGACCTCTTTATGGAAGGTAGTCGAGATAAAATACTTCTCCGCCTCGGTCGTTCGGTCGCGCAGTTCATAGGCCTTTCGGGTGTAGCCGGCAGCGATGCTGGGTTCCCCAATAGAAGTGAACGCGATGCCCAAATGTACGTAGGCGACGGCAAAACTCGGGTCGAGTTCGATGGCACGCCTAAAAAATGGGATCGCGTCGGCATCTCCTGATGTGGACAAAACTTTAACGCCCGAGCTGAACGCTTTAAGGGCTTCCAGCGACGGCGTGGTGGCCTGTTCAAGAGGGGTATCGAACTTCTGCACCGTGCTCAACGACTCGCCCAGATTGTTCCGAATTTCCGAAGCTGTCTTTCCCAGTGCGTCGAGCACATGGTTCTTGTCGCTCGCCTGTGCTTCCGCGCTCGCCAGCGATTCCCCGCTTACGCAGTTGACCGCCTTGACGGTCAGAAGATACGGCATGCCAATCTGCGTTATCGAACCGTCAAGGACGGCGGCGCTACCCGTCCGCTGGCAGAGTTCCCGCGCAAGCTCTGGCGTGAGCTTCGTACCTGGCTTCTGGTTCATCATCTGAAGAGTCTGCTGGACTCGCTGGTCAGAAATAATGCTCAGGAAGGGTGATTGTTCCAGTTGTACCGACAGCCCTTGCCGCAGAGTGCCGTCAAACACCGGGTCGCCTGTGGTGTTGGTGAAGTCAGCCAGAACGATGGTGTCCTTGTCCGTCAGCGCGTGCGCCTTGCGGGAGAAAAACAACCATCCTCCCACAACCAGTCCCATGAACAGGATTGTTGCGCCAGTAATTGCCCCCCATCGAATGGACTTCCCGGCGGGCTTCGGTCCGGCCTCACCTGCTGTGACGTGCGCCCGGCCCGGATCGGAATCACGCTTCAGCCGCTGCAAATCCGTGCGCATGTCGGCCGCGCTCTGGTAGCGCAGCTTGCGGTCCTTCTCCAGCGCCTTGTTGATGATTTCTTCCAGCTTTTGAGGAACACCGGGATTGAATCGCAGCGGCGATACTGGCGGACGTTCCAAGATCGCGTGGAAGATAACTCCGGAAGTTTCCCCCGGGAACGGAAGCGTCCCCGTGCACATCTCGTACAGCACCGCACCGAACGAGAACAGGTCCGTTCGCGCATCCAGTTCCTCGCCTCTGACTTGTTCCGGCGACATGTACGCAACCGTCCCGATCGCCGAACCCGGGCTGGTGAGATGCTGCGGCAAATCCGAGGTTGCGGCGGTCATCTCTGCTCCTGCCTCTGCGACCTTCGCTAAACCAAAATCCAGAACCTTTGCGCTGCCCCTGCCGGTCACAAAAATATTGCCTGGCTTGATATCGCGATGAACGATACCCTTCACGTGCGCCGCCTCCAATGCGTCCGCAATCTCAATCGCCAGCGTCAACATCAAATCCATGGGCATGGGACGCGCATCAATGCGATGCTTCAACGTCACACCCTCCAGAAGTTCCATGGCAATAAAGGAATGGCCGTCCTGCTCGCCAATGTCGTGAATCGTGCAGATGTTGGGATGATTCAGTGCGGATGCCGCTTGGGCTTCCCGTTGAAAGCGCGCTAGCGCGTGCGGATCTCCCGCAAAATCCGGAGGCAAAAACTTGAGCGCCACAAAGCGGTGCAAACGGACGTCCTCGGCCTTGTAAACGACACCCATGCCTCCGCCGCCCAACTTCTCGACGATGCGATAGTGCGACATGGTTTGACCAATCATGGGCAGGAAATGCGGCCATCTTAGGGCGCACCGGCCATCAAGTCAACGAACCGTATCGAGCCATCTAAAATGTAACCAGAGGGGACAACGTCGCGCCATTTAAGATGTAACCCGAGACAAAGGCGATTTGGGGAGGGTTCACTTGGGGCGCAAGACGAAATGGGAGTACTTCCGGGC
>Ga0209517_10003870_pt1 | contig 20001 bp, 13 predicted proteins | sample PeaSoiMetSII2010_FD_187695 | JGI IMG/M metagenome (GOLD analysis project Ga0209517, IMG submission 187695) | Peat soil microbial communities from Weissenstadt, Germany - SII-2010 (SPAdes) (version 2) | ecosystem: Environmental > Terrestrial > Soil > Wetlands > Peat | place: Germany...
GCGGCCCCGGACAGCACGCTCCAGGACTGAGCGATCGAGTCGATACGGCATTCGATGCTCTCGGCCGAGCCGAGCGGTGTGCCGTCGTCGAAATAGCCGCGCCGATACCAGCCGCCGTCCCACCCCTCTCGCTCCAGGGAGCTCTGCAAGGTAACAGCGTGCTGCCGCCAAGCCGCGGCGCGAGCCGCTTCGCCGCGCTGCTCCGCCAACGGCGCGAATGTCGAAAGCGTGGCGTGAAGGAACCAGCCAAGCCAGACGCTTTCGCCTTTACCTTCTTCGCCGACGCGGTTCATGCCGTCATTCCAGTCCCCGGCGCCGATCAGCGGCAGGCCATGACCGCCGACCGCGAGGCTCCGGTCGAGAGCCAGAGCGCAATGTTCGAAGAGAGTGGCGCGCTCGTCGGAGGTCATGGGCTGAAAGAAAGCGTCGTGCTCGCCGGGCTGCAGGGCGGGTCCCTCGAGAAACGGAACGCCTTCATCCAACACCCCGAGATCGCCGGTGACCTCGACATAATGCGCAACGGCGTATGACAACCAAACGCGATCGTCGGAAACACGCGTGCGAACGCCTTGACCTGAATGCGGCAACCACCAGTGCTGGACATCACCTTCGGGGAACTGGCGGCCGGCCGCGCGCAAGAGATGCTCTCGCGTCACCGCGGGGCTGGACACAGCGAGCGCCATCCCATCCTGAAGCTGATCTCGGAAGCCGAAGGCGCCGCTCGCTTGGTAGAATGCGGACCGCGCCCAGACTCGGCAGGCGAGCGTCTGGTAGAGCAGCCAGCAGTTGAGCAGGACGTCCATGGACCGATCCGGCGTTTTCACCTGAACCGCGCCGAGAACCTCGTCCCAGTGCCGCGTCACCGCATCCAACGTGGCGCCGAGATCAGCGGCGCGGTAGCGCGTTATCAGGCTCCGGGCTTCCTCCGCCGTCGCTGCCTCTCCCAAAAAGAAGATGACTTCAGCCGTGCCGCCCGGTTCAAGCTGGACGTGAGTCTGTAGGACGCCGCAGGGGTCGAGACCCGCGCCGGAGCGATTTGAGAGGGGAACGTCACTCGCGAGCGCGGCGGGATAGTCGAGGGAGCCATTCCTGCCCAAGAACTCGGTCCGGTCGCCCGTCCACGCCTGTTGCCGCCCCGCGAGATCGGCGAACGCCACGCGAGAGCCAAACTCGGGGCGCCAGACGTTACGCGCGAACAGTGCGCCCGTCTCCGGGTCGATCTCGGTCACCACCGACGGCGCCGAGGTTCCGCGGGATATGCCCAACACCCACTCCACATAGGCGGTGGCCGAGACGTGCCGGGATTGCCCCGAGATGTTTCGGATTTTCAGCCGAGAGATCTTGATCGGGCTGTCGAGCGGAACGTACTGCAGAAGGTCGAGCGAGAATCCATGTGAGGCATGCTCGAACCGGCTATAGCCTTGGCCATGCCGCGCTATATAAGGCGAGACATGCTCGCGGATCGGGAGCGCCGTCGGACACCATAGGTCTCCACTCTCCTCATCGCGGAGATACATGACCTCACCCGGTTGGTCAGAGATCGGGTCGTTCCACCAGGGCGTAAGCTGGTTCTCCCGACTGTTCGCCGACCATGTGTAACCGCTACCCTCCGCCGAGACCTGGAATCCGAAGGCGGGATTGGCGATCACGTTGATCCACGGCGCCGGCGTGCATTGCCCGGCACCGAGGATGGTTACATATTCCCGGCCATCGGCGGTGAAACCGCCGAGGCCGTTGAAAAACTCGAGGTCGAGTTTTACGGGGACGGTGTTCACCTCTCGCCGCGCCGAGGACGGCCGGGACCGCGGCGCTATCACGGGCTTGGGCTCCCGAACGCGCTTGACCTGCTCGGCGAGGCTGCCGCGGCGACTCAGAAGGACCGCTCGCGCCACGGCCTGGAGCGCAATCCGGGCTTCTACGGAAAGCAGGTCGGCGCGCACGACGAACACCGTGCCGCGCACTTCTTCGCCGGCCAATGCCGACCGCGACCGGTTCGCCCGGGCCATCGTCTCGAGGGCGGTCTGGAGATCTTGGATGTAGGACGAAGGCCGCTCGTTCAGGATCACGAGATCGACGGCCAGCTGCTTCATCCGCCAATATTCGTGAGCGCGCAGCAGCTGGCGGACGATCTCCAGATCCCCGACTTCGTCGATGCGAACCAGGACGATCGGCAGGTCGCCGGAAATTCCCTGGGGCCAAAGGACCGAGGGACCGAATCTGTTTCGCTTCAGAATTTCCGAGGATGGCCGCAATGTCGGGTCGGAATAGAGCACCCGATTGGCGAGACGCTGGAAGAGGTGCGCCTCGTCGGTGGAAATACCGAGGTGGCGGAGCTGTACCTGGGCTTGCGTCCAGGCGCGCGTGACCGCGCGCTCGTAGGCGGTTGCCTCGAGATGCTTGTCGACGAGATCGAGCATCTCGCAGCGCGAAGACGAAACCAACGTCCAGAACGCGATGCGCACCGTGGTCTCGGGTGGGATCCGGACGCGACGGCGAAGGCTGAAGATCGGATCGAGTACGGTGCCCACCGTGCCCGAGAGCGCCTGTCTTTCCGTGACGCAGATTGGCATCCGGATCCCGCGGCCGCGTCCGATGAAACGCGCCCGGTCGGTCTCGTATTGCGTATCGCCCACCGTGTCGCCCTCGACGACGGCGAGATGAGCAGCCCAGATTTCAGGTTCGCCGGGAGAGCGCCGGCGCCGAGTGGCCAAAAGGGCGCCCATATCGGCCACGAACTCCGTTTGTACGAACAGCTTGGAGAAGGCGGGATGTGCCCTGTCGGCCTCGCGCGGGGCCAGCACGATTTCCGCGTAGGACGTCACCTCGATCTCCCGGGCCTGATGCCCGCGGTTTGAGATAGACACACGGCGAACTTCAGCGTCTGCCTCCGGCGAAACCGCCACGTCGAGAGTGGTCGTTATCGACCCATCGCGCCTGACGATCTCGACGCGATCCTCGGAGAAAACCACGTCGTAGCTATCCGGCTCGGTGCCGCTCGGCTGGTATCCCGCGGACCAAACATCGCCGTTGTGCGCATCGCGGAGAAAAATGAACGAGCCCCAGGGATCGGACGTGACATCCTCCCGCCACCGCGTGACCGCGAGGCCTCGCCAGCGGCTGTAACCCGAGCCTGCGCTGGTCATCATCACGGCGTAGTTGCCGTTCGATAGAAGGTGCGTCCGGGGAACCAGGTCGTGCGGCGATTGGAATCGGCGCGGCATCGGCGGAACGAGTTCTCGGATGTTCGCGGCCGCCTTCACCTCGTCGACCCGGGGGCGGGCAACGAGAACATCGCGTGGCGGCCGCTCCTGCAGCAGGAGTTCGGTCGCCTGGATCATGGGTTCGGCATGAAAGCGCGCACGCATCTTGCCGTCCTGGAGGGCGTCGGCAATGGCGACCACCGTCATGCCTTGATGGTGCGCCATGTGTGCGCGGACGACCGCCACTTTTTCGCGCGCAGGCAGACGCGAGGGCGTGTAGTCCAGGGCCTCGTACCAGCCATATTTTCCACGGCCGCCGGCAGCGGTCAGCCGAGCATAGTTCCGCGCCGCGGCCTCCGGATCGACCATGGCGCCCAGCGCTGTCGCGTAGGGCGTGATGACGACGTTCTCGCCGAGGCCGCGCTGCAGGCCCAGGCCCGGAACCCCGAAGTTTGAGTACTGATAGGTGAACTCGAGGTCGCGCGCGTTGTAGGCGGATTCCGAGACGCCCCATGGCACGCCCAGACCGGCGCCGTATCTGATCTGGCGCCGGACGACCAGCCGGGCGGACTGGTCCAGCACGCTGCCGGCCGGCCCGCGCATCACCAGGGATGGCATCAGATACTCGAACATCGATCCCGACCACGAGACGAGAGCCGAGCCGAGATCGACGGGCGTGAGGGCGCGCCCCAGCCGAAACCAATGTCGGGCCGGAACATCCCCTTTGGCGATTGCGACAAAGCTCGCAAGGCGTGCTTCCGATGCGAGCAGATCGTAACAATTGGAGTCGAGAGTTCCTTCGTCCACCCGGTAGCCCAACGAGAGAAGCTGGCGCGTCGGATCCAGGAGAAAGCCGAATTCCATCGCATTGAACATCGTCTGCGCGAGCTCGCTGAGTACCGCGATGCGTCGATCGAGCAGCCGGGCGGTGCGAGCGGATCGCTCGAGGGCCTCGACCAAAGCGTCCACGCGCGCAAGCGCATGCTTTGCGTCATCGGTTTGGGTCGTGAGTTGTGCCCGGTCGACCCACAAAGCGTGAATGGCCGCCTCGGAGCGATCCGGGAGATCCGCCAAAGTTGGAACTGTGTCGAAGGAAGGCTCCGGCGGTTCGCCGGGATGGCCGGCTCCATCCACGGTCGTCGCCGCGACGTCCCCGCCTTCGCTCGCAATGAGACCAGCCCAAGGCATCAGCGAGTCGAGGTCGCGCTGATGGCTTCGTATGGTTGCGCCCACGGCCTCCGCCCAAGTCACCAGCTCGTTGCTTCCAACGTCGCTGCGCTCCCTGGCCAATGCTCGCGCGCTTTCGGCGAGCTGATCGGCGTGGAGTGCGAGCTCGGACAGCTGTCGCGCGATGCCTGCCGGGGTGGTCGATATCCGCTGAAGTGACGCGGAGATCATATCGAGCGTGTCACCGAACCGCATGCGGCTGGCGGCCTGATCCGGTTGCTCGTCGGAAAATGCCTGCGTGGATTCGCGCGCGAGCGAGACCGCGTCGGCGATACCAGCAGCCCAGTTCGGAGCCGTCACGGGATCGCCGAGTGTCTCGCGACAGGCGTTCGCCAGAGCGATCAGGTGGCCGGCGAGATTTCCGCTGTCCACAGAGGAGATATATTTCGGCTCCAGCGGGCGCAGGTCGCGCGTTCCGTACCAGTTATAGAAATGCCCTCGGAAGCGCTCGAGGGTGTTCATCGTCCTGAGAGTTGCCTCGAGCCGCTGTACCGTTTCGAGCGTGCCCAGCCAGCCGAAATCGCGAGCGACGATCACGGACAGGAGATAGACGCCGATATTCGTGGGAGATGTCCGGTGAGCCAGGACCGGCTTCGGATCTTCCTGAAAATTGTCCGGTGGAAGCATATGATCTTCCGGGGTCACGAAGGCCTCGAAGAAACGCCACGTGCGCCTTGCGACGAGCCGCAGCGATTGCGCATCCGAGGCGGAGATCGAGTGATGAATCGCGACCGCCGCCGGCAAACTGGCCCATCGCGCGATCGCTGGCGCCAATAGCCACAAGACCAAGTACGGCGCCGCCACCGGCCACGCATCCGGCTTGGCCCAAGCGACCAAGGCGCCTGCCAGGCCGGCGAGGGCGACGCTACCGGCCATCTGCCGATAGAAACCGCCCAAATCAAGCCGTGGACCGACCTTTGCTTGTGCGGCAGTAATCCATTCCAGAAGCATCCGGCGTGACACAAACAGGCGGAATAACGTCCGCGCGATGGCGTCAGCCATCAGCCAGGCTTGATGCGCCAGAAATGCGACCTGGAGCGCAATTTGCGAAAGTGCAATCTCGAGATCAACTCCGACGGCGCGAGCATGAGTACGCTTCGAAATCCCGAGGCGTCTCGGCACCACTCCGTTGAGAAAAGGCAGCAGTGCGGGGATAGCGATCGTCGCGAGAACGAACACGCTCCAAAATCGGGCAGATGCGAAAGGCAATGTCCACCCGCCCAGCAATGTAAGGACGGCCGCCGGCGCGGAGACCGACCGCCGCAGATTATCGATCATCTTCCATCGGCCGATCAGCGGGATCGCGGCAGCGCTCCGGTCGCCTTTCGCGTGCCGCTCAGGACCTAGAGCCCAGGGAAGCAGCTGCCAATCGCCACGAGCCCAGCGATGCTGGCGAGCCGCCGCGACGTCGTATCGCGAGGGAAACTCCTCGACGACCTCTACGTCGGAGACCAGCCCCGCCCTAGCGAAGATCCCCTCGATGAGGTCGTGGCTGAGGAGCGAGTTCTCGGGGATTCGGTCCACGAGTGCCGCTTCGAAGACATCGAGGTCGTAGATGCCCTTTCCGGAGTATGAGCCCTCGCCGAAGAGGTCCTGGTACACGTCGGAAACGGCGAACGCGTAGGGGTCCAAGCCGCTCGCGCTCGAGAACACGCGTTGGTACAGCGACCCCTCGCGACCGGTCGGTAGCGACGGCGTGACGCGCGGCTGAAGCACCGCGTACCCTTCGAGCACACGTCCTGTGCGAGGATCGAGCGTCGGACGATTCAGCGGATGGGCCATCTTCCCGACCAGCCGCTTGGCGGCTCCCCTCGGCAACCGGGTATCGCTGTCGAGAGTTATGACGTAGCGGACATCGGAGGGAATGACCGGAGGATGGTCACCGGACATCAGGAATGTCGTGTCGGTCGCGCCGCGGAGCAAGCGATTCAATTCGTGCAATTTCCCGCGCTTGCGCTCCCACCCCATCCACACTCCCTGCCGCTCGTTCCAGATACGCCGACGATGGAGCAGTAGAAATCGCTCGCCTGTGCGAGCCGGGCCATACCGCCGATTCAGGCGCGCGATCCCTTCGGCGGCCGTCGCGAGAAGCGCATCGTCGCCCGCCGCGCTTTCTGTGGAGCTGTCCACCCAATCCGAAAGCAACGCGAAGTGGAGATCACCGTCGGGATTGGAAAGATAATGCACCTCCAGGTGCTCGACCTGCGCCTCGAGCGCCGCGTGGCTCGACAGGAGTGTCGGGATGACGATCATCGTGCGCAGCTCCGTCGGCACGCCGTCGTGGAGCTCGAGCGCCGGGAGTATCGTCGCGCCGAACCGGTTCGTGACGCCGCGGTTCACCAGCGCTATCGCGACGTCCGACGCCGGTATCAGGGCGACGAGCGCAACGACAAGAAGAGTCCATGTATCTTGGCGCTCAGCCCCCCAGTACAATGCGGAGGCCAAGATAGTCGCGGTTATGACCGCGATTATTCCGAGATAGCCGGAAATCCCGACCGCCGCGTTCGCGCGAGCGAGCCATCCTCTCACCGGTACGCGAAATCCAATCTCGTTTTCGAAGGTCAGACGACCCTTGGCGATGAGGTAATAGCCGGGGTCGCGCTCGCGAGCCCATGTCGTGTCGGCGTCGTGCTGTGGATTGCGCCCAGCGCGCTCTGCACGCTCAAGGGCGAGGCGGGCGATTTCAAGCTCCGAGCGCATCGAGCCGCGCGCCAGCTCTTCGATCGCGCGGCGATAGAGATCCCGGGTGGGAAAGTCCATGTCGGCAAAATCGCTGCCCGAGCGCAGCACCGCATCGACAAGACTGATGCGCTCGAACAGCTCCGGCCAATCGACGGCCGATATGAGGCGCATGCTCGTGATGATGTTGCGGACCGTCACGTTGTGCGCGCCCTGACTCTGGTGCTCCTCCCGGACGATTTCGTCGACCGATGTTCCCTGGGCCATCAGGCGTTCGTCCAGCCACTGGAGGGCTGGCGTCGCTCTCGGATGCTGATCGTGAAGGCGGTGGACCAATTGAGCGGAAAATGCGGTCGCCAGAGGCCCGCGACCCACGTCACCCAGGACCGCCGGCGCCGGCTCAGCTGTGCGGCTGCCGACTCCCAACAGGCGATCGGCCAGATGGTCGGCTTCTTGGCGTGCCGCTCGGCGAACCACGATCCGATCAGCCAAGCGCCGCAAGTTCTCTACGAGCACGATCCGCAGCGTGATGGCGATCGCCCACAACTCGCCGATCGTGAGGGGATCCACGCGCTGGTAAGCCTGCACGAACCGGCACAGCAATTCTGGATCGAACCGGCTGTCGGTATGGGCGACGAAGGCCCAAGCCAGACCGAATACGCGCGGATAGCCTGCGAACGGTCCGTCCGCCAGTTTGGGAAGCTGGCGATAGAATGCCGGTGGAAGATCGTCCCTGATCTCTCGGATCTGCGCCTCGACGACGTGGTAATTGTCGACGAGCCACTCGGCCGCGGGAGTGATTGGATCGTCTTCGTGGGTCGCCTTCGCGATGGCTCGATAGGCTTCGAGCAGAACATGGCTGTTGTCTCGCAGCCGCTTGGCAAGCGGCTGGCCGACCATGGGTTTCGCCGTGATCCGCTGTGCGGCTGCGAGGGTCTCGGCATGTTGTTCGAGGCGCTCGGCGCTGAAGAGTTCCGAGCGGATCGGGGCGTCGGTCGCCCAGGGCGACGCATTGGGCGGCCGGATGAAGCTGCGTTGAATGATCGACAAGATTTCCTTTCCATCGAGCGAGTTCGCGAACGTTCAATCTCCAATCTCGTGGCGGATGAACCGTTGGCTAGGTGAATACGATCTGGCCCGTTGTCTGGGCATTCCTTACGGCGGCAAGCGCGCTAGAAAAACATAGGCGATGGTCCGAGCCGCTCGCATTCGCGCCCCGCCCACCGGGAGCCTCGACTGTTTACTTCAGGCCGGCGCGATCACCAAGCGGAACAGGTCCGGGAGCGATCCGACACCGGTCTTCGTCATGACGGAGGCGCGGTGGCTCTCCACCGTGCGCTGGCTGATGCCGAGGCGTGCGGCGATTTCCTTGTTCGCATGGCCGGCGATCACGAGGTCCATGATCTCGTGCTCGCGCTCGGTCAGACCCGAGATGCGAGTCACCGCCGCTTGCCGTCGGGCGGAACGCTCCGTCGAATCATACGCGACCTTCTGAGCCCGATCGATTGCGGAGAGCAAGTTCTCATAGCGAATGGGCTTCTCGATGAAATCCATGGCGCCCGCCTTCATCCCTTAATGCAAAGTTGTGCTGGCTCGACATTAAGGGGAACTGACGAACGCGCGGGCGAGTGCGCCAGCTAGACTAGCGTCAGCTCACTCTTGATTGAGCAAGGGCTCGACAATGAGGTCGCCGGTTTGGAAGCGGCGCGGCGTCAATTGAGTGAGAACGGGATCATTCGTGTCGTTCTCTAGAATGAGCGCGGACATGATGCGGCCCACCGCCGGCGACGTCATCAGGCCCCGGAAGGAGGAGACGGCGACATAAAGTCCCTCGACCTCGGTTTCGCCGAGGATCGGCTGCATGTCGGGCGTGAGACTCGATACGCCGCCCCACGTGCGGAGGACCGGCACGTCGGCAACGCCCGGCAGAAGGTCCATGATTTTGGGAGCCGCGAAGCCGAGAAAATCCGGTGTCGAAACGATCTCCGTGCCCTCGCGCGCCCGCGACACTACAAAAATGATCGAGCCCCGGCTGACCTGATTGACCGAGATATGGTGCTCCAGGGAGATCAGGATCGGCTTGACCTTGGGCGCCGAGGGCACGGTGACGATGGCTTCCTTCGGAAGGCTCTTCACGGGAAGATTTATTCCGACCGAGGCCAGCAGTTCCGGCACCGCCCAATCCGTGCACAACAGGATTTTGTCCGCTTCGATCGTGCCGCCTTTTGTCGTTGCCGAGAAGGCGCCGTTGGCGCGCGCGAGCTTTTCGACCCGCGTTCCATAGCGCACATCGACGTTCTCGCGCCGGCACGCCTTGAGCAGGGAGTCCAGCAGCAAGAACGGCGAGATGGTGCCATCCTTGCCGCAGAATGTGCCGCCGACCAGTCGATTCCGGCCGAGAGCCGGAACCATTCTTATGCAGTCATCGGCGTCCAACAGTTCGCTCGGCACGCCATAGCGATGCTGGATCTCCAGGCTCGACCTCAAGGTCGACAGAGCCTTTTGGCTGTGCGCGAGGACGAGGTACCCATCCTGCTTGAGCTCGATGCCGCGGGGATAGTCGAGCTGCTCCGCCGCCGTCTCGAAGAACCGGATGCTTTCCTGACAAAGCCGGATGTTCAGATCCAGGCCCCACTGCATGCGGAAGCCTGCACCATTGCGTCCCGAGGCCCCGCTTGCGAATTCGCCTTCGTCGACCACCAGAATGCGTGCGCCCGAGCGGCGCTTCGCCATCCACCATGCACAGGAAAGTCCGTAAGCGCCGGCGCCGATGATCAACACATCGAATTTGGCGTTGCTCATTTTGCGCCGACCTTGCCGCGGCGTGCGAGGGCGGCAAAGGACACGGGTCGGGTCAGTGGCCGAGGCGTCATCATTTCTGTGGGCGCGCTTCCCGTAGAAAGCTCGATAAGCGAGGCGATCGCAGGCAGGCAGGTGCGGCCGCCGCACCAACCCATACCCGACCGAACGTTGCGCTTGACGGCGTTGAGCGAGTGATGCCCACCCGCAAGAGCGCTCTTTATTTCTCCGAAGCGGACGTTCTCGCACCGGCATACGATCGTGTCGTCCGTGACGAGCCGCCACAGCTCGGCCGGCAGTGCGAGCGTCATGCGCACGGCCTTCTGGAACTCTAGATGCCGTGCCCGACGCGCGATCGCATCGGCAAGCTCCGCGGTCAAGGCGGCATCTCCACGGCTCGCGGCGGTCGCAGCCGCAGCCCCCACGATTGTCCCGTCGGCTTCCGCAATCAAAGCCCCGCGCAGCTCCGCGCCGTCGCCGGCCGCAAAGAGTCCGGGTATCGAGGTGCGACCGAAGGCGTCCACCGCGGGAAGCCAGCCGCCGACCAAGGGGTCGCGGCGCATCCGCGCGCCCGCCATCGCCGCGAGCTCGCAGTTGGCGACAAATCCATAATTGATCGCCAGCAGGTCGCAAGCCATCTCGCGCTCTGTTCCTGCGACCACACGACCCTCCGCATCGACGCGAGCCAGCACCACCGCCTCGAGCTGCTCCTTGCCGCGCGCGCGCACCGGAACATAGCCGGTGAAGCGCGGCACGCCGGCCCGGCGCACAGTCGCTGCGTAGCGAAATCCCTCGCGCACGATCTCGCGGCCGCGCCAGAGGCTCAGGGGCTGCGCCAGCATGCCTCCGAGCGAGCGCAGGATCGCGAGCGCCGCCACCTGCCCGCCTGCCCGCAGAAGCTGGGCTGCGACGACCAAGGGCAGGGGCCCGCAGCCCGCAATGACCGCTCGCGTGCCCGGCAGCACTCTATGGGATTTAAGGATCGCCTGGGCGCCGCCCGCGAACATCACGCCGGGAAGGGTCCAGCCCGGAAACGGGATCGCAAGCTCCCGAACGCCGGTCGCAAGAATGGTCGCGTCCGGGCGCAGAACCTCGGCGCGTTCGCCTTCCGCAATGTGGAGTTCCCCATTGGGGAAGGCGGCGTAAACGCTGGCGCCCGCGCGGTAGTCCAGCTTGCCTACGACGTGCTCGAAACGCTCGATCAGTGCATGCTTCCGGGCAACCTCGGCCGGTTCCGCGTGCTCTTGCCCCTCGAGGGCCGGATGCGCCTGACGATAGATCTGTCCTCCGGGACGCTGGGCGTCGTCGATGACCGTGACGCGGCAGCCGCGGCGAACGGCCTCGATCGCCGCGGCCATTCCCGCAGGTCCGGCGCCGACGATTGCTATCGATCGTGTCACGCGTCGAGGCCCAGTTGGCGGCGCACGATCATTCCCGGTCGGGCCGGCGTCATGCAGGCTCGCGTATCCGGGATGCCGTCGATGCTGCAGCGGCATTCCCAGCAAGCGCCGATGCCACACACCGCGCCTTTGGGATTGCCGGCTTCATCGATGCGCAGGCACCGTTCGCCGATCGCGAGCAACGCCGCCGCGACGCTCTGGCCTTCTCGCGCGGACACGGGCTTGCCCTCGAAGGAAAACGTGAATTGCGACGGCACTCGCTTTTTCCTTTCGCTGCGTGCGGAGCGGCTCTGGTGTTCTATTCCTATAGGGATAATCTATTCTTGACAGGAATTTTCGACGGCACGAGACTATTTTGTCAACCGGGGAGTTACAAACGCGACGGGGCCGCTTCGGGACAACGAGGGAGAAGACGGTGCGCATCACACATGGTCTCGGCATATCCGTCATCGCGACTGTCCTGTCGACAGGAGTGTTCGCCGCGGACGCGCCGAGCGCCTGGAACGACATCCAGAGCACCAAGAAATTCGTGGCCTGCGTCGTGCCCGCCTATCAACCCTATTCATGGAAGGACCCCGGCGGCGAGTGGCACGGCTTTGCCGTGGAGATGGCGAAGGATGTCGCGAATTCTCTGCACGTCGGCAGCGACTTCGTGGAAACCAGCTTCAAGACCGTCGTGCTCGATCTCCAAAGCGCGAAGTGCCACGCCTTCTTCGGCTTCAACGCGACCCCCGAGCGTGCGCTCGCGATCGATTTCGCGGGACCACTCTATACGCTTGGATTCGGAGCTCTCGATAACCAAGGCTTCAAGGCGAAGGGCGATCGATGGGCCGATCTCAACGATCCCTCGATCCGCGTTTGTTATTCGGTCGGCAACAGCTCGGAGCAGCAGATCAAGCGCTTCGCGCCAAACTCGACCCAGGTGGCGTTGCCGCAAGCCGATGACTGCGTCCTTGCTCTCTTGTCGGGGCGAGCCGACCGCTACATCGATGGCATCATGGGCATCATGGGCGCGCACACGAAGAATTCGGCGACGGGTCAGATCCATCTGATGACGCCGCAGTATGCGCTGCCCTCTTACGCCGGCGTCCGGCTGGACGACGGCCGTTTTCAAAAGTTTCTGCAGAGGTGGTCCGAATACAATAGGGCCAACGGCAACATCAATTACTGGCTGACCAGCGCGATGGATAGCATCGGAATCAAGGCGAGCGACATTCCTCCTGAAGTTCAGTTCTGATGTCTACGAAGGCAATCGCGCGGCCGCCGCCGAGCAGCGCGAGGTTGGCGAGCGTCGATCAGCCGCCCATGCCGCCGAGGAAGCAAAGCACGGTAATATAACGCACGGGCGTGCGGATGAGCCGCTCGGGTCCGTGCGGCACGTCGGCCTGAAAGAGCAGAGAATCGCCTTTCGACATGAGATATGTCCGGTTGCCGTGCCGATACTCGAGTTGACCGTCGAGCATATAGATGAATTGCGTGCCGGTACGGTGCAGGAATGGCAGGACCTGGGACGAGTTCGTGTAGCTCATCAGGCAAGGCTCGACGGCTATCCCCTTCGCGGTGGTTTGTCCGAGAACGCGATATTCGTGATCGATGCTGAGGCCCGAACGGTTCACGAGCATGCCCTCGCCCGCGCGCACGAAGGTCGCGTCGGTCACTTCGTCGAATTCCCGGAACAGTGACGTGACGGGAACCTGCAGCGCCCGGGATAGGGCGCGAATGCTCGCAAGCGAGGGCGAGATCGCTCCATTCTCGATCTTCGAGACCATGCCCGGCGACAGGTGCGCGCGCTGCGCGATTTCGGAGATGCCGAGGCCGGCGCGCTTGCGAAACTCGCGGACGACTTGTCCAAGCGCGGACTCCAACTGATTGTCGCGGCGACCGGCCGGCGCCAGCTTGCCCTTGATCTTGCGTGTCCTGTGGGTGGAGGCGGAGGTTCTAGGCATCGTGGCCCTGTATTGAGTGCTGTTGCTGGAGGCTTCCGGCATCTGCGTGCCGATCCTAGTTTCTCTGCAGGATAGTTTGTTCTTGACAGAAAAGCACCCGGGTCTAATCCTCGATTTCTCCGATTGCGAGCACGAAGAGAGGAGATTCGCCGCCGCTATGGACTCTCGGTCCTCCGATCGGCTGTCGGCGGCGCAGTCCCTTATGTCCAGCATCGCCGCGTCGATCTCGCGGGCGCCGAGACCCTAGCCGAATGTCCGGTTACGAGTGGGATTTCGGGAAAGCATTTCTCCATCCGGGTCTCTGGCTGCAAGCGCTCGTCATCACGCTCGGCTACAGTTCGGCCACCATCTTCTGCGGCCTCGTCATCGGTGTCATCGCGGGCATGCTGCTGCTGAGCCGCCATTGGCTCGTGCGCCTGCCGGTGAGCGGCTTCGTCCAGCTGTTCCGCTGCACGCCCCTGCTGATCCAGATCATCTGGTTCTACTACGCACTCCCCGTCGCGCTCCGAATCACCATTCCCGCATGGCTCGCGGCAGGCATGGGGCTTACCTTCTACATGGCGGCGTTTTCGGCGGAGATCTTCCGCGGCGGCATCATGTCGATCGACAAGGGTCAATGGCAGGCGGCCAAGGCGATCGGGATGCTGCCCTGGCAGGTCATGCGGCGGGTCGTGCTGCCGCAAGCGACCCGCCGCATGATCCCACCTTTCGTCAATCAGTCGGTGCTTCAACTCAAAAACACGTCGCTCCTTTCGATCGTCGCGGTTCCCGACTTGACGTATATGGCGCAGGTGTTCGTTTCCGAGACGTTTCGCCCGCTCGAGATCTACACGAGCCTCGGGGTGATGTATCTGATCATTCTCTATCCCCTGCAGAAACTCGCGAAGCGCCTGGAGCGTCGGGATGACGTCTGAACAGGGCGCGGAACCTCGCGATGGCGCGATGGTGGCGATCGAAGGATTGTGCAAGAGCTATGCGGCCTTTCAGGCGGTAAGGGACGTTTCCTTGGTGGTGCCTCGCGGCGAGGCACACTTCATTATCGGGCCGAGCGGCTGCGGGAAGTCGACACTACTGCGATGCATCAACCTTCTGGAGGAGCCGACGCGCGGGCGCATGCGCGTGGGCGAGACGACCATGCAATTCGACGGCGGGCGCCTGCCCATGTCGACGCGCGAGCAAGCCCAGTACCGCACCAGGGTCGGCATGGTGTTCCAGCAATTTCACCTGTTTCCGCACATGACCGCGATCGAAAACATTATGGAGGGGCCGCGTACGGTCAAGCGAATGCCCAACGCCGCGGCGCGGGAGATCGCAGAGGCGCTGCTGGAAAAGGTCGGCCTTGCCGACAAGCGGGAGGCCTATCCCAAGCATTTGTCCGGCGGTCAGGCGCAGCGCATCGCGATCGCGCGGGCGCTGGCCATGGCGCCCGAGGTGGTCCTCTTCGATGAGGTCACTTCGGCCCTCGACCCGGAGCTTGTCGGGGAAGTGCTCGCGGTCATTCGGCAGCTCACGGAAGAGGGCATGACCATGATCGTGGTCACGCACGAGATGGGCTTTGCACGCGAGGTTGCAAACGCCGTGACCTTCATGGATCGAGGAGCGGTGGTCGAGCAGGGGCCCACGGAGAAAGTGTTGGCCAACGTTTCGAACCCGCGCCTCGAGCAATTCCTCCGGCGTTTTCGCTCCTGATGGAGCGGGCGCCCACAAAAACCAGTGCTTGCCCCTAGGAGGCTGAAAACATGGCTCTACTTCCCTCCAGAGAGGCTTTGACCATCTGCTTCGCGCATGTGGCTTATCAGATGCAAGCCCAGTTCGATCGCCGCAAAACGGGCATCGCAACTTTCCAAGTCTGGAACCGCGAGGACCTCGATCGGCGCATCGCTGAAGCCGATGTGCTGGTGATCTCCGGCCTCTGGCGGAACGATCTCGTAGAACGTGCGGGCAAGCTGCGGTTCATACAATCGATCGGCGCCGGCACCGACCAGTTCTCTCGCGAGCTCCTGTCGCCCCGCGGAGTTCGGTTGGCGAGCGCCCGGGGCGTGAATGCGAGAGCCGTCTCGGATCATGCCATGGCTCTGATCCTGGCGCTCGCCCGACGGTTGCCGGAAGCGCGCGACAATCAGGCCAAGAAGGTCTGGCGCGGGATGATCGGCGACCTCGCGCGACGAGAGGACGAACTCGGCGGCAAGACGCTGATCGTGGTCGGGATCGGCGCCATCGGGGACCGGCTGGCGAAATTGGGCAAGGCCTTCGATATGCATGTCATCGGAATCAGGCGCGATGCCGCCAAGGGCAAAGGCAATGCCGACTCGGTGCATGCCATCAGCGAACTGAAAGGGTTGCTCCCGCAGGCGGATTTTGTCGCGCTAACCTGTCCCTTGACGAAGGAGACCGAGAACTTGATCGACGATGATGCCTTGCGCCGGATGAAGCGCTCAGCGTTCCTGGTAAATTGCGCGCGCGGCCGCTGTGTCGATGAGTCGGCGCTTGTGCGCGCGCTGGAAAGGGACGACATCGCCGGAGCCGGGATCGACGTCACTGTTGAAGAGCCGCTCCCCGCGAGCTCCGCACTCGGGACCGCGCAGAACGCGTTCATCACGCCGCACACCGCCGGCGAGACTCGTCAATACGAGTATAACGTCCTGGACATCTTGCAGCAGAATCTCGAGGGCATGTGGCGTGGCGAAACAACGCTACACAATCAGATTCTCTGAGGTTAGGGCTTTGCGGTGGGCCGGGCCCTGAGCGGACACATTCACAATCGACCGAACTCGGCGATTGAGCCGACTCAGCGGGAGCTCACGAGCCCTTGCCGGCTCAATCTTCGCGGTCAAGGCGTGAAATCAAGAGTCCCGGATCTCCTGGCGACAATAGCATAGGAATCTACGTGGAAAGCCATCCAGCTTTCCCGCAATGCGCTCTCCCTAAAATGGGATCGAGATCGGGAAGTGCATTGCGTCGCAATTGATGACGGTTGCCTTCTTGAATTTGATCTTGAAGGACGAGGAATCGCGCACGACGCGATAATCGTACCGCCCGCTGAATGTGCGCTGATCCCAGTCGGGGCGATAGTCGTGCATGATGAAATGGCAATGAAACCCGATCTGACCGCTCTCCTCGTCGATCTCGTCGATCACGAAGTTGCCGACGAGGTGGGTCGTGCGATGGTGCGGGATCTGGGCATGCACCCGCGGATGGCGGAGCCGGAGAAAGCGCATCTCGCGGAGCTCGCGGTCATCGTAGATAAGAGAGAGCTCGGTCTGGGAGTCTTCCTGGTCCACGCGGGAGGGTGCCCAGTAGACCCCATCGTCGGTAAAAAGGTCTGACCAGGCCTCGAACTGGCGGCCGTCCAGCAGCTCGAGCTCCCGCGTGACGAACCGCTCCAGCTCGCGCACCCGGAGCAGCTCGTCCAGCGGCGCGAGATCGGGCGGGGTGACGTTGGAGATCTTGGCATCCACCTTGGCCACCGTGCGTCACGCCCCGTGCGTCATCAGGTTCAGCCAGGACTGATACTGCTTGCGCAGCAGCAATTCGCTGCTGCCGAATGTACGGTACCCCCTCTCATAGGCGGGGTCCGGTGTCTCGGTGCCGTCGCCGCGCGCGATGAGGACCCAGGGATTGGCGTCCTTGGTGCGTAAACCCGCGTGCCCGCGGATGAAGGCTTCGACGTCGTCGGCCTGCGTCATCGATGCCGCCGAGTTCGTCGTGTTGAGCATCCGGATGCTCTCGATGAACATCTCCTCGGGGGCGCCCTTGAGTTTGATCGGGTAGATCAGGATCTCCGTCAGATCGACACGGTGCGGCCGGATCAGCCGCACGTGCATGTTGAGATCCTGAATGACCAGGTTCGGATAGAAGATCGTGTTGTGGCGCTTGCGCGTCAGGATTTGCCGGGTGCGCTCCTTGCCGTGCTGCTTCTCGAGCCGCGCCTCGTATTCCTGGTACCACTTGGACGTGTTCTCGTGCGATTGCACCACCGCGCCTTCCCAACCGTGGCCGTTCTCGAAGGCCCACAAACCCGACGCGTCGAAGGTCACGACCTTGTTGCTTTTGTCGAAGAACGGAATTCCCCCGGTATCGCCGGGGCGGCGGATGTATTGGGTGTTACCCTTTCTCGAGGACTCGTGGGAGTAGACCACGTGGTACATGTCGCAGGAATTATCGGCCTGGAATTTCCAATTGCCGGGGTATCCGTATCGAAGCAGTCCGCCGGTGATTTCGACCTCGCCCTCGGGCGCGTACGCGATGAGATCGTCAAGCGACGACAAAACCCCGCCAAAATAGTCCTTGAAGTCCGGACCGTCCGCCGACAGCGAGACGAAGACGAAGCCGTGGTAGATTTCCATCCGCGCGACCTTGGGCATGCCGCACGCGACAGGATCGGGATTGAAATCGGGCGGATAGCCCTCCGGCTGCGTCAACCCGGCAAGCTCGCCGTTCGCCCGGAAAGTCCAGCCGTGGAACATGCAGCGCAGGAGCTTGGCGTTGCCCTGCTCGGTGTTGATCACCTTGACACCGCGATGGCCGCAGCGATTGTGGAGCACGTAGACTTTGCCGTCTGTGTGACGCGTCATCACGAGCGGCTGGGTGCCGATCGTCGTGCATAGGAAATCGCCGATCTTCGGCACTTGACTCACGTGCCCGGCGTAGGTCCAGGCCCGCCTGAACAGCCGTTCCATCTCCATCTCGAAGATCTGGGGATCCTCGTAGAGATCGCGATGGACGCGGTCGGGTTGCACGAAATTCCGCAGATCGACAGCAATGGTCATGGACGAAGTCCTCGGCTCCGGTGTTCAAGCACCATAGGGTCCGGACCATTTGATCGTCAATTCCGAACCTCTTCCACGGGCAGGTGTCGCGCGGTTCGATTGCTTTGCCGCTGCGGACACTATTCTTTGTGGGCGTTGGCCTCGATCTCGATCAGCATGTCCGGATGCAGCAGCTCGCCCTGATAGCCGTGGCAGATGAAGCCGCGCTTGGGCAGGAACTCGCGGAGAACCGCGTCGACTTTCGGGAAATCGTCGCGCGTTTTCAGCACGAACCGCAGCTCGTAGATATCGTCGAGGCTGTAGCCCGCAGCCTCGCACACCCGTTTGATGTTAGTCATGGTTTCTCGGGTCTGGGTCTCGATGCCCTTCGAGAGCTTTCGATCGCGAATGGGGCCCTTCACGTGGGTGAGCGCCGAGGTACCCGAGATGAAGAGCCACGGCCCCATCTGCACGGCGCGATCGAAATGACCGACCGGCTGGGCAAGGCTCTCGGGATTGATCGCGATCTTCTTCATCGGTAACTCCCTCTCATCTCCGGCGCGCTATTCCGCGGCAATGCTGCGGACCTGGTTTGCGAGCTGCCGTACCCGCTCCTGGGTATAGAGATCGGACCACCAGTTGTAGGAGAAATCGCTCACGAGCCGAGTCTCGACGTCGTGCGTCGTCACGGTGACCGGCGCACCGCCCTGAATGATCTGCTTGATACGCGAACGGTCGAGCAGCTGGCCGATATCGGCGAGCGGGTCGCCGTCGAACGCGAGGGCATCGGCGTGCCGGCCCGGCTCCAGCGCGCCGAGACGGGCGCCGTCGACGAGATAGCTGGCGGTCACGGATGTTGCGCAGCGAAGCGCCTGCGCCGGCGACATGCCGAGGCACTTCACGAAGAGCCCGGGCTCCTTCGCATGCCATTCGCCGTAGGGCGTGATGGCAAAGCCGGAATCGGTCCCGGTCAGCATCTTGACCCCGGCCTTGTGCGCCTTCTGGAGGTTCTTGAAGGCGGTCTCGACCTCCGCCTTGGCGGCGTAGTGCCAGCCTTTGCCCGCACCGTCGATCGGCTGGCTGAACTCGTACACATTGACCAGGAGTGTGAAGGTCGGGCAGATCGCGCAGCCGTTCTTGAGAATGGCATCGAGGCATTCGTCGTCCATGAAGGACGCGTGGAAGATGATGTCGGCGCCGGCGCGCGCCGAGTACAGTACGGCCTCGCGTCCGCGCGCGTGGGCGATCACCTTCTTCCCGAGGCGATGCGCCTCGGCCATCATCTGTGTCGTCTCTTCCTGATTGAAGGCGGCGATCAGCTCTGCTTTCGCGTTGACGCCCGTGGGCTGTAAGGTGAGGTCGCCGTCCATCGCGATCTTGATCGCGTCAACGCCGTCCTTCACCTGGCAACGGATCTCTTCGATCGCGCCCGTCGGGCTGGTGACGACGTGGCCGATCGAGGTCTCGGGCTGGCCGATCCAGTTCGGATACCAGTCTGGAAGGCCCTGGTGGCTGGTGACGTAGGGCCCCGCCGTCGTGATGCGCGGCCCTTGGAACAGGCCGGCGTTGATCGCGTTGCGGATGGAAAGGGTGACGCGGGACGCGTCGCCGGGATTGCAGATCGACGTATAGCCCGCGAGCAATACCCGGTGCGACATGAACAGCCCGCGGAGCGCGCGGAACTCCACCGGCGCGTAGATGTCGATATCTTCCTCGGTCTTCGCGTTTCCATAGGCGAGATGGGTGTGGTAATCGACCAGGCCCGGCATCACGAAATATTTCGAGTGATCGAGAATCCGATCGTCCGGCGCCGGTTTCGGCCCGCTCGCGGTCGGTACGATCTCGGTGATCAAGCCGTTCTCGCAGACGATGGTTCGATCCTTCGCGGGCTTGTCCTCCAAGCCCGTGAACAGCGTGCCGCAGCGTATGAAGGTCCTCATCGCACCAACTCCCATTTCAGAGACGGTGCCGCGCGAACCAGGCTGGCACGCTCACCGGCGGG
>Ga0209517_10003872_pt1 | contig 19998 bp, 19 predicted proteins | sample PeaSoiMetSII2010_FD_187695 | JGI IMG/M metagenome (GOLD analysis project Ga0209517, IMG submission 187695) | Peat soil microbial communities from Weissenstadt, Germany - SII-2010 (SPAdes) (version 2) | ecosystem: Environmental > Terrestrial > Soil > Wetlands > Peat | place: Germany...
GCCGCAGAATCTTGCCCACGAATTCGCGCGCACGGTCCGTGCGGGGCGCATCGAAGATCTGTTGGGGCGGGCCTTCCTCGACGATCTGGCCCTTGTCCATCATCACGACCTTGGAGGCGACCTCGCGCACGAAGGCCATCTCGTGGCTGACGATGAGCATGGTCATGCCCTCGGCGGCGAGCCCGCGAATGCTGTCCAGCACCTCGTTCACGAGCTCCGGGTCAAGCGCTGACGTCACCTCGTCGAGCAGCAGGATCTCGGGCTTGAGAGCCAGCGCGCGCGCGATGGCGACGCGCTGCTGCTGGCCGCCGGAGAGCTGTTCCGGATAGGCATGGTGCTTGTCGGCGAGACCGACTTTTGCCAGCAGCCGTGCCGCTTCCCTCTCTACATCCGCCCGCGGCCAGCGCTTGATCTTCACGGGCGCGATGGTGACATTGCGCATCACATCCATGTTCTGGAAGAGATTATACTGCTGGAACACGATGGCCATGCGATCGCGTGCGGCTCGGATGCTGGCGGGCTTCGTATAATCGATGACCTCGCCATCGATCCGAACCTCGCCTCCGGTGGGATGCATGAGCCCCATCAGCACGCGCAAGACGGTCGACTTCCCAGAGCCCGACGGGCCGATCAACGCCATCACTTCGCCCTTGCTCAGGGTGAGATTGACGCCCTGCAGGACCTTAAGCGGGCCGTAGGCGCTTGCGAGATTTTTGACTTCGAGATGATGCAAGGCGACGCTCCAGCCGGCTCCCCAGACGACTCAACGGAAAGGAAATAGCGAAATAAATAAGCGATATGGTCCCGAACACCAGGATGCCGGAAAACCCTTCGTTGTTCAGCTCCTTGCCGCGGAATGTGAGCTCGAATACGCCGACTTGCGAAACCAGCGCCGTATCCTTGATGAAGCCGACCGCAAAGGCCAGCGCGGGCGGCAAGATGACCGGCCAGGACTGGGGAATGATGACGCCGATCAGCGTCTGCCACCGCGAGAAGTTCATGGCCGTGGCGGCCTCGACTTGCTGGCGCGCCACCGATTCGAATCCGCCGCGGATGATTTCGGCGGTGTAAGCCGTGGCGTAGATGCAGATCGCCACCACGGCGATGGTGAAGAGCGAGGCATCGGACGTGAAAGCCTGGATGAAGAACAGCACGAGGTAGGTGACGACCAGGAACGGGATGCGCCGAAATATCTCGACGTAAGCGATGCCGATAAGACGCAGCGGCAGTGCCCAGAGGCCGGGCGTCTGCCGCAGGAAGACCACCAGGAACGCGATCAGGAAACCGGACACGCAGCCGATGACGGTGAGCGCCAGCGTCATTCCCACCGATTCCGCCAGCAAAGCCAAGTGTCCGGGCGAAAAGAACCGCGGAATCTGCTGGATGATCCGGTCCATCTCAGAACACTTTGGCCTTCACCCGAAACGCCCAGCGCCCGAGGAGCGCGAGAGACAGGCTGGCTATGAAGGTGAGGACGACGTAGATCCCCGCGACCACCACGAACATCTCGATCCAACGATAATTCTCGGTCGAGATGTTGATGGCCGTTCCGGTGAGCTCATCGATCCCCACCACGGCGCCGATGGAGGTCCCCATGACGAGGATCACGACGAAGAAATTGGCGAGCGCCGGATAGATCGTCTTGACGATATGAGGAACGATGACGAAACGAATCTGCTGCAGCAGCGACATCCCGATGGTCTCGGCCGCCTCCATCTCGGTCCTGTGCACCGAGATGAAGCCCGCGCGCATGATCTCCGTCAGGTAAGCCCCGGCGTTCAGCGTCAATCCGATCAGCACGCAGGTGAAATTGTCCCAGCGGATGCCGAACTCGGGCAGGCCGAAGTAGAGGAAATAGATCTGGATCAGCGCTGGGGTGTTCGTGAAGAAGATGACGTAGGCATTGGCGATGCCGCGCAAGAACGTGCCGCCGAAAGTCTTGAGCGAGGCGCCGAGCAAGCCGATCAGGGCGCCGCCCCAGAAGGTGAGCAGCCCGAGCTCGAAGGTCAGGATCGCGCCCTTCAGCAGCTCGGGCAATTGCGCGAGCGCGACCCCGAACTGGAACGTGTAATTCATCGCACCCGGTTAAATCTCGCCGGCGGGAACCAGCTCCGCGAAGAGCCGGCTCCCGTCGCTTGCAGGCGGGATCAGAAGTACGGGCTCTGCTCGACCTTCACCAGCATCGGAGAGCCGTACCATTTCTCCCAAGTCTGGTTGACGAAGTCCGACGAGTGCAGCCCGTAGAGCGCGATATTGAGCGCGTCGCGGAGCGAATAATTACCGCGTTGGACTCCGATCGAATCGTAGGAGACGTCGATCGTCTTCTTCAGCACCCGCCATTTCACATCCGGAAAGTTCTTGGTCTGGGCCATGAAGAAGTCGATGTTCTCGACGATCGCGTCGGCACGGCCCTGCCCCACGAGGCGGACGGTGTCGGCGATGGTATCGACCAGGCTCACCTTCGCCTTGGGCAGGTTTTCCTTGAGCCAATCGACGGTCCAGTTGCCGCGCATATCGGCGAGCGTGTATTTGGGATCGTCGAGCTGCTTCCAGTCCTCGACCGTCACCTTGTCCGTGGTCAGCACCGCCATGACCTCGGTATGGAGCGGCACGGTGAACTCGATGAGCTTGGCGCGCTCGGCCGTGCGGGTCAGAGCGCCGAGCGAGATGTCGATCTTGTCGGCGACGAGGAAGGGAACGCGCTGCGGCGTCTCCGTCGGCACCCACTCGACCTTGACGCCGAGCGTGGTGGCGATCTTGTTGCCGATGTCGATATCGAAGCCTTGCCAATTGCCGTCCGAGCCACGCGAGCTCATGGGCGGAAAGTTCGGATTGATCCCGACGCGTATGACGCCGGCTTTGATGATGTCATCGAGCGATTTCGCCTCGGCGAGCGAGGCGCCCATCGTGAACGCCATCACAAGGGCCACGAGCGGCAGTAGAAGTCTCTTCAACATGTGAACCTCCCTGACCGGCGCAATTCGCACGCCGTCTTGAATCGGATGGGATATCGGCCGCCCCGGAGTTCGCACGTGGGAACCAAGCCGTCCCGAGGGCGATGCTCCCCCAAGCTCCGAAGGCCTGTCAATAGTATACTCCATGTGTACAGAGTATTGCCGGACCCATCCCCGGGATCGCCTCATTTGGCCAGCAACTTCCGCGGTCGGGACGTGTCGAGCACCAGCAGCGCCGCCGGCCGATGGGACAGGTTGCGCTTGAACGCGTCGATCAGAGCCTGGGCATCGGCGCGGCCTCCCTCCTCGGCCTTCTCGCCGTCGCCCGAAGCAATCGCCTCGACCATGTCGCGGTGGGGCTTCAGGACCGTATCCGGGACGTGGTCTCCCAGGTTATGCGCGTAGAGCCGGAGGAGCCGCTGTCCCTGGTCGAGAAGGCCTCTCATCCAGCTCGTGAAGAACGGGTTGCCACTCATCACCGCGATCGCGGTGTGGAAGTCGTGATTGAAGCGAACCATCGATTTCATGTCGCCGCGATGGAGCGCGTCCTCATGATCGTGCACGATTTGCCAGAGCCGCTCGATCTGGGCTGGCGTCGCGTTCGTCGCCGCCAACCGTGCACTCACGCGGTAGAGCAGCAGCATGGCGTCGAAGTAGGCGGGCAGCGCGCCGACATCGAATTGCGCCACGATCGATGTCCGGTTCCGCAGCGTTTGCACGAGACCTTCGGCGGAGAGCCGGATAAGCGCCTCGCGCACCGGAGAGCGGGAGACGTTGAACTGCCGGCTGACCTGCGTCTCGTCGAGCAGTGTGCCCGGCTTCAGCTCGAGATCGAGGATCAGCGCTTTCAGACTGTCGTAGACATAGGACGCCCCGGTGCCGCGCGTCCGCTTGGCGCGTCCGGCCTGTGCGGAAGCCGCACCGGGTTTCACCCTCTCGCGGTTCCTCCGCGTGGCGGGGCCCTGCGTGACGCCTTTACCGGCCATGGGTACCGCCGTGCTTGCGCCGATGGGCGCGCCACGTCATGGCCCAGCTGTTGGGATCCTCCAGCGGGCCGCTCTTTATCTGATGGATGGGCTGGCGATGGGGCGCGCTCTTCACCAGCGCCGGATTCTCGTAGGCTTCCCTGACGATCTCCGCGATGACCGCGATCCAACGATCGAGATCCTCCTTGGAGTACATCTCGCCGGCTTCCGGCGTGAACGGCTCGGGCACGACCCAGGGCTCGTGCGACATCCAAAAAGGATCGATTCCGTAATCCGCCATGCGATTGGCGACGTCGACGGTACCGACCCCTGTCGCCTCCTTGAGCGGGCCAAGGCCCCAGCGGGTCATCTCCATGCGCCACGATTTTACGTCAGGATTGGAGCGGGCGAGGCCTTTGATACGCGCAAGCTTCGCGTCCATGTAGTTGTTGGCCAGCACCGACAGGTCGGAAGCCTCGTTGATGCCCTCGGCACCCATGGCGCGGGCCCAGGCATAGGCCTTCAGCACCTGGGGCACGTTGCCCCAGAATTCGCGGATCTTGCCGACGCTTCGCGGTCGGTCATTGTCCAGATGATACGCCTCGGCCTTCTTGACCACGACGGGCGTCGGCAGGAAAGGCGCCAACGCCGCCGTGCAGCCATAGGCACCGACGGCCGGGCCGCCGCCGCCCTTGGGCGCACCGAAGGTCTTGTGCAGCATGAACATGCAGGCGTCGAAGCCCAGCTCGCGCGCGCGCAGCTTGCCCATGACGCCGTTGAAGTTGGCGTGATCGTAGAAGCAGAGGCCGCCGGCCTCATGGACGATCCGGATCCACTCTTTGATGTCCGGATTGTAGATGCCCATGTCGTCGGGATTGTTGATGAGAAGCGCTGCCGTGCGCTTGGAGACGGCCGCCTTCAACGCATCGAGCGAGGGATAGCCGTTCGCCTCCAGCTGAAGCGTCACGACCTTGAAGCCCGCGGCCGCCGCGGTCGCTGCATTGCACGGGTGCGCCTGGATCGAGGTGACGATCTCGTCGCGCTTGGCGAGCTGTCCCTTCGCCTTGTGATAGGCGCGGGTGAGGCAGCAATGGGTATAGGCCGCATCGGCGCCGCCGCCGGGCTGGAAGACGAACTGATCCATGCCCGAGAGCTCCCGCAGGATCAGGTCGAAGAAATGGAAGATCTCGAGAACGCCCTGGAGCGTCTCCTCCGGCTGATAGGGGTGGACCTCCGCGAGCTCGGGCCGCGCCGCGACGGCTTCGCTGACGCGGGCGTTGTATTTCATCGTGCAGGTGCCGAAGAGGCTGATGCCCATCATGCCCAGGGTCTCCTGGGCGAGGTGCAGATAGTGGCGCTGCACCTCGGGCTCCGAGAGCTCGGGCAGCGCGGGCGGGCGCTTGCGCGCGAGGCCCGCGGGGATGAGCTCGTCCGCCCTGCCAACGGACTTCTGCACCGCGCGGTCCGCCGCCGGGAAAACCTGGCCGCGCCGGCCGGCATGCCCGAGTTCCATGACCACGGGCTCGTTCCAGCGCGCCGCGTGAAAGCCGCGGACTGGGTTCTGCTCCGTCATTTCGCGATGATCTCCTTGAGCGCGCCGACCAGTCGATCGATGTCTTCCTTGGCGTGCACCTCGGTCACGCAGTAGAGCGCGCTCTGACCGAAGGCGGGAAATTCCCGCGAGAGATCCTTGCCGCCGAAGATTCCGCGGCGGCGCAACGCGCGGTTGACCTGCGCGACGCTCTTGCCGGCCGCGTCGAAATTGACCACGAACTCCTTGAAGAAGCCCTTCGGGAACAGGATCCGCACGCCCTTGATGCGCCCGATCCCCCGTGCGGCGTAGTGCGCTTGCTGCAGGATCAGCTCGCCGATCTCGCGGAAGCCCGACGGACCCAGGAGCGACATGTAGACCGCATTCGCGATGGCCCAGAGATAGACCGAATTGCCAGTCCAATCTCGGCCCTGCTCGCGCATGCCGTAGGAGGTCTGATGCGAGCAGGACAGCGAAAAGCCATATTCGCCCGGCTCGGTCGTGCCGGTGATGCTGACGAGAAACCCGTTGTACTGTCGGACGTAGCGTTCCTCGTCGCGCGAGGCGATGAACCCGCCGACGCCGCCGCCGCAATTCATGTGGACGCCGAGCGGCTGCGTCGGCCCCACGACAATATCGGCCCCGTAGTCAGCCGGCGGACGGACCACGCCGAGGCACAACGGGTCCACGCCCACGATCGTCTCGGCGCCCGCGGACCGGACGATCTCGGCGATCTCTCCGCCGCGCGGCTCGAACATCCCGAGATAGCTCGGCGATTCCACGTAGACCGCGGCCGTCCGCGCCGAAATCTTGGCCTTCAGATCCTCGAGGTCGAGCCCGCCGGTTTTCTTGTCGTGCGCGACGCTCACCACCTCGATGTGGTTCGCCATCTCCGGCGGCTCGGCATAATTTCGGATCACCGAGAGGCGCTCGGGATCGAGCAGCGCGGGAACCAGCACCTGCTGCCGGCCGGTGAGCCGCGCGGCCATGCGAATGGCATGACCGGCGGCGCATCCCCAGCTGTAGACCGGGAGCTGGACCACCTCCATGTCCAGAAGCTCGCCCAGCTGGCTCGCAAACTCGAACCAGGCCTGGTTGCGCCCGTGATCCGACTGCGGCGAGCCCCAGACCGGCGTCAGGAATTCCGTGCGCCCGACGATCTCGTCCACCACCGCCGGCACGTGATGCTGCCAGCACCCGGCACCGAGGAAATTCAAGTTCCTGTCGCAGGTCTCGTTGCGGGACAGGATCGCCATCAGGTGCCGCTTGAGCTCGGCCTCGGATTTCAGCTGGCGCGGCAGTTTGAGCGGCGCCTTCAGCCGATGGGACGAGGGGATCTGCTCGAACAGCTCCTCGATGCTCCCGGCGCCAATCTCCTTCAGCATCGCCTGCTTGATGTCGGCGAGCGAGTTGGCCATCCACGGATGCGCCGATGATTGATTGGGCGTCACGGATTGGCCTCCCCGTACATCGTGTATGCGCCGTGCATTCTTGCATCGGCAGCCCGGGTTTTCAATCGCGAGGTCCGCGGGCGCTCATGATGTGACCCGCATCAGCGTCGAGCGGCCGGGCGCGGTGCGCACCCGGATATATCCCGCGAGCATGGCATCGACCGCGGGATCGCCCGTATCGGCCCTCAACAGGTTCTCGCCCAAGCCCAGGATCTTGCGCTGACTCGCGAGCAGAATGATGTTGTCGCGCCCGATCGCGCGGATGATCGGCGCCGCAATCTGCTGATTGCCGCGACCGAAAATAAAGCCCTGGCCGCCGACGATACCGAGGATGAGGCGCGCCGGCCAACCTGCGACGAGCTCCTTGAGCGCGCGGCTGGCAAGATCCCGGCCGATCATCGCCCCATCGAGGACGGCATCGACGCCGAGCAACGTGCCTTCGAGCCCGAGATGGTGCAGCACGCGCGCGGTGGTGGTTCCGGGCCCCAATATATAGAGACCAGCCGGCGCCATTTCCTGGGCGACCTCGCGGCAGAGAGCGTCGATAACGGCATCCTCGGAAGATTCGGCGGCTTTGGGATTTTGGACAAGGCTTCGCTCGAACGGTATCCGCGCGTAGCCGTAGAGCCGCGCGGAGACCCTCCCCTCCCTCAGCGCGGCCTCGTCGATGTCCATCACTTCCGCGGCGCGGAACGCGATCCTTCCACCGGGGTCGCCGGCCAAGAGCGCGACCACCTCGCCCGCCGCTTCCGGACTCACGGCAAAGACAGCCGATTGCATTTTCACGCCCGTGGGTATGCCGAGGACGGGAACGCGCTCGCCCACGACGCCGAGGATGTCTCGGGCGGTACCGTCCCCGCCGGCGAAGAGGATGAGGGCTACGTTGCGGCCGACGAGCTCGGCCGCGGTATTCCGTGAATCGGCGGCGGAGGTTAGGGCGGGCGGAGCCGCGTCGAGCGGCGCCACGGGGAAACCCGCCTGCCGAGCGATGTCAGCGCCCATCGCGCCTGCGGGCGCGTGGATCTTGAGGACCCGTCCGGCGCGAGCCGCCAGCCTTTCGAGGGCACGCAACGCGCGCTGGGGAGAGAGGGGCTCGGCGCCGGAGGCTCGGGCGCGCGCCAAGATGGCCTCGCCATCGGTGCCCCTGAACGCGACGCTGCCGCCCATGCCGGCGACGGGGTTGACGATGAGGCCGATCTCGAGCAGGGCTGCTCCTTCTAAGCCTGAAGATTGCGGCGGGCTCGAGCGCAGCGTAATGATGGCGCTCTCCGCGAACAACCGACACTCCCGAGCCGGAAGCCCATGCCCGCCGCACCCAGCCGTCCCGAGCGCATCCGCCTCGCCGGGGATCTCGAGATCAGCCGCATCATCACCGGGCTCTGGCAAGTCGCCGATATGGAACGCGGCGGCCGGCTGCTCGATCCCGAGAAGGCCGCGTCCGCGATGGCCGGATATGCCGCGGCCGGCTTCGACAGCTTCGACATGGCCGACCACTACGGCAGTGCCGAGATCATCACGGGGCGATTTCTCGGCCACGTTCGGCGCGGCACGCTGGCGCCTGGTACGCGACCCACGGCCTTCACCAAATGGTGCCCGGAGCCCGGCCCGATGACGCGCGAGGTGGTGCGTGCCGGCATCGGCCGGAGCCTGGAGCGCATGGGCCTCGATCGCATCGATCTGCTGCAGCTGCATTGGTGGACATACGAGCACCCGGCCTATCTGGACGCCATGAAGGAACTCGCGCTGCTGCAGGCGGAAGGGCGGATCGGCCATCTCGGACTGACTAACTTCAACACCGATCACCTGCGCCTGCTGGTGAAGCAAGGCTTCCGGATCGTTTCCAATCAGGTCTCCTTCTCGCTCCTCGACCGGCGAGCCGGCGAGGAGATGAGCGCGTTCTGCGCGACGGCGGGCGTCAAGCTGCTCGCCTACGGCACCCTCGGCGGCGGATTCCTGTCTGAACGCTGGCTCGGCGCACCCGCGCCCGCGACCCGCGACATCGCCGATTGGAGCAAGATGAAATACCAGCGCTTCATCACGGCGATCGGCGGCTGGGAGGTGCTCCAGGCGATCCTGGCCGCGTGCCATCGGGTAGCGAGGAAGCACGGCGTTTCCATCGCCAATGTTGCCACGCGCTGGGTGCTCGACCAGCCCGCGGTCGCCGCCGTGATCGTCGGCGCGCGGCTTGGCGAGCGCGAGCATTGCAAGGACAATCTTCGGTGCTTTGCCTTTGCCTTCGATGCCGAGGACAGGGCGATCCTCGACGAGGCCCTGGCGCGCTCGACGCGGATCGCCGGCGATTGCGGCGACGAATATCGCAAGCCGCCGTTCCTGACCGCCTCGGGCGATCTTTCCCATCACCTCATGCAAATCCCGAGCGTCTACAGGGCCGTGCCGATCCCCAGTCGGCCGGGTCGGGTCCGCGTCGACAGCGGCAGCGAGTGGGAGCCCATTGCTGGCTACAGCCGCGCCATCAAGATCGGCGACCGCGTGTTGGTCAGCGGCACGACCGCAACCCATGGCGATGGCGAGGTCGTCTGCCCCGGCGACCCCGGGGGTCAGACCGTCTACATCCTCGACAAGATCGCAGCCAGTCTCTCGGCCGTCGGCGCCAGCCTGGACGATGTCGTGCGCACGCGCATCTACCTCAGGGACGCCGGACAATGGGAGCCGGTCTCGCGCGTCCACGGCCGATATCTTGGGCATATCCGCCCGGCCAACACGCTGATCGAGACCTCCGATCTGGTCGGACCCTATGAGGTCGAGATCGAGGCCGAGGCCATCGTCGCGCCGGCCTGAGGCGGTATCTTCCCTCTGCTCACTCCGCGGCCGCCGACACCGCGGCTCGAGGCTCGGCCGCGCCGATGCGGTCCAGACCGCCGAACTGCTTGGCGAGCAGCGGCATCACCTCGCCGCCGAAGCGCTCCATGCTCTTGAGGATTCTCTTGGGCTCGATGCCGGGGATGGCCATGAAGCAGCTGATGTGCGTCGGGCGCAGTTGGGTGATTTCCTCCGCCAGCTTGGCCGCGCAGCGCTCCGGATCGCCCACGATCAGGCGATCGGCGATCACCTCGAGCGGCGGCTCGTCGGGCGCCGGAATCTCCTCGAGCCACGCGCCCTGGAGGCGCGCGTATTGGTTCCGCATCGAAAGAGCGACCCGGCGGATATAACGCGCGCCTTCCGCCGCCCGGAGCGCCTCGGCGCGGTCGTCCGTCACGAAGACGTAGCGCTGCGCCGCGTAGGGCGCCTCCTCCGGCTTGCCGCCGGCGGCGGCGTAGGCAGCGGCGGCCTTGTCGCGCGTCTTGCGGATCTCCTCGAGCGTGCTCCATCCCGTCGTGAAGAACGGCACGTAGCCGCCCCGCGCGGAGCGTGCCTGGGTCTCGGGATCGCCAGCCAGCCCCGCCACGTAGATAGCCGGGCGCGCCTGTTGCAATCGGACGCTGAAATGCGTCTCGGGCACGGTGATGTGCTTTCCTGCGTATTCGACGGCGCCGCTCCGGATGAATTGCTCGGTCACCTCGAGCGTCTCGAGAAAGATGTCGCGGCCGGCTTTGAGATCGACGCCGAATTTGTGGAACTCGTATTGCTGATAGCCGCTGCCGAACCCGAGCACCGCGCGCCCGCCGCTCAGCTGATCCAGGACCGCGAGATCCTCGAGCATGCGCAAGGGCTGATAGAGCGGCGCCACGATCACGGCGGTGCCCAACCGGATCCGCCTCGTCAGTCCGGCCATGTAGGTCGCCATCGTGATCGGCGACGGGCAGAGGCAGTAGTTCGAGAAATGATGCTCGGCGAACCAGGCGATGTCGAAGCCGATCTGCTCGGCCAGCCTCACCTGATCCGTGGTCTCGCCGTAGATCTCGTTGGGGCGCTTGGCGGCATCTCGCTGGGGGTTGAGGCAGAAGAGTCCGAAGTGCATGGCTTTATTTCCTAAAGGTCAGATGCCAACGATGACCTCGCCCCCATTGGGCGAGATCACCTGGCCGGTGATGAAGTCGGCTTCCGACGAGGCCAGGAAGGCGACCGCGTAGGAAATCTCCCGTGGGTCGCAATATCGCTTGAGCGGGACCTTCTCCTCCTTGGCCCGCAGGATTTCCGGATTGTCGAGCTTCACCGGACCGCCGGAGCGCACGCCGCCCGGGGCGATGGCGTTGACGTGGATGTTCCACGGTGCGAATTCCTTCGCCCAGGCCTTGGTGAAACCCAGCAGCGCGGCCTTCGCCGCGCAGTAGTGCGCCGCGACCGGCGCGCCGGTCATGCCCCAGATCGAGGAAATGTTGATGATCTTGCCGCGCCGCCGCTCCTTCATGCCGCCGATCACCGCGCGCGTGAAGAAGAACGAGCCTTTCACGTGGACGGCGAACATCCGATCGAACGCCGCCTCGTCGATCTCCGGCGTGGTCGCGCGCTGGCCGTAGCCGGCGTTGTTGACGAGGATGTCGACCCGCTTGAATTCGCTCTCGGCGGCAGCGACGGCTTTCTCTACGAGCGGCACCTGCGAGACGTCGGCCTCCACGACCAGAGCCCGGCGACCCAGCTTTCTCACGCCCGCGGCGGTCTCCTCGGCACCGCCGCGGTTGATGTCGACGATCACGATATCCGCGCCGCGCTCGGCCATCAGAAGGGCGTGTGCACGGCCCATTCCATCGCCCGCACCCGTGATCAGGGCGACGCGATCGGTCAAGGCGTTTTCATTCATGTTGAATGCTCCGGTTGATCAGGAATTGGGTACCAGGATCGTGTCGGAGACGTCCCAGGACAGGTAGACGGGACTTCCGACCTCCATGACCGCCGCTTGGCGCTGCAGCGGCCGGCGAACCAGCACGACGCGCCCGCCGGCGACCTCGACGCGATAGCGGAGACTCCCCGCGGTATAGACGACGTCGAGAACGCGGCCGCTCAGGACGTTGGCGGCGGCACCGGCGCTCTTGGCGATCTGGATCGCCTCGGGGCGGACGCAGATGACGGCGCCGGCCTCGAAGTGCGCGAGCTGATTGGCGCTCAGGGTCAAGCCATCCTTGGTCTCGACGCGGAGCCTCGGCGGCGAAGACTGGCTCACAGCCGCCACCTCGAACAGGTTCGCCTCGCCGAGAAAACTGGCGACGAAGGAGGTAGCCGGCGCCTCATAGAGTTCGCGCGGCCGGCCGACTTGGACGATACGACCTTGATTGAGGATGGCGATCCGGTCCGACATCGTCGCCGCCTCGTCCTGATCATGGGTGACGTAGAGGACGGTGGCGCCGATCTCGCGGTGAAAGCGCTTGATCTCGTACTGCATCTCCTCGCGAAGGTTCTTGTCGAGCGCGCCCAGCGGCTCGTCCATGAGGAGGAGAGACGGATCGTAGGACGCGGCGCGGGCGAGCGCGACGCGCTGCTGCTGCCCGCCGGAGAGCTGCGCCGGGCTCCGCTCACCCAGACCGGCGAGACGGACGATCTCGAGCATTCGACGGACGCGTGTCTCGACCTCGCCGCGCTGCAGCTTCCGCATGCGGAGGGGAAAGGCGATGTTTTCCGCCACCGTCATGTGCGGGAAGAGCGCATAGTTCTGAAACACCATGCCGAGGTTGCGCCGGTAGGGCGGCAAGCTCACGATGTCGGTCCCGTTGAGGAGGATCCGGCCGCCGCTCGGCGGCACGAAGCCCGCGATCATCCCCAGGAGGGTCGACTTGCCCGAGCCGCTCGGCCCGATCAGGCCGAAGAACTCGCCGGGACGCACGTCGAGATCGGTCCGCGCCAAAGCGACAAGCCCGCCATATTTCTTCTCGACGGCCTCGAGGCTGAGCGACGCGCCGGACGCGGGTGCACGCGCCTCGCCGCGCTCCGGCAGGATCTCGAGGGTGCGCGGATCAGCCATGGGCGGCGGTCTCGGCGGTGGCCAGCGCGAGCGAGGTCGGCATACCGCGCGCCGAGCGTCCAAAGACCGCGAGCGCCGCCAGCAGAAGCAGCGAGAAGGCGAAGATCAGGGTCGCGACCGCCGCGATGGTCGGGGTGAGAAAATCGTTGAGCTGCTCCCAGATCAGCCGCGGCAGCGTGCGCGTTCCCGTATTCGTCAGGAAGAGCGACAGCATGAGCTCGTCGAAGGAGGTCGCGAAGGCGAGGATGCCGCCGCCGAGAATGCCGATCCGAATCATCGGGAGGGTGACATGCAGGAAGCTCCGCACCCGGTCGGCGCCGCAGGTCATCGCCGCGAGCTCCAGCGCCGGATTGTAGTTTCGCAGCGCCGCCGACACGGAGACGAAGACCAGCGGCAGGCCGATCACCGCATGACCGATGATGGCGCCGATGTAGCCGTGCAGCAACCCGAGATCGAGCATCACGGGATAGAGGCCGATGGCGAGGATCACGTGGGGCAGCATCATCGGCGCGACGATGAGGGCGACGCCGGCGGTCGCCCAGCGCAAGCCGCCGCGCTCCGTCGCGAGCGCGGACAGGGTTCCGAGCGCCACGGCGATGAACGCGGCCGGGACACCGATCAGGAAGCTGTTCGCGGCGGCGTCGCGCCACGCGGAATTGCCCGCGAGACCCTGGTACCAGCGCAGCGAGAACCCGGCCGGCGGGAACGAGAGATAGGATTGGCTGCTGAAGGACATCGGCACGATGATCAGCGACGGCAGCAGGAGGTAGGCGAGGCACAAACCCACGAAGACCGCGAAGGCCCAGCGCGCCATGCGGCTGCTTGCCGTCCCGCTCATCGGCCGAGGAGCGGCGAGGCGCCGCGCGTCAGCCGGAGGTAGACGAGATAGAGGGCGGTCGTGATCAGGAGCAATGTCGTCGCGAGCGCGGAGGCAAAAGGCCAGTCGAGTTCGACGTTCGCCTTCTCCTCGATCAGCACCGCCGCCATCATGAGCTGCGGTCCGCCGAGCAGCGCCGGCGTGATGAAGAAGCCGAGCGAGGTCATGAAGACGAGCGCGACGCCGGCGCTGACGCCGGGGAGCGAGAGCGGCAGAAACACCTCGAGAAACCGCCGGTGCGGAGGCGCGCCGAGCACGTCGGCGGCGCGCAGCAGGCTGTGATCGATCCCGCGCATCGACGCGATCAGCGGCAGGATCATGAACGGCAGCATGATGTGCACCATGCCGACATGGACCGCGAGCGAGCCGGGCAGCAGCGTCAGGCGCGTCTCTGTCAGGCCAAGCGACAGCAGGAGATCGTTGAGCACGCCCTGCCGCTGGAAAACGATCATCCAGCCGTAGGAGCGGATGACCACGCTGGTCCACAGCGGGACCAGCACGAAGATCATCAGCAGCTTGAGCCGCGTCCCCTCGGCGCGCGCGACCGCATAGGCGAGCGGATAGGCAAGGATGAGGCAGAGCACCGTCACGATGCCGGCGGTCTCGATCGTCTGCCAGAGCACGCGGACATAGGGCCCGGAGCCGAACACCCGCGCGTAGTTCTCGAAGCCGAACTCCGGCTCGATGACGCTGCGCGCCATCACGCGCAGCAGTGGCCAGAAGAAGAAAACCAGCAGGAACAAACCCGGCGGAACCAGCAGGAGCGCATTGCCGCGGTGGAGAGTCCACGGCCGTCGCCCTGCCGCATCGCCGGGTCGCGCCATCAAGCCGGCCTGCTTATCCGGTGATCCAATTGCTGAAGGCGGCCTCCGCGCGCTCGCCGTTCTCCGCCCACCAATTGACGTCGAGGAAGGTCGAGCGCTTCAGGTTCTCCTCGGCGCTCGGCAGGATCGCGAGGGTCTCCTTGGGCAGCAGCTTCAAAGCGTCGCCATTGACCGGCCCGTAGGGCAGCTTCTGGGCGAACGCGGCTTGCCGCTCGGCGGCAAGCGCGAGAGCGATGAACTCCATCGACTCGCGCTTGTTCGGCGCGCCTTTCGGGACGACCCAGGCGTCGGCGACCAGCAGAGCCTGGTTGAGGTGATAGTCGACCGGCGCTCCTGACTTCTTGGGATCATAGATGCGGCCGTTCCAAGCCGCCGTGACCTCGACCTCGCCGTCGATCAGAATTTGCGCGACCTGCGCGCCGCGCTCCCACCAATAGACCCCGTCCTTGATCTTCGAGAGACTCTTCAGGGCACGATCGACGTCGAGCGGATAGAGCTTGTCCTTGTCGACGCCATCCGCCATCAGCGCCACTTCCATCGTCTGGTAGGGCCGCTTCCAGAGGCCGCGGCGCCCCGCGAACGCCCAGAATCCCGGCCAATCCTTGGGCTCGGCTCCCGGCTTCACGAGCTTGGTATTCCACGCGATGTGATAGGCCGCGATGTCACCCATGACGAAATGATCGAAGGCGACGCCCTTGATCAACGGCGACTTGTCGATGATCGAGTAGTCGAGCGGCTCGAGAAGCCCTTGCTTCGCCATCGTCGCGGCGAGCTCGGCCGGTTGCTGGGAGACATCCCACTCCACGGCCTTCTGCTCCACCATCGCCTTGAGCTTGGCGCCGGTGTTCGGGCCGGTGGTGATGGCGATGCCGGTCTTCGCGGTCCACGGCTCGAAATAGGCCGCCCTATAGGCGTCGTCGAGCGCACCGCCGCCGGTCGAGATGACCATCTGCGAAGGCTTGGCCCGCGCGAGCCTGGGCGCACCGACGACGCCGAAGACCGTCGCTGCGGCAGCTGACTTGATGAGCGTGCGGCGGTCGACGCCGCCGCAATTCCCCATCCTGGACATGCTAGTGCCTCCCCTGTGATGCTAATGCGCTCGCCATCAGACCATCAGCATACCGCCGTTGGCGACCACGGTTTCGCCAACGACGAAGCGGTTCTGCGGTGAAGCCAGAAACAGCGCCACCTCCGCGATATCTTCCGGCTCGGCGGCGCGACGAACGGGAATCTGCGGGATACGCTCCGCAAGCCAGCCTTGGCTCTTCGCGGTCTCGGTGGCGATGGCGCCCGGGCTGACCGCGTTGACGAGCACGCCGTGAGGCGCGAGCTCCTCGGCCATGGATTTGGTAAGGCTCACCACGCCCGCCTTGGCCGCCGCGTAGTGCGGCAGCTTGACCTTCGGCCGATAGGCGTCTGTCGAGGCGATATTGACGATTCGGCCATAGCGGCGGGCCACCATCAGATCCATCAGCGTCCGCGTCGCGAGAAAGACGGTTTTCAGGTTGACCTCGAAGGTCCAGTCCCAATCGGTGACCGTGATCTCGCTAAGCGAGCCGTATCGCCAGCCGCCCGCATTGTTGATGAGGACATCGAGGCGCCCCTCTGCCTCGGTCTCGATCCGGTGGCGAAGCGCACGGAGGTCAGTCTCGGAGGCCGCATCGATGGTCGCCGCGTGCACAGGGAGGCCTCGGCTCGCCAGCGTGTCCGCGGCACGCTCCAGCGCCACACCCTCGCGGTCGACCATGAACACCCGCGCGCCGCGCTCGGCCAGCAGCGTCGACAGCGAGAAGCCGAGGCCTCGCGCCGCCCCCGTCACCACCGCGATCTGGCCGTCAAAGCCCTGTGACGACATTCCACCTCCCGCGCGTTCGGTTGGACGATTTTCCGCGCCCAAGCGGCTTCCGGGCTGTCACGAACCTGCTACAATCGTTTCAGAGCGTCAATTGGAAAGATCATTTGTGCCGCTCGCTTCGGCCCTCGATGAACACGCCCAAGCCGCGCAGCTGCCGCTCGCTGCTGGCGATACGCTGCAGCGCGTCCTTTCCGCTCTTCGCGAGCAGCAGCGCGACCAAGGCCTGCGCGACCGACATAGCCGGCACGATCGAGGGAAAGACGGAGGGGCCGTTCGCCTTCACGACCAGGGACAGCGCGGCGCTGCGGGCGAGCGGCGAGACGCTGCTGTCGGTGATCGCGAGGACCTTGCCACCGAGCTCCACGCCAAACTGGACCGCCCGCATCATGTCGCGGGAATAAGGCTCGTAGCCGATGGCGAGGATGACATCGCGCCTTTCGACGCGGCGCAGCTCGTCGGCGAAGCTGCCGCCCTGGCCGGTGAGGAGGATCGTATTGTCGAGGAACATGCGGCAGGCGTAATGGAAGAGGAAGGCGACGGGATAGAGGCTGCGGACGCCGATCACGAAGATTCGCCGCGCGGCCACCAGAAGCCGCTCGGCAGCGGCGAGCTTCGCTTCGCCCAGCGAAGCATAGGTTTCCTGCAGGTCTGCAAGATCGGCGCTCATGATCTCGCTGATGAGCGCCGCCGCCTTGCTGTGGCGCGCGCGCTGACGCAGCTCCCGCACACGCTCCGTAAAGGAATGCTGACGGCCGCGCAGCCAGACGCCGAACGGCGCCCGGAATGCCTCGTACCCCGCGAGATGGACGTCGCGGGCGAGCCGCACCATCGTCGACGGCGTGACGCCGGCCTTGGCGGCGACGCTGCGCATCGAATTGAGCGCGATCTCTTCGGGATGCTCGAGGACGTACCGCGCCGCCCGCTGAAGCTGGGGGCTGAGTTTCGGGAAGCGGGCTTCGAGACGCTCCTTGAGCGCGGCAAGATCCATTCCGATCACCTCCGGCGGACGGCAAGCGAAATAGACACACGACCAGGATGGAGCGCAAGGCGTGAGCGAGCGAGGAACAGTGGCGGAGGACTCTGGTCTCCGCGGTAGGGTCGCACTGATCACCGGCGCCGCCGCAGGGATGGGGCGCGCGCACGCGCTGGCGCTGGCCGAGCGCGGAGCCCTGGTATCCGTGCTCGACATCGATGGCCCCGGCGCCGAGCGGACGGCCGCCGAGATCGAGCAAGCGGGCGGCTCCGCAATGGCGTGGCGCTGCGACGTCGCGGACGCGGACGCGGCCGCGGCCCGCCGATGCGTCGAGGCCATCCTGGAGCAGCACGGACGGCTCGATATCCTCGTCAACAACGCCGGCATCGGCGGCGAGAATGCGCGGATCGAAGAGGTGGACGAGCGGCGTTTCGAGCGCATGTTTTCCGTCCATGCCCGCGCCAGCTTCTTTTTCGGCAAGCACGCGATGGAGCCCATGAAGCGCCAGCGCCGCGGCCGGATCATCAACACCGCATCGCGCTGGTTCATGACCGGCCACGAGACCTCGTCGCACTATATCGGCGCGAAATCGGCCATCGTCGGCATGACGAAGGCATGGGCAAAGGAGCTTGCGCCCTATGGAATCACCGCCAACGCCGTCGCACCCGGCGGCGTTTGGACGGACATGGTGCTGAAAGCGCGCGGCGCGGAGTTCATTCGCGCCGAGGAGCGCAAGGTGCCGCTCGGCCGCTGGGCGCAGCCCGACGAGTACGCCCGTCTTGTCGTCTATCTCGCGTCCGACGAGGCCGCCTTCGTCACGGGCCAGGTGATTTCACCCAACGGCGGCGCGAGCATCGTTGGCATGTGAGCCGCCTCGCCCGCTGTCAGGCCGGACGCTGACCAAAGCCCAGCGCCACGAACGGGCCGCCATGAAACTTCACGCCGGGATCTTCGGGATCCCGCGTGTCGCCGTCGGGCATGAGCCGGCCCGCAAAGCGTTCGGCATCGTCCATCGGCCGATAGTCCACAGCGGATTTACGGTTGTCCCACCAGTTCCGGCGGTTGTTCGAGATCCCGTAGGTGACGGAGAAACCGAACGGGGGCGCATCGAGGCACGCATCGACCAAGCGGCAGAGGTCCGACACGCTGAGCCAAGTCCAGAGGTTGCGGGGCGCCTGCGGCTCCTGCAGAGCGACACCGATCCGCAGGCACGCAATATCCATGCCCGCTTTCTCGACGTAGAGCCGCGCCAGGCTCTCGCCAAATACTTTGCTCACCGCGTAGTAGCTATCCGGGCGCGGAGGCGCGTCCGCGTCGATACGCTCCGCGGTCGGATAGAATCCCACGGTGTGAATGGAGCTCGCGTAGACGATGCGCTTGATGTCATGACGGCGCGCGGCATCGAACACATTCTGAGTGCCAATGATATTCGACTGCAGAATGCGCTCGAACGTGTCCTCGCCGGCGATGGCGCCGAAATGCACCACCGCGCTTGTGCCTTTTACCAGTCGCTCGACGATCGACGCATCCGCGAGATCACCGAGGGTAATCGTCTCGCCCGGAATGGACGGGCCGAAGGCGCGAATGTCCGTGCTTCGCACTCCGCCGGGTCGCTTCGCCAAATGCTCGCGCAGCCAAGTGCCCAGCTTTCCCGCAGCTCCTGTGAGCAGAACTGGCAGCAAGTTGGGGCCGGGCATCTTCAGGCGGGGCGTCGGGCGTGCGTAAGCGTCTGCGCCGGCTGAATCTCGCAGTCCTTCGCCGCCAGGAACGCGAGATATTTGTTCTTGCTGTACTGGATATGATCGACGCAGAGCTGAGAGAGCGCCCAGGAGTCCGTGGTCTTCAGCAGATCCAGCATAAGACGGTGCTCCCTGAGCGCGACCTCGGCATGGTCGGTGTTGAAGGCGTTCGCACGGATCACGTAGCTCAAATCCATGAATTGCTTCACCAGCCGGCTCAGCATGTCGTTGCCGCAAAGTCCGAACAACTCGGTGTGAAACCGGTCATTGCTCTCGTGGATGCCGCGCAGATCGCCCAGCCGAACCGCACGCTCGTTTGCGGCATGAATGGATTCGAGCAATTGCATGCTCGCCCCCGTCACCGGAAGCGGAATGCGCAGCGCGGCTTGGCGCTGCAGGATCTCGCGGACTTCGTAGATCTGCCCCACCTCCTCCGAGCTGAAGCGCCGGACGGAAACGCCTTTGTTGCGCTCCTTGATGACGATGCCGATGCGCGTGAGCCGCGCGAGGGCTTCCCGCACCTGATGGCGCGACGCCTCAAATCGCTGCGCGAGCTCTTCTTCCCGCAGCTTTCGTCCCGGCGCGAGGCGACCGAAGATGATGTCCCGCTCGATCTCCTGAGAGATCTGCTCGGCCAGCGGATCGTCGGGCACGACGACGGAGCGCGGCCGCGCCAGATCCGCCTGGTCCTGGTTCTTCTCGTCGAGCACGGCGGACATCACACGAACCGCCGCATGCTCTCGAGCCCGCGTCTGGCCACAAAGGACGGATCCATCGTCCAATATTCGGGCCGCAATAGCTCGAGACTGTAGGGTCCCTGATACTTGATACGGCGCAATGACGCGATCATCTCCCTCAGCGGCAAGACGCCCTCGCCGGGGAATATGCGGTTGGGCTTTCCGAGGCGCGCACGGTCACCGTGATCGGCGTCGGTCATATGCACGATGAATAGACGCCCGGGCTCAAGCCGCTCCA
>Ga0209517_10003876_pt1 | contig 19988 bp, 18 predicted proteins | sample PeaSoiMetSII2010_FD_187695 | JGI IMG/M metagenome (GOLD analysis project Ga0209517, IMG submission 187695) | Peat soil microbial communities from Weissenstadt, Germany - SII-2010 (SPAdes) (version 2) | ecosystem: Environmental > Terrestrial > Soil > Wetlands > Peat | place: Germany...
TCGTAAGTTATTGAAAAGAAACTGGCGGAGAGAGTGGGATTCGAACCCACGTTACCCTTTCGAGTAAACACGCTTTCCAAGCGTGCGCCTTCAGCCACTCGGCCATCTCTCCCCGCAAACTCGTAACCGCAGGAAACAGACTTGGGAAGTTACCGCGAAGATATTTCCAATCACGGCCAAAACGCCGCTTCGTCGATTCTACGGCCCACCCGCCGATGTCGCAACCGCAACCCTGCGCCAGAAGCCAAAAGCCGCTACGAACTCTTCTCTTCATGCATCTGCTGCGCCAGGTAATTCTCGATCCCCATTTCCTCGATCGCGTGCAGTTGCCCTTCCAGCCAGTCGATGTGTTCCTCTTCGTCCGTCAGGATGCCTTCCAGCAGCTCGCGCGACCCGTTGTCGCCTGCCTTCACGCAGGTCTCAACCCCCTCGTTCAGCCGCTTCACCGCGTCATACTCCACCTGTAGGTCGTTCTTCAGCTGCTCCTTCACATTCTGTCCAACGTTGATCTTGAAATAGTCGCTCATGTTGGGCGTGCCGTCGCGGAACAGAATGTGCTCGATCAGCTTCTCCGCATGTTGCATCTCCTCGATCGACTCCTTGCGAGTGTGCTTGGCCAGCTTTTCGTAGCCCCAGTTCTCGCACATCTCCGCATGCAAGAAATATTGATTGATCGCCGTCAACTCCGCTTTCAGCACCTGATTCAATACCGCAACAACTTTGGGATCACCTTTCATGATTCGCCTCGTAAGATAGCTTTCAGCACTCAGTCATCAGCTTTCGGCCCTTGGCTCCCACCATTGCACGGAGTTGAAAGGGCTGAATGCTGAGTGCTGAAGGCTGAATGCTGGAACTATAACACTGCTTGCCTAAACAGCGATAGTTGGAGTGTCTTACGAAACTTCCGGGGTTTCTGTGGCAGGAATTTCACTTTCGGCCGCTTGGCCGTTGGTAGGACTAGCGGTCGGCGCGGGCACGGCCGGCTTCACCGCTCCATCAATCACCCGATTATTCAAACAATAGAGTGCGAGTTCCAGGCGGTCCGCCACCCCTAGCTTGTCATAAACTTTGCGCAGATAGTTCTTCACTACCTGCTCGGTGGTGCCCACCCGTACCGCAATTTCCTTGTTCTTCATTCCCTGCGTCACGCAGGAAACAATCAGCGTCTCTTTGGGCGTGAGTTGTACCTTGGTCTTTGGCGATCCCGCGCGCGTGCCTTGGTTACGATACGCCTCCAGCACCCACTGAATCCCGCGGCGGTCGAGCCACGCTTCGCCCTTTGAAACTTTCCGCAGGCACTCCACCATTGACTCCGGCTCCACTTCCCGCGAAACGATGCCGCAAGCCCCGCGCCGCAACAACTCCAGCGTCAGTTCCTCATTCGGCTCCGGTGTGACCACCACCAGCCGCAATCCCGGATTCTGCCGCAACAAATCCGAAACCGCTTCCGCCGGGTTCGGCGCCAGCGCCGCTTCAAACAGCATCAAGTCAGCAGAAAATTTCTTGGCCGCAGAGAAAGTCTGCGACAACGTCTCCGCCTGTCCCACCACCCTCACATCGTCTTCCACCGCAAAAATCTTGCGCAGCCCGGCGCGAAAGATCGCCTGCGTGTCCGCAACGATCACCCGGATGAACTGGCCGCCCTCACCCTCCAGCGGCTGCCCTCCGTTTTCCAACGCCTGCATGGGACTGCTTGCCATTTATTTCCCTCGCCGTTCAGTGACGATCGAAACGATACTCATCAATCACCACGCCCACTCCGTGCCGTCCTGATTCCTCAAAGTTCCGCACCACGCGGCCCTTGCAATCCAGCCGCACATCGATTTCTGCCCCCACAATCTCTGCGGGCAATGAAATGGTGAAATCCACCGTCGATCCCACTGGCATCTCCGCGTCCACCACTTGAAACAACACTCCGTTGGCTGAGATGTTCTGGGTTTCCGCCTGACGCGACTCTCCGGATTTTGATTTCACCGAAATCGGCAGCTTGATGGGAAAACGCGGCGCGCTTTGCATTTCCGAAAAGCGTCCGCCTTTCTTCACCGGCGCTTCCGCCGCCGCAGTCTCACGCACCGGCACGGTTTCCTTCCCGGCTACCGCGTCCGCGCTCTCGTTCTCCGGCCCTGAACCTGTGTTCGACATCACGCCGAGACTACACCCCAAAATCCCCCCATGAAAGTTACCGAAGTCATTGAACGTTCAGGCTTAAAGTATTGAGGGTCATGCACTTGCGAGTAAATCCGACCAGGGTTCACATGTCACTGACAGCACAACGGCAAAGCCGTCAGCATTCAGCAATCAGCATTCAGCAATCAGCCCGGATTTATAGGAGTTACGTGAAATGAAGGACTTCAGGAGCGTGGTAGAGGTAAAACGCATGCTGGCATCACTCGCTAGAAAGAAGGTAGAAGTAGACCGTCTCGCACGTTAACTGAATGCTGAGTGCTAACTGCCAAGTGCTAATTGCCAAGTGCTGAATGCTGAGTGCTGAATGCTGAGTGCTACTTAACCCACCGATCCACCCAATCATTCACCGTCTTATACCAAAGCTCGGAATTCTGCGGCTTCAACACCCAATGCCCTTCATCCGGAAAGTAAAGCATCTTCGACGGCACTCCCAGCATTTGCAAGGTAGTAAAAAGCTGAAATCCCTCCGACACATCCAGCCGGTAATCCAGTTGCCCATGCACCACCAAAGTCGGCGTCCTGAAATTCTTGGCCGAAAGATGTGGCGACCATTTGCGGTAGAGCTCACGATTGTCATACAGCTGTCCCTTAAATTCCCAGCCCTCAAACCACATCTCTTCGGTCGTGCCCCAGTCGGATTCAGTGTTGAACGTACCATCGTGAGAGACGATGCACTTGAAACGGTCGCTGTGGCCAAGAATCCAGTTGGCCATGTAACCGCCATAGCTGGCCCCCAGCGCGCACTCCCGGTCCTTATCGATGAACGAATAATGCTGCTCGGCGTAGTCCAGGCCCTTCATCAGATCCTCAAACGGCGCCCCGCCCCAGTCGCCATTGATGGCATCAATAAACTTCTGCCCATAACCAGTCGACCCATGAAAGTTAATCATGATGACCACGTATCCGTTGGCCGCAAACAGCTCCGGATTCCAGCGATAGCTCCAGTCATCTCCCCAAGCCCCTTCCGGGCCGCCATGAATCAGAAACTTCACCGGATATTTCCTGCTGGGATCAAAGTTCGGCGGCTTCACCAGAAAGCCAGTGACCTTGTCTTTATGGGCGCCTGTAAACTCAAACGGCTCGACTGGGGACATCTCGACTCCTGAAAGAACCGCGTCGTTGAGGTGAGTCAAGCGCTCCGACCACGCCTGTCCCAGCGTTTGTCGGTAGATTTCATTCGGAAAGTTGACCGACATCCGCGTGTGCAGAAGTGTCTTGCCGTCCGATGTTGGTACCAGGTCGTCGTTGTAGCCATCACGCACAACAAACTCGAAGTTGCTCGGATCTTTACCTCCGTCACCGTCAACCATTATCGACCGATTATAAGGACGATCGACCGCGAAAGAATCCACCAAGGCCTTGCCGTCGGACTCAAATACGAAATAGAGGCGCTTGGAATCGGGCGACCACGCAAATGTCCCGACCCAAGCATCCAGCTTGTCAGTCATGACTTTTTTGCTGCCCGTCTTTCTGTCATAAAGCATCAACCGGAACCGATCACTCTCATCTCCCGGCCGCTTCTGCGCCCGGTAAGCAATGTACTTCCCATCCGGCGAATAAAGCGGCGTCGAGTCGCTCGCCGGATTGTCGGCCGTAATATTCTTCGCCACCCCGCCATTCACCGAAACAATCCACAAATCATTATTCGTCGAAGCCGCCGGATTCTTGTCATGATTCGAGGTGTAGCAAATCTCCTGCCCATCCGGCGAAAACGCATAATCATCCTGCCCACCCAACGAAAACACCGGCGCATCAAAATCGCCCGGGGTGAGGTCTCGGAAGACGGTCATCTCTACCACACGAGAGTCCTGAGAAATCGCAAGCTGCTTCCCGTTGTAATAATCCGCCGGGAGCACAAACATATGGCTGCGCTTGCCATCTTTGTACGCATTCCAATGGCGATAAAGCAAGTGATCGAAAATCTGCGCCTTAACTTTCGAGTGCTCGACATCTTTCAGTTTCTTCGCATTGCAAGCGGCCTCCGCCTCGGGCGCGCCGTCGCATTCCGGATATACATCCGAGACAAAAAGAATGTTCTTTCCATCCGGCGACCAAAGTTCTCCGCTCGCCCCAGTGGCGATCCAGGTCAGTTTGTGCGTCGCAGTCACCGTCCCGCTGGAAGTGTCAAAATCTGCGCTCCAAACCTGCGACCCTTCTTCCTTGGTCGAAATAAACGCAAATCGCTTCCCATCCGGCGCCCAGCGCGGCCGGTCCCCATCCTGATCGGCAATAATCTCCCGCTCTGTCCCGCCAGCCATAGGCACAATCCAAATATGCGGAATCTTGGTGTTAGCCTCCAGCGAAACATCCACCACGCTAAACACCACCCACTTCCCATCCGGCGAAACCACCGGCTCCCCCACCCGCTTAAGCGCCATCATGTCCTCAAACGTAAACGGACGTCGGCTCTGAGCAAACACCGGCGCAACACAAACCATCAATAAAAGCAGCGAACACCAACGACGCATAAAAACCTCCAAACTCCGATGTCATCCTGAGGCAGCGGATCCTTCGCGAACAGCGAAGGATCCCAACGAAGAGCCTGCCCTGAGCTCGTCGAAGGGACCTATGCATTTTTCCGTCACGGCAAACTGAATGCCGGGCGAAGCGCTCCGCCGGGGCCACAACGCTCCAGCCGCGGAGCGGCGTAAGAATAAAGCCCACAGCTTGCCCTGAGCCTGCCGAAGGGGCGTAAGCCGTGGGTCCGAAAGAGTAAATGACCGAGCCCCGGAGGGGCGAAATATCTCTGTTCGAAACCCACCCGCTGCACAAGCGCCCAACAACCGCCTCATGCGCTGAGAGCTCTGAGCTGACAGCTGACAGCTTAAAATTTCGTTACCTCAGTAAAATTAAACTCCCTAACTTTCATTGCTGGCACGACCATATCGAACGATTCTTCCCCACTCGCCCGCACCAAACTGCCCATAGCCTCCACGTTGGAAAGCAAATGAATCAAACTTTCGTTAAATCGAAAATTCCTCACGCCTCCCTGAATCTTGCCATTCTCCACCAGAAACGTCCCATCTCTCGTCATCCCCGTCAGAATCTTTTCATACGGATCCACTTCCCGTATGTACCAAAGCCGCGTCACCAGCACTCCCCGCTCAGTCGAAGCCACCATCTGCTCGATCGTTTGCGGCTCCGCCGGCGCCCCAAACACAATATTCATCGGCGCTTCGCCCATCTCATTCGGCAAAGAAAACCCATGTCCAGTAGCCGCAATCGGCCCGACCTTATCCTTATATTCCGAATATTCCGACTGCTTCATCCGCTCCGCCGTCGCCCGCGCATACACCAATCGCTTCACCACCCCTTTTTCCACCAACTGCACTTTCTGCCGCCGCACCCCCTCTCCATCAAACCCCGCTCCCGACTGCAAGGGATGCGCCACATCATCCCAAATGTCAATATTCTCCCCAAACACCTGGGTTTCTACGCGGTTATTCAAAAACGACCGTTGATCCAGAATCGCCAGCCCGCCAAAGTCATAGAACATGAACCCAACCATGTCCAGCACCGCCGCCGGCTCCAGAATCACCGTGTACTTCCCCGCCGGAATCTCCCGCGGCCCCGCCGACCGCCGCGCTTTTTCAGCCGCAGTCTCCGCCAACGCCACAGCATTCAACAGCCCAACATCCGGCGAGTTCGCCTTCTGCCAGCCCGAAGAATCTCCCGCCAGCATAGTGATCGAAATCTCCGACGCCGTCTGCCGATGCCACTCCGCCAACCCCCGCGAATTGAATATTCCCTCCACCGCCTCCGAACTGGCCACGACTCCCGCCGTCGTCAACGAATTTCTCTTCGCGACGCCAACAATTTTCTCAACCGTCGCCGCCCGGTCCGACGCAGTAATCGCCGCCGTCTCAGGAAAGTACCGTGTGGGGCGGACACTCTTGTCCGCCGCTTTTGACTTTTCATCGCCAGCCTGCATCGCCAACAAATCCTCATCCGGATGCTGCACTCTAGCCAACTTCTCCGACGCCTCCACCACCCGCTTCAAACTCTCCTCATCCAGCTTGTTCGTAGTAGCCCGCGCCGTCCGCTGCCCAAACGCCGTCCTCACCGAGACAACAACATTCTCCTCCGCCATATTCTGATGAATGACGTTATTAGCAAACCGCGTAAGCGCATTCCCAGTCGCATAAAACAACACTTCGACCTCATCCGCCGAAGCGAACTTCCTAACCCGTGCGACGATCTCTCCGGCCTGATCGCGATTCAGCATGCCTTCCCAATTCCCCTGGGATCCCCTGTGCCCTCTGTGGTTAAGGCCTTCCTTTGTGAACCTCTGTGTCCTTTGTGGTTAAAGCTTTCTTAAAGCCCGGCAAACGCCCCTCCTGGCTGAATGCCGAGTGCTGACTGCTGAATGCTACTCCGCCCCCCTATACGCGCTCCCCACCCTCACCCCTCGAAACCGCGCCGGACTCGCCCCATGCCCCGTGCCCATCACCTGCTGCGGTTGCCCCTTCCCGCAATGCGGAATCCCCCAAACCACCCACTCCTCCCGCGAACAAATCGCATCCATCGCATTCCAGAACTCAGTTGTTATTCCGCTATAAGTCGGATTCTTCAACATCCGCACCCGCTTGCCCTTCTTGATCTCCCATCCCACCTCGCAGCCAAACTGAAAGTTGTACCGCTTGTCGTCAATCGACCACGACCGGTTTGTCTCCATATAGATCCCGTCATCAGTCCCAGCAATCAGTTGCTCGCACGACAGCGGCTTCTCTCCCGGCAAAATGCTGACGTTCGTCATCCGAATAATCGGCAGCCGGTTCCAACCCTCCGCCCGCAACGTCCCGCCCGACCGCTCCAGCCCAATCGTCGGAGCCGTCTCCCGCGAACTCAAATATCCCGTAAACAATCCATTCGTAATGATCGGTGTCGACTGCGCCGGCACGCCTTCTTCATCAAACCCAAACGTTCCGAGGCCCGGCCCATGCTCCTGCCGAGCATCCGCCACGACGTTTACCAAATCACTCCCGTATCGCAGCGTTCGCAACTTGTCTAAAGTCAAAAACGAAGTCCCCGCAAAATTCGCTTCCATACCCAGCACCCGATCCAGTTCTATCGGATGCCCCACCGACTCATGAATCTGCAACCCCAGCTGCGATCCCTCCAGCACCACATCAAACTTTCCCTCCGGACACTGCTCCGCCCCCAGCAACGCCACCGCCTCTTCGCCCACCCGCCGGGCGTTTTCCAATAACTTCAATTCTCCGATCAACTCATACCCCTTGTTCTGCCACTGCCCGCCAAACGACGTCGGATACGACCGCTTCTGAATCTCATTCCCCGCAAACGCATGCGCCGCATATCCCACGCCCGTCGTGTACTTCGTCTGATGTATGTCCGCCCCCTCCGACGAAGCAAACCACTGCTCCTCCCGCCGGAAATTCATGTTGCTCTCAGCCAGCGTCACCCCCGCCACCGCCCGCAACTCCGCATCGATCTTGAGCAACAACTCAAGATTCTCCTCCACCGAAGTTGTAAACGGATCAATCCGAAAAGGAGTAGTCCACTCCGCCGTGACCGCCTTCTCCACCGCCAACCGAATGTCGCGCAACTTCACCCGCGCCGAAGCTTTCGCAATCTCCACCGCCCGCGCCGCCGTAGCCTCCACCGCCGCCCGGCTCAGATCATCGGAAGCCGCAAATCCCCAAGCTCCATCCGCAATTACCCGCACTCCCACCCCAAACGACTCCGCATCCGAAGCCCCGCCCACTTTCCCGTTTTTTGTGGACAGCGCCCGGCTGCGATCGTCCGCCACACGCACATCAGCGTAAGAAGCCCCACGCATGGTGGCGACATTGAGGGCCCAGGCAGCAATGTCTTTCATTCTTCTCAATCTATCACGGGGAAGAGCGAGCACTCAGCACTCAGCACTCAGCCGTCAGCATTCAGCCGCGGAGCGGCGCAAGAATAAAGCCCACGGCGCAATCCGTGGGTAAGCAAACCATAAAAGAAGAAGCCCCAGCAGAGACGAAAGACCATCACACGCCGTCATGACCAAATGCCAAGTGCCAAATGCCAAATGCCAAGTGCCCTAGCTGAATGCTGATTGCTGAGTGCTGAGTGCCCCCTCCACACAAGCCTGAATCATCCCCACCCTCGCCTCGCGCAACAAATGCCAAGCCTCCTTAAACTCCCCATACTTCGACTTCTTCAGCCGCGGATAAAGCGCAATACTCCCCTGCCCCCGAAACTTCTCCGCCGGAATGATGTACCACAAATCTTCCGGAATCAAATAAGCCGCCACAAAATCAAACGCATCACCCACATAAGGCCCGCGACACCCGCGCACCGTGCACGAATAACCACCCCGGTCCACAAACATCGTCGACTTCACCTGCACCCGCCAAAACTGCCCTGCATATTCCACCGCGAAGTCATAACGCGCCATCTCTCCCCAAGGCTTCGTGACCTGCAAACCATGCTCCGCCGCCATCGCCATAAACCGCAGCTCCGCCCACTCTCCCCGCAGTTTGTGATGCTTGATCTTCTCGCCAGTAGTTTTTCTCACCCAGTCCTCTTCTCCCGACAAAAAATAACGCGCGGCCTCCGCAGGCCGCGCAGTCTTCGAGCAATCTATTTCAGATTCGCACACCTCACCCAACGAAGTGAACCCCTCCGAGCGATTTATTTCGGTCCCGTTCCCACTTTGGGAATCCGAGATATAGGCGCGAGCGTCTCAGTGGCGCTTAACCGATGTGGGGTGCCTCGTCCTTGCCGCGTTATCTGCGACAACGCGGGATAAGTTATTACCTGCCATGTTACTTTCTTTGACTCACGCTTTATCAAGCGTTGACTGCAGCTTTTGCCGTTTGTACACTTTCCGCGGGCCCTTTTATGGAGATCGATTGTTTTCTAGGAGAGGGAATGAAAGAACTACTGCTTGAAATAGTAAGGAGTCCCGTGGCGTTGGTTGGATGGAGCGCCTTCCTTGCAACTTTTGTCGCTTCGGTTATGGCGGACGAACAAAACGATCGACTCCGCCAAGGAACGTTTGGAGCCATTGCCGGCACCACGGTGGGTGGTCTCGCCTCGATAATGCAAAAGGACTCAACCCTTCTACTTATGGGGGTTTTTGGGTCAGCTTGCGGAGCGATAGTGGGGTGGATAGTTTACCTTGGGCTCTCAATCCTCGCGAGCCGGAAGTGGGCGCGGAGCCTAGTTGAATATCAGGTCTCAGGGCTGAAAGGAGTACGCACTCGGATCGACCTGGAGGACCAGAACCTTCTTCTCAAGGCGCTCACCGTCTGGAGCCAGAACTACCGAGGGATGGTGTTACGAGAAGTTCAGGTAATTCTTGCGAACTCCTCCTCCGGTGACTTCAACCAGTGGGTGACCGTGGCGCTTCGTGGCTGGCTAACATCGTTGGTTGACGCCTTCAACTTGGTGCTGGATGCCCTGGCGGAAAAAGCTGAATATCGCTCCAGAGTCACGATCATCGTTTTCGGACGCCGCGATGACAACGTGGTCGTGGGCAGACATTGGCTTGCGTACGCAGGGGACCGCCAGGGCCACAAGCGGGTCGACTTTGACAGCAAGTCGATTGCGGCTCAGGTGGTGTCTGGCGAAAGGAGTTCGCCGTGTTTTACTACTCTTGAAAGCGCTAATCAGCAGGGGCAAGACCGAGGGGACAAATCCTACAGTTCGTTCTACGTTTTTCGCCTGAATGAAAATGCTGCCCTGTCTCTTGACTGGCCTAAGAAGATCGACGAGGAGGATAACTACATTAGCGTCGCGCGTCGACTTCTTTATTCGGATGTGGCGCCGGCGATTGGCAAGCTTCTCGACCGTTGGCATGGCCCACTTGCCGCCGAGGTGGGACTGAAGGCCATGTCTGCGAACCGCGTCGCGGTGACGCCTGTCATTGCTGAGGGTAAGGCGGCCGTGTAGGACTATAGGCCGCGTTCTTCAACACGGGAGGGCGTCAAGAACCGATCACTGCTTAGTCTATCCAGAGTAGTACTCGTTCGAACCTGGGTGAGCAATTGCGCTCGCACCGTAGGTTTTTGACGCACGTCTGATTAGTCGTGCTACTCGCGCTATGCTCGGGAAGCGAAGGTCGATCTTCTTTCCCTCGCGCGTGAGGTGCCGAAGGCTTACGATCTGAAGCTTTGAGAGAGAGTGCGGGACTGGCAGGTTTGAAAGACCCAATCCTCCGAGCAGTCTCGCTCTCAGTCGAAGTGCCCGATACACGGAATTCAGCAACCAACCGTCCAAGTGCTTGAGTAGGGCCTCATCATTTACCACCGGATAGAAGCTCATCAATCCGTGATAACGCATCAACGGTGTTTGCCGTGCCATGTACTTCCGCAGCTGGGATTCGCTGAGTTCGCCATACAAGTACCTCCTAATCTGAGCTAGCATGACGACGTAATCCCAGTCGATATCCCCTGTTACGCGGTCAGCCGAGACTGTTCCCCGCTTGGGGTCTTGGAGGAGATTGGAGTAGATCAGATAGGAAAGCCATCGTTGCACATCCTTCACTTTCTCGGGGCGGAAGCTGATCTGCTTCGCTCCGATCTGATACCCAATGAACGAAACCGCTGGCTTATACCTAAACTCTGCCAAGGCATTCTCTTGGCAGAGAATGCTTATGCCCTCTGACTTGTTGAAGTTGAGTTCAACGCCCATTTCGGCGCCAGTTTCTTCCAAGGCATTGACGGCGCGACACACCACATCGTAGCTCTCGCCCCAGATCAGGGTGTCGTCAGCGTATCGGGCGAATCCCACGCCCAACGACTCCAGCTTGCGGTCGAGAGGGTACGCGGCCACGTTGGCAAGAAACAGCGATATCGAAGTGCCCTGAGGAATACCCATTTCGCGTTTCTTCTTCGAATCCCTCACATACTCGGAAACGCGCAGTGATGGGGCCCTCAAGAAGACGTCAATAACCTTTCGCTCCCGGTCCGTGATGAAGAATCTCTCGTCCTTGAGAACGCGTCGGATGTGCTCGTGCGAAATCGATTCAAAGAACTTGCGGAAGTCAAACTCTGCAATGAAAATTCGGCTTCTTGACTGGAAGCCAGACGAGATGTGCAGAACAGCATCGTGGATAGTTAAGTCAGGTCTATAGGCGTACGCTTTGGCGCTCAGGTGACATGCGTTTTTTTCTATGAGTCGCCGGAAGGTTAGCGCGGACACCGCGCTGTCAGCGACCTGGAAAATCGACACGTCACGCAGCGTTCCGTCAGCTTTGCCGACAGAGTAGAACACCGCTGGCAAGGGGCGGTAACACCCAGTCCTGAGCGCCTTATCTATCGCGTAGGCGGTTCCAGCCGCATGAGCACGAACATGATAGGGGTCGAACCCTTTGTCCGCATCCCAGTACTCTGGCCGATGAATGTGCTTACTCTGCGGAATACCGGATCGCCGTTCTTTACGGCGGAGTGCCTCGGCGAGGTTGGAGGCGTACTTCTGGTGTCTGCGAATCAGCTTGTGGGCTTCATCACGGATCGCGGAGAAGATGACAGCGTTTCTCACTTGTTAAATACCGCCGCCCCGAGCAGGAAAATAGATTCACGTGCGTGTAGAAGGTGTCCCCTCCACATCCAGACCCACCGACGAACTTCGCCAATGGGGAAAGCCCGGGGCGGCCAGACCTCCTAGAGATCTTGCTCACATAGCAGCACGGTGGGTAAGTAGCCCTAGCAAGTCACCCTAGCTGCTTTCCGGCATACACTGCTTACGCTCAGGTACGAGGAAATGTTGACATGCCACGCCGCGAACTCTACCCTGTTCCTATGGAAGTACATCTGAGTCCCGACCTGCAAGCCAAGCTCGCGCAGCTTGCCTCCCAGCAGGGCCGCGACAGCGAAGCGCTGGTAGTCGAAGCCGTGCAGCGCATGGTGAACTACGACGAGTGGCTCATCCGTGAAGTAGAAATAGGCATCGCCGCCGCCGATCGCGGCGAGTTCGTGGATCACGACGAAGTCAGAAGGCGCATCGAACGCCGGTATCCGGGCTAAATGCGTATCCGTTGGACCGAACCCGCGGCCCGCGACCTCACCCAAATTGCCGACTATCTCGAGAAGCACGGCAGCAGCGCTATCGCCCGCCGTGTTGCATTGTCCATCAATAAACGGATTGGAGGGCTGACTCAGTTTCCCGAGCAAGGACGAACCGGCCGCAAATCAGGCACCCGCGAGCTCGTCCTAACCGATCTGCCCTACCTCGTCATCTACCGCCTCGGAGGAGAAAAGATAGAAATTCTCCGCATTCTGCACGGAGCCCAGATGTGGCCGTAACTCGACGCGCCTTTCTCTGTGCCTCTGTGTCTCTGTGGTGAAGATTTTTCTCGGCGCTCTCGGCGTGCTCGGCGGTGAATACCCCAAGAGCAAACGGGGCAGCTCAAGCCGCCCCGTCATGACCAAATGCCAAGTGCTAAATGCCAAGTGCCTCGGCTGAATGCTGAGTGCTGACCGCTGAAAGCTAAGTCCCCTCACTCCACCCCGCCAAATACTCTTCCTGCTCCGCCGATAGCTTGTCGATCTTGATCCCCATCGACTCCAGCTTCAACTTCGCCACACGCTTATCCAGATCTTCTGGAACTTTGTAGACTCTCTTTTCCAGAGTCTTCGCGTTCTTCACCACGTAATCCACCGACAGCGCCTGGTCAGCAAAACTCATGTCCATCACGGATGGCGGATGTCCCTCGGCCGCGGCCAGATTGATCAGCCGGCCTTCGCCCAGCAAGTTAATCTTGCGTCCGTCTTTCAGCGAATACTCTTCGACCGAGGTGCGCGTTGTACGCTTCGACGATGACAGCTTCTCCAGCGCCGGAATGTCGATCTCGACATTGAAATGCCCCGAATTGGAGATGATCGCGCCGTCTTTCATCGCCTCGAAATGGTCTTTCTGAAGAACGTTCTTGTTGCCGGTCACAGTGCAGAACACGTCGCCGATTTTGGCGGCTTCGTTCATCGACATGACGCGGAAGCCGTCCATCACCGCTTCCAGAGCTTTCGTCGGATCGATCTCCGTAATGATGACCTCCGCTCCGTTGCCACGTGCGCGGCTGGCGAGGCCTCGTCCGCACCATCCGTATCCGGCAATCACGAATTTCGATCCTGCCAACAAAAAGTTAGTCGCGCGAATGATGCCGTCAATCGTGGACTGACCGGTGCCATAGCGGTTATCAAAAAGATGCTTGGTGTCGGCGTCGTTCACCGCGACGATGGGAAACTTCAGCACGCCTTCCTTGGCCATGGCCCGCAGACGAATTACTCCGGTAGTAGTCTCTTCAGTGCCGCCGATCACGCCGTCGAGCGCGTCTGTCCGCTTGGTGTGAAGGATGGTGACCAGATCGGCGCCGTCGTCCATGGTGATGTGCGGTTTGTGGTCGATGGCGGCCAGAATGTGGCTGTAGTAAGTGTCGTTGTCTTCGCCCTTGATGGCGAAAACCGAAATGCCGTGGTCGCGCACCAGGCTGGCGGCGACGTCATCCTGCGTAGAAAGAGGATTCGAGGCGCACAACACCACGTCCGCTCCGCCGTCGCGCAAAGTGATGGCCAGATTGGCGGTTTCGGCGGTCACGTGCAGACACGCCGAAATGCGAATGCCGCGTAGCGGCTGGTTCTTGATGAATTCTTTGCGGATGATCTGCAAAACCTTCATCGACTGGTTGGCCCATTCAATGCGCTTCTTGCCCATATCCGCGAACTCGATGCTCTTAACATCGTTACGAACTTGCGTCGGTATAGTTGCCATGCTTCTCCTGTTGCGCTGAACTGAAGAAATTCCTTTGTGTACCTTGGTGTCCTTTGTGGTTAAAGCCTTTGGGGCTGCCCCACTCCTCGCGCGTTCTCTGCGCAAGGGGTGGGAGGACCGCCGCTACTTCTTTCCCGCGTGTGCCGGTTCCCGCAGACCCGCATCGCTGGCCAGCTTCGCCGCTTTGTCGGTCGCTTCCCAAGTGAAATCAGGATCGCTACGTCCAAAGTGTCCATACGCTGCCGTCTTGCAATAGATCGGCCGCCGCAAATTGAGTGAATCGATGATTCCCTTCGGCGTCAGTTTGAAATGCGAACGCACCAACTGCTGGATGGTCGCATTGTCCACTTTGCCGGTGCCAAACGTATCCACCAGCACGCTGACCGGATCGGCCACACCGATGGCATACGCAAGCTGCAACTCGCAACGATCCGCCAGTCCCGCCGCAACAATATTCTTCGCGATATGCCGCGCCATGTACGCCGCCGAGCGATCCACCTTGGTCGGATCTTTTCCACTAAAAGCTCCGCCGCCGTGACGACCCATACCACCGTATGTATCGACGATGATCTTGCGCCCAGTCAGGCCGGTATCGCCCATAGGTCCGCCAATCACGAAACGTCCTGTGGGATTGATGTGGTACTTGGTGTCTTCATCCAGCAGATGCGCCGGGATAGTAGCTTGGATGACGTGTTTCAAAATGTCGCCGCGCAGTTCCTCGTTGCCGACGGTCTCGGCGTGCTGCGTCGAGATGACGACTGCATCCACCCGGACCGGCTTGCGATGCTCGTCATACTCCACGGTCACCTGCGATTTCCCATCCGGCCGCAGATAACTCAACTTGCCGTGCTTGCGCACTTCCGACAACCGCATGGTCAACTTATGCGCCAACGAAATCGGCATCGGCATAAGCTCGACCGTCTCATTGCAAGCATACCCAAACATCATTCCTTGGTCGCCGGCGCCGCCGGTGTCCACGCCCATGGCTATGTCGCCGGATTGTTTGTTAATGCTGGAGATTACGGCGCAGGTGTTGGAATCGAAGCCGTAGAGGGCGTTGTCGTAACCGATGGAGGAGATGGTTCCGCGCACCAAGGTCTGGAAATCGACATAGGCTTTGGTGGTGATTTCACCGGCGATGACGACCAGGCCAGTGGCAGTGAGAGTTTCGCAGGCTACGCGGCTGGCGGGGTCATCGGTCAGGCAAGCGTCGAGGATGGCGTCAGAAATCTGGTCGGCGATCTTATCGGGGTGGCCTTCGGTGACTGACTCGGAGGTAAATAAAGAACGATTCTTGTGCGGCAAGCGGTTTCTCCTTATGGACGTCTGGCGGGAAAATGTGAGTGCTTTGCGGTCTCTAAAAAGCTATCAGAGATGGGGGTTGGGGCGCAATTGTTTTGGGCTGGAAGGCGGGTGCGGTCAGTGAATGGGAGTTCCTAAATGGCAGACGGGAAAAGGAGAAGGGTGAATGGGGATGACCCAGTTTCTGGTTTCCAGTTTCTGGTTTCGGGTCAAGGTTGTTGGGTGGGCGACTCCGTTGGCGGGGCGGAGGGGCGCAAACCGGTAGTGTCGAAGGTCAAAGTTTTGACTTCCCCGTAGGCGCCCTGAGGGGGCAGCTTCTTTCCGTTGAATTCAAAGTCGATGGCACCGATGTTGCCGGCTTTTACCACGATCTCTCTGGTAGCGTGCACGGTTTTTTCAGTGAGAGCGGCAAAGCTGTTGCCTTGCAGAACCTGAAGTCCATCGGAAGTGATGGAGAGCCAGGAATCGGCGTGCAGGGTGATGCGCAGCACCAGCGGTCTTGGAACTGCGGGCGGCGGTGTGGTCTGGCTCCCTAGATTTGGAGTCGCTGCAAGCGGGTTGGCGGAAACCGGCTTGGCCGCGAGCGCGGACTGCGCTTTGGTTTCTGCGGAAGGAGTCGGCGGGGCTAGCGTAGTCGCCGGAGTCGGGGCAGGGGACAGGTTGGTCACGGGCGCAGAAACCAGGCCGGACGCCCGAGCGGAAGCCGCAGTCTTCCTGCCGTTTTTTCCGGCTCCTCGGGAGTAGAAGCCCCAAACGGCGAAGCCTAGCGCGGTCAACAGCAGCAAGATTGCGAATGTGCCCCAGGGAAGGTTCGACTCACTGCGCTCCGCTTCTCCCTGGAGTTCGAAGGACGAGACGTCGGAGACGCCATCGGATTTTTTGTCTTTTTCTTTTTCTGAGGGAAGGTTGCCGGAAGCAATCAGATAGTCGGCGATGGCCTGATCTTCGTCGATACCAAGAACGCGGGCGTAGGCGCGGACAAAACCTTTATTGAAGATGCCGCCGGGGAGTTGATCGAAGTGGTCTTGCTCGAGAGCAACCAGCATGCGGGTACCGATCTTCGTGGAACTGGAGATTTCCTCCAGCGTCATGCCACGCAGCTCGCGCTCCGTTTTCAGGCGGACGCCGAATGAGGCCACTCGACGGTTCTCCTTCCGTCATTAATATACGTTAAGTTGGGGGGAAAGGCTTTAACCGTCGAGGACGCAGAGAAAAGGCTTTAACCACGAAGGACACGAAGGTACACAAAGGAAGACCTCGACCACGGCGGCACAGACCGCGGAGAAAGCTTTCGCTGCTGATCAGGCAGAATACGCAGATCGGGAAGAACAGCTGAAGGCCCACTCAAGCCAAAACTGGGCTTGAGTGGGTGAGTAGATTTTTCGCACTTAGGTGCGCGCGCTATTTGATACCGAAGACAACACCGCAGCCTGAGCCCGAAAAGTTTCCGGTGCATTCGGACGCATTGCCCCCCGCTTCGGTGGCGCCGAAGATGGCGCCGTCTGGACCGAGCAGCAGATTACTCTCCGGTTCGCCGCCGTCCGCGCCTCCGGTAAAGGCGTGGAGTACGGTTTCGTGCCACGGAACTCTTTCAGCGGGCGTGAGCCTGAAGACGACGCCGCAGCCGGCGTTAGTTTCGGTGATGAAGATGCAGGGGGCACTTAAGTCGCCTCCGTTTTCGGTCGTGCCGTAGAGATTCCCGGCTGCGTCGAAAACCACAGGGTTGCCGCTAAACGCGCCGTCGGCGCCCCCTGTGAAGGAGTAGAGCACCTTCTCCTCCCAGGTACCGTGCTTCAATGCAAAAACCACGCCGCAGCCTGGAGGAACTTCGAATCCGAATCCGCCAAGACAATTGCTCGCGGTGGTATCGCCACCATAAAGAGTAGTGCCGAACACATCGCCCTGGGAATCCAGGGTCACGCCGAGCAAGGGCATAGCTCCGTCCGCACCGCCCGTAAAGGCGTAAAGCACGGTTTCAGTCCACGGGCCACTGCGCGTTGGTGCCAGTTTGTAGACGACGCCGCAGCCGCCGTTTGCTACACCAAAGCAGCTGGCGGACGTGTCCCCTCCCTGATAGGTGACGCCGTAAAGATTTCCATGGGAATCCAACGTCACACCACTGAGAGGATTAAAGCCGTCGCTGCCCCCGGTGAAGGTGTAGAGCACCTTCTCCTCCCAGGTGCCATGCTTCAGCCCAAAGATCACGCCGCAGCCGTGTGGCGAATCACAGCCGTTGGTATCGCCACCGTAATCGGCGGCGCCGTACAGGTTCCCGCTGGGGTCGAGAATTACACCGGAAAACGGTTTAGCGCCGTCGCCATTCCCGGTGAAGGCGTAAAGCAACGTCTCCGTCCAGAGCCCGTTTGCGGTGGGAGTCAGCATAAACACCACGCCACAGCCGGGGACGTATCCCGAAATCTGGCAGGCTGGAGCAGCCAACTGGCCGCCATAACTGGTGGTGCCATACAGGTTTCCGGCGGAGTCGAGGACCACGCCGCCGATGGGTCCGCCGCCGTCGCTGCCACCCGTGAACGCGTAGAGCACCGTCTCTTCCCAGGCTCCATGGGCACGAGGAGTCAGCTTAAAGACGATGCCACATCCAGGGACGCCGGTCTCTGGCTCGCAGGCGATGGAGTTGTTGCCACCCGCGATAGTCGTACCGTAGAGGTTGCCGGCCGAATCAGCCACCAGGTTGGTGCCCGCAACCGCGCCTGCCGGTCCGCCCGGAAAGGTGTAGACAGCTTTCTCTCCCAGCGCCAGGGCAGATACTGCCAGGGCCAGAACCGCCGCTACCGCTATTGCCACATTTCGTGTGGTTGTGCCAATGTTTGTCATTTCCTTCTCTCCTTTACTGGGATATAGGGTCTAGTGCGAAGTCCGCCATCTCTCAATCGAGCGCTCGGTTCAAATTGTTTGTATTCTCGGGGCCGAAGTAGCGAACCCGGGTTGAAACCAGTCCGCATCGACGGCGGCCCTATCTTCAATAGCGGGAAATGGGGAGAAGAAGCCGCACGCCGCAGCCTGAGCAGCAGGATGAGAACCTCACGACGAAGAGCTTTGAATGGTCTTTTCATCTCGGATATAGCCGGTCGCGCTGGAACCAGTCCGCATACCCGGCAGCTCTGTCTGGAATAGCGGGAAATGGGGAGAAGATGCCGCACCTTGCAGCCGGATCCTAGGTTGAGATACTCAGGAATCCTCGCGTAAACAACGGCAACTTATAGCTTTTGCAGGTATTGGAAGACGCAAGAACTGTGGTAGGCTGTTAACCAACCGTCCGCCGGAGGTAGGTTCTGTGGCGACGTCTCAAGCTCGCGACATCACTCAACTGCTCCGTGCCTGGGGCGGAGGGGATGAACAGGCGCTGGAGCGACTAACCCCTCTCGTCTATGACGAACTACGCAAGTCAGCCAAGCGGCAGATGGCCAGGGAAAGAGATGGCCACACCCTCCAAACTACGGCTCTGATCAACGAAGTTTACCTGCGATTGGTGGACCTTGACGGCGTGGGGTGGCAGGATCGGGCGCACTTCTTTGCCATTTGCGCGCGGCTGATGCGGCGTATTCTCACCGACTATGCCCGCTCGCGGAGCTATCTGAAGCGCGGGGGAAATGCGCGCCGGGTGACTCTGGATGAAGCTTTGATGGTAGCTGCCGAACCCCCTGTGGATCTGGTGGCGTTGGAAGGTGCATTGAGCAAACTTGGCGAAGTGGACTCGCGGAAGAGCAGCGTGGTGGAGTTGAGATTCTTCGGCGGCCTTTCGCTCAAGGAGACTGCGGCAGTGTTGAAGATTTCTACCGATACCGTGACGCGGGACTGGAACCTGGCGAAGGCGTGGTTGATGCGAGAGATGGATGGAGAAAGGCGCGATGCAGTCTGAGCGCTGGCAGAAGATTGAACGCTTGTACCATGCAGTGCTGGAGTGTGAGGAAAGCCGGAGAGCATCGCTTCTAGAGCGTGCCTGTGAAGGCGACGAAGCTCTGCGTCGCGAGGTGGAATCGCTGGTTTCGTATGGGGACCGGAGCGGGAAATTCATCGAGGGATCAGCGTTGGAATTGGTTGCGCCGGCTTTGGCTGGGAACGGAAGCGACGGGCAGGACCAGGCTTCGATCGAGTCCCGGATGATTGGCAAGAGGATTTCCCAATACCGCATCGTCGAGCAGTTGGGTAGCGGCGGCATGGGCGAAGTGTACCGGGCGGTCCGAGCCGACGATCAGTATCAGAAGCAAGTCGCGATCAAGTTGGTGCGCGCGGGCACAGATTCAGGTTTGGTCATCGGTCGCTTCAAGAATGAGCGGCAGATTCTGGCTGGCCTTGATCATCCCAACATCGCGCGGCTGCTCGATGGCGGAGCTACCGAAGATGGTGTGCCGTACTTTGTGATGGAGTTGGTGGAAGGCCAGCCCATCGACAAGTACTGTGATTCGCACCAATTGGGAATTCGCGCCCGGCTTGAGCTCTTTCAGCAAGTGTGTTCGGCCCTGAAGTACTCTCACCAGCACCAGATCGTTCATCGCGATATCAAACCTGCCAACATCCTGGTAACTGCGGAGGGTGTGCCGAAGCTGCTGGATTTCGGCATCGCCAAGATGGTGGACAGCGGTCTTGTGGCCGGGGCGGCTAGACAGACCCAGACCATGTTTCGGATGTTTACGCCGGAATATGCCAGTCCGGAACAGATCAAAGCTGAGGCTATCAGTCCGGCGAGCGATGTCTATTCAATGGGCGTGCTGCTTTACGAATTGCTCACGGGGCATCGACCCTACTGGTTTAAGTCGCGC
>Ga0209517_10003879_pt1 | contig 19977 bp, 8 predicted proteins | sample PeaSoiMetSII2010_FD_187695 | JGI IMG/M metagenome (GOLD analysis project Ga0209517, IMG submission 187695) | Peat soil microbial communities from Weissenstadt, Germany - SII-2010 (SPAdes) (version 2) | ecosystem: Environmental > Terrestrial > Soil > Wetlands > Peat | place: Germany: Weissenstadt...
CGCGGTCTGCATCACCGGCGTGGCCATTTTGCACTCCAGGGAGTTGACGAACTCACAGGTGCACCGTGCCGTGTAGCACTCGGGTAGAACGTCCTTACCATGCTCCTTGATAACTTGCGCGCGCACCAGCGCGGTCGCCTGCATCACGCTGCGGTGGAGCACCTTGCCGCGGAAGGGCGCCGCCAGGGTGGTGACGGAGGCGACATCGCCGGGCTGCTGCGTGGCGATGGAGCGCGCCATCATGCCGCCCAAGCTGTGTCCGATCAGGTGGATCTTTCGCCGCGTGTCACGGAGCGCCTTCTCGATGATCTCGGTGAGCCGATACTTGATGAGCAGGTTGGGACATTCAGCATTCAGATGGATCCCGGAGAGATAGGGGCGGTAGCCCACACGGGAAAGCCAGGCACTCAGGTGGGCCATATAAAGGTCGCTGCCGAGGAACCCTGGGATGAGCACGACGGCGGAGCCGTCACCGCGCGGCACCCCCAAACCGTAATAGACAGGCGATGCGTGCAGCAGAAGGAGTTCGGCGCCGAAGAACGCCTCTTTCCAGATGGGAATGTCCGCCTCCCTTTCGGGGCGGTGGGTACTGGATTGCCGTGGCGCCATATAGGGTAACGGGGTCTTCTCAGTATTGCTCAGCGCCTGATTCGGTTCCAGTGGTTTTTTGGTTGTTTGCACGATCATGAGAGTACGCGCGCCCCGTCAGGGGTTACGATGGTAATAGGCTAACGGGTGGGTGACACGTTGCAGCGAGCTTGGAGCGCGCCCGAATCCCAAGGGAACTCCTCTGGACTCCGAGGCTACACCATCGAGGAGACGTGCCGTTGTGCCGGCAACGGCACGTCTCCCGATCCATATTGCGGCAAGCTCGCCGCGCCCTCAACCGCGTCGAACATCAGGCGACAGCGTGCGCGGCATGCGGCGTTGCCGCCTTGCGCGGACGGGGTGCGCGCTTCGCCCGGTGTTTCGATGTCCGGTTCGCAGCCTCGCGAGGCTTGATGATAGAGGTGATCATTGCCTTTTCGGCATCCACGAACCTCTTTACGCCCTCCCCGGTAATATTGGCCATGGGGAGCAGCCGGAACGGCTTGATCACTTCCAAGGCCCGAGTTGCCGCTTTCAGGTTGACGTTCATCTGCTGGCCGGCAATGTCGAGCAGCTTCTTCTGCACCTCGATAAAAGCATTGCTGGCGTCGTGCGCAAGCTTTACCAGTTCGGTTTTCTTGACCGCCTTTGCGGCCGTCTCGGATTTGCCGCTGGTCATCCGCGTGGTCTCGTGCGCGATGACATCGAGAAACTTCTTCTGGGCATCGACGAAGGTCCCCATGGCTTCGCGTGCAAGATCAACCGTATGCGTACCTCCGTACTTGCCCTTCCCGGCTTGCTCCAGCCAATCCAGGGTCTGCTTGCTGGTGATCTTGAGGAACTCCCGGTGCATGTCGATGAAGGTGTCGATGGTCCGCCGCACGAGGTCGGTTGTGGCAGTGGCGGGAACGGAAGCGGAGACGCGTTCCTTCACGCCGCCCATGACGATCTCGTTCTCATGCTGCGCCAGGTTGAGCAGAATGCGCTGCGCTTCCATGAAACTGGAGGTGCCCTCGACGGTTAGTTCGGTCAGAATTGCCACCGGGGAATGCTCTGGGGCCGACACCCCTTCCCGCAGGTTCTTCATCGCGCCGGCACTCTTGCGCATCGCGAGGTCAACCAGGATGCGCTCGGTAGCAAAGACGTTCTCGACGCCCTGCTGCACCCAGCCGGACAGTAAGGTTAGGAAAGAAGACGGGTTGTGAGTGGCGGGGCCGGACTTGTTATCTCTTGGCATGATAGGCCTCCGTTGCTGCATTGCAGCATCAGGAGAAATGTAGTACTTTACAGGAGCCTTGTCAATACATAAAGTGGTTTTTATTGCACCGCGTCATAGGGGGGAGGCCGGGTGAAAACCGACGCCGTCATTATCAAGAAGTACGGAAATCGCAGGCTCTACGATACCTCCACCAGCCAGTACATTAACCTGGAGGAAATCGCCACTTTGATCCGCAGCGGCAAAGAGGTGCGGGTGGTGGATGCCAAGACCGGCCAGGACCTCACGCGGGTGACGCTCACCCAGATTGTTGTGGAGGATGCCAAGGAAGGGCCTACCGGCCTGCCGCTGGAATTGCTCCGCCAGCTCATTGTCGCCTCCGACCAGGTCGGGCGGGAGTTCGTGATGTGGTATTTGAATTCCGCCTTCAGCGCCTACAAGAAAGTACGGGAGTCCCTGCAGAGCGGGTTGAGTGAGGTTCGTTCCGCCGTTCTGCCTCCGCTTCCAATGACCAAGGGCTCCGCGGAGGGTGGTAGCGAGGATAGCAACGCCCTGCTCAAGCGGGTCGCGGAATTGGAAGCGCGCCTGAAGAAACCTGTACCCCGGCGGAAGCGCCGCAAAGCAACCCGTTGAAGCCGCGCCGATCAACTTAAAGGCCTTCCTCCAATCACCTCGTGGTCTCGCTGAGGTCGGAGGATAGTTCCCCGCACGGCTCTGCGCTGTCGTTCCATGTCGTCCATTGAGCGGGAGGAATGAAACTCATGGCTCGCTCGGCCAAGGCGGTGATCGTCAGGCTGGGGTTGACGCCGAGATTGGCGGCCACCACGGACCCGTCACACACGTACATATTCTTGTAGCCAAAAACGCGGTGGCGAGCGTCTACCACCCCGTGGCCGGGTGAATCCGCGATCACGCAACCTCCGATACAGTGCGCTGTGCCCGGAACATCGAAAAGAATCTCAGGCAGCATGCTCATGGCAAAACCGCCGGTGAGTTGCGCAAATTTCTTGGCAAACTCGTTTGCCTTCGGAATGTAGGTAGGCACCTTCCCGCCCCGGCTGACGAGAAACTTCCTGAACGGCCAGAACCAGGGTCGTTGCCAGCGCATCTCGATCTCTCCCTCCAGCGCCTGCATGCAAAGCAGAATCACAAACTCCTTCGCCCAACCCCGCGGTTGCAACACTCGCACAGTCTTGAACGGGTGGCGGAGCAGCGAGCCCAGGACGTTCTTCAGCCAGAGTGCGATCCGCCGCGGGCCAGGGCGGCCATCGGTCAGGATTGTGGTCAGAAACCCCATCGTGTCGGAGCCGCTTGGGTAGCGGACGGCTTCAATGTGGGTGTGTTCGTCAATATAGATGCCGGAGCCGATCGCAATGCCCTGCGACAAGTCCTGGGAGTAGCCCGGAGTGCGGGCCCCGATGAGCGATTCCGAATTGGTGCGAACGTGTTGCCCCAGCTCGCGGCTGATGGCCGGCAATGAGCCCTCTTCCTTGAGATGAAAGAGAAGTTCCATGGTGCCCAGCGAGGAGGCGGAGAAGACCACCGCGTGGCAGGTGAACCGCTGGGGCTGGCGCTCGATCCACGCCGTGGATTTGACGGTGCGCACTTCGTATCCGGCGCTGCCATCGCTCACGCCATCAAGCGGCCTGACGTCCACAACTTTGGTTTCCGGAAAGACGTGCGCCCCGTGTTTTTCAGCCAGGTAAAGGTAGTTAAGGTCGAGTGTGTTTTTCGCGCCGTGGCGGCAGCCAATCATGCAGCCGCCGCAAGCGATGCAGGTGGATCGCTCGGGACCGTCTCCCTCGAAGAACGGATCAGGAAAGGTTTGGCCGGGCTCTCCATCAGCAGCCTGGAAGATACCGACCTTCGTGCAGTAAAACGTATGCTCGACCCCAGAAGCTGCGGCCGCTCTCCGCAGAAGATGGTCGGCAGGTCCAAGAATTTTGTTTTCCGTAACACCCAACATGCGCGCGGCGGTCTGGTAGTGCCGGGGCATTTCTGCTTTCCAGTCGGACAATCCTGTCCAGGAGCCCGATTCCCAGACTTTCTCGCCGGGAGGAAGCAGAGTGCTGGCATAGGTGATCGATCCGCCACCCACGGCGCAACCATGGAAGATGGTCGCATGGCGGAAGAACCGCATGTTGAAGAAGCCGCGCAAACCGAGCTTGGGACGCCAGAACCAGCGATGGATGGACCAACTGGTGTGCGGCAAATTGTCGGGCGTCCAGCGCCGCCCCATCTCCATGACGGCGACACGATAGCCCTTCTCCACCAGCCGGTGGGCGGCCACGCTGCCGCCAAACCCGGAGCCGATTACGATGAAGTCGAAATCGAATCCATTCTTCGGCTCGCCGATGTCGGCGGCGCCAGCGGCGTTGGTTTCGCGCTCTCGTTCCCCTAGACTTGCCGGCGACAGCGGATTATGGTTGCTCTCCCCGAGGAGGGACGCACGGTGCGCAAGCTGCCCGAGGTCGAGGAAGCGAAGGCCTTGATGATCGAGGCCATGGAATGGTCGGTCATGAAGTGGCTGCGGGAAAAGAAACGGGTGCGCAAGGCTGCGGACCGCGCCAACGACGCGCTTGATCAATTGTCGAACGAGACGAAACTGCTCTGGTCGGAAGAGCTGAGAGCCGCCTACGGTGCGCTGGCGCAGAACGCTAAGCCGGCAAAGCAGCCGGACGCCGAGGTCCCCCATGCCGTCAAGCAGGTGAAGCGAGCGGATGACGAATCCTTCCGCGCCCACCTGGACGCGGAAAGCACGTTTGACGAAGCGGAGAGGCAGTTGAGCACCAGCATGGCTCGCGAGGGGTGCCGGAAAGCCATCTACTCGTGGGAGCTGCATGAGAAAGCCATCCGCATGGCGGAGCGCCTTATTCCCTCACCGCAGGGATAGTTCGAGAACGTCCATCCCCCGCCGCCTGCGATCACGCCGCAACCACGCCGCCATTCTTGCCACGTACACGGGCAACCTGCGCCGTCGGGACATGCAACGGCTCTGCCGGGATTGCAGGTGCTGGGGGTGCGGCCGGCTTCGACGCAATGGCGGCTTTCGAAGCTGCTCGTTCCTCAAACAGAAGGCGGCGCAGCGAACGAAGATCATTGAGGATGCGACGGTTACAGTTAGTGTGGAACTGCAGCTTCTCTACGTTGTAGTGCACGACCCGCAGTGCGTCCAGGTTACGCGAAGATTTTGCACTCGATTCCCTCTGGGTGTGTGCCTGAATCAGTACTTCAATGTCTAGCTTGGCATCAGCCACAGCTTCGGACAAGACTCGGAGAAAATCGTAGGCGCTTTCGATGCTCTCGAAAGGTTGTTCGGATTGCCGTTGCATATCGGTTCTCCGTTTGGTGTTCTTTATTGTTGTTCTTTCATTGGGGGTGGGAAGGACAACGAGTCGACAAGGGAGGCGCGAGAAGAATGCCACAAGCATGGTTGCACGCGCTGCGAGGTGGGTCTGTGATGTGGCGCACGACGAACCGTGATATTCGACGAGAAGGCTCGAGTACTGCGGGAAAATCCGGTCCGCAACCGGCAAATCCGCCGGTGGGCACGCAACCCAGAGCTGAAATGGATTCCCGTGGACAAGATCGGGTGGCCTGCGCCACATGACCTTGTGACGCACCTCACAGACCATGTCCCACCGGCACCACATAATGCTTACCGGGGAAGCACTTTGGTAACACCGCTCAGCTTCCCTCGCAAGTGTCCCCCAGAGCCCGTACTCATAGAAGCAGGAGATGTCGGGCATCATGTTGGAAGGCATTCATTCCGATGCGCGACTGGCATCCTGGTTGGTCCAGGGACATGCCCTTTTCTTGTTCCTGCATCTTCTCGGTGTCATATGTTTCGCCTACATCGTGTCCCAGCGCCTGGTGCCGCTGCTTCGGGCGGAGCGTGATCCGCGCTTTGACCGGCCGTTGGCGCGCCTGGGCAAAGTTTTCAAATTCTGGCTGGGACAGTGGAAGCATCCGCGCTACAAGACCGCCGGGACAGTTCACCTCCTTATATTTGCTGGATTCATTCTGCTGGCGATGCGCGCCTTCACCGTGCTGATCGTCGGCGTCTCGCCCAATTTCGTGATGCCAGGCCTCTCGGGAGAAGCCGGACACGTATACGAAGTCGCCACCGACTACGCCGCCACGGTGGTCTTCCTCTGCATGGTGTTCGCCATCGTGCGCCGCACCGTGTTCAAGCCCGCGCGCTATGAAGTGCCGGCAAAGTTTGGCAAGGCCCACAAAGCTGACGCCATCTTTCTGTTGTCGCTGATCGCGATTCTGATGGTGGCCGACAGCCTGTTCGAGGCCGCCAAGGCGGCGGCTCAGACACCACCAGGGCATGTTGCATTTGCGGCTGTGCTTTCGCTCCCCTGGCTTTTGAAGGTCTCTCTGGTTTCGGTTTCCTTGCCCACGCTCGGGGGTCTGTGTTTCGCCGGCTATCTTGTCCATGAAATCGTCTTTTACTTCCTGCTTTGCTATCGGCCGTTCGGAATTCAGTTTCATGTCGAGACATCATTATTCAATGTCTACTTCTCAAAGTTGGACCGCGGAACGCTCAAGCCGGTGAAGTGGGGCGTGAGCGATGAGCATCTGGACCGGGTGAAATCCTTCGGGGTGAAGACATTTGAAGACTTCACCTGGAAGCACATGCTCGACTTCTATTCCTGCGCCGACTGCGGCCGGTGCTCGGACAATTGTCCAGCCAATGCGGTGGGCCGGCCGCTGTCGCCGCGGTTCATCACCATCAAGGCAAGAGACTATGCGTTCCAGCACAATCCCATGTTCGGCCGCTGGAAGAATGGCACGCCGCTGATCGGCAGCATTTACTCCGACGATGAAATCTGGTCCTGCACCACTTGCGGCGCTTGTGAGGAAGAGTGCCCGCTGCTGGTGGAGTACATCGACAAGATCGTCGACCTGCGGCGCGGCATGGTGGATGAGGGTCTGGTGCCCCAGTCCATGCAAAAACCGCTGAAGGCGCTGAACAGCCGCGGCAATCCTTACGGCAAGATGGAGAAGAAGAAAGCCGACTGGGCCAACGCCACGGACTTCCAGCAAATCTGCCAGGTCAAAACGCTGGACAAGAAAAACGGCGCGGATACTTTGTATTTCGTCGACAGCATCACTTCTTTCGACGACCGCATGCAGTCCATCGGCCGGGCCACCGCGAAAATTCTCGACCACGTTGGAGAGAATTTCGGAATCCTGGGCGCGGCGGAAAAAGACAGCGGTCACGATGTCCGGCGCTTCGGCGAGGAGACGCTGTTCATGGCGCTCCGCGACCACAATACCGACGCCATTAAGGCGTCCGGCGTAACCCGCATCGTTACTGCCGACCCCCACGCCTACAACGCCCTGAAGCACGACTACAAGGATGTGCCGCCGGTGGAGCACATCAGCCAGGTGATCGCCCGGGAAGTGAAGTCCGGCAAGATCGAGTTCCGTCCGGTGGACGACGGCGCGGCCGTCTACACCTATCACGATCCCTGCTACCTGGGTCGGCACAATCAGGTTTACGACGATCCGCGCGACGTGCTGGATGCCATCCCTGGCCTGAAGAGAGTTGAAATGACCCGCTCGCGCGACCGCTCCTTCTGCTGCGGCGGCGGCGGCCTGATGCTGTTTTACGAACCGAAAGAAGAGCAGCGCATCGGGGTGAAAAGAGTGCAGATGGCCGCCGAAGCCGGGGCCAATGTGATCGTCACGGCCTGCCCGTTCTGCATGGTGAATATAGAAGATGCGATCAAGGTCGCAGGCTTCGAAGGGAAAATGACCGCCATTGATTTGACGGAACTGGTGGACCAACAGATCGCGCGCGAAAGCACGGCTGTAACAAAGGAAGCTGCGGAAGTTCCGCAAGAGTACGTCACTGGGAGGTAGACGTGGAAATTTTAGTTTGCGCAAGAAGAGTGCCCGACACTTCTGAAAACGAGATTGAGCTCAACAGCGCCGGCAACGACATCGAGCGTGACGAGCTGGTCTATTCGATCAACGAACCCGATAACTACGCGGTCGAAGAGGCCCTGCAGATCGCCGGCAAAGCGGGCGGGCAGGTCACCGTGGTCACGGTCGGGGGCGAGGATGACGAGGAGATCCTGCGCAGAGAGATGGCCATGGGCGCAAACCAGGGCGTTCTGATCTCTGACGACGCCTTCCAGGGCTCGGACGGCAAGGGCATCGCCACCATCCTGAAAGCTTTCGTGCAGAAGGGTAAATACGACCTGATTTTGACTGGGGTCCAAGCTGAGGACGGCGGGGCGCAGGTCGGCGGGATGCTGGCTGCAATGCTGGACTATCCCTTCGCCGCGTTGGTGAACTCCATTGAAGTCCTCGATGGCAAGAAGCTGAAAATCGGCCGGGAGATCGCCGGTGGCAACCGCGAGATGAACGAGATCGATCTCCCCTGCGTGCTCTCCATTCAGACCGGCATCAACGAGCCGCGTTACGTCGGCATGAGGGGCATTCGTGCGGTAGCTTCCGTTCCCATACCAACTCACGGCGCGTCAGATCTCGGCGTTGATCCAAGGGCTGTAGGGGAATCTGCCGCCAAAGTGAAACGCGTGGACTACTTCGTACCCACGCTGGGCAAGGGCGCCGAGATGCTCCGCGGCAGCCGCGAAGAAAACGTCGACAAGGTTCTGGAGTTGGTCGCCGCCAAAGGAGGGTTGAAATAATGGCTCGCATTTTCGCTTACATCGCACACAAGGGCGGCGCGCCCGATGACACCGCCGCCGAACTGATCGCTGCAGCCAAGAAGATCGACCCGTCTGCATCTCCGACGGCAATTGCCCTCGGCTGGGGCGCGGAACTTGATGCTGTCTGCGCGACGCTCCGTGCTTCTCATACAGAAGTATGGAAAATCGCTCACGAAACCTTTGCCTATCCCAACGCTGAACTCATCCGCAAAGCTCTGGTGAAGGTGTTGCCGGCCGGCGCCATCGTGCTGGTTCCACATGAGCATTTCGGCATCGATCTGGCTCCGGGGCTTTCCATCAAGCTGAACGCAGCCTTTGTCTCCGACGTGGTGGCGATCGAGGGAGTTGAGGGAAGCGGCCTCAAAGTAGTCCGCCAGGAATTTGGCGGACAGGTGAGCGCCCATGTCCGGTGCGATGTCTTATTGGGCGCGGTAGTCACCGTACGCCCCGGCGCATTCAAGCCACTGGAGAGCGCTGCCGCCAACGGAACCGTCGTCGACAAATCCGCCGACGTTGGCGCGCTGGCGGCGGGACGGCGCTATCTGGAGACGGTCATCGCCGAAGCCGGCGATGTGGATATCACGAAGTTCAACGTTCTGGTCTCCATCGGCCGTGGCATCCAGGAGAAAGACAATGTCGCCATCGCGCAGGAGCTGGCTGATGCCCTGGGCGCGGCGGTGAGCTGCTCGCGCCCGGTGGTGGATGCCAAGTGGCTGGAGAAGTCCCGCCAGGTTGGATCTTCGGGAAAGACCGTGAAGCCCAAAGTCTATCTGGCATGCGGCATCAGCGGCTCGTTTCAGCACCTGGCCGGCATTAAGGGCAGTCCGTTTTTGATCGCCATCAACAAGAACGCTAAAGCTCCCATATTCCAGGTAGCGGATGTCGGCATTGTGGACGACATCCTGGAGTTCCTACCGGAATTGACCAACAAAGTCCGCGAACTGCGCAGCGTCGCAGCAAAGTGAGGCACCGCCCATGATTGCAGCCAAGACACTGAAGTTAAGTTTGAAGTCGCTCAGGGACTTCGCCAAGAAGCAGTTGCCGGACGAAAAACTCCGCGAGCTGGATGACCGTGACGAGTGTCCCGTGGAGATTGTCCGCTACATGTGCAACCCCGACCAGTTGGGCATCCAGCTGCTGTTTATCCCTGAAGATTGCGGGGGGTTCGGCGGCGGGGCGTTCGATGTGTATGCGGTCTGTGAAGAGATGGCGCGCATCGATCTGGGCGTCGCCACGGCAGTGCTGGCGACATTCTTGGGCAGTGATCCCATCACGGTGGGCGCCACGCCCGAGCAGAAGAAGCACTGGCTGACGCGCATCGCGGAGGAAGGATTGCTGTTCGCCTACGGCGCTACCGAGCCCGAAGCCGGCAGCGATCTGGGGGCGCTGAAGACCACCGCCGACCCAGTCACGAAGGACGGCAAGATCGTCGGCTACAAAATCAACGGCGCCAAACAATGGATCAGCAACGGTGGGATCGCGGATGTTTACACCGTGCTGGCGAACACACCCAAGGGTCCGAGTTGGTTCATCGTGGAGAAAGGCGCCAAGGGCTTTTCACACGACGAGCCGGAAGACAAACACGGCATTCGCCTCAGCAACACCGCAGCGCTCGCGTTCAGCGACGTCTACGTTGACGCCGACCGGCTCATTGGCGGCGTCGAAGGCGAGGGATTGAACCAGGCACAAGCCGTCTTCGGTTATACGCGCGTGATGGTGGCGGCATTTGGCCTCGGCGGCGGGGGGGCGGCGCTCGACCGGGCCATTCCTTATTCCACCAAGCGCATCCAGGCCGGCGCGCCACTTTCGGAAAAGCAGGGATACACCCACAAGCTGATCGTGCCGCACGTCGCGCGCCTGGAAGCGGCCCGCGCCTATATAGAAGAGACGGCCCTGCGGATTGACGCCGGCGCCGAAGGCAGCCTGAACACCGAAGGCGCGATCGCCAAGTACATGGCAACCGAGGCCGGCAATGCGGCTGCCGAGGCCAGCATTCAGGCCCTGGGCGGCTACGGCTACACCCATGAGTACATGGTGGAGAAGATCAGCCGTGATGTTCGCATCACGTGCATTTACGAAGGCACCTCCGAGATCATGGAGATGACCATCAGCCGCGACCGCTGGCAGCTCCACCTGAAAACACGCGGCCAGTACTACCACGAGCAGGCGCGTCAATGCGAAGCGCTGCATGCCCGCCATCCCGAGGTCGGGGCCGATGTTGCTGCGCTCGCGCTGCACGCACTGGCGGAAGTGATGGAAAAGGCGCGCGTCGGCCGTCTGACGCGCTATCAACATATTCTTCTGCGCCTGGGCGAGTTAATCGCGTTCGCGGAGTCCGCGGGTAGTTTGTGCCGCCGCGCGGCGCTGGCGGCCGACGGCAAGCTCGACGAAAAAGCCAGCCGGCGTTTCGACGCAAAGGCCCTGGCCGCGCTGAGCCGGGTCTTCGCCCGCGAGGCCGCGCTCAAGGTAGCCGAAGATGGCTGGCGCTGGGTCGTCGGGGCCGGTGGCGTCAACGATTCGGAAATGGCCGCGTTCGAAGCGGCTCTTGGCCTGCCCGCTATCCATCGGGTACAGGCTGGGCTGATTTCTGACATGGATTACGTTGCGGATGTGCTATACGGCCGCACTACGAAGAGTAAGGTGCAAGCCGCATAGTGTCATAAATCTAATATCAGGCGTTCCGGCCATCTCCCGATGGCCAGATGCCTCTTTCATACCGGCAGGAGTGTTGCCATGGAAAGCACCGCACATCGGGCCATCGCGATCGTGGGGGCGGGAGCCGTGTTGCCCGACGCCCCGAACGTCCCCGCCTTTTGGGAGAACGTGAAGAACGGCCGTTACAGCATCAGCGAAGTTTCGCCTGATCGCTGGGACCCGGCGCTTTACTACGATCCCGATCACAGCGCCCCTGATAAGACCTACTCAAAAATCGGCGGCTGGGCGCGGGAGTACGTGTGGGATCCGATGAAGTGGCGCCTGCCGATTCCCCCGCGCGTGGTCGATGCCATGGACGAGGCACAAAAATGGGCCATTGCCTGCACTCGCGAAGCCTTGGAAGACTATGGGTATCCCAATCGGCCGCTGGACCTGGATCGCACGGCCGTGATCCTCGGCAACGCCATGGCCGGGGAAAAGCACTATTTCACGGCGCTGCGCCTGTACTTTCCGGAATACGCCCACGAACTGGAAGAATCCGCCAGTTTCGCCGCGCTGCCGGCGGCGCTGCGCCGCGACGTTACCCGGGAATTGCACGACCGCATCGCCGGGCGCATCCGCGAAGTTACGGAAGACACCATGCCCGGCGAATTGTCCAACTGCATTGCCGGCCGGATTGCCAACCTCTTCAATTTTCATGGTCCCAACTACGTCGTGGATGCGGCGTGCGCTTCCGCCATGGCGGCGATCACTGCGGCCTCGCAGGGACTGATAGCGAACGATTTTGACATCGCGGTCACCGGGGGCATTGACCGCAACATGGGCGCCTCGAGCTTCATCAAGTTCTGCAAGATCGGCGCGCTCTCAGCCACTGGCACTCGCCCCTTCGCCGAGGGGGCCGACGGCTTCGTCATGGGCGAAGGCGCCGTAATTTTTCTGCTGAAACGGCTGGCGGATGCGGAGCGCGACGGCGACAAAATCTACGCCGTGGTGCGCGGCATCGGAGCCTCCAGCGACGGCAAGGGAAAGGGCATCACCGCGCCCAACCCGATCGGCCAGAAATTTTGCCTCGAGCGCGCCTGGCAGAATGCCGGCGAGTCACCCGCTACCGCAACCTATATTGAGGGCCATGGCACATCGACCCGCGTGGGTGACGTGGTCGAAGTGCAAAGCATGGTTGACCTGCTCAGCGGTTTTCATCTCCCCTCCGGATCGGTGGCGCTGGGCTCGGTCAAATCGAATCTGGGGCATCTCAAAGGCGCGGCCGGAGCGGCCGGCTTGTTGAAACTCTCTCTGGCGCTCCGCGATAAGGTGCTGCCGCCCAGCCTGCACTGCGACCGGCCTAGCCCGGACATCGACTTCGCCCACTCCCCGCTGTATGTCAACACGGAGCTGAAGCCGTGGGCGACTCCTGCTCAGGATGGTGTGCGCCGCGCCGGCGCGAGCGCCTTTGGTTTCGGCGGCACCAACTTCCACGCGGTGCTCGAGGAATACATCCCCCACCGGCTGAATGGCAACGGCAAGCGGACGGTCGCGGTCGGCGAGATGCCGGCTGCTGCGATCGAAGAGGCAACCATGAATGCGAAGGATCTCTCCCCCACTTCTACATCTTCTTATGAGGCACCTCTTTATAAAGCACCCTTACGCGGAGCGCTGGTGATCGGCGGAGAATCGGATGCCGCACTGGCGGAGCGTCTGCGGGCAGTTCAGAAAGATGCCCAGGCGGGCCGCGCGCCGGCGCAGGCCGCGCCCGCAGAGTCTGACCTGCGTGCGCCCGAGCGCCTGGCCATCGACTATGCCGATGCTGCCGAGCTGGCAACTAAGTCGGGATTCGCTTTGAGGGCACTGGCAGCCAACCAGCCCGCCATGTGGAAGGCTCTGCGCGCGCAAGGCATCTTCCGCGGCCACGGTCCTGCGCCCAAGGTAGCGTTTTTGTATACGGGACAAGGTTCGCAGTACGTGAACATGCTGCGGCCGATCCGCGCTCTGGAGCCAATTGTGGCCGAAGCTTTTGCCGAAGCCGATCGTGTCATGACCCCGCTACTTGGCAAACCGCTGAGCGAGTTCATCTTCGTGGACGAAACTGACGCCAAGGCTGTCGCCCAGGCCGACGAAGATCTTCGCCAAACGGAAATTACCCAGCCGGCCGTGCTGGCGATCGATTTAGCGATGACCCGGCTCCTGGCCGCTTACGGCATCACGCCCGACTTCACGATGGGACATAGCCTGGGGGAATACGGAGCGCTGGTGGCTGCCGGCGGCCTTCCCTTTGATCAGGCATTGGAAGCGGTCAGCGCGCGCGGCCGTGGAATGACCCGCGTGGCTGTCGAAGACAACGGCCGTATGGCCGCCGTCTTTGCACCGCTCGAGGAAATCGAACGAATCCTCAAAACCATCGACGGCAACGTGGTGATCGCCAATGTGAACAGCGAGCACCAGGGGGTCATTGGGGGCGCCAGCAAGGCCGTCGAGCAAGCCATGGAAGTGTTCCTGAAAGCCGGCTATGAAGTGACGCCGTTGCCGGTCAGCCATGCTTTCCACACCTCGATTGTGGCTCCAGCCAGCGAGCCCTTGCGGCAGATACTGCAGCGCCTGCGCCTCGCACCGCCGCGGCTGCCGATTGTAGCCAATGTGAACGGCGAGTTTTATCCGACGGGCGCCGGCGCGGTGCCTCAGATGGTCGACATTCTCGCGCGTCAGGTCGCTTCTCCCGTGCAATTCGTCAAGGGCCTGCGCACTTTGTACGATGCCGGCGCGCGTGTGTTCATCGAAGTCGGGCCGAAGAAAGCGCTGCAGGGGTTTGCCGAGGACGTGCTTGGCGGGCACGGCGATGTGGTTTCGCTTTTCACGAATCATCCCAAAATCGGCGACATCCCCTCCTTCAACCAGGCGTTGTGCGGCCTGTATGCAGCGGGATTGGGCCGCGGCCAGGCCGAAGCCATCCGCGAGGTCACAGCGATGCCGGCAACGTTTGCCGCGCCCGCTTCTTCTCCGGTGAAGGCGCCGAAGCCCGTGCTGTCCGCCGCCTTCACCCCAGCCTCGACGACTGCCCCAACGGCGCCCGAAAACGGCGATCGCTACCTCGAGCTCGGACATATGTTTGCTGATGTTCTGGAGCGCGGCTGGCAGATGTATCACGGTAAGAACGGGGCCGATCAGCCGGTGGCGATTACCGGAGCGGCCTTGGGACTGCCGGGAACGGACCACATCTTTGATGATGGGAACATCGGCCGCATCCTGCGGGGCGACCAGTTCATCGCCGCCGTTCCCGCGCAATTTCGCCGTGCGATGGCCGATAAACACATCACTCGCCTGGTGAAGAGCAGCGGCGGAGAAGCGACCTTCGAAACCATCAATGACGTAGCCGAGGTGATCAAGCTGGCGGGCCGCGGCGGCGCCTTCGACCTGGAAAATGAATTCGGTGTTTCCTCCGATCGCCGGCTCGCGCTCGACCGCACTACTTGCCTGGCGATCGCGGCTGGGATTGACGCGCTACGCGACGCCGGCATCCCGCTGGTCATGCGCTACAAGACCACGAGCAAGGGCACTCAGCTGCCGGAGCGGTGGGCATTGCCAGACGCCCTGCGCGACGATACGGGTGTGATTTTTGCTTCGGCCTTCCCGGGTTACGACTCTTTCACCGGAATCATGTCGCACTATTATGAAGATCACGCTCGGCGTGAGCAGTTGACTCTGCTGGAAAGCGTGCGCGTCCGGGTGGCGGAAGGGAATGGCCATTCGACAGTTGGGCAGGAGCTTGACCGGCGCATCCGGGAGTTGCGAGCCGGCATCGAGAAGGAGCCTTTTGTCTTCGACCGCCGCTTCCTGTTCAAAGTCTTGGCGATGGGGCATTCGCAATTCGCCGAATTCATCGGCGCTCGCGGCCCTAACACCGCAATCAACGCCGCGTGCGCGAGCACGACCCAGGGCGTGGCGCTGGCCGAGGACTGGATCCGCGCCGGGCGCTGCCGCCGCGTGGTTGTCATTTCGGCGGACGACGTCACTTCCGACAACATGATCGAATGGTTCGGCGCCGGCTTTCTGGCCAGCGGAGCGGCAGCGACTGACGATGTGGTCGAAGACGCCGCCATCCCGTTCGACCGCCGGCGGCACGGCATGATCATAGGCATGGGCGCCGCAGCCCTTGTGGTGGAGAGCGCCGAAGCTGCACGCGAGCGCGGAATCCAGCCTATTTGCGAAGTCCTGAGCGCGGTGACAGCCAACAGCGCTTTCCACGGCACGCGCCTCGATGTCGAACACATTGGCCAGGTGATGGAGAATCTGCTGGCCCAGGCAGAAACGCGCTGCGGAATTCGACGCCAACAGATAGCCCCACACACGGTCTTCGTGTCCCACGAAACCTATACGCCCGCACGCGGCGGCAGCGCCTCGGCGGAGATCAATGCGTTGCGCCGCGTCTTTGGCGACGCTGCGGATCAAATCGTAATCGCCAATACCAAGGGCTACACCGGCCACGCCATGGCGACCGGCATCGAAGATGTGCTGGCGGTGAAGTCACTGGAAACGGGATTGGTGCCGCCGCTACCCAACTTCAAGGAAGTCGATCCCGAATTGGGGGCGTTGAACTTGTCGAAAGGTGGCAAGTATCCGGTCGAGTACGCGTTACGGCTGGGCGCTGGGTTTGGCTCCCAGATCAGCATGACGCTGTTGCGCTGGGTAGCCACGAAAGATGGCGTACGCCGCGGTCCCAATGCGCTGGGCTACGCTTATCGCATTGCAGACACCGCCGCGTGGCAGAGCTGGCTCAACCGGATCGCGCAGTATCCGACCGCCGATCTGGAAGTGGTGCGGCGAACTCTGCGTGTGCGGGATCAAGGGGCCCCGGCGCGGCTTGCCGAAGGCACGCAGCGTGCGCGGGTCATCGCGATGCCAGCCCCCGCACCCCGGATGCAGCAGCCCACTGCGACATTCCACGCGACTCCAGCGACAGCGGCGTCTGCCGCCGTGCTCGTTGTGGACGAACCGGAGACGGCCAGCACAAATGGCTATCCGATCGACGTGTTCGATTTGGATGTCGACACGGAAGAAGACGTGGACGGCGAGACGATCATGCAGGCGGAAGCGCTGGCTACGATTCGCGAAGCCAATGGAACCGAGCGGGAGGAGGTGGCCCCGCCGCCGACAGAGCCTCAGCCTGTCGCCAGCCAAGCGCCGGCAGCCCCAGTGACCGTGGCGAAGGAAGAAGCGAAACCTGTGACACCGGCGCCGGTGGAGATCCCTGCCCAGACTGGCGATTCGGTGAAGGAACGGATCCTGGCCCTGGTTGTAGAGAAGACCGGCTATCCCCAAGACATGCTGGACCTGGATCTCGACCTGGAAGCGGACCTCGGCGTCGACACGGTAAAGCAGGCAGAGATGTTCGCGGCCATCCGCGAGATCTACAACATCCCCCGGGACGAGAGCCGCAAGCTGCGCGACTATCCGACGCTGGCCCATGTAATCCGTTTCGTCTACGACAAACGTCCCGATCTGGCCGGCGGCGCTCCACCCGCGAAGGCAGCCGAAATCCCAGCGCCAGTCGCAGCCACAGCGGCAGTTGCCGCGATTGCGGCGCCGGTAACGGCGCAACTCCCCACCGACGACTCGGTGAAGGAACGGATCCTGGCGCTGGTGGTCGAGAAGACGGGCTATCCCAAAGACATGCTGGACCTGGATCTCGACCTGGAAGCGGACCTCGGCGTCGACACGGTAAAGCAGGCAGAAATGTTCGCGGCCATCCGCGAGATCTACAACATCCCCCGCGATGAGAGCCGCAAGCTGCGCGACTATCCGACGCTGGCCCATGTAATCCGCTTCGTCTACGATAAGCGTCCTGATCTGGCCGGCGGCGCTCCACCCGCGAAGGCAGCCGAAATCCCAGCGCCAGTCGCAGCCACAGCGGCAGTTGCCACGATTGCGGCGCCGGTAACGGCGCAACTCCCCACCGGCGATTCGGTGAAGGAACGGCTCCTGGCGCTGGTTGTAGAAAAAACCGGCTATCCCAAAGACATGCTGGACCTGGATCTCGACCTGGAAGCGGACCTCGGCATTGATACCGTGAAGCAGGCGGAGATGTTCGCAGCCATCCGCGAGATCTACAACATCCCCCGGGACGAGAACCGCAAGCTGCGCGACTATCCGACGCTGGCCCATGTAATCCGCTTTGTTTACGACAAACGTCCCGATCTGGCCGGCGCAACTCCACCCGCGATGGCAGCCAAAGTCCCAGCGCCAGTGGCAGCAACGGTCACTGCATCCCCAGCCAGCAGCGAGGCAACTGGTCCTGTGCCCAGCGTCGCACAGGCGCCCACGGAGAATTCCATCAAGGAGAAAGTGCTGGACATTGTGGCCGAGAAGACCGGCTATCCCAAAGACATGCTGGACCTGGACCTCGACCTGGAAGCGGACCTCGGCATTGACACCGTCAAGCAGGCAGAGATGTTTGCAGCCATCCGCGCGACGTATGGCATTCCGCGTGACCAGGACCTCAAGCTGCGCGACTTCCCCACGCTGGCGCACGTGATCAAGTTCGCGGTCGATAGGCAGCCGGGAGCGACGGCGACCCCGGCTGTCACCGTTGCCGCTACGCAGCCGCAACCCGCGGCGGTCTCGCCATCAGCAGCTCCGGCCCCGGCCACCGGTCCGCGCCCGATCCTGGCGCCTCTCGATGCCGCGAATCGGATTCCGCGCCGGGTGCCTGTCCCGACCCTACGTCCTGCACTGACCGTGTGCAAGACAACGGGAGTCACGCTAGCTCCCGGCCGCCGCGTGATCATCATGCCGGACAGCGGCGGAGTGGCCGAGGCGCTGGCCAAGCGGCTCCAGAGTATGGGCGTCGAGGTCCTTAGTGTTAATGGCACGCCTGATGCCGACGCGCTAAGCGCCCGGCTGAGGGATTGGCTGGCCGCCGGTTCCATACACGGAGTCTATTGGCTGCCGGCGCTCACCAAAGAGCCCCTTCTCAATGATATGGACGCGAGCACCTGGCATGAGGCCCTGCGGGTGCGGATCAAGTTGCTGTTTACGACCATGCGCGCGTTGTACGAGCAGGTTGCGACGACAGGCACTTTTCTCGTTTCCGCAACACGCCTGGGCGGACAGCACGGCTATGACGAAGCCGGAGCAGTCGCTCCGCTGGGCGGCGCGGTGACCGGCTTCACCAAGGCCTACAAGCGGGAGCGGCCGGAGGCGCTGGTCAAGGCGGTCGATTTCGAAACCCAACGCCAACCGCTGGAAATCGCTGAAATCCTCATTGAGGAAACGTTGCGCGACCCCGGCGCAGTAGAAATCGGCTACCAGGCAGAGCAGCGCTGGACGGTGGGGTTCGAGGAACGGCCCGCCGCCGATGGCAGGCCGGGTATGGCGCTGGACCAGAACACGGTATTCCTGATCACCGGAGCGGCAGGCAGCATCGTCACGGCCATCACCGCCGATCTGGCGGCGGCTTCAGGCGGCACGTTCTATCTGCTCGACCTGGTGCCGGAACCCGATCCGAATAATCCCGATCTCAAGCGCTTCACCAGCGACAAAGATGGGCTCAAGCGCGACCTGTTTACACGCATACAAGCGCGCGGCGAGCGTGCCACCCCGGTTCGGGTTGAAAAGGAGTTGGTGGCGCTGGAGCGGGCGCAGGCCGCCCAGAGCGCCATCGAGGCAGTGCGCGCGGCCGGCGGCACGGCACACTACTTCAGCGTGAATCTCACCGACCCCGAGGCTGTCGGCAGGGTCATCAAGCAGGTCCGGGAGCGCAGCGGGCGCATTGACGTGCTGCTGCACGCCGCCGGGATGGAGCGCAGCCACTTCCTGCCGGACAAGGAGCCGCGCGAATTCGATCTGGTCTTTGACGTCAAGGCCGACGGCTTCTTCAATCTGCTGCACGCCATCGGCGACATGCCGCTTGGGGCAACGGTTGCATTCAGCTCGGTTGCCGGCCGCTTCGGCAACGGAGGCCAGACGGATTACAGCGCCGTCAATGACCTGCTGTGCAAGATCAGTTCGAGCTTGCGCACGACGCGGCCGGGCACGCGCGCCATTGCCATCGACTGGACGGCCTGGGGCGGTATCGGCATGGCCACCCGCGGTTCCATTGCCAAGATGATGGAGGTGGCGGGCATCGACATGCTGCCCCCCGAAGCGGGCATCCCCGTGATTCGCCGCGAGCTGACTGCCGGCGCCACTTGCGGTGAAATTGTGATCGGAACGCGCCTCGGCATTATGCTGAGCGAATTTGACGCAACCGGCGGACTCGATCTGCAAGCAGTGCAAGCTTCCGCTGAGAAGCAGTCCCAGGGGCCGATGCTCGGCAAGGTTGCGGGGCTCGGCGTTTACAGCGGCTTGACCATCGAGACGACGCTCGACCCGAAGGTTCAACCGTTCTTGCGCGATCATCAGATTGACGGCACGCCCGTGCTGCCCGGGGTCATGGGCATCGAGGCGTTTGCGGAAGCGGCGCGGTGGATGCTGCCCGGGTGGCACGTGGAGTCCGTCGAAGAGATGAACTTCCTCGCGCCGTTTAAGTTTTACCGCAATGAGCCCCGCACGATTACGGTCGAAACGGTCTTGCATTCGGCCGGAAACGCCGTGGTGGCGGATTGCCGCCTGATTGGTCGCCGCCTGCTCCACAACCAGGCGGAACCGCAGGTAACGACGCACTTCACGGGACGGGTGCGGCTGGCGAGACAACCCCTCGTCGCGGTACCCGGGCCGGCGCTGGCGGCGCCCTCCGGATCAGTGTTCGAAGCGGCCGACATTTACCGCATCTACTTCCACGGACCCGCGTACCAGGTCCTGGAACGGGCGTGGTGGGATGGGAACCGGGTGGTTGGC
>Ga0209517_10003881_pt1 | contig 19971 bp, 18 predicted proteins | sample PeaSoiMetSII2010_FD_187695 | JGI IMG/M metagenome (GOLD analysis project Ga0209517, IMG submission 187695) | Peat soil microbial communities from Weissenstadt, Germany - SII-2010 (SPAdes) (version 2) | ecosystem: Environmental > Terrestrial > Soil > Wetlands > Peat | place: Germany...
TCATTGGCGCTCAGCACAGCTGTCTCACCACCCCGCGCAATGTTGCGTTTAAGGGGCGAGCCTATTGCGGCTCACGCTAACAAGAATGGGATTTCCGCATCGGGTCAGGCTGCGACGTGGCTCACAGGTGATGACCGTCCGTTAAGTGGCCGGAACCGGACCCGCGATTCGACGAGCACACGTCAGCTTGCAACGTGTCCCACGATCTCCGCCGTTGGAGGGGCGCTCTCCGGGTCAAGGCATCTCAGAATGGTATCCGCGAACCATGGGTGCTCAAAGAGTTCACAGACCGCACGAATCCGCGATGGAAGCCGCGATTTAAATCTCCCCAAGACATGCGCGGTCAGCCCGGCGGGATTGTGGCCTTAGCCGCAAGGTATTGGTCCTAGGAGACCGTCTCGATTATGAAAGGCCGGGTCTTTCAGGCCCGTCGTATCTGCTAACGGGTCCCACAAAGTACGGGAAGGGCGGCAAGGCGAGTAATCCGCTTCGTGCTGCCCCCAACCTCGATCTAGCGAGCGGGGATCGCTAGGGGTAGGCGCGGTCGGGGTCGATAGGCGGGGCGTACCGAGTGCCAACCCATCGAGCGTCTCGGTGTCCAACTCCAACGCCTTCAATATGTCCGCTAGAAAATCAATATCGGTATGACCCGAATGCTCCACGTTGATTATTCCCGCATTGGCGGCGACCTTAAGCACCTTCTCAAGCATCGCGTCGAATCCTCCAGGATAACAATGAACGAAATCCTGATCTATCTCGCACCTGGGGGCATCTTTCTCCGATTCGCCAGTCATCGGAGCGGCTGCATAGGCCCACCGCGGAAGGTTGGTTAAAGATAAAAGATTCTCGCAACCTGAATCGTCTGCCCGACGATTATCCCTGCGCCAAATATTTGTAGGCAGCAACGCTTGAACTGGGGTGCTCGGTCTCGAGTCGAGGTCGATGTGACTCCCATACCTTCGGTCGATTTCATCGACCTTGGAAGGTTCGCCCATGGCATTAGCGATCTTCGCCAATATGCCGGGGGCGAAACTGCGCGTGTCCTTCTCAACGTAATGAATCGCTTGATCCAACACCTTCTGAGTTTTGATCTTTTGCTCCCGCCGCAACCGGCCGATTTCCGACCGCACCATGTCTGAATTTGCGGCTTGCGAGTCGAGATGAAGATACATATTGAAATAGCAGACCGCCGCGACCTCACCGCCTGCTTTGTCGTGTGCGAGGGCCAGATTGAAGATGATTGGCGCCGCGTCGGCGTCGGATAACCAATTGGCTTTCAGAAGTACGTTAATCGCACCTTGCCATTGTTGTTGTCGGGCAGCCGCAAGTCCGCGCTCGAACAGTTGCTTGACCTCGGGCGACCAATTCGGCGATCGGGAGGTGGATTGAGCTCGAGCTGGACTGAAAGCCGTCAGTAGCACGAAGGCCGCAACGAAGAGCGTCGGCGCAATCCACCGCAAGACGCGGAGAGCCGCAGGTATTGAAGCCCAAGCGAGAACAATGCGCCGGCCCAGACCTACCGCCGCCACGATCATTTCGGCGTACTCGGCTGAGCCGCTTTCGCCGGCGACGTGGTTGGCTTCGATGCCTCCTTCCATTCAAGGCTCAGGTCCACGAGTCGCTTCTTGATCTGGTCTTTTGCCTGGCTTTGATCCGCGGCGATCTGCTGCAGCTGATTGTTGATCGAGCCTAGGTCCGCTACCAGGGCCGCCCTATCGTTGCCGGCACCGCCTTTCTTGATCCGCCGATTGATCTCGGCGGCCTGCCTCTCGGCGTCAATCCTGAGTGCATCGAGGCGTTGGAACCAGGCAAAGCTCTGCTGGACCTGCGTGTCCTTTCTTGCCTGGTCAGGAATCCGCGTGGCAAGCGCGGCTCCGGCCGGTGTCTGACCATTGACGGCGATCGGCGCGAAGACGGCGTCGCCCTCGTGGCAAGGGTCTGCAGCCGAGCCGCAACCCGCATCGTGCTTCATCTGCTCGAGCGAGCCGGCCCGCTTCGCGATTCGGCTGTCCATATCGAGATTCGCGAGCTGCTCTCGGGCATTCTTGCTCGTAACCGCCGGATCTGGATTGGCAACGACAAGTCCGGAGTCTTTCGGCTGTACTCCTTCGGGAACACCGAAAAAGCCATTTTGACCGACAAAATCCAGTCCACCCGCGCCCGGCGTCGGCGGACTTGCTTGCGAGCTCTGGCTTCGGGCCTCGTTCGAGATCTGCCCGGTCGACGCCATCATCTGTTTGTCGAGCGCCTGCTCCTGATGCGCCTGCTCGAGAAATGCTTCAAGTCGGAACAGATCGGCCTTGCAAGTCTCGCACCCAAGCTGAACGGCCTTCTGAAGGTAAGGGAGGGCTTCCTCATAATGGTTGTTGTGCCAGTAAGCGAGGCCAGCATTCCAATAACGTTGCTGCTCGCGCTGCGCTTCTTCTAGCGCTTGCGCCTGACGCTTCTGCGCTAGATATGTTTCAAGCTTGGCGAGATCGGCTTTGCATTCATCGCCGCATCCAAGTTGAGCTGCCTTCTGATAGTATGGGAGGGCATCCTCATAACGCTTGCTCTTCCAATAAGCGTGGCCAGTATTCCAGTAATAAACGTTCTCGTTGGGATCCAGTTCGAGCGCTTGTCGATACGCGGCAATCGCCTCGTCATATCGTTGTTGCAGCGCAAGGGCCGTGCCGAGAAGATTGTGGTAGACGCCTCCATTCTTTCCTCCCGGCTCGAATGCGATAGCGGATCGAAATTGTTGCTCCGCCTCCGTGTACCGTCCCTCTGCCAAGAGGTTTTTGCCAACTACATAAGCTCGATCGGCGATCTCGGATTTCGACGGTGCGCGGTAACTTGGGACATCCCGCTCAGGCTCATCGGGCGAGTCGGGGCGCTCTTCATCATCACAAAGCCCGGACCAGGGCGTATTAACGCAGACGCCTGGCCCGTGATACTCTTGCCCAAGGCTGGGCGATGTCAGAAAAAACAATGCCCCCGCGAATGCGATTAGCGTGAATGCGACCGACATCCGGGTCCCGTCGAGCCGCCCAGATCGGAAATGACGCGCCATTCGATCGGCGATCAGCGTAAGCACGTCGAAGTCCTCTCTTTATGAGTTTGAAGGGCAGCGGTAATGCAGACATTGTTGATGTCTTTGCAGCGGATCAGCGCATCCAGGGGGATGGTCGATAGTATTATCCCGCATGCCGCGAAGGTTTCTTCTGTCGGCGTACGGACCGCAGGCAGACAAAAGAGCGACCTTTCGCTGATTCCTGTACCGCTTAGACACGCATACGAAAATGCTGACGGCTGATTTTGCTCACAGTCCCTCAAGGCGAATACCAAATCATACCCGTAACCCCGAACACATATGGATTTTGCGCGTCGGACGTCGGCATTGAAAGCGTCGCTGGCCTCGGCGTGGCGGTCGATATCGGCGGCCAGCGTCGCGCGCGCGGCAATACAGGATGACTCCTGGGCGGACCCGACCTCGACGTTGTCGCATTCCGCGTTGTGATTGGCGGTCCGATTGCGCAGCGCATCGCGTGCCTGCACCAGATTGGCGCGCCGCGTCACCAGGTCGGGATGCGTGGCCGCTAAAGCGGCCGGAATATCAAGGAACAGTGGAAGTTCCCGCGCCTGCGCTGCCGGCATCGCAAGGCCGAGCGCCAAGAGTAGTGCCGCAGCGCGTGGGCGGCGCGCCAGTGGCCCTAGGGCATAACCGAGAATTCCCGCGTGCTTGCTCGGCACGAGCATTCTCCCCTTGACTATGTTCTATAGGGGCCGGCCTCGAGCCACAAGTCGCCTTGCCTCCGCACGTCCGCTCCGGGGTCGGGCTGCGAAGCGGACCACTCGCCCACAGCCGTCTCTTGAAGGGTCAGAACCGGACCTGCGATCGGCGAGATTGCAAGTCGCAGAAGTGCCATTTCCCGACTCATGCACCGCGGCGAGAGTGTGAACGAATGCAGGCAGATTTCATTCTTTGTATTGCGGCGTTCACCGGCTGTGCGCAACCCAGGGCCTCGATCGTCTATTTCACGCACCGCCCATGTTGAATATGCTGAGCGCAATTGGCCCTGGTGCAAGGTACTCCGATCGGCGGGGGCGTCGGTGTCTTGTGGGCGAGAGAGTGGCAGATGGCATCAAAGAACGTCTTCATCAGCATGGGGCGTCGGTACCTCGACCAGCACAAGGACTTCCTCAAGGCCTTGATGGCGCTGCTCGATGAATACGGCGTGCGGCCGCGCGTGATCGACGAGACGGACTATCCGTCGGAGAACCCGCTTTCCGACATTGCCGAGGTCCTGCGGGAATGCTCGGGCGCGATCATCGTCGCGCACGAGCGCACCTTCCTCCAGTCGGGGCTTGAGATGCAAAAGCGTCCGCTAGCGGACATCCGCTACTCAACGCCCTGGAATCAGATCGAGGGCGCGATGGCGTTCGCGCTCGACATGCCGATCCTAATCCTGCTGCAGGATGGCGTCAGCCAGGACGAAGGCCTGTTCGGGACTAAGACCCATTGGGACGTCAACGTCCTGCCGGAGATTTCCGACGCGGCCCTGTCGGATAGCATCGTCCGAAATCGGATCTCGCGCTGGTGCGACAGAGTCAAAGCCAGGAAGCCGACCCAATCCCCGCGGCTGCGCATAGGCGAAAGCAGCACCATTCCGGAATTTTTTGGCACGTTCACGCTGTGGATATGGCTCCTGTGGGGCGGGTTGATCCTTGGGGCTTTTTCGCTCGGCTACGAGACGCGACCCCATTGGGATGCGTTCACTTGCAAATATTTTGGCGAGAACTGCCCGGCGCAAAAAGCCGAGTCCCCTGGACAGATGTCCGCGGCAGTTCGAGGACAGTAGGACCGTAGAAGGTGTCCGGTGATCCTTCAGCACCGGAAGTTCGCACCGCCATGCAGGGCTACGGCTCGGTGCCGGATTCGGACATTCTCGCCTCGGCGAGACGCCGCAACCTACGCTCGCCGAGTCGAGGAAATCCTGTCCTCCGTTCTCAGTCGCCGGGAGGAGCGAGGCGGGCGCCCGAACCGCTGATTTCACAGCATTAGCACTTCGCGTCACTTTGGGGAGGCCGTGAGACTGGAGCGCTACCGCTAGGATTGGCGGAGCGGGTTCGCCGCCAACGCGCCACGACCTGATCGACGTCCAGTGTGCTGAGGCGCGTCGGCGGCCCCTCCGCCACGGTCGCGTTGACCTTGGCGATCTCGACGTTGAGCGCGGAGACCCGACGACGGGCGGTCGCTTCGTCGTGGAGCTTCTCGATCGCGGCGAGCTCCTTGTCCACCTTGCGGAGCAGTTCGAGCGATGGCGGCAGGATCGAGATCTGCTCGCGCTGGACAAGCTGCTTCACCCACCAGTCAGGATCGTATTCCTGACCGAGATCCGGGAGCGGCTTACCGGCCCCCGACAGGTTGTCGAAGGCTCCCTGTTCCCTGGCGACACGGATCTGCGCTTCGATCCACGTCTCCCAGCTCGTCCCCGGAGGTTTGCGCTCAGTCATGATCCTCCAGCCTCCTCGTCAAAATGACAGCACCTCATTCGAGCCGACTATAGGGTTGAGGAAGCGCCGGCGCCAATGTTCCGAAACTCGCCTTTCGCGGCGGGTCACCGCTATCTTGCTGCATGCACTGGCGCAGCCCCTCCGAACACTCGTTGGCATGTCTGCAAGGGGTCCTCAACGGTAGTCGATCGACTTCTGAGGCAAGTCCGTTTATCTGCTACAAGCAGACATTTGTCGGCGCTGCGTGCAGGTCCCTTCGGTGCCGCAAACGGAAGTGGCAGACTTCTTCGATTACCACCTCAGGCCAAGTGCCCACTCGCGCCTAAGCGCTCACGCGCAAGCCCGCGGTTGACATGGTATGCCAAGACGACTGATACAGCCCACTCTAGGGATGGGAGGAGCAACACCAAAATGCCGATCATCGACACGCACACGCACATGTTCACCGTTGGGTTCATGGCCCTGCTGAAAGCCAAGGGTGGAATATACAATCTGCAGACGCGGCCGGACGGGCAGGTGGAGATCTTTCGCCACGATACCCCCGTCGCAATTCCACAGCGCGGCCATTTCGACTACGAACTGCGTCTGCGCGACATGGATGCCGGGCGCATCGACATAGCGATCGTCTCGCTGACGTGCCCGAACGTCTATTGGGGAACCGAGGACGTCAGTTGCGAGGCCGCACGCGAGTCCAATGACAGCATGGCCGCGGCCCAGAAGCGCTGGCCCGACCGCATCCGCTGGCTCACCTCGTTGCCGTGGGAATATCCGCGGCGGGCCGTGGAGGAGTTGAAGCGGAGCTGCGACGCCGGCGCGGTTGGGGTGATGGTCCTCGCCAATATCGCCGGCCGTAGCCTGACGGACCCGCTGTTCGCGCCGATCTGGGCCGAGATCGACCGACGCGCTCTGCCGGTCCTGGTGCACCCGACCGACCTGCCCGGCATCGATCAGATGGACATGAAGAAATACGACCTGAGCTGGTCGGTCGGCTTCATCGCCGACACCACGCTCGCCTTTACCCGCATCATCTTCGATGGATTTCTCGATCTCTACCCAAATCTGAAACTGATCGCCTCGCATGGCGGCGGAGCGCTCCCCTATCTGGTCGGCCGGTTCGACAAGGGCGACGAGGTGGAAATTCCATCACGACGGAGAGTGAAGGCGAGACCGTCGGAATACCTCAAGCGCATTTGGTATGACTGCATCACCTACCATCCGGGAGCCTTGCAGTTCTTGATTTCGATCGTCGGGGCCGACAGGGTCTTATTCGGCACCGACTATCCGCACCAGGTGCACGACATGAAGGGCTCGATGGCGAGCACGGCGGCGCTGCCGGCCGATGTCTGTCACGCCGTCCGCGAGGGCAACGCGCGCCGGATTTTCAGAATCTGACCGGCCCCTCCATCGACGTCGCGGCCTACGATGCGATCGTCGTCGCAGGCGGGCAAGGCCCGATGTTTACTTTCGAGAGAGCTTTCTGGGCTCGCGGACGCCGTCGGGGCTGGGTTCAGGCGAACGCAGGCGCTCATGCCGATGTCGTGGCTTTTTCACGGCTGGCTCGGCGATAGAGCTGTCGCAACGACAGCGCGTGCAACAGGATCGAGCTTGGCACCGCAAAGGTTGGGATCATGACGGTTGGATAGAGGCCGATCGTCGTGTTGGGGATGCTCGGCACGACCAGTTGCAGCGCTATCGCCTGCGCTATGCCGACGGCGACGGCGAAGTCGAGCAGCCCAAAGATGTTCCACGCGATCGCCGCCTTGCGGCTCTCGATCGTCCCTGCCGCCAAGGAGATTGCCACCGGCACCGCAAGAAGCCCAGCAAGCACGTCGCCGATGCCCGCCGGCAGGGCGAAGACCCCCGGAGCGATGCCCTGCGCCCAAGCGATCAAGAACCCGCTGCCGATAACGCGGTAGACCTGCAACGCGACCAGCCAGGTCACGGGCATCGAGTCGAGCACCTGGCCCATCCGCTTCGAGCGCAGCAGAATGGGCACTCCGATGATGACCGGCAGGAAAACCGCAAGTGGGATCAGCGGTAGCGGGCTGACGTCGGCTCCGAAGACGCCGTTGACCGCCGCGCTCCAGATCACGGCCAGCCAGAGTGAAAACGGTATCATCACAGCGAGCCAGGTGTTGCGCCGCTGGACTTGGCTCAGCTCAGTCCGCTCAAGCCCGAGCCAAAAGCCGAGTCCGATCAACATATGGATGAAGACGCGGGCGGCCACGTTCGTCATGCCGCTCGCTGTTATGACAGGAACGGCGTAATTGAAGGCGATCCATAGCACCAGCAGCGGCACCAGCCAGAGCAAGCTTGGCCATCCCCGGCGGGCGGAAACAATCTGGGCATCAAGGGCTGTCGCGGTCATGATTCTCGCTCCCGTTTTCTGACTCTCCTTCTATACTAACTATAATAAAAGGAGTCACTATGAAAACGATCACGAGATGGTTACCGTTGCCGTTATGACCCAACCGAGCGCAGCATCCGCGCCTTACGACATGCGCTGCCCAGTCGCCCGGACGCTGGACATCATCGGCGAGCGCTGGACGATCCTGATCCTCCGCGACCTACTCCTCGAGGGGCCGCGAAGATTCCAGGATTTCGAGCGCTCTCTGGGCGCGATCAGCCCCAATACCCTGTCGGCCCGGCTGAAGCGGCTTGAGGAAACCGGTGTTGTCGAACGCCGCTTCTACGAACAGCATCCGCCTCGCGCCGAATACCTGCTGACGCCGAAGGGCCGAGCGCTCGGCCCGGTTTTGAAAGCGCTGCTTCAGTGGGGCCGCAATCATACGCAACCGCCGCCCTGACCGGCGGTGCGCCGGACCTCACGATCCTTTCGCGGGGTCGACCAGATAAATGCGGAATATCGCCATGCTTTCGGCATTGCGGTCGCCGGTGCCCTTAACAACGATGCACGAACAAACCGTGCAAACGACGAGGGGGCGCCGAGCGCCCCCTCACCCAAGCCTCAAAATGACGGAGACCGCTACTCGGTGATCTCCACGCGCCGGTTGCGCGGCTCGCGCACGCCGTCGGGCGTCGGCACTGCCGGGTTCTGCTTGCCGTGCCAAGCTTCGGTGATCGCGTTGGAGGGCACGCCGTCCTTCGCCAGCCCGGCCTGCACCACGTCGGCGCGCCGCTTGGACAGGCCGACGTTGTACTGCTGCGTGCCCGCGAGGTCCGTGTAGCCGTCCACCTTCACGTGCATTAAGCCGTGCGCCTTGAAGTAGTCGGCCGCCTGCTGCAGCACCGTCGCCGCGGCGGACGTCAGGTCCGACTTGTCGAAGTCGAAGTAGACGATGAAGGTCTGCGGCTGCGCCGCAGGCGCCGGCGCGGGCGCCGGCGGCGGTGCCGCGGCTACCGGGGGCGGTGCCGAAGGCCCTTTGTTGCAGGCCGCCAGTGAAAGCACGATGACCGCGGCGACAGCGGACAATCGGAAAACCTTCGTTGTTTCGGTCATATTGGTTCCCTCCATGTCGCTGACTCCGGCGCCCACCCGCGCGGGCGAGATCAGCGAGTCGTCAGCATAAGTCAATGTATGGCTCCCCGCCAGACCCTCTGGGACGAGACGTGGCCGTGCTGGTTTCCCGCGTGCCGGCAAATGGTTAAAGTCGCAGGGGCATTGTTGGGGCGTTGAGACTGGAAATACGCTGCGCGATGAGCGAGCGTGAGCACAGGGGCAAAGGGGCGGGGCGGATCCTATGCGACGCGGTCTGAACATTCTGGTGGCAGCCGGTGGGTTACTCGCGCTGTGCGGATGTGCCCTCATCGACGACACCTCCGGGAATAATCTCCTCAGGAGCTTCGGTGCGTCGGACCCGGTTCCCGGCAATTTCTTCGCCTGCTACGGCTATGGCTGCAAATACAGGACGCGGATCGCTCTCACGGAGCAGGAATGGCGGGACGTGCGAGCCAAGTTCAATCCGCCGCCCGCGGACGCGGCCGCCGAGCGCAGGCAAGCGGCGGAAGCCGTGGCGCTGCTCGAGCGCCTCGTGGGCCTGCGCACGGGCACCTCGGTGCACCAGCAAAACAGCCGGTTGAGCTATGGCGATCCGACCCAGCTCGATTGCATCGACGATTCCGTCAATACCTGGACTTATTTCACCATGCTCGCCCATGACGGTTTGCTCCGCTATCACACGGTCGCCGGGCTCGCCCATCGCGGCAGCTTGCTGACTCTCGATTTCAGCAACGCCGCGGTTCTCGTGGAGAAGGGCGATGGCGAGCAATTTGCCGTCGATCCCTGGCTGGTCGATGCCGGCGTGCCGCCGCCCGTCTACCCGCTTGCGATGTGGCTCGGTCCCTAGCCGTCTTACCGCCGGCAGGATCCGCCGCGCCGGCGGCATATCCAGCAACCCCGACACTCGCAAGAGTGAAGTAGGACAGTGAAAAAATGAGGGCCGCTCCTGGACGACCCTCAAGCTTTAAGGATCACGAAGGCTGGTACTCTAGCTCAACCCCCACCGCCGTCGATTACGGTGAACCGACCATGACGGCGCCCGGGCGGCTCCGGGATCGCGCCATTTCAAGGTGCGAACGCATCCCTATGCTCACCGCATACCGTGGCAACACATTCGTATCGCGCGGTCGGCGGCATCGAGATGTCTAGCGACGCCTTAGGAAGGGACTGCGCTTGCCACGCGGCGAGACCCTGCTAGCCAACGCGATACATGAAATAAATTCCGGCCTCGAGATCGCCGGGAAGCGGCAATGCTCGTAAGAGAGGGCTCACCATTGGTTGGTCACAGAGCACAATGCCCCAAGAGACCATGATTGGGACCAGCAGTGGCGCGACCGCATCGGCCAGCGCGTGGCTCGCTTCCACGTCGTACGAACCGATGTCGCAATGCGCGATCGCAGCTTTGGTCGCGATGCGTGCGAGCGCCTTGGGCAGCGTTTCACGGAAATCGCCCTGGATGAAATGCGCCGCATCCGGCCGACAGCTCGGATGCGAGGCAAGGTCACGGTCAAAGGCGAAGATTTCCCGCCCCTTGAACCGGCTGCAAAGATGATCGTACGTGCGGCCGCTGCCGAGGCCGAGCTCGAGAATGGGCCCCGGCACGCGAGCGACGAGCTCAACGGCATGATCGATCAAGAGGAGCTGTGCCCGCATCCGCTGAATCACGGATTCAAGCCGGGTCTTGGCGGGGGGAACCCCCAAGCGCCGCGGACCCTTAGCCCGCAAAGACCAGCCTGCGTCCTTGCGTTGCTCTGCGGTGGTGCGGAGCCCTATTTTCGGCATGTACCCCCGCCAACCAATCTGACTAGTATTTTTTTACCGATGATTTGTACCGTTGGATAGTTTGGTCGCGTTCTCACGACCGTGAGGTAAGCTGCCGCAGGCGGTGTGCCCTTCAAGCGGTCGCTTGCCCGCCAGGAGATTCAATAATCATTCGATAGCACCCGAGGCTCCCGCTCAGGAATTCATAGGCGGCGCCCCAGAGGTATAGGCGAAACCGGCGATAATTGAACTCACCGAAGCGTTCGATCACGGAATCGCAATTTCGATCGAAGTTGCGTGCCCATTGCCGAAAGGTGAGGTAGTAGCTGTAACGATCGTTGAGAATCTCGAGCGCCTGTAGCGGCGTTTTGGCCAGCTTGTCCAGGAAGTCGTGAAGCACAAGAAAGGAGTGGTTCCCGCCATAGATGTATTTCACCATGTAGGATGAGAGCTCGTACTTTTTCGTGCAGGCACTGGCGTCGAGGAAGATGCGCCGGCCGGGCTTGAGCAGCGACATGAACTTGTCGAGCACGAGCGCGTAGTTCGGCAGATGCTCGATCACCCCCATGATGACGATGGCGTCGTACTTGCGGTCGGTCTGGTATTGCAGCAGGTCGGCAAAGATGAGCTCCCACTCGACTCCGAGCTCGCGCGCGCGCCGGCTCAGGTAATCGATCGAAGTCTGCGAGATGCTGATACCCGTGCATTTGACGCCGCGGCGCGAGGCATACTCGAACCACGCGCCCCAGCCCGGGCCGATCTCGAGGATATGGTCGCCCGGCTTGAGCCCGCATTTCTCGTAGCAGTAGTCGAACTTCCGGATCGTCGCGACGTCGAGAGTCTCGTCGGGGCTCGAATAAACCCCTTGCGTGTAGCAAGGCGTTTTCGGATCGAGGAAGCTCAGGAAGAATTCCGGGTCGATGTCGTAATGCGCGGTGATGGCGCTCTTGTTCGTGCGCACCTGCCCGAACAGCAGCGGCTGGACGAAGCGCCACAGCGTGGTGAGGGGATGCAGGTCCTTCATCGAGTTGCGAAGCTCGAACGGGCGCAGCATATCGCCCTCGATGTCGATATCGCCGGCGACATACGCATCTCCAAAACGCCCCTCGTCCAGGCTGGCGATCGCGCGTAGCGCCCGGGCGTTGCGGAGTACGACCCTAAAGCTGGCCACCGCCGGACCGAAGTGCTGAACGGAGCCATCAGGAAGTGCTACATCGAAAGAGACGACCGATCGCGAAAATTGCTTCGCGAAACGACCGAGCAAGGAGCGCGCTGTCGGACTGATCGGCGCGACGGACGGCATAGGTTCGTTCCGCAAGTTCTCGTTGGCGGTCATGCTTGGTCCACCTCCCGATTCTGCGCCGCAGCCAGCCGCCGGATCTTACGTCGGAGCTCCCTGACACCCCGTCGGCGTCGCACGAGGTCGTACCAGAATGCATGCATGGCGCTACGAAGTCGAGCCGGCGCGATTCTCGGCCCGCTGCGATGCTTCGCGCTTTGACCCATTCCGGACTTGCCTCGCTGCGCGGTCTCGGAACATTTGCTCGATTGCGCGAGCAGACATCCGAATGCCCCTTCGCAGTGATTCATATGGTAGGCGACCCGCGTCGTCACCTGGCGCCGAAGCTCAGCGGCACACACGGGGGGACGGATGGTGCCGCAGCCCCTGTTGCTGATATTGTGCCGAGCGCAGAGGAGCCGGCGGGGAACGGCACGAGCCGTCACGGTCTGCATAAGTTGAGGGGAGATCGAGGTCATGGCGCTGAAATCCTCTACGGGATCAATGGCTCCCGAACAATCTGGCGAGCCTCAAATCCGCGCAGCAGGACCGGAAACACCATCGATCACGCGCCGCACCCTGTTCGGGCTCAGCGCGGGACTGGCGGCATCGGCCGCTCTGGGGTTGCCCCCCGCCGCCGCGGCGACCCGGGGTGGCAAGATGATCTTCGGACGCTACCAGGATGCGATCTATCTCGACCCCGCGATGACCCAGATCAATCAGGAAATCTGGCTCCTCTCGAACCTCTTCGACAACCTTGTGCAGCTCGGCGCCGACGGCAAGACGGTGCAGCCCGCGCTGGCGACGAAGTGGGATTTCTCGGCGGATGCGAAGACGGTGACCTTCACGCTCCGCGAGGGGGTCAAATTCGCCGACGGCTCACCGCTCACGGCCGAGGACATCAAGTTCACTCTCGACCGCACGCGCGACCCCAAGATCGGTCTCTGGGGTAGCTTTCTCGCCGCCGTCGACACCATCGCGGTCCCCGACCCCGGTCATCTCGTGCTGACGCTGAAGACCCCGATGCCGGCCCTGCTTCCGGTCTTGGCGATGTTCGCCTGCTGCACGCTGCCGAAGAACCTGATCATGGCGGAGCCCGGCGCCACGGTCGAAGACAAGGTCAAGAGCTTCATGGCGCATCCCATCGGCTCGGGCCCGTTTGTGCTCGCGGAGTGGCAGCGTAATCAGGTAATGCGCCTCAAGCGCAATCCCTACTATTGGAAGCAGGGCGAGGACGGCAAGAGCCTACCCTATATCGACGAGCTCGAGTTCCAGATCATCACCGACGACTCCACGCGCATCTTGAAGCTGCAGGCCGGAGAGATCCACGGCACCGAGCTCATTCCCTATCCGCGCGTCAAGGAGCTGCAGGGCGACCCCAACCTGCGCGTCGATCTCTGGCCGTCGACCAAGCGGGTATTCTTCGTCATGAATGTGCGACCGACCCTCAAGAACGGCGCGCCCAACCCGCTCGGCGACGTGCGCGTGCGCCGCGCGCTCAACTACGCCGTGAATAAGGAGGCGCTCATCCAGATCACGACACAGGGTCTGGGTACTCCGATGCGCAGCTTCCTTGGTTCCTCGGTGCCGCTCTTCTACGGGCCGGCGCAGCCCTATCCCTACGATCTCGCCAAGGCGAAGGCGCTGCTTCAGGAGGCGGGCGTCGCCAACGGCCTCGAGCTCACGATCCTGACACTGGCCGGCAGCCTCGACGAATCCAGCGCCGCGGTCGCGGTGCAGCAGATGTGGGCGCAGGTCGGGGTCAAGCTGAACATCGAGCAGCTCGACGGCGCAACCCGCGGCGCTCGTTGGGTGGCGAACGATTTTCAGCTGCGGTTTTTCGGCGCCACCGACGACGTCGGCGATCCGACCGAGGCGGGCTCGATCGCGGCCTACTATCCGCACAACGAGTGCCGCCACAGCGGCTGGCAGGACAAACGCAGCGACGAGCTGTTCGTGCAGAGCGACCAGGAGCCCGATCCCGCGAAGCGGGCGGCCGAGTACAAGGAGATGCAGGAGGTGTTGAACGCGGCGGCGCCCTATCTCTTCCTCTACGAGGCGCCCTATCCGACCGCGTTCCGCAAGAACGCCAAGGGCTTCATACAGACGCCGCTCGGCACCAATATATTCGAGCTCGCCTATCTCGAGCCGTGAGGCGTCGAAGCACTCGTCTTGCACGGTCTCATTCAGGTTCCAGCGGGATCCTTTTCTGTAGCAACGCTTTCGGAGCTTCCCGATGCTGCGCGTATCGAAAATCAATCCTCGGTATTTCGCCGATGAGACCGGCAAGGCGATCTATCTCTCGGGATCCCACAGCTGGATCAACTGCAAGGATTACCGCTACGACAACGGCACACTGTTGCCCTTCGATTACGCCGAGTATCTGAAGTTCCTCAAGAGGCACAATTTCAACTTCATCCGTCTCTGGACCTGGGATCTCGCGAGATCGCCTCAGCGTCTCGATTACTATGCCGATGTCATCTGGCATCGCTCGCCGTTCCCATGGCCGCGAACCGGGCCGGGCGAGGCGAATGACGGGCTACCCAAATTCGATCTCACGCGGTTCGACCAGGCATATTTCGACCGGATCCGCGCCCGCGTGATCGCGGCGGGAAAGCACGGGGTCTACGTCTCGGTCATGCTGTTCAACGGCATCGACCACCTCACCTGCCGTATTCGCGGTACCGGCTTTCCCTTCGATCTCGGCAACAACGTCAACGGGATCGTGTGCGGCGGAACGCGCTCCCAGACCCTGCTGTCGCCGGCGGTGACGGCGATCCAGGAGGCCTATGTCCGCAAGGTGATCGACACCGTCAACGACCTCGACAACGTGCTCTACGAGATCGCGAACGAAGCCGGCGACCATTCGATCGAGTGGCAGTACCACATGGTGACGTGCATCAAAGCGTATCAGGCGACAAAGCCGAACCAGCATCCGGTCGGCATTACGTCCATAACCGACGCCGACAACGGCACCTTGTTCGCCAGCCCGGCGGATTGGGTCTCGCCGAACCGCCATGACGGCTTCGGCTATCCCTCCGAGCCGCCCTCGGCGGACGGCCGCAAGGTCGTGATCAACGACACCGACCATTCGTTCTTCTTCATCGGGCTGAAGGCGGCGGGGCAGGACGGGCAGCGCGAATGGGTGTGGAAGAATTTCACGCGCGGATACAACACCGCGTTCATGGACCCCTATCTCATGCCGTGGCCGAATCGCAACGTGGTCGACGGGACCAAGCTCGATCCGTACTGGGAGGTGATTCGCGCCAATTTGACTTACACGCGCAACCTGGCGGACCGGCTGAACCTGGACGCGATGCAGCCGCGACCCGAGCTCGCATCGACCCGGTACTGCCTTGCCAACCCGGCGGCCGAGCGCGCCGCCTACGTCGTCTATCTTCCCGACCGGACACCGGCGACGGTCGATCTCTGCGCGACGAGCGGCAAGCTCGGGGTCGAATGGTTCGATCCTTATCGCGGCACGACGACGGATGGCGGGATGGTCGACGGCGGCACCGTGCGATCCTTTGCTCCGAAGGTCGAGAAGGACGCCGTCCTCTATCTTTCACAGAGGTAACCCGTGACTCGCGGCGGCTGGCTTGCAGCGCGGTTGCTGCAGATCATTCCGACGCTGGTGATGATCGGGCTCATTACCTTCGTGCTCGCCCGGCTGCTGCCGGGCGACGTGGTGACCGCAATGCTCGGCGACCGTGGCTCCGACGAGGCGATTGCCCAACTCACCCACCAGCTCGGGCTCGATCAGAACATCGCCGTTCAGCTGGTGGCTTATCTCGACGCCCTGCTGCACGGCCAATTCGGCACGTCGCTCGCCTTCCACGCCCCGGTGACCGAGCTCATCGCCGAGCGCTTGCCTGTGACGCTCATGTTGACGGGAATGGCGATCGTCATCGCGTTGGTCCTGGCTGTGCCGCTCGCCTTCGTCGCCGCGCTGACCGTCAATCGCTGGCCCGACCTCGCGATCCGGAGTGTGTTCCAGATCGGCCTTTCGTCGCCGATCTTCTATGTCGGCCTCTTGCTGTTGACCATGCTCTCGGCTTGGCTGCGCGTCTTCCCGGTGGGCGGCTACGGCGACACGCTCGCCGACCGCCTCTATCATCTGTTCCTGCCGGCCTTGACCCTGGCGTTCAGCCTGGCAGCCATCCTCATGCGCAATCTGCGCGCCTCGATCCTTCAGGTTCTGCACGCCGAGTTCGTTGACTTCGCGCGAGCCAAAGGCCTGCGGTCGCGCGTCATTCTGGCTCGCCACGTTCTACGCAACGCGCTGATCGCGACGGTCACGTTGGTCGGATTGCATATCGGCTCGCTGATCGGCGGCGCGGTGGTCACCGAGAGCGTCTTCGCGGTGCCCGGCGTCGGCCGGCTGATGGTCGATTCCATCTTCGCGCGAGACTACCCGGTTATCCAGGCGTTGACGCTGGTGCTCGCGGTCCTGGTGTCGCTCGCCTTCCTGGTCACAGACCTCGTGCAGATGTGGCTCGATCCCCGGATCGGCGCATGAGGGTGCGGCAGGTGCGCGCGCCTCTGGTGGCGGGCCTGCTGATCCTCGCGGTATTGCTCGCCTTCGCGGCGTTTCCGGGATGGATCGCGCCCTACGATCCCATCGGCTTCGATTTCACGGCGTTGCTAGCCCCCCCGAGCTGGTCGCACCCGTTCGGCACCGATCAGTTCGGGCGAGACATTCTGTCGCGAACCATTGCGTCATCGGGCATCGATCTGCAGATCGCGATTTTCGCGACCGTCGGCCCGCTCCTGATCGGCGGCTCGATCGGGCTTTTCGTCGGCTACGCCGGCGGCATTGCCGATGCCGTCTTCGGGCGGTTCGCGGACCTGGTCGTGACCTTCCCGTTTCTCGTCCTGGTGATCGCGATCGTGGCCGTGCTCGGCCCCGGCCTGCTCAACATGTATATCGCCGTCGCTTGCGTCGGGTGGGTCGCCTACGCCCGCCTCATGCGCGGCGAGGTGATGGTGCAGAAGGCTAGCGACTACGTCGCAGCCGCCCGGGTCCTCGGCTACGGCACCTTGCGCATCGTGCTGCGACACATCCTCCCCAACGCGGCGCGGCCCGTCCTGGTCTATCTCGTCTCGGACATGGCGCTGGCGATCCTTTTGGGCTCCAGCCTCGGCTATCTCGGGCTCGGCGCGCAGCCGCCCGCCGCCGAGTGGGGCGTGCTGATCGCCGACGGAAAGAATTTCCTCAGTCAGGCGCCGTGGATTGCCCTCTTCCCCGGGGTCGTCATCGTCCTCGCCGGGCTCGGTTTCAGCCTGACCGGAGACGGGCTGGCCGATCTCCTCGAGGTGCGCCGGTGAGCGTGCCGATCCTCGATGTGCGCGGCCTCGATGTTGTCTTTCGGACCGGACGGGGCGCGGTGCACGCCGTCGACGGCGTCGACATCACGGTCGCCGCGGGAGAGGTGGTCGGCCTGGTCGGCGAGTCCGGTTCCGGCAAGAGCGTCACGCTGCGCGCCATCCTGCGCCTGTTGCACGAGAACGCCGAGATCGGCGGCCGCGTGCTTTGGCGCGGCGAGGATCTGCTTGCGATGCCGGCGGAGCGGCTGCGCTCCGTACGCGGCCGCGAGATCGCCGTGGTGTTTCAGGAGCCGATGTCGGCGCTCAACCCCGTGCTGCCGATCGGCCTGCAGATCGACGAGGTGATGGCGGCTCACTTCGGGCGAAGCCGCGAGATGAGCCGCGCGGCACGGCGGGCGCGGGCGCTGGAGTTGCTCGATCTCGTCGGCATCGCGTCGGCCGCCGAGCGCCTCGATCAGTATCCGCACGAATTCTCCGGCGGCATGCGCCAGCGCGCAATGATCGCTATCGCGCTCGCGGCCGAGCCGGCGCTGCTGCTGGCCGACGAGCCGACCACCGCGCTCGACGTCACCATACAGGACCAGATCCTGAAGCTCCTGCTGCGCCTCGGGCGCGAGCTCGAGATGGCGCTGTTGCTGGTCACGCATGATTTCGGCGTGGTCGCCGAGACCTGCGACCGCGTGGCGGTGATGTACGCTGGGCGTCTTTGCGAAGTGGGCGGCGTGGCCGACGTCTTCCGGCGTCCCCTTCACGCCTATACGGCGGCGCTGCTCGGCTCGATCCCCGGGGAAGGCCTCGCGCGGAGCATGCTGACACCGATCCCGGGTCAACCGCCTCGGATCGACAGGCCGTTTCCCGGCTGCGCTTTCGCGCCGCGCTGCGCCTATGTCGAGCCCCGCTGCCACGACGAGCGGCCTCCCTTCACGACCTTGGCTCCGGATCACGGCAGCGCCTGCCATGCCTCAGCACGCCTGCCGGAGCGGGCACAATGACGCTGCTCGAGATCGAGCATCTTTCCAAGCGCTTCACCGGAAGGCGCACCGTGGCTAGCTTGCTGCGCGGTCGCGTCCGGCCGGTGGTTCGCGCCGTCGAGGATGTCAGCTTCGAGGTCGGCCGCGGCGAGGCGCTGGGCATCGTCGGCGAATCCGGCTGCGGCAAGTCGACGCTCGCCCGCTGCCTCGTCCGGCTGCACGAGCCCGATGCCGGCACCATGCGTTTCGAGGGCAGCGACGTGCTGGCGCTCAACGCCGCGTCGCGCCGCCGCTACAACCGCCAGGTCCAAATGGTGTTCCAGGATCCCTTCGGCTCGCTCAATCCTCGCATGACCGCGGGCCAGGCGTTGGCCGAGGCGCTTGCGGTGCATCGCATCGTGCCGTCCTCGCGCATCCGATCGCGCGTGGGTGAGCTGCTCGACGACGTCCATCTGCCGCCCGGCGCGGCCGAGCGTTATCCGCATGAATTCTCCGGCGGCCAGCGCCAGCGCGTCGGGATCGCCCGCGCGCTCGCGGTCGAGCCGACAGTCCTGATCGCAGACGAGCCCGTGTCGGCGCTCGATGTCTCGGTCCAGGCGCAGATCGTCAACTTGCTCCTCGAGCTGCAGCAGCGGCTCGGCCTAACTCTGATCTTCATCACCCATGACTTGCGGCTGGTGAAGCACCTGAGCCATCGCGTCGCCGTGATGTATCTCGGCCGCATTGTGGAGATCGGACCCACAGCCGAGCTATTCACAAACCCCCGCCACCCCTACACACAGGCGTTGATCCGCGCCGCTCCGCAGGTACGACCGGGCAGGCGGACCGTCGAGGATGCCGTTCGAGGCGAGCTTCCGAGTCCCCTTGCGCCGCCGCCCGGCTGCGCCTTCCATCCTCGCTGCCCGATCGCAGAGTCGGGGTGCGCTCGCGAGGCGCCGGTCCTCGATCAGCGCGGCGGCACCTGGCCGGTTGCTTGCCATCTCGCAAGCCCGCGGTCGACCGTGTAGATCAAGCGTTTGGTGAGCCAACCCCCTGGACCGGAGTGAGAAGATCGCGAGCCGAGGTCTGGAATGGGTCGTCAGCGGTAAACAAGCGATGTCCGCGCTTCGTCGGGTCGACCCTAGACAACGGACGTTCCAGGCAACCGCTGCTTAGGTCGCTCGGTGCCATAACCGGAAATTTCTCGGCACTAATTTGCCCGGTCTGAATTGTCGGCGCACGATCCAGGATCACCATTGCACGGCCGACGGCAAGTTTTGCTTCTCTCTGGCCGAGGATGACTGCCGCCATCAAGGAGTCGTTATTGAGGTCGAAATAATGATCCTCGATAACGGCCCTCCGGTGTGAGCGCCCCCGTGAAATCAGACCGGCTCGGCTCCGCGTGCGCGGGAAGATCCCGTCTGCTACCATGGTTTCCGCGCGAGCAGATGAGCGATGATCACGCGAGCTGCTGGATGGTGGCACGTTTGGCGAATTCTCTGGCCGCTCGGATTGAGACATGAGAATCCCCGTCGCGGCACCGACCGCCCACGGGCGCCGGTTGCGCGCGGTCACCGATCAGCTTGAGGAATCGCAATGGTGGTCGCCTGACCTTTTGCAGGGGTACCAGTTCGGCCAGCTCGAGCGTCTCCTCGCGCATGCCCACGAGACCGTGCCGTTCTATCGGACACGGCTCC
>Ga0209517_10003882_pt1 | contig 19971 bp, 21 predicted proteins | sample PeaSoiMetSII2010_FD_187695 | JGI IMG/M metagenome (GOLD analysis project Ga0209517, IMG submission 187695) | Peat soil microbial communities from Weissenstadt, Germany - SII-2010 (SPAdes) (version 2) | ecosystem: Environmental > Terrestrial > Soil > Wetlands > Peat | place: Germany...
GCTTGTCGTCGCGATGGCAAAGCGCCGCGATATCGCGACCGCGCACGGTAAGCTCGAATTCCGGCCGACAGCCGCCTTTGCGCAATTGGCCGGAAAGAACTTCGCCGCATTGCCGGCCGCTCGGCCTCAGGGTTCCACATCCAATACCGTGGTCGTCGTGGGCGAGCGGCTGATATTGAAGGGGTACCGAAGGCTCCGTCCCGGCGCCAGTCCCGAACTGGAAATGGGCCTTTATTTGACTGAAGTGGTCCGGTATCCGAATTGCGCGCCGCTGGCGGGAGTGATCCAATACTCCGGCGGCGACGGGAAAACCCATCTCCTCGGGCTACTGCAGGCATACGTTGCGAACCAAGGCGATGGCTGGACGTATTCGCTGGAGTATCTACGACGTCATCTCGAAGTTCATCGCACGGCACCCGCCACCGACGCTCTGCCCATCAACGCCCACGAGCCGTATCTCATCATGATTCGCACGTTGGCCAAGCGCACGGCCGAATTGCATCGAGCGCTGGCAACCCGCACGGGCAACGCTGATTTCGATCCGGAGCCGCTTACCCGCGCCGATTTCGATGGTTACCGCCAGCGCGCGCTGACCGAAGCGCGTAACGCGCTCGGCTTGCTGAAGTCGAGCATCGATGAAATCCCGGCGGCCGATCGCGACAAGGCCAACGATGTGATGGCGCACCAAGATCGGCTCATCGCACGGCTCGAAGCGTCCGCTATGGAGGAAACGCAGGGGCAAAAGATACGCATCCATGGCGACTATCATTTGGGTCAGGTGCTGGTGACGCGGAACGACTTCGTGATCGTCGATTTCGAGGGCGAACCCGGCCACAGCATCGAACAGCGGCGTGCCAAGCAGTCGCCGTTGCGGGATGTGGCGGGAATGTTGCGCTCGTTCAGCTATGTCGAGCACAGTGCCTTGCGCACCGTCGCGCACAACGACGTTGAATTCGGCAAGCTTAGCCCGCTGGCTAAGGCGTGGGCCGCCGAGGTGCGCGCTGCCTTCATCTCGGCTTACGATGCCGAAGCGCGAAGCGCATCGTTGTACAGTACGTTGCAGCCGGGACGGGGACTGCTCGGACTGTTCGAACTCGAAAAGGCATTGTATGAACTTCGCTACGAACTCAACAACCGCCCCACGTGGGCCGGCATCCCGTTGCAGGGTATCCTTGAATGGGGCGTCCCCAGTTGATCGAGAATCCCGCGCTGCGCCGCGAATCCGTCGGAGGCTTTCATGCAAAGCATTGATATGTTGCTCGACACCACGCGAGAATTTCTTCATCAGATTGCCGAGTTCCTGCCGCGATTGGCGTTGGCCCTGGCGGTCGTCGCGGTCGGATGGCTGGTTGCCAAAGCGGTGCGCTTTGCCGTGGAGAAGGCATTGCGCGCAGTCAATTTCAACGTTCTGACAGAGCGCGCCGGCACCGACCGGTTTTTGCAGCAGGGCGGACTGCAGGGCGATACGACCACTCTGTTCGGCCTGTTCGCTTACCTGGTCGTGATTCTTGCGACTTTGATCATCGCCTTCAATGGACTGGGGCTCACCTACATCACCGATCTGCTCCAGCGCGTGGAACTGTTCGCACCGAAGGTACTCGTGGCGATGCTGATCGTAGTCCTGGGCTCGTACTTCGCCCGTTTCATCGGCGAAGCTGTCCATACGTACTGCGTCGATGCGCAGATACCCGACTCCGACATCCTCGGCAAGATTGCGCGTTATCTGATTATGACTTTCGTCGTGATGATCGCCCTGAGCCAGGTCGAGGTGGGCGGCGACATCGTGCAGAGAACCTTTCTCATTATCTTAGGCGGTCTGGTACTCGCTCTGGCGCTGGCGTTCGGACTCGGCGGCAAGGAGTGGGCGGCGGCCATGCTCGAGCGGTGGTGGCCGCAACGAAAGAAGGACGATCACCGAAGCTTTTGATTGGCCAGATACTCCACCCACAGGCTGACAGATTTGGGATACTGCGCCGCGGATACACGGCTGAAGGAATTTTCGTCCATGAGAAACCTCATTCCCCGGTTGGCATTGATGGCATCCACCGTGCTCGCGATGGGCGCGAGCCCCAGCGCATCTGCGGCGGCGGCCTCGACGGCCGCCCCAGATCCCGCGCTGCTGGCCACCGTTGCGGACCCTCGAAGAACCGCCGCTTTCGTAGCCCGTGACAAGTCGCGTCATCCGGCGCAAGAGCTCGCCTTTTTTGGGATCAATCCCAGGATGACGGTCGTCGAACTCTGGCCGGGCGGCGGCTACTGGACCGAGTTACTGGCCCCGTACCTGACCAAGGGCGGCGGTACGTACTACGTCGCGCTGAACGCACCCGGCGACGCCGAAGAAGACAAGGGCGTCAAACGTTGGCGCTCGAGAATGGCGGCGCAAAAGGACCGTCTGGGCACGATTCATGAAACGACCCTAGGTCCCGCCCATTTCGCCATCGCCCCGCCCGCTTCGGCGGATCTCATTCTCACCTTTCGTAACCTGCACAATTGGATGGACGACGGGTACGCCGAACAGGCGCTGGCGGCATGCTTCACGGCGCTCAAACCGGGCGGTATCCTCGGGATGGAGGAACACCGCGGCCGCAGCGACAAACCGCAGGACCCCAAAGCGAAGGACGGCTACGTGCGTCAGGACTACGCGATCGCGCTGGCCAAGAAGGCAGGCTTCGTGCTCGTCGGATCGTCGCAAATCAATGCCAACCCGAAGGACACCAAGGATTGGGTCGATGGCGTGTGGACGCTGCCGCCCACGTTGTCGCAAGGGGATAAGGACCGGGACCGCTACGTCGCTGTCGGCGAAGCGGACAATTTCGTGCTGAAGTTTCAGAAGCCCAAGCACTAGGAGCCTGTCTGACAGGCTCCTAGATCTCCGGGCCAATGATGATGGGTGAACCATCGCTGAATCGCGAAATGCGAAACGGCGTGGTCTCCACCGACGTTTTCTCATCGGTAGCGAGTTCAGCGGCAAGTTGACCAGCACCGGGGCCGATGCCAAAGCCGTGGCCGGAAAAGCCGGTGGCCACGATGAGGCCGGGAAGGTCCCCTACTCCGCTGATAAAGGGCACCACATCCGGCGTGACATCGATGTAGCCGCCCCACTCCTGCACGATGGGAACCTGCCGGAACTGGGGATACAAGCGAGTCATCGCATCGAGCGCCACGCGATTCATGGCCTTGTTCGGCGCGGGATCCAGTACGCGAGTTTTTTCGAAGGGGCTGGGCTTGTCCAACGACCAGTGACGCGGCGCACGCAATTCAAAAAAAGATTGCGCGTTCACGCGCGGTTTCAGCGCTGCGGCTTCCTTGCGGATCGTGGGCAGAAATTCGCGAAGGTACCGCAGCGAATCCGGCACCAGCGGAACCACGTAGCCGGATCCTCTGGCAATGGTATAGCCGCCGTCAAGCCGTTTTCGGTAGCCTAAATCGGTCATATACGTGCAAGCGTCCGGACCGCCGCTGACCGGTGCGGTTCGCATCACCGACGATAACACCTTCAGTTGCGGCAACCGGATGCCTAGGTTCGCGCAGAACAGACTGGTCCACGCGCCGCCCGCTAGAATCACCGCATCGCAGGCGATGCGGCCTCGTTCGGTGACGACAGCGTTCACCCGGCCGGCGCCTCGGTCGATTCCGCGTACGGCACAATGCGCGAGTATCACGGCGCCCTTGCGCTGCGCGGCGCGGGCGATGGCGGGCGCGGCCTTTTGCGGTTCGGCACAGCCGTCGGTGGGTACATACAGGCCGCACCGGTACGCCCGGCTCGCACCCGGCATCAGCGCTTTGAGTTCATCGCCGCGTACGATGCGAGTGCCGATTTCGTAGCGACGTGACATCTCGAGCCAAGCGCCATATCGCTGCTCATCGTCCGCGGTTTCGCCCACGTACATGACCCCGCAGGTGCGAAAGCCGGTGTCGCTCTCGGTGAGTCGGTCCATGTCGCGCCAAAGGCGCAGGCTTTCGACGATGAGCGGCATTTCGCGTTCATCGCGTCCCGCCTGCCGGCACCATCCCCAATTTCGGCTGGACTGCTCGCAGGCGATATAGCCTTTTTCGCACAGCACGACGGGTATGCCCCGGGAGGCCAGCGTGAACGCGGCGGAGACGCCGATGATCCCGCCGCCGATAATGATGACGCTGGTGGACGTCGGAAGTATCTCGTCTGATGTCACCGAATCGACATAAGGACCCATGAATTCGCCTTGTGATTTCTGCCGCGGCATTATAGGCGGTACGGAGCAACATGACGGAACTCAGCATACCGGTGATCGATGTTGCGGCTCTGTTCGGCGGCCCGAGCGGCGCTCGCGACCGCACGGACGAAGCCCTCATGGCGGCCGCGACCACCTTTGGATTCTTTACTGCCGGCGGACTGCCCGCCGATGTGCCCATCGACCGTGAATCGCGCGCGGATCTGCTACGGGTGTTTCAGCTTCCGGAAAGCGAGATTCGGCCCCTGTGGCGACAAAAGTTCGCAAGCTTGCATCCGAACGTCTATCGCGGCTGGTTTCCGCTGCAAAGCGGATTCCTCACGAGTAAGGAGGGCATCGACATGGGCGCGGACGTTGCCTACGGGTCGGCGGTGGTGTGCAGCGACGATCCATTACGCGAAGCAACGCCGCTGCCGCCGGAAGACTCGCTACCCGGCTGGCGTGCGGCGGTGGCGCACTATTACCGAGCCATGGAGTCGATAGGTCGCGCGCTCATGCGGGCAATCGCCCGCAGCCTGACGTTGGAAGAACGATTCTTCGATCCTATCTTCGAAAAGGGCCTATCGACGTTGCGACTGATTCGCTACCCATTGCGGACTGATCTTGACCTCGCGGCCGCCATGAATCCCGATATCTGGGTGATGCACCGGGGAACCCGTTCCTATATCACCGGAACGCCGCATGCCGACACGGGATTTCTCACCCTCCTGGCACAGGACGGCGTTGCCGGGCTGCAGGCCCGCCACCTCAGCGGCGAGTGGCTGGATGTACCGCCGGCGGAAGACTTGTTGGCGGTGAATTTCGGTGAGGTTCTGGAGCGTTGGAGCGGCGGCCGGATCAAAGCCACTCAACATCGTGTGATCGGCTACGGCACGGAGCGCAAGTCCATCCCATTTTTCTACGAAGCGCGCGCCGATGCACAGATCCGCCCGCTGCCCACGGAACCGGCCGATTCCTTCGAACCTTTTTTCTACGGCGATTATTTGTGGCAAAGCACGACGAAGTTCGTCGAGTTCAAAGGCATGCAATCCCTGCGCAAACCCTTGCGCGGCTAAAGCCGGCCGCTTACGCGGTTTCGGCTTCCTGCGGTCACCTGCATGGCCTCGCTCTTGAACTGCGATCGTACCGCCCCAATCACAGCACCGTGGAGATCAGTCGCCTGCCATGAAATCCCCCCCTCGCGTCAAGGTTCGCCGGCGGTTTTTGCACCCGCTCTGGCTCCTGGTCTCGTTGCCGGGCTATTTAGGCTGGCGGCTGCTTCCCGCGTTGGCGATCGGACCCATCGGGATCTTTATCGGCCTCACGGCTTTGTTGGCCGCCTGCGCGATCATTCCGTTGGCGGTGAACACGCGGTCAATGAAAAATCGCGCCCTCGCGGACAGGATTGCGTGGACCGGACTCACTACGATGGGGTTCTTGTCATCGCTATTCATTGTCACGGTGCTGCGGGACGTTTTTCTATTGGGCGCGCATCTGACGTTGACCGCGGGGCAAGCCGCGGCGTTATCGACGCCGTCGGCGCGTTGGGCCGTGGCACTGACGCTGTTGTCCACGCTGATTGGACTGGCTATTGCGCGCAGGCCGCGCCTCGTCCAGGTCGACGTGCCCATCGAAAATCTGCCGCCGGCGCTGCACGGGTTCTCCATTGCGCAGATAAGCGACCTGCACGTCGGCCCGACCATTAAGCGGGGATTCGTGGAGCGCATCGTAGCTCGTGTCAATCACCTCAAGACCGACGTGATTGCGATCACCGGCGATCTGGTGGATGGGTCGGTGCCGGAATTATCCTCGCACACGGCGCCCTTGGCGGCGCTCACGGCCCGCCACGGCGTGTACTTTGTCACGGGCAATCATGAATATTATTCCGGCGAGCGTGCATGGACTGCCGAACTCAGGCGCCTCGGGCTCACGGTCCTCAAGAATCAACATGTCATTTTGCGGCACGATGGAGCGTCGCTGCTGCTCGCCGGGGTCACCGATTTCTCGGCACACCATTTCGATCCCGCCCAGCGCAGCGATCCCGCTGCAGCGCTCTTCGGATCGGCTGCCGCTACGGGTCCTAAAATCTTATTGGCGCATCAACCCAGTTCAGCCGCTGCCGCCGCGGCAGCCGGCTACGATCTGCAAATTTCCGGACATACGCACGGCGGACAATTTTGGCCCTGGAATTTACTCGTGGGCTATTTCCAGCCGTTTACCGCGGGAATGAATCGTCTAAGCAACCTCATGGTCTACGTGAGCCGCGGCACCGGATACTGGGGCCCCCCGAATCGGTTCATCGTCCCCGCCGAAATCACGCGTCTGCGCTTGGTAGCGGCCGAAAGGGCGCGGGCCCACCACCAGGTGGCGGCGCCCTAGCGACAGCCCAATTGCCCGATTTCGGGCGCCCCGCGGAGCGCGACCTTATTCGGCCGCGTCGAGGTTCGATTCCAGCAGCAGCCCGTGCCTTTCGATGAAGTCCATAATGGTGCCGACACCGTCGCCCGTCTTCAAATTAGTGAACACAAAAGGCCGATCGCCGCGCATTCTTCTCGCATCCGCATCCATCACCTCGAGCGATGCGCCGACGTACGGGGCGAGATCGATTTTATTGATGACGAGGAGGTCGGACTTGGTGATACCCGGTCCGCCTTTTCGCGGAATCTTGTCGCCCGCCGCAACGTCGATCACGTAAAGCGTAAGGTCGGAAAGCTCGGGGCTGAATGTCGCGGCCAAGTTATCGCCGCCGCTTTCCACGAAGATCAAGTCCAATTGCGGAAAGCGATGGTTCAAGCGTGCAACGGCTTCCAGATTGATCGACGCATCCTCGCGAATGGCGGTATGCGGACATCCGCCGGTCTCGACGCCCAGTATCCGCTCCGCTGCGAGCGCTCGGTTGCGCACCAGGAACTGCGCGTCCTCTTCGGTGTAAATATCGTTCGTGACCACCGCGATTTCATACCGATCACGAAGTGCGCGGCACAGCAACAAGGTCAGCGCGGTCTTGCCCGATCCCACGGGGCCACCGATTCCGACCCGCAGGGGCGAATGATCTCGTATAGTCATGACCTGAACAATCGCGAGTATTGAGTTTCGTGTTGCGACGATAGGATAGCGAGCCCGGGGGCAAAGTTCGAGCGCAATTGTTCTCTCTCCCTATTCCACTGCCGTACGAGCATCGCGATCTGCTCGCCGACATGCAACAGCACACGCTGGCCCGCGGACTGGCCTAGCGGCACGCTCTTCATGGCCACCAACACTTGATTCTCAGCCCACGACCACACGTAGGCTGCCATTGACTCGAGCGGATCGATAACCCAAGCGCTGGCCGCACCGCTCCACACATAGGGCAAGCTCGGCTCATCGACCGATTCGAGAAGCGGCAGGAGTGTTTCAGACAGTCCGGGCAACACCGCCAACAGCGCCCGCATCGAATACCCCATTTGAACCGTGGCGCTGCGCAATTCGGCGGTTTCCCGGGTCGCCAAAAACTGCTCGTTCAAATAGCGCAGCGTTTCAGCATCTCGCGCATCCCACGCGGCACCCATTTCCCGCAGGCAATGAACTTCATACGATCCTATCGAGAACGACAGTACGTCGGTGATCCATTGCCGCACCGATGTCTCATCGTTGATGAGCCCACATTCGATGGCCGCCTCGAGGCCTTGCGAGTGGCTGTATCCGCCGATCGGAAATGCCTGGCTCGCGATCTGCAGTAGGCGCATCCTCGCGAGCAGGCTCATTGTGATGAAAACGAATGGATCTTGGGACGACTCAAGGGCGCTTCGCTGCCGTGCGCGTGGGTGTGGCCGTACGCACCCCCCTCGGGTTCGAACGGCGCAACGATCGCACTTACCGTCAAACCCAAACCAGCCACCATATCCGCCAGCACATGATCCGCCGCAAAACGCAAACGATCGGGCATCAACTGAACTGCAACGTGGCGATTGCCGAGGTGATAAGCCGCTTTCGCAATGACCAGCGGGTCTGCGCTGACGGCTTCGAGAAGAGACTCATCGGCCGCGACAATCTCGATATCCCGGCCATCGGTCAGCCGCACACGTTCGCCGTTTCGAAGCACCCGGCCGCGCTCGATGATGAGCGCCGCTTGCTCGCCGCTTTCCAGCCTCAACAACAATCGGCTCTTGCATCGCTCATCAAAGGCGAGATGGGCCCGCAATGGCGCCGCGGCACTCAAAACAGGAAATACCGCTGAGTCATCGGCAGCGTGATCGCCGGCTCGCACACCAGCAACTCGCCATCCGCGCGCACGGCGTAGGTCTCTGGGTCGACTTCAATCCGCGGGCAGGCGTCATTATGAATCATGTTCTGCTTCTTGATGCGCCGCGTATTCATGATGGGCTCGATTCGCTTGCGCAATTGCAACGCATTGAACCCCGCATCCTCCAGCGCCGCCTGGGAAACGAACGTGACCGACTTTTCCAGCGCGCGGCCGAAGGCGCCGAACATCGGTCGATAATGCGCCGGCTGCGGCGTGGGTATCGACGCGTTCGGGTCTCCCATGACGGCCGACGCGATCATGCCGCTCTTCAAGATCAGGCTCGGCTTGATGGCGAAAAATGCGGGCCTCCACAACACCAGATCAGCCAGCTTGCCCACTTCGATCGACCCCACCAGATGCGACACGCCATGCGTGATGGCCGGATTGATGGTGTATTTCGCCACGTAGCGTTTCACCCTCGCGTTATCGTTGCGAGCACTGTCGCCGGGCAGCGCCCCGCGTATCTCGCGCATTTTATGGGCGGTCTGCCAGGTGCGGATGATGACCTCTCCCACACGACCCATGGCCTGTGAATCCGAGGACATCATGGAGAACGCGCCGATATCGTGCAGGATATCCTCGGCCGCGATCGTTTCGCGGCGAATTCGCGACTCTGCGAACGCAATATCCTCGGCGATGCCGGCATCCAAATGATGGCAGACCATCAACATGTCCAAGTGCTCATCGATGGTGTTGATGGTGTAGGGGCGCGTGGGATTCGTCGAACTGGGCAGGACGTTGGGATGCGAGGCGATTTTGATGATGTCCGGCGCATGTCCTCCCCCGGCCCCTTCCGTATGAAAGGTGTGAATCGTGCGGCCCGCTATCGCCGCGACGGTGCTCTCGAGGAATCCCGACTCGTTGAGCGTGTCGGAGTGAATCGCCACTTGCACGTCGAACTCGTCGGCCACCCGCAAACAATTGTCGATCGCCGCCGGCGTGGTGCCCCAATCTTCGTGCAGTTTCAAGCCGATCGCACCGGCGCGTATCTGCTCGCGCAGAGGCTCCGGGAAACTCGCGTTGCCTTTCCCCAAGAACCCTAAATTCATCGCAAAGCCTTCGGCCGCCAGCAACATGCTGTGGATATGCCATGGTCCGGGTGTGCAGGTCGTCGCGCTGGTGCCGGCAGCGGGACCCGTGCCGCCGCCGATCATGGTCGTGATACCAGACGCGAGGGCTTCTTCGATCTGTTGCGGACAGATGAAATGAACGTGCGTGTCTATTCCGCCGGCGGTCAGGATCATGCCCTCCCCGGCAATGATCTCGGTGGCTGCGCCTATGGGGATGGTGACGCCGGATTGCACATCCGGATTTCCCGCTTTGCCGATTCCCCAGATGTGGCCGTCCTTCAACCCCACATCGGCCTTGACGATTCCCCAATGGTCGATGATCAGGGCATTCGTGATCACGGTATCCGCAACGGTGGCGGCGGTGCCTTGCCCCTGTCCCATGCCGTCGCGGATGACCTTGCCTCCGCCGAATTTCACTTCCTCGCCGTAGACCGTGTAGTCCTTTTCGATTTCAACGATCAAAACCGTATCGGCGAGGCGTACGCGGTCGCCCACCGTGGGGCCGAACATTTCCGCGTAGGCTCGTCTCGTGATCTTGTGCGCCATCTAGAGAGGACCCATGGTTTTTCCCTGAAACCCGAAAACGCGGCGCAGGCCGCCATACTCGACGAGCCGCACGGTTCGCGATTGACCGGGTTCGAAACGCACCGCGGTGCCGGCCGGAATGTCGAGTCGGTAGCCCAGACTGATGGCGCGATCGAATCGCAAGCTCGAGTTGGTTTCGCAAAAATGATAGTGAGAACCCACTTGGATCGGGCGATCGCCGCTGTTCTCGACGCTGACGACCAGCGTTCTCCGATCCTTGTTCAATTCGATGTCGCCCTCGGCAACGAACAACTCACCGGGAATCATAGGACACCTCTACACAATCGGTTGATGCACCGTAACCAACTTCGTGCCGTCCGGAAAGGTCGCCTCGACCTGTATCTCCGGAATCATCTCCGGTATTCCGTCCATGACGTCATCCCTGGCGAGGATGGTCGCGCCGTAGCTCATGAGTTCCGCCACGGTTTTGCCATCGCGTGCACCCTCGATGATCGCGGCCGTAATCAGGGCCACTGCCTCGGGATAGTTGAGTTTCAAGCCGCGCGCGCGCCGTCGTTCAGCCACCAGCGAGGCCGTAAAGATGAGCAATTTGTCCTTTTCCCGTGGAGTCAAATCCACGTCGAGCTCGCCGCTTCAACGTCTAACATGCCCATACCCGCGGAACGCAGGCGACTTTGCCCAGCAACTCCGGGCGCAGGGCGCTCCATAAATCAGTGAACCAGGCAAATGCTTCCTGCGATGAGTCGCCCAGATACCGGGCGATCAACATAGAGGGGGTACGAGTGATGCCCATTTCGCATTGGGCCTGTGCCGGCCAGGCTTCTCGGCAGGTCTTGAGCAATGCACCGCCTACCTCGCATCCGGCCGCGACGAAGGTCCCGCATACAGTGAAGCCGCGAAGCCCCACCGGGGATTGGGTAAACCCGTCCCGTGCGTTGACGTTGGCATTCTCGGACCACAGCAGGCGGCCTGCGCGCCGAATGCGCGTCTGTATCTGCAACGTGCCACGGCCCCACTTTTCGCCGGATGCACGCCGCCCGAAACTCATGATTTCCCAGCCGAAGTACTTGGCATCGGCCGATAAGTCGGCATCGAGCTGCATCGCAATGCTGGAATCGTCGAAGAAGATGTTTTCGCGCGGCAACCACTCGACGACCGCATCGCCCTCGAGCATCAGATGAATCCGCTGCGTTGCTCGATTACCTGCCGAACGATACCACTTGGTTGCTCCGGGTGTGGTGAGGACGACCCGCGCTCCGGGTGCACAGGATGCGCGAACGCATAGCGCATCGCCGGCGGCGATTCCGCCCGGAGGATGTAGTACCACGACATGGCACGTGTCACGGCCTTCGGGGTACAGCGCCTTTTGTACTTGCAGCGGCCCCGTGTGCAGGTTGCGAGAGAGTATGGTCGTGTCCTCGCGGCGTGTGAATCCAAGATCCAAGTTCGCGCGCCACGTAGTCTGCAAACGCGATGGATCCATCGTTCCGATTCTGCCACCGGCACTACGCGAGCACACGGCTATTTTCGCTTAAGGAGAGGCTGCCGATGCGGCCGGAACGCCCTGCTGCCACAAATCCCAATGCTGCACGATCGCGTCGACCAAAGGCATGCCCGCGTGCACGAGATTGACGGCCGAGATGCGCACCGCATCCGGCAGAGCTAGCTGCGCCTTAAGGGACTCGAGCGCGCCCTGATGCGGGTAGGGGCGATCGAAATCGGAACCGCTGCGCAGCACCGCAATGCGGCGCAGATCGATGAGACCGGACTGCGAACCGCGCGTCAACGCAGCCAGCACCGCATTGTCCTCTTGCTGCGTGGTGCAATAGACTCCCTGACCGCCCGTCAGCAAGCGGGTCCAGCGGCGCGCGTGCTCGCCCAACCGCCGACCCGACCACCACGTGTCGGCGGACAGCGTATCGCACTGGATCACGCTTGGCGGTCGGTGGGCCGAAGCTTCGCGGTAGTGCTTTCGATAGGCGCGCAGGTCTTCGCTGTCCTCCAGCGCGGCCGACTGCGACAATGTGAGCGCCTTCTGCAGCAGGTCTTCGTCGAGGCGAAACACTTCGGTCCCATACTCGAGCTTCGGCACCTGGTCGGGTGCATTGGTGAGGACGCCGAAATAGCCGTCCTGCCAGCCATGCGGCAGCTCACGCGCGTCGATTTCATGCGCAATGCCGCTGTCGACGACGTAGCGAGCCCAAGCGGCCGAACCAATGGTACCGTGCAGAGGATCAATACCGGCAATGCCCGCTATGACGAAGTACGTCTCGCGCAGATCGAATGAACCGCTATACAGCACCGCCATCAACGAGGCCGCCGCATTGGCGTGTCCCATGCCGGTGGTCATCTGGCAGACCGCGCTCGCGTTGCACATAACCCGCGGATAATCGCTGGACAAACCTGGCACGCGGATCTCTTCGGTTGGCCGCAACGCTGCGAGCCAGGGCGCGGCTTCCAGGCCAAACAGATTGATGACGAGCACTTTCACCGGCAGCGGTGAGCCACGCACCGGCGCACTCGCGGCTTCGGCGGCACCGGCACTGCAGAACGTCATTGCGATCGCGAGTATGAACGATTTGCGCATTCCGGCTCTCACGCAAGATAAATGAAGCGCACGACGCAGAGCGCGGCCAGAACGTACACCAGCCAGTCGCGCACGCGAGCCTGACCCCGTATCAATTTCAGTACTGCGTAGCTGATGATGCCGAACGCGAGACCGTTCGCTATGGAGTAGCTCAATGGAATGATGATCACGGTCAGAAAGGCGGGAATCGCCGCCCCCGGGTCGGACCACTCCACTTCGGTTAGCGCGCCCATCATCAGCGCGCCCACCAAAATCAGGGCCGGGGCCGTGGCGGCGGCCGGGATAGCCTGCACCAAGGGTGCAAAAAACAGAGTGCAAAGGAATAAGAACCCGACCACGACACTCGTCAAGCCGGTGCGCCCACCCACCGCGACGCCTGAGGCACTCTCGATATAACTGGTGACGGGACTGGTGCCCGCCAGGGCGCCCACCAACATCGACGCGGAATCGGCCAGCAAGATGCGATTCAGGCGCGCAATCGTGCCGTCCGGAGACACCAGTCCCGCCCTCTTGGTCACCGCCATCAGCGTGCCGACGTTGTCGAACATATCGACGAAGAGAAACACGAAGACGATCTCGAACAGCGATCGGCCAATCCCGCCCTTCCAATTCAAGGCCGCCGGTATATCGAGCTTGAAGGCGGTCGCCGACAAATCGGAGAGGCGGTAGGCGCCCGGCGCGAAATGGGTCAGACCCAGGATCCACGCTAGGGCGGCAGTCAGCAGGATGCCGAACAGCATCGCTCCCTTGACTCCCTTTGCCTGCAATGCGGCGATCACGAGCAAGCCCAGCATGGAGAGCGCCGCCGTGGGCGCCGTCAGGTTGCCGAGGCCCACTATCGTGCCCTGTTTGGCGACGATCACGCCGGCATCGCTCAAGCCGATGAACGCGATGAACAAGCCGATCCCGCCTCCCACCGCCGCAAACAACGAGCGCGGCACGGCGCTGATGATGAGCCGGCGCACACCGGCCACCGTCAAGAGCAAAAAGGCGACACCGGAGAGGAAGACGCAGCCCAGCGCCGTCTGCCACGGCAGGCCCATGCCCTGCACTACCGTGTAGGTGAAATAGGCGTTGAGGCCCATTCCCGGAGCCAGCGCAAGCGGGTAATTGGAGACCAGCCCCATCAGAATGCTGCCGATGCCGGCAGCGAGGCAGGTCGCAACGGCCACCCCGGCCACTGGCATGCCGGCCGCACCCAAGATCGAGGGATTGACCACGACGATGTAGGCCATCGTAAGAAACGTCGTCAGGCCGGCGAACACTTCGGTCGGCACCGTCGTCCCATGCCGTGCCAGACCAAAAAACCGTTCCAGCATGCCTCTCAGAACCTCGCCCGCAACTGCGCGCCGATGATCCAGATTAACGCATATGTCGCATGAATTGGCGTGGATTCCAACGCAAACGCAAGCCGGCGATTGCCAAACATGCCGTGTATGGCGCAGCATCGCCGGCCAACGCAACGCCGGACATTCCTGGCACCGCCAAGCTAAGACCGGCCGCTGCGGGCAAGCAATATCCACTAGAGAGATTGAATACGCCAATGGACAAGCTCTTTATTTCGGCAAACTCGTTGCTTCGCGACTCGATGGAACTCGCCAGGCTCATTGTTCGCAGCGGCTTTCGGCCCACTTTCCTGGTGGCCATGTGGCGCGGCGGCGCGCCGATCGGCATAGCGGTGCAGGAGGTGCTCGAATATCACTCCATTCATGCCGACCATATTGCGATTCGCACGTCTTCTTATATCGGCATCGGCGAAGAAGCCAAAACGGTTCGGGTCCACGCGCTCGACTATCTGGTCTCCCGTTTGTCGGCCGAGGATCAGTTGCTGCTGGTCGACGATGTCTTCGATTCCGGTCGCAGCCTTGAAGCCGTCCTCGCGGAGCTCAAGCGCCGCTGCCGCCGGAACTTGCCGGACCAAATCCGCATCGCTACCGTGTACTACAAACCCGCGCGCAACCGCAGCACTCTCGTCCCGGACTATTACGTCCAAGACACCGATCGCTGGCTGGTATTCCCGCACGAGATCCAGGGCTTGACGCGCCAGGAAATATTGGAACATAAGCCCGTCGGGACGAACTTCTTCGATCCGGTAGAGCCATGAGTTGCCGCTCGAGGCCGGCACCACTGCCGCTCGGATCCGCCACATCGCGACTGCTCCTGCTCATTCATCGGACGCTACGATGGGGGATCGGCGGAGTCGGGATTGATCACGCCGAAGCGAGCCGGAATACACGCGTAGAAGAGAGGAATTTTTTCTTGATGAATTAGATTGAGCAGCTGCTGCGCTTCTTGATCCGTCACGATGAATTCAATTTCAATGACCGAAGATCCGGCAAAATCAAAGAGCTTCTCCGCAGCGAGCGTGTGATGGCGCCCGAATCCTTTCATGGCCTTAAACGCCGAGCCACCGCGAATGCCGATCTTGTTGGCATGTATGAGCAGCCATTCCCAGACGACATCGTGGTGGTGACGCTGCCCTTCATGGACATAGAACCTTAAGAATGAACCTTGCATGGTGGTCTCTCCCCAGATTACGGCGTACGGCTCAGACGCCGCGGGTAATAGACGGTGGTTCGGCCGTCTCCGGATCAATCACACCAAAGCGTGCCGGAATATGCGCGTAAAAGAGAGCGATCTTTTCCCGGTGAATCAAGCTGAGCAATTGCTGCGCTTCTTGATCCGTTACGATGAATTCAACTTCGACGGCGAGTGAGCCTGCAAGCTCGAAAAATTTCGCCTCGCTCAGTTTATGATGGCGTCCAAATCCGGCCATGGCGTGAAACGCCGAACCACCGCGGATCCCGAGCGTGTTAGCCGTTTCGAGGAGCCACTCCCAAACGAGCTGGCGGTGATGCCGCTGACCTTCATGCACGTAGAATCTTAAGAATGAGCCTTGCATATCGACTCCTTCAGGATTTCCAGCCCTATCCTAACTCCTGAACCATGAGAAATAATCGCCACGCAGGCGCCAGCCCAGCGCCGAGACTGGCACTTAAAGAGATTGCGATGATTGATTTCAAAATACAAGGTCGGCTGGAAGTCGGCAAGCATTGCCAATCCAGCGTATCCAGCCCCAAAGTCGTCGATTGCAAGCTGAAGCCCGAAACGGCGAAACTCATTGACAGCCCGGCCGAACGCAGCATGATCGTCGATCACCTCGCCTTCTGTAATCTCGAGTATCAAGCGATCCGGCGTGATACCGCAGCGCTCCGCCGCCTCCAGCGCACTGCGAACCGCCGTATGTATCGACATCGAGTATGGGATGTTTAGGGCAACGTTGTTGTCGTTGACTTGCGATTCGCTGCGGCGTAGATCAATGAATAAATAAGGGGAATCCGGTCTCAATGCGCTTTTTCGTTTGGCTGACCCATTCAGCGGTACGACGGCAAGTTGCCGCCGTTCACGCGGACCGCGCGACCCCGGGACAAAAATAGGCTTGCAGGTGCCTGGCAGCCTGTGTGGGCCGGGTGACATAAGACCGTTACGAACGCTGCGCCGAAAGCGCAGCTTGAAACGACTATCTTCAGGGGGCAATGATGAACAGGAACACGTTGAGCGCGCTGATCATCGCAATCTCGTTGGGGAGCGCCGCCGCCGCGCGGGCCGGAGTCTGGACCCCGCTCGCCAATGAGCCGACTTTCATGAATCCCCCTAGCCAGTGCGCCCAATATCCAAATAGTATGTGCGCCCCGCCCGGATCCTATTCCTGGGGCGGCGTCATCAATGCCAACCTCCTCACCGACGGCAGCATCCTCATTGCCGCTTACGCCGTCGATGACAACTACTCGTACACCTTCGGAGAGTACAAGCTAACCCCTGACATCTTTGGCAGCTACGTGAACGGCACCTGGACGCAGGTGGCGTCGCTCCCGGACGCGCAGACCCCGCAGAACCCGAACGGTTGGGGGCCGCTCTATTTCGCCTCGGCGGTCCTCCCGGACGGCCGGGTGATCTATGAAGGAGGCGAATACAGCAGCGACTTCGAGTTCGCCCTCGCCAGTCGGGGCGCCATCTACGATCCCGTCGCCAACAGTTGGCAGGTGGTGGCGCCGCCGAACTTCGAGAACCTCTATCCCGCGGACCCTCCCATGCTGCCTGGCTTCAACAGCATTTATACGTATCCTCGTTATCCGGCCCCTCAAACGTCCCAGCTAGTCGATGCGATCGGGGACTCGCAGAGCGTAGTGCTGCCCGATGGCACCTTCATGATCGCGAGCAAGCTGAGCCGACAGCAGGCGCTGCTCGATGCCAAGACGCTGACGTGGACGTTGACCGGCCGGGGCAAGAAGGATGTGAACTCGGAGGAGGGCTGGACGCTCCTTCCCAACGGCAAGGTGCTCACCGTCGACACCGACCTCGACTACCAGTTCGGGCTGGTGCCATCGTACCAGCCCGGCAACTCGGAGCTCTATGACCCGCATACCGGGAGTTGGAGCAGCGCCGGGAACACGATCGAGCTCCTGACGGCCTTCCCTGACTCGGAGATGGGGCCCGCGGTGCTCATGCCGGACGGGATCGTCTTTGCAATGGGAGCGGAGGGGAACAACTCTTTCTATGATTCCTTCAGGAACGAGTGGTCTGCGGGGCCGTCTTTCCCCACGGTCGTGTTCAACGGGCAGACGCTCCAGCTGTTGGCCTCGGACACCGGTGCAGCGCTCCTGCCCAACGGCAACGTGCTCGCGTCCGCGGACACCTACGGCGAGTACCCGCCCACCAAGTTCTTCGAGCTCGATGGTCGCCAACTGATCCCCCAACCCGATATTCCGAACACCCAACTCGACGGCGGCGTCGTGTTCCTGGTGCTCCCGTCCGGGCAGATCCTCGAGTTCGATGAATCCACTGACGTGGAGATCTACACGCCCACCGTTCATGAGAAGTATCCCTGGCATGCCCCGTTCGATATCGAGGTGCCCGACGAGGTCTCCCCCGGCAAAACCTACCGCCTCCAGGGGAGCATGCTCAATGGCGTCTCGCAGGGTGCCATGGAGGGCGATGATGAGCAGACGGCGACCAATTACCCTCTCGTGCGGATCACCAATGGACAGACCCATCACGTTTTCTACAGCCGCACGTATGACTTCAGCAGCATGGCCGTCGCCAACCGCAGGCCGACCACCGCGTGGTTTGACGTTCCCGCCAATCAGGAGCCAGGCCCCAGCCTGCTGGAGGTCGTGACAAACGGGGTCGCCTCGAAGCCCATTTTCGTCAACGTGAGATAGCTCGGCCCGCACGATGGCACTCGGCTCCCCTCTCGGGTTGCCGTTCCTGCACAGCTTTCCTGCGGAAGCTGGAAAGAAGATAGCGGCGTACCGGACTCTCGCTACTCGGCCATAGCGGCGGTAGACGCAGTTAGAATAGGCTCCACAAAGGTGTCTTTCGCACGTTCGTCGCGATGAAAAACGTGGGAGAAAATATTCATGTCACCCGCGCAGCTCACCTTTCTGTTTCCGATTATGGCACTGTCCCTGGCCGGATGCTGGACGCTGCCCAACGCCAACGTGCAGCCCGGGGGCGAACCGCGCCTGATCCAAAGCGGGATCACGGTGGTAGCCGTCAAGGATCACGCCGCCGTGGAAGCCGTTGATGCCGGCGCGCGCACCATAACGCTCAAACTTTCCGATACCACGATCGCCACTTACAAAGTCGGCGCGGCCGCGGACAACTTTGCCCGGATCCAGGCGGACGATCAGGTCAAAGCCACCGTGACGGAAGAACTTGCCGTTTACCTACCGGCCAATGACCGACTCCCGGGTGGCGCCACGGCCGAAACAATGGGCGTTAGCGCCAGGGTGCTGAAGGTGGACCCCAGCTATCGCCTGCTCACCCTGCAATATCCCGATGGCCGGACCGAGACCTTCAAATCCGGTTTGGAGGCCAAACTCGTGGAGATGGCGCCGGGCGACACCGTAGTGGTGCAGCCCAGGGAAGCGGCGGTGATACGCATCCAGAATTAGTGAAACCGGGTTTGCAAAATGAAAGCGATCAAAATTCAAAACTGGATGATTTAGGTCCCACGTCCAGCGAAAATTATTATGCCAACTACTGACCATCTTGCTGCCGGGTGCCTGCGCACGAAAGCCGCAATTGGACTTGTGTCGCTGTTGCTGCTGGCCGTGCCGACCCGAGCGCAAACAACTGCCGAAATCAACGCTTTCAGAAACACGGTGGGCCACAGTATCGAAGCGGCGACGATTCTGGGCGGGGATTTCGGGGTCACTGGTGCCTCCTATAGCGCAGGGCACGAGGGGGATATCAAGCTCGACAAGTTTGGGGGCGAGGGTACGATCGGCGACCCGCAACAATTGGGAACCCTGCCCATCGGCTGGCAGCCGCGGTTGCAGGGCGAGATGGGCTGGCTCTCGGCCACGAGAAATTTCACTGCCGCTGATACCTATGGGGGTCAAAGTCTGGTGGGTGCGCAAAGCAAGTTCAAGGATTTCTCGATCCAATTCGGCGGCGGCGCGCGTTTCTGGTTCAGCGACCACTTCAGCATTGCACCTACGATCATGGGGATGTACGGGCGCACGGAAAACACTTTCGATCCCAATGGCAACCTTTGGGCGCAAAGCCAGCAGCAGAACGCCAAAGATCTGGGCTTGGTGGACTATACCGTGCAGACCTGGACCATCCGTTCCGCCGCGGACTTTCAATACTATTACACCTGGCGGCGCACCATCTTCACGCTGACCTCGGCCCCGACATATTTCCACACCGAGAGCTTCAAGTCCTCCAACCCCAACGTGAGCGTCAACGGCGATTCTAAGACCTGGCTGAATAAAATTGACGTGGACGTTCCCCTGAACGTGGAGCTATCGGGTCACGAATTGCGCACGGGTGGTTCTATAAGCCGCGCCGAGCTTTATGGCGACATCCGCAACGGGTTGAACATTGACCATCTCTACGAAATCCACGGTCGGCTCGTGCTGGATTATTTGAACCAGTTTTGGAAGGCGCAATGGCTCGGCATCGGCTGTTCCTATCTGTGGGGTCCCAATGGCTTCTCCGGGTTTTCGATCGGGGCCGATGTCTCGGTCCGGTTTTGAATCGGGCAACCGCTTTTCCGGCCGATTTGCGCCGGCCGCAGTCGCCGTATTCAGTGAATCACCATCTCGGGACCTGACCGAAATACGCCAAAATATAGGTATGGCGTTGTTGCCCTGGTGCCAGGCGCTACTCGATTGGGCACTTGATGCTCGATCGCCGGAATGCTTCGCAGGTACATGACGATCGCATTCACGTCGTCGTCGGACATGTGCTGGTAAAGAGGCCATGACATCACATTTAAATGCCCGG
>Ga0209517_10003887_pt1 | contig 19963 bp, 19 predicted proteins | sample PeaSoiMetSII2010_FD_187695 | JGI IMG/M metagenome (GOLD analysis project Ga0209517, IMG submission 187695) | Peat soil microbial communities from Weissenstadt, Germany - SII-2010 (SPAdes) (version 2) | ecosystem: Environmental > Terrestrial > Soil > Wetlands > Peat | place: Germany...
GGGACTGGCCAAGGCGCGGGGTGTAGAAATGCCGATCACCGCCCAGATGCACGCCATCCTGCACCAGGGAAGATCTCCGCGCGAAGCTATCCGTGAACTGATGACCCGCAGCGGGAAAAGCGAGACGGGCGCTGGTTCGTAGGTTCGTCTCACCGTCCGTGTTACTCTTTACCGTTTCCCATCGTTTTTCTTGGAGCTCTTCATGCGTCTGACTGATTCCCTGCTCGTGATTCTCTTGTTTCTGTCCCCGCTCACCACTGCACTCGGACAGACCAAAACTGTTGCCGAGCGCCTGGGCTATCCGGCCGATTCGAAACTCCTCATCGTCCATGCGGATGATCTTGCTGTGGCCCACTCCGAGGACGCCGCCAGCTTCGACGCGCTCGACAGAAATGCCGTCACTTCGGCGAGCGTGATGATTCCCTGTCCCTGGCTGAACGAAGTCGCCGCCTACGCGAAAGACCATCCGGAAGCAGACCTGGGTTTACACCTGACCCTCACCAGCGAGTGGAAAACCTATCGTTGGGGCCCGGTCGCGTCCAAAGACACGGTTCCCAGTCTTCTGGATCCCTCCGGCTATCTCTGGCCGGAGACTGCCCCCGCCACGCAACATCTCAAGGCGGAAGAAGTCGAGCGCGAGATTCGCGCGCAGATTGAGCGGGCGCTGGCCATGGGAATTCATCCCACTCACCTCGACAGCCACATGGGCGTGCTCTTCGGGCGGCCTGATCTTTTTGCCATCTACGTCAAGGTCGCTCATGAATACAAGCTGCCATTCCTGGCACAGCGCATGCAGGATGGGCCTCCCGCCCTCCTGGCCTTACTCTCCGACCAGGACATCATTCTCGATTCGGTTGTGATTGCCAATCCCAGGGTCGCTCCCTCGGATTGGCGCAGTTTCTACTCCACCGCGATCCGCAACCTGAAACCCGGCCTCACCGAGATGATTGTTCACCTGGGTCATGACGATGCCGAACTGCAGGCCGTGATGGTGGACCACCCCGACTATGGAGCGGCGTGGCGGCAGCGCGACTACGACCTCGTAACCAGCCCCGAATTCAAAAAGACCCTCCAGGAGAATCACGTCATCCTGGTCAAATGGAAGGACTTGAAGAAGCTCCTGAACTAGGGGCCTGAGCTTATCGAAGGGTCCGAAGTTCGCTCTTCCCCGCCAAACCCGCGCCAGACGGCACTTTTGAGAGGTACTTTGGTAATGGCGAACCCGCCAGCTTTTCCTCAAATATGATCCATTTCACATTAAAATTTTAAGGATACCTTTGAAAGCCGCCGCCACTTCGACCCGGCGTCCGCGAGTTGAGTGAAGGGAGAGCCTTGTCCTCCAGCACTTCCAGCCACGTTCGCATCCCGATTCTGTATGTCATCCTCGGTGTGCTTCTGGTCATCAGCATCGTTCCCATGTACTTCTATTCGACGAATGTGGTCGCCAGCAATCGGAAACTCCTAAAGACCAACGAAATGTACCTGCAGAACACGGTGACCCGCTCGCTGGCCGACGATCTTGCCCAGCACGAGCGTTCCCTGCGCGTGATGCTGGCGAACCTGGCGTCCGCCATTCAGGTGGCCAGCGGCGGAGACATTGGAGGGCAGAACATTCAAGCCCCAGAGTTGCGGGCGCTGCTGGAGAATTTCGTTTCCTCCTCCAATGAAATTGCCTATGCCACCCTGCTGAACTCCGAGGCCAAGGGCATTAGGGCCGGACGCATCACACCCGACGCCTTTCTGCAGCGCGAACTGGAGCGGGCTTTTGCCGCGGCTCGTGACGGGCGCGCCTACAACGGGCAGGCTCTGGTGGTAGGCGAAGGCAAGTCCGCAACTACCGTGTTCCTGGTAGCGGCGCCGGTCAAGTATGGGCCGCGATTCCTGGGAATGATCGCTTCGGTCGTGGACCTGCAATTTCTGATTCGCCGCTTGCAGGAAGTCAGCGTCAGCGGGGGCGGCCTTACTCCCTACGTGGTGGACGCCCAGGGCCGCCTGGTCGCCGCCGCCACGCCTGAGTTCGCTACCGGCCAGGACATGAAGAACCTCGAGATCGTGCGCAACTTCGTGGACGGAGGCAACAAAGCGCAGTTCGTTCCGACCATGGAATTTACGGTCCGCAATGGCACGAACAATGTGGAAATGCTGGGCACCTACAGCCCGGTCATGCCCCTGGATTGGGCCGTGGTCGTGCAGAAGCCGCAGCGCGAGGCATATCGCGATGTCTTCGAGATGCAAGGCACGGCGCGGCTGCTGGCGATAGTGGCTGTGCTGATCAGCATCCTCGTCAGCATCTTTGCCGCGCGCCGCATCACCAATCCCCTGGAAGTGCTCACCCAGTCCAGCCGCGCCCTGGCGCGCGGCGACTTCTCCCAGCGCGTCCACCTGTCGAGCCGCACCGAAATTGGCGAACTGGCTCAGACCTTCAACACCATGTCGGAAGAACTCGAACGCTTCGTCGAAGACCTGAAGCGTGCGGCGGAAGAGAATCGCGCCCTGTTCATGGGTTCCATCCAGATGCTGGCCGGCGCGGTTGACGAAAAAGATCCCTACACCCGCGGCCACTCCGATCGCGTCACGCGCTATTCCCTGCTCATCGCCAAGGAAATGAACCTGCCCCCACCCTTCATGGAGACGTTGCAGATTTCCGCCCAGCTGCACGACGTGGGCAAGATTGGCATCGAGGATCACATCCTGAAGAAACCCGGCGCGCTGACCGAGGAAGAATTCGAAGTCATGAAGACACACACCACCAAGGGTGCCAACATTCTGCGCCCAGTCACGCAACTGGCGGAAATGCTGCCCGGCATCGAACTGCATCACGAAGCCCTCGATGGCCGCGGCTATCCCTACGGGCTGAAAGGCGATCAAATCCCGATGCTGGCGCGCGTCATCGCTGTGGGCGACACTTTCGACGCCCTGACCACGAACCGTCCTTACCAGCAGGCGCACACCCCCGAGCAGGCGCTGCAGATCATTCGCAACCTGGCCGGCAAGCGCCTCGATCCCGACGCGGTGGCGGCTCTGCTCGCGGTCTACGCCCGCGGCGAGATTCGCATCCAGCGCTTCACTATCAAGCGCCCGATCGCACCCGCACCAACTGCGGTTGAGGTGCCGGTGGCAGCGGAAGCCGCGGCGGCAACTGCAGCGCCAGCCGCGCTCACTGCCGACACTGCTGTTCTGGAACGAACCCGCGTCTAGAACCGACTCCAGCCAGGCCACCTTGTCATCTCCAGGAGTGACGCCCCAGGAAAACGTGCTCTTCTCGCTGCACCTATCCTGACTAGGGCCCCACCGCTTTCCCTCCCTGAGATTTTCCCTGCGCCTTTCGCGGCCTTTCTCGGCGACCGCTGCGGTTCAAGCTTTTGACTGCGACAGATCGTGCAGCTCGTGACGCAAGCTCCTGACGCACTCCCTGCCCGTATAATCAATATCTGTCCTTCTTATGATTCAGACTCTGTTCGGCAGCCTCGAGGAAGAAAAGAAGACCGGGTTCCTGGACCGCATGAAGCAGGCGGTCACGCGCACGCGCGAGAATCTGGCGGAGCGCATCGAACAGGTCGTCTCCCTGGGCAAGGAGATTGACCGCAACACGCTCGACGATCTCGAGGCCACGCTCATCAGCGCCGATCTCGGCATGGCCACCACCCAGCAGGTTCTCGCCACGCTGCGGGAGAAAGCCGACCGCAAGCAGATCAAAGACGTGCAGGAACTCAAGCGGTTGCTGAAAGAAGAACTGCTGGCGATTCTGAACTCTGCCGGCTCGCGGCCCGTTCAGAAGGTGGATGGCACACCCGAAGTCATCCTGGTCGTGGGCGTCAATGGCACCGGCAAGACCACCACCATCGGCAAACTGGCTCAGGTCTTTCGGTCGCAGGGAAAAAATGTCCTGCTCTGCGCCGCCGATACCTTCCGCGCCGCCGCCATCGAGCAACTCGAAATCTGGGGTCAGCGCACCGGGACCGAAGTCATCAAGACCAAGCCCGGAGGCGATCCTGCCGCCGTTTTGTTCGACGCGCTGCAAGCCGCCGTCGCCCGCAAGAACGACTACGTCATCGTGGACACCGCCGGCCGCCTGCACACCAAGTCGAGCCTCATGGCCGAACTCGAGAAGATGCGCCGCACCGCCCAGCGCATCATTCCCGGAGCGCCCCATGAAACTCTGCTGGTCATGGACGCGACCACCGGGCAGAATGGCCTGCAGCAGGCACGACTGTTTACCGAGTCAGCGGGCGTAACCGGCATCGTCCTGACCAAGCTCGACGGCACGGCCAAGGGCGGCGTGGTGGTCGCCATTTCCCGCGAGCTCGGACTGCCCGTGCGCTTTGTCGGCGTGGGCGAGAAAGCCGGCGACCTGCTGCCGTTTGATCCGAAAGAGTTCGTAGATTCGCTGTTCGAATAGGAGTGGGCTATGGCGGATGCCGGCAGGAAACGATCACTCGTGGAAGGCAAGGCACGGTCGGTTGGGGAAAAGATACGTGACTACATCCGTCGCTTTCTGCGGCGAGCAAGCTCCCCCGCCGGGCGATCCCTAGCTAACGTAACGGTCCCGCGGCGCTCCGGTCCGAAAGGCCGCAGCGGCGGCGCCGTCGCCGAAATCGAAGACGATTTGTACCGGAGTTTTCCGCCGAGAAAATAGTCACGCCGTTGGGGATTTCACGATGTCAACTCTTCTCCCGGTTTTGATCGCGTTGGCCGCTCTCTGGCTCGTCTGGCGCTTTGTCGCGTCCCTGTTTCGGCCAGGCAGGCCGGCTGAAGCAGTCGATGCCGAACCCGTCGACGGTCCCTTCGCACCGGTACCAGCTCCACGCAGAAATTTCCCGAAAGGAAAGCCGGGCGCGGTGGCCCTTGATGAACCCGAGGACGACTCGTTTCGGGCCTTCCCACCGCGCTGCTGATTGCTGCGCGCTTCGAAGCGTGTCTCTCTGGAGCTAGAGACGGAACACGAGACCAGAGGAAACCCTCAAGTTCTTGCGTCCGGAAAAGGCCGGGAATGGCGTTCCAGCGACGGTTTGACTTCCGAAATGGAAGTAAAGCCAGTCCGCCTGGGCGAGGCGCAGCGCTATGAACCTGTGCATCTTTACATCCACGCCGCCGCCAGCCATCGCTGCCAAGCCATTCCACGAGACCGAAACCCCCGACTCTGATTCGCTCAGTCGCGCTCCCCCGGCCAGACCGTGAATGAATGCCTTCACCGGTCCGGCTTTCACGGAGAAGACCGGCCCTCCCGTGTACGTATATGTGTGCAAGCCGACGCCGCTCACCGTTGTGTAACCGCCTCCAACGTCCCCCTCCACTCCGAAGAACAAGCCCAGCTTCACGGCAGCAGCGGCGTTCCAACCATTGAAACTGTGGCTGCTGCCCGGGATAGTCTGGCCATTGGCACTTATGTTGCCCATGTGGAGATATTGATAGCCGCCAAATACCTCGAGGGTCTGCGCCATCGACGGCAGGGACGGCAACAAACCCAAGACGACGAGCACAAGTAACTTCCGCATCTTCTCCTCCCGCATATGAACCAATACTCCGGACTCCGGCATGTCGCATGGCACGTCTTGCGAACAAAGAACCGTGCGCCACGACATCCGGGATAGAGCTGCTCTGATCGTAACGGTTGCACAGTGTTGAGTTGACAACCATGCGTCCGTGGGAACCAGACTATTAACCGTCCCTGCAGTCTGAGTCGAATCTCCGTCTCTCCTTGCCTCTGTGCCTCCGTGATAGATTCTCTCTGAATGCCCGCCCGCTCCGCTGACGACGAACTTCTTCACCGCGCCCTCGAACTGGCGCGCCAGGGTATAGGTCTAGCCTCGCCCAATCCTTATGTCGGCGCGGTCATCACAGACACCCAAGGCAACGTGGCCGGCACCGGAGCCTACACCTACGCCGGCGTGAAGCATGCCGAAATCCTCGCCCTTGAGGCTGCCGGCTCGAAAGCGCGCGGCGGAACGCTCTACATCAACCTCGAACCCCACGCCCACCAGGGACGCACGCCGCCCTGCACCGACGCGCTGATCGCCGCCGGCATTCGCCGCGTGGTGGCTTCCATGCCCGACCCAAATCCGAAAGTAAGTGGGCGGGGATTCGAGACGCTCCGAGCCGCCGGCGTGCATGTAGAAGTCGGACGCCTGGAGGAGCAAGCTCGCCGCCTGAATGAGGCATTCGCCCGCTATATCCGTCACGGCACGCCGCTGGTGACGTTGAAGTCCGCCATGACGCTCGACGGCAAGATCGCGCCGTTCCCTTTTGCGCCCCCCGATGCGACCAAGCGGAGCGACCACGCTCCCGCCGAAGGCAAATTCTCCGGAAACTGGATCACCGGCGAAGCTGCCCGCGCCCACGTGCACGAACTGCGTCACCAGCACGACGCGATTCTGGCCGGCATCGGGACAATTCTCGCGGATAATCCCCTGCTCACCGACCGCAGCGGACACCCGCGGCGGCGTCCCCTGCTGCGCGTGATTCTCGATTCCCGCCTGCGCCTCCCGCTCGAATCGCGGCTCGTGCGCAGCATTGCCGAAGGCCGAAAGAATGAAGACGGTCAAAATGAAGCCCACCGGAATGACATTCTTGTTTTCTGCACTTCTGCTGGCGAGCATAATCAGGCTCAACTCGAAGCGAATGGCGTTCGCGTGGAGAGGGTTACCGAAGTTGATCCGGAAGGACGCCCTGACATTCGAGCGGTTCTGCGCCGCCTCGGACAACTGGAAATTACCAGCGTGATGATCGAAGGCGGAGCCACCGTAAACGGGACTGCGCTCCAAGCCAACGCGGTGGATAAGATTTTTTTCTACTACGCGCCCAAGATTTCAGCTGGCGCCGGCGCGGTTCCTTTCGCGGCTGGGGCCGGATTCCGCCAGCTGAACCAGGCGGCGCAAGTCAAGCATCTCCATTTGCACCGCTTCGGCGAGGATTTCGCCGTTGAAGGCTACTTGCGCGATCCCTACGGGGAATAAAGCAGTCAGCAGTCAGCAGTCAGAACTCAGCACTCAGCCCCCAGCCTGCATTATTCCCGAAGCTGCTTTGAAAGGGCGCGGCTTCCAGCCGCGCCGCCCTGGCGCACCGGAAAATTGGGGCTTCAGCCCTTGGGGACCAAACGCGTTTACCATGTCCCTTCCCACACCACCGGATGCTGCCAAACGGCTCACCCCAGCGGCTAAAGCCGGACTTGTTTTTGCCCGCGTTGGCGCGGCTGGAAGCCGCGCCCTTTCAAAACCGTAGCAATCCTCATAAATAATCCAGGCTAGAGGCTTATAGGAACTCTCTTCTGGCTGAATGCTGAGTGCTGACTGCCGAGTGCCTCTCCGGGTTTAGAATGTTCCCTTCATACCCGGAGGCTCTCATGTTCACCGGCATCGTGGAAGAAGTCGGACGCATCACGCGCATCGAGCAACGGGGCGAGAACCGCCGCATCACAGTCGCCGCCGAACATGCGCCTAAGGAACTCGGTACAGGCAATAGCATTGCCGTCAGCGGCGTCTGCCTTACGGCGCTCGACATCAAGCCCGGATCGTTCTGCGCCGACCTGGCGCCAGAGACCTGGGTGCGCACATCGTTCTCACGCATTCACGAAGGTGCGCTGGTCAATCTCGAGCTGCCCATGAAGGCCGACGGACGCTTCGGCGGCCACATCGTGCAGGGACACGTGGATGGCGTCGGCAAGCTGATCGCGTTCGAACGCATCGCCGACTCAGAAAACTGGTGGCTGCACATCGAACTGCCGGATGACGTCGAGAAGTACACGGTTTTCAAAGGCTCAATCTCGATCGAGGGCATCAGCCTCACCGTGGCGAAGCTCGAAAAAAATCGCTGCACCATCGCGATCATTCCCCACACGGTCGAGATGACGAATCTGCATTCCCTCAAGCCCGGCGACCCCGTGAACCTTGAAGCCGACCTCATCGCCAAATACGTCGAGAAGATGATGAAGGGCGAGGCGTCCGAGAATTCGCTGACCGTGGAAGACCTGGTGCAGCAAGGGTTTTAGAAGCAGGAGTCAGTAGTCAGGGGTCACCCAAACCCTCTCACCAGAATTTGTTTGTAGGGACGACGGCTTGGGAAGGGCACGTTTTTAATGCCCCACTGAATCGACGCTCTTCACCACCACTCCGCCTTTCATCACAAACTTCACTCTCTGCAGCACCGTGATGTCCGCCAGCGGATCACCATCCACCGCGATCAAGTCGGCATAGTGCCCCGGCTCGACCGCGCCCACTTTCTCCTGCCAGCCCAGCAATTCCGCGGCATTAACGGTCGCCGCCTGAATCACCTCCAGCGGAGTCAACCCGCGCTTGGTCATTGCCGCCAGTTCGGTTGCATTCTTCCCGTGTACATCCGGACTAGCCGGATCAAAACCGGCGGCGATCTTCACGCCCAGACTCTTGGCCATCTGGACCTCCTGCTGGATCCCCTGCAGAAACGCTTCCAGTTGCTTGCGCTGCTCCGGGGTTACTGGATCGTTCTTGTGCTTTTCGACGTCCAGGTCGATCACTCCGACCGTCGGCACCAGGAAGGTCCCTTTGGATTTCATCAGCTCAAGGTCCGCGCGGTCGGCGCCATGCCCGTGTTCGATGGAGTCGACTCCGGCCATGACCGCGTTCTTGATCCCTTCTGGTGTCGTGGCGTGGGCTGCGACTTTTCGCTTCTGCTTGTGCGCCTCTTCTACGATAACCGCGATTTCTTCGACCGTGAGCGTGGGATGCTCCCAGTCGGCGTAGACCTTGATCAAGTCTGCGCCATGTCCGATCTGCTCCCGCACGGCGCGTCGCGCCTCTTCGACGCCACTGACCATCTGCGCGCCCGTGGGAAAATCCGTCAGATCGGGTGAAACCCCGAAGGGGAAGTACTGGCCGACAGCCGCGATCGCCCGCGTCGCCACCTGCATGCGCGGGCCTTCGGCCAGTCCCTGATTGATGGCATCGCGCAGCGCTACATCTGCATATTCCGACCCCTCGCTTTCCACATCGCGAATTGTCGTGTACCCCGCCTCGAGCGTGATGCGGGCATCGTAAGCTCCTTCGAGCGCGCGGAAGGCTTGCGATTTCGTGGCCAGGTTCAGGGTGTATCCGTTATCGCCGTCGGGGATGCGCGCCATGATGTGGGTGTGGCAGTCAATCAGCCCCGGCAGCACGGTTGCGCGGCCGAGGTCAATCACCCTCGCGTTCTTCGGCGCGTGAGCTTGGATCTCGCTGGCTGAACCAACTTCCTTGATGCGTTCGCCCTCAACCCAGACGGCGGCGTTCTCCACATAATTTCCCTTCCGCACATCCAGCAGCTTGCCCGCCTTCACCACAATCGAGACGGGAGTAGACGGAGCCGGCGACTGCGCGACTATCGCGCCGGGGCAAAGCACGAGAATCAGCCCAAAAGCAAGCACTCGAGTTTTCATGGGCAGAAAGCCTACCCCAGAGGATCGGGACAGGCAAGAGCAATGCCAGCGGGCAGTGGTAGCCAGCTATGTCTCTACAAAGAAAACTAGAGCTGGTTAGCTGGTTTCATAAATGGGTTTGGGTAGGGCGCGGCTTCAGCCGTGCCATTCATCGCCTGAAAAAATGCGGGCTTTAGCCCCTGAGGTACCTGCCTTCCGGGCTGAAGGCATTTGTGAAACCAGTTCCATACCCTATTGCGAATCGCTGAGCTTGGGGCGGTTCGCGTCCGGTCTGGGCGCCTGCACTACAGTGACCGGGGCTTGCAGGGTGAAGTTGAGTACGGTCTCCACCGGCAGCTTGATCTGCTGGCTTTTCGTAGCCGCCTGCACGCCTCCACCGGCGCCAGCTCCTGCTGCCGCACCGACGGCCGCGCCTTTGCCGCCTCCGGCGAGAGCGCCGATGATGCCGCCAAGAACCGCGCCTCCTCCAACTTTCTCGGCCGTGTTCTTGCCGCGTGAACTGCCCTGCTTGCGGTATTGGTCGGTTTCAATGTTGTAGGTTTTCCCGCCCGACGAGAGGCTGTCGAGCTGCAGCACGACCACCGACTGTCCGGCAAACTTGCCCGCGCTTTTCACATCCACAACGTGGCCGGTAAGCTCCACGCCTGCGGACACTGCTTCTTCTCCATCGGAGGTCAGCGGAGCGTTGAGCGTGGCATGGAAGGTGTCGCCGATCTGGTTCTTCTCGCTGTCAATCGGATCCATAAGGCGGATTGTGACCTGCGTTCCCTGATCAATGATGAACTTCCTCGGGGCGGGGGGCGGAGCAGGAGTTTCAGCTGGCGGCGCGTTGTCCGGCTGAGCCTCGGGCGGAGGAGTGTTGCTCGCGGTCATCTGCCCGGCATTCGAATCACCTTGGCTGGCACTTTCGGAAGCCTTGGACCTGTGCGACTTCCTCCCGGCGGCGGGCTTTGCCTTTTCTGCGGGCGGAGCGCCGGAGGCTTGCATGCCAGCCGCAGCTGGCGCCGTCTCTCCCGTCGCACTCGGCGGTGCTGACGGCCCGTTTCCTACAAGCAGGTTGTTGACGACTTCTTTCACGCCGGGAACCGAGGCGGCCTGGCGGCTGGCCGCATCGCGCTGGGCGTCATTGTCCACCGTGCCGCCGAGCGTGACCACGCCGTTCGCCGACTGCACGGACAGCTGCTTAGTCGAAAGACCGGAATCCTGGCTGAACCTGCTTTGAATATCACTGGAGATCTTGGCGTCGTCAGGCTTGCGCAAGCAGGCCAAGCCCAGTCCCACGGCAATCGCCAAAGTAAAAGAAAGCAGGAATCGGGAATTGTGTTTCATGGTATGAGCCCCCTGAGCGGCCACAAGCCACTCCGGACATCTCATACAGTTTAGATGCTGAAAAGCAATCTTGCAGGAGGAAATGCGGAAGGATGAGTTTCACGCCACCGATTCGCAGGTGTCCGTGCGAGCGCCGCAGGTTATTCCGTTGGCTTGCCGTCCAGAGGGCAGGTCAGATGTTGCACGCGGGCTGCGTCGTCCACCGCGCTCGCGTCGGTGTAGCGGCGGATGATCTTCGTCTGATCGACGCAGTAGGTGGGGGCTCCGACGGGATTGCCTTCGATCTTAGGCGTCGCGGTTACGGTAAATCCGTTGCGAATCGCTCTTCCCTCGGCGGTGCGTGGCTGGCACTGCTGGTCGATGATGTAGTGCGATTCGCGGACGTGCCCGCCCAATTCGTCGTTGCCGGACACGTTCACGGCGCAGATATTCAAATCGTCGGGGTCGTCTGACAACCGCGCTTCCTGCTGGGCTACGATCAGGCGTAGGGCGGCCAGCAGATGCTCGCGGTTTATCGGTGACTCTGCATCCGGGTGGTAGGCGACGCTGGTGACCGTGCCTTGCGCGTCCTGGTCGCGACCGTTCTTGTGCATGAACCAGAACACGAGGCTGCCGGCCACCACCATCAGTGCCGCAGCGATGGCGATCACCTTCTTGCTAAGGACTGGATCTGAAGACGGTGCAGGAGAGGAATCGTCAGCGAAAGGATCCAGGATCTTAATAGCTGGCGGCTCACCAAGAGTCGAATCACCAGGCTGATCGTGAGCCGGCGGCGTGAATTTCACCGCGGCCGGCTCCGACGCAAGCGCTTTCGCGCAAAAGCGGCAGTACTTGCGTCCGTCCGCATTCTCGTGACCACAATGAGGGCAGATCATAACTCGTCCACCACTTGTCCGGGAGACTTGCAAACGTACACAGTACCGCAGGGCTAGTGAACAAACTTGTAGTCCACGATCGAGGCCGCCAGCCCCACCCGGTCTTCTTCCGGTTCCTGTTTCGCCGTGTCCTTGGCTCGCATGACTCGCCCCTGGCAGACGACGTTCGAGTTTTTCTGGCCGGAGATTTCTTCCGGCATCTCGAACACCATCTCGATGAGGGCATTGATCGGCAGATGCTGCGGGCCGAGGAATAACACCCCGCTCTGGCTGATGTTTTCGATGATGCCTTCATACCACGTGCTGGTGCGGTTCACGCGGTAGCGAAGCGGAATGTCGAGCTTGAGGCGGCGCGCCCGGGGCACCCAGGTAGGGCGTTTCTGGCGCGCGTGGCTGCGCCGGATTCCGCTCACCGGTTCGTGCTTCACCCGCTCGGTGCGGCGCATGGTGGCCCAGTCGTATTTGTATTCGGCGGCGCACAGCAGGCAAACCTGGTAGTACTCGCCGTCAGCACCACGGCGGGGCCAGGAGAACTCGTGGGAGCAGCGTCCTAGCATAAGCACATCCATAAATTTCTGCGGCATGATGGTTACTTCCGGGTCAGTTAGGCCTCGGACGCAAGCACATCATCGCGCGGTGGTGAAAATTTGGGTAGGTTACCTTAGTTCAGTAAGAGGCCTGTTAAGGAGAAGTAAACGTCGCTGATGCAGGCAGTTACAGCACTCTAGAGTTGCTGTGGAGTTGTCACGGGAAGGGCACGGCTTCAGCCGTGCCGCCAGCATCACCAGGAAGTCGCGGCTTTAGCCGCTGAGGTTAGCCCTCAGGGGCTGAAGCCCCAATTTTCGGGCGGGCCACGTGCGGCGCGGCTTGAAGCCGCGCCCTTTCAAGGCAGCTTCATGAATGATGCAGTTAGTCCATCCACGTTGCCGTGAAGCGAGGCCTGCGACAGGTCTGGAAGCTGAGTTTGTCGCAGCCAAACGAAAGCCGTGTATCATCGCCCCATGGAGAGCACTGCACCGGATTTGGCCGCCTTTGTCCTGGCTGGAGGCAAGAGCACGCGCATGGGCACGGACAAAGCCTTCCTCGCCCTCGACGGCCGCACGCTGCTGGCGCGGGCGCTGGACTTGGCACGATCGGTGACGCCCGACGTGCGCATCGTCGGCCCGGCAGCGACGTTCGCGGTGTTCGCCCCGGTGGTGGAAGACGTGTTTCCGGAATGCGGGCCGCTGGGGGGAATTCATGCGGCGTTGCGAGCATCGCGGGCGGAGTTGAATCTCATCCTCGCCGTGGACACGCCGTTTGTGCCTCCGGCGCTATTGCCGTTCCTCATCACGCGGGCGCGCGCCTCGGGCGCGACGGTCACTGTTGCGCGGGCGGGCGGAGGCTGGCAGCCGCTGTGCGCCGTCTATCGCCTGGAGTTCGCCGATGCCGCCGAAAAGGCTCTGCGCGAAGGCCACTGCAAGATTGACGCGCTGTTTGCTGAGATGTGTACACAGGCAATCGGTGAGGACGAATTGGAAGCGGCGGGATTTTTCGCGAGCATATTCCGCAATTTGAATACGAAACAAGAGTTGGAGGCGGCGAATGAGATGAACAACTCTCGTTGAGCGTGGAGAGGCGTCCGGGGCCGATGAATGCTATGAGCTGTTAGCAACACGTAGTCGCACAACTTGACTGATCCTGCAGTTGTGGTGTCTAAACTTGAAGTATGAAAAGGGACTTTGTATCGTGGACAGCTGCGATAATGCTAGCGTTGTCTTCAGGTTGTAGCAGTTCGCCCGCCAGAAAACATCCAGAGATTTCAGACCAGAGAGGACGGTTGCCATTCTCAATCTCTGTAGTTCCCGCTTGGAGCGGGCCATCTGGCCGTGGGATCTCAATGGCAACAAACACCATCGATATTTTTTATGTCATTCTCACCAATGTATCGAAGGAAGCGCAGGCGGCGTTTAGAACTTCAAACAGTTGGGGATACTACGCAGTGTCGTTTGAGCTGCGGACTGCCGATGGCCACGTCGTGGCAATCACCAAGAAACCGCAAGGGTTCACCAAGAACAACCCGACCACGTTTGTAATTCCGCCCGGCGAACACATGGTCTATCCGATCCGATTGGACGATGACTGGAGCGCAGTTCCTCTCCTCCCAACAGCAGATGAGACCCCCATTTCGGTCACGGTCAAGGCGATCTATGAAGTCAAACCAACGCCGGAGTCTGCGCAGCAAGACGTCTGGACTGGACGCGTGGAATCAAGCAGCTGTAGCTTTGGCTTCAGACATTGGTGAACGGCGCGCCCATGAACAGGTGGCCGTTGTACCATCGCCATTGCGCTCACTGACTCAGTTCGTCGTTGCATGGGTCCTTTGCGGCAAAGAACGCCGCTCAGGATAACGAAGACAAAAGGCGAGCTATGAGCTGTGAGCCTTGTTTCCACCCTTCGAAAATCGCGAAGGGTGGGGCACCCACTCGCGACTCAGGACTCACGACTCGCGACTAAGCAATGCCTGACGAAACACATTCCGAGCCCTATATCGCGTTCCGCGACGTCTCCAAGGCGTTTGGCGATAACGTGGTGCTCGATCATGTGAGCTTCGACGTGCTGCCAGCCGAGACGGTCTGCATCCTGGGGCGCAGCGGCGTGGGCAAGTCCGTGGCACTGCACCACATCATGGGTTTTCTCAAGCCGGACTCGGGACGCGTGATCGTCGCCGGCCAGGACATCACCGACTACAGCGAGCAGCAACTGGAGGAAATCCGCAAGAAAGTCACCATGGTTTTCCAGAACGGAGCGCTGTTCGACTCGCTCACGGTGGGTGAGAACGTTGCTTTTCCTCTGCGCGAACACAGGGATCTGACCGAAGAGCAGATCTACCAGATCGTGGATGGCTTGTTGCAGATGGTGGGCGTCGAGGAGGTGCGCGACGTGCTGCCGTCGGATCTCTCCACCGGTATGAAGCGATCGGTGGCGATTGCACGAGCGCTGGCGGCGCGTCCGGAGTGCGTGCTGTATGACGAGCCCACCACGCAAGTCGACCCGCTGATGGCGCAACTGCTCGGCGACCTGATCAAGCGGCTCAAGATTCAATTGAATCTGACCAGCATCGTGGTGACCCACGACATGCGGCTGGCGAAGAAGTTGGCCGAACGGATCGTCTTCCTGCATGAGGCGAAGGCCATTTTCTTCGGCACCTATGCCGAGATGGAGAAATCCTCGGAACCGATCATCGAGGAGTTTTTGGAACTGGATGAACTGAAGCTGGAAGCATGAAGAGAGTGGTCAGTGGTCAGTGGTCAGTGGTCAGTGAACATAGGACAACTGAGGGGCTAACATCATTGAGATCTCCTTATAACATTGCATAGTGCCCCAAGTCGTATAGAACTATTCCCGCCAGCAAGAAAGAAACCCACCGCCTCAACCTGGCCGCTGACCACTGACCACTAACCACTGACCACTGCCTTCGCGTACACTCTTTTGTTCCCATGCTCACGATCACCGCGCTGTTGCACACCGAAAACGATGCTCTGCGGCTCGGCCGTTGCCTGGAGACGCTCTATCCCTGCGACCACATTGTCGTAGTTGATCACGGTTCGCGCGATGCGACCGTGCGCCTTGCTCTCGCCTACGGCGCCCGTGTGGCCGCTGCCCTGCCCGGCGCAGACCCCGCTCACTATGTGCAGTCCGCCGATCTTCAATCCGCCGATCTGGGCTGGATTTTCTGCCTCGACCCTCACGAATCTGTGAGTGAGAGCCTGGCCACAAGCCTCTACGAGTGGAAGTTGGGTGCGGGCAATGCTCCTCCCGCTTCTGCTTTCTCTGTCTTTCTCCGCGAAGAAACCGAGCAAGGCTGGGTGGAAGTACCGGTTGCCCAGACGCGCCTCGTCCCACCCGATTGGAATCGCTGGGACGGAAGGCTTCCCCAAGCCGACCCGTCCGCCCTCGCCTTGTCGGGTGAACTCCTGCGCTTTGTTTTTCCGTGAGAGACCGATCCCGGTAACTCGCCTCAATATTTCGATTACAACGTTGTCGGGACCCACCTCCAGGATTTGCTTTGCGGACTTCGCGAATCCTTCGCGAACTTCGCGGTTAAGTTCCTCTTACCGCAAAGCTGGCAAAGAACTGCGGCCATGAACGCCGAAGACGTCAAAGTCGCAGTTTTGGAACTACCGAACGCGATTATCCCTTGACATCCGCCCGGCTCCGCCGTAAGAAGGGCGAAAAGCATGAGGTTCGGCTGGCAGCGAACCTTGCGCCGGAGGCGATGGTGACACCACCAACCGTGTTCTCAAACCGACGGCAGTTCCTGCAAAATTCCGCGGCCGTGATGGCCTCGGGAGCAATCGCCGGCAGCGGTTCTTTAGCCAGCGCCGAAGTCGCCGCCGAATTACCGCAGGTCAGCCCGGGATTTACTACTCATCAGGTGCAACGCCGCCGGGTGCTCTGGGGATTGTTGGGCGACCTACCCTGGCAGCATCGTCCCGCTCCCGCCAAGCTGGTCAAGACCGAAAAACATGACGGCTACACCCTGGAGCGCCTGCTGCTCGATCTGAACGGCGAGGAACCGGTCCCCGCCCTGCTGCTGATCCCCGACAAGCGTCAGACGCCCGCTCCCGGCCTGCTCTACATTCACTGGCACGCCGGGATGTACGGCCTCGGCAAAGAGCAGTTGCTCAACGGCGTCGATGTTCAGCCGGCTTACGCTCCGGTGTGCGCCGAGAAAGGCCTGGTGACTCTGGCCATTGACAGCTGGTGCTTTGGCGAGCGCCAGCGCGAAGTTGACGGTCACATGGGCGAAGAAGATGCCTTCAAGCTGATGCTCTGGAAAGGCCAGGTGCTGTTCGGCATGATGATGTTCGATGAGTTCCGCGCCATGGACTACCTGGCCAGCCGGACCGAGGTTGATCCGCAGCGTCTGGGCGCCTTCGGCATGTCCATGGGCTCGACCAAAGCCTGGTGGCTGGCCGCGCTCGATCCTCGGGTCTCAGTCTGCATGGACGTCTGCTGCCTCACCGATTTCGATGAGTTGATCAAGACCCACGCCCTCCATGAGCACGGCATTTTCTACTACGTGCCTGCCCTCCTCAAACATTTCCAGACGGCGCAGATCAACGAACTGATCGTCCCCCGGCCTCACCTCAGCGTCAACGGGCGCCAGGATCCCCTGACTCCGCCCGCCGGGGTGGAGAAGATTCGCAACTACCTCCTGCCCCTTTATCGCCTGTACGGCCAGGAGCGGGATTGCCGCATCGAATTGTTCGATTGCGCGCACGTCGAGTTACCCGAAATGCGCAAGCTGGTCCTGGATTGGATGGACCGCTACCTGGTCGAGAAGAAAGCCATGTCGTAAGTACGAGCGGGCAGGAAGCAGACGTCAGACTGGTGTAACGAAGGGAATCCTTCTGCAATCAGCGGGAGCTCAAGCGGAGATGGAGCGCACTAAACTGTTCAGGCTGCCGATGACCGGTTACACAGTCGAGTGATTGTGGGCAACAATTCCCGGATGGCTTCATCCTTGAGTACGACAGCATCGACCAGATCGCGAGTCTCCTCCGGGATCATCTCCTCACCGGAGAATATGACTACCGGAGTTTCCGGCCGGATACGCCTTATTTCAGAAGCCAGCTGATGCCCATTCATTTCCGGCATGTGGTAATCGAGAAGCACGGCGTCGAAGTTAAAAATCGAGGCCAGTCTTAGGCCTTCTCGCGCGGACGCTGCGCTAACAACGAAGTATCCCGATCTCTCGAACAGCGCTCTCTCGTATTCCAGAATTCCGTAACTATCGTCGACACAGAGAAGCATCTTGCCAGACCCTTGATACGCTCGACTCATTGGAACCCCCAACAAGGAACGGCAACCCGGCCTGCGTGGGGGAGGGCGTTATAGAGTATGAAGGAGGCCGGGTTGCCTCTTCCTTCACCGGAGAAAAACCCAAACCGAACCTGGATCCCTAATTCCCCACAGAATGTCAACGAGGTTAACCGAGTGCCTCAGCCCTGTCTGTTCAAAATTGCACAGCCCTGCGCAATTCGCCATACTTAGATCGTCAACTGGTCGGGTGACAAGATTTTGCCCCGGGGGATAGGATCGAAGCTGCCGGGCCGCACGCCTTCTTAGACTGTAGGATTTCCACTGGAGATGTCGAAAATACCGTGTCATAATACTCAGCGAATCCGCCAAGGCTTCCTGGAGCTTATATGGCGTCGCTTCGCAGGTTGCCGGCGTCTCGCCGCCGTGCCCAGAAACAAGACGCGTCTTTTGATATCCAAGCCTTCTTGGCGAAGGCCGGTATCGGCAGGACTGTTCTTCACTACAGCCCGAAAAAAGTTGTCTTTTCGCAAGGAGAGCGCGCCGACGCTGTGTTCTACATTCAGGAAGGCAGAGTGCGGCTTAGCGTTCTCTCGAAACAAGGCAAGGAAGCCACCATCGCGCTGCTCGGCCCCGGAGATTTTCTGGGCGAGGGCTGTCTCGCCTCGGATCAACCCCTCCGCATGGCAACCGCTACCGCAATAACGGACTCCGCTGTCCTGAGGATTGAAAGGAAACAGATACTGCGCACGCTCCACGCCGAACATGAGTTCTCCGACATGTTTGTTGCCTACCTGGTGGAACGTCACAACCACACGCAAGCGGACTTGGTCGATCAACTCTTCAATTCGAGCGAGAAGCGTCTGGCACGAGCGCTCCTAATACTGGCCCGCTTCGGAAAAAAAGACAGGCCCGAGAACGTGATCCCAAACGTGAGTCAGGAGACTCTGGCGGAAATGATTGGCACCACCCGCTCGCGAGTGAATTTCTTCATGAACAAGTTCAGGAAGCTTGGCTTCATTCACTACAACGGCGGATTGCAGGTGCATAGTTCACTTCTTGGTGTCGTCCTGCACGATTAGAGCATTTTTCACAGGTACGGCCACCACGAACGGTCATCCCAAGCGCAGCGAGGGACCTGGGGGTTTGCCTGCGGCGGCGATACTGGTGGTGCAAGCTAGAATCTGGATCCCTCGCACCGCTCGGGATGACAAGCGTCTTTAGTCCCCAACATCCGCTCCAGCCTTACTTCTTCAAGCCTGCGGGGAAGTTCGCCACTACAGTGACGGATTGGCTGACCTGCTGCGAAACCAGATTCAGAAGAATCTTCTTACCGTCGGGAGCCGCCACGCTATCGGGCAGCGGCAGATCGCATGCGCAGTGCCGCTCGCGCCCAGATGGACCGCTTTGGCTACGTGCAGCACGTCTGCGGCGCGCCCGATTTCGATCGTTCCGGCACTTCAACCGAAGCGCAAGCCTTCGCCATCATGATGGAGGCCGCCGGGCGCAAGCTCGACCTCCGCCGCACCTAGGCCGCGCAGTCAGTCACTCGGAACTGGGCAGACTTTCGTGGTTGGCGGCGTGTCGCCATCCGACTCATCGACCAGACCGGCCAATTCTCAATGAGCGCTAATGCCCGGCTTCGCCAGTTATCGTGCTCCCACCTTCCGCCCGATGCAAGAGAAAAGCCGCCCGAACATCGGGCGGCTTGGGTCGTTGAGAACTTCAAACATTACGGTTCGTACTTCCACAGGTCGTTGAGGTTACCGACTGCCCCGGCCGAGTCGGAACCACTCCCACCGAAGAGCCAGAGATTTCCAGCCGCATCGGTCCAACTAACAGCACTGACTCGTGCCCCGGGAATGTTGCCGGGGGCAGCCGCCCCCTGCGTCCCGTATGTCCCCGTTTGGTTGACGACGTTCGCCCCGCCCATCCACGTCCATTCGCCCGCGCTTGCGCTGTACTTCCACAGGTCGTTGAGGGGACCGCCCTGCCCGGACGAGTCAACACCATTCCCACCGAAGAGCCAGAGATTTCCGGACGCATCGGTCCAACTAACAACCTGGGATCGCGCCCCGGGAACATTACCGGGGGCAGTCGTCCCCAGCGTCCCGTACGTCCCCGTTTGGTTGACGACATTAGCGCCACTCACCCATGTCCATTTGCCCGCGCTGTACCTCCACAGGTCGTTGAGGAATCCTAAACTCCCGGCCGAGTCGTACCCAAGCCCACCGAAGAGCCAGAAATTTCCGGCCGTGTCGGTCCAACCAACAGCAAGGTATCGCGCCCCGGGAACGTTACCGGGGGCAGCCGTCCCCAGCGTCCCGTATGTCCCCGTTTGGTTGACGACGTTCGCCCCGCCCATCCATGTCCATTCGCCTGCGCTGTACTTCCACAGGTCGTTGAGGTCACTGTAACCCCCGGCCGAGTCGAACCCGTACCCACCGAAGAGCCAGAAATTTCCGGCCGCGTCGGTCCAACTAACAGCAAGGTATCGCGCCCCGGGAACGTTACCGGGGGCAGCCGTCCCCAGCGTCCCGTATGTCCCCGTTTGGTTGACGACGTTCGC
>Ga0209517_10003888_pt1 | contig 19962 bp, 19 predicted proteins | sample PeaSoiMetSII2010_FD_187695 | JGI IMG/M metagenome (GOLD analysis project Ga0209517, IMG submission 187695) | Peat soil microbial communities from Weissenstadt, Germany - SII-2010 (SPAdes) (version 2) | ecosystem: Environmental > Terrestrial > Soil > Wetlands > Peat | place: Germany...
TGCAGCGCCAGCAGCCGGAAGCCTTCGACCACGCGCATCGTTGGCGTCTCGCCGCGCGCCGCGAGCCAGATTTCGAGGATCGCCTCACCGAGCGCCAACAACTCGTCCGCGCGTTGCGACGCCGTCGCCGCGAGCGCGGTGTCAGGTGCCGCGAGCATCGCGTCGAGACGCGCTGCGATGTCGTTGAGGCTCATGCTGGGGATATTCGCCATCAACCGAGCCCTCGGGCGCGCAGAAGATCTGAGGAAGCGGAGAAGTTCTCGGGTACACCGACCTTGCGCGCCGACAGGCCGAGCGCCATGCCGAGAAGCTGGGTGAAATACAGAATCTTCACCGTGGTCTTGCGGCCGAAGACCTTTTCCGCGCGCACCTGATGCATTTCTAGGCCAGTGTGGCAGGTCGGGCATTCGGTGGCGATCACATCAGCGCCGCACGCTTCCGCCGTGGTAAGCAGATTGAGCACGAGCTTAGTCGAAGTGTCGCTGTCCGACAGCGTATGGGCGCCGCCGCAGCAGGCGGTCTTGAGCGGATACTCGACATTCTCGGCGCCGGCCGCTGCCAGCAGATCGTCCATGAAATGCGGCTTCCAGGTCGATTCCGAGCCCGGCCCCCGATCCTTTTCGGGGAAGATGTGACGCGGGCGCGTGTACATGCAGCCGTAGTAGTTGGCGATCTTGAGGCCCTTGAGCGAGTTCCTCACCCGTGCCTTCAGGCCATCCTCGCCGATCGCCTGCTTGATCCAGTCAAGCGCGTGAATCGTCTCGACCTTACCTGCCTTGTAGGTCTCGTGCCCGGCCTTGCGCGAGAGCTGGTCGGTGACCTCGCGCGAGGCGGGATCGTTGGCGAGGTCGTATTCGGCCTTCTTGAGATTGTGATAACAGCCGTTGCACGGCGCCATCACGGTATCGAAGCCCATGGCTTCGGCGATCGACAGGTTCCGCGCCGACAGATAGGTCTGCAGCTTGGGGTCGACGTTCTTGACCTCCATGGCGCCGCAGCAGTTCCAGTTCTTGAGCTCAACCACGTCCAGGCCCAGCGCCTTGCCGAGCTCTTTGGTGGAGCGGTTATAGGCGTGTCCAGTGCCTTCGAGCGCGCAGCCCGGATAATAGGCGACCTGCTTGTACTTGCCGCTCATCACTCAGCTCCCTGCACGTCTAACCGAAGCGCTTTGCGGGCCGCTGCCTCGCACTCACTGACGTATTCCTCGATCGCAGCGCTTGCCGCATCCCAGCCGCGCGTGCGCGGACGGAACAGGGTGGCAAGACCGAGCTTCATCATCAAGCCGACCGGCAGCCGGCTGACCAGGCTGCGCACCAGCGCGACCAGCCAGTCCTGAATCAGTGATTGACCCGTCCGCGCGAAGAACTGCTTCAGCACCCGACCATCCTCGATCTTGCCGGTGGCGAAGACCTGCTCAGAGAATACCTCGTCGAAGACCGTGGACGGCTTCTTCTCGGTGTGGCCCTTGAGCTCGAGCCAATGCGCCGTCGCCTTCATCACGCCTTCCGGATTGACGTCGCGTGGACAGGCGTAGGTGCATTTGTTGCATGAGACGCACTGCCAGATGATGTCCTTGTCGCGCAGCAGCTCGTCTTCGAAGCCCATGCGGATCAGGTAGATCCAGTAACGGGGATTGAAGTCGGGATTGATGGCGTTGACCGTGCAGGCGTTGGTGCAGGAGCCGCACTGCCAGCAGCGGTGGATGAACTCGCCGCCCGGGAGCGCGGCGATCTCCTCCTCCATCTGTTCGTTGTAGTCGGTGACGGCGCGCGAGGTGATAAACGTGCTCCAGTGCCCGGAGACGTCGACGCCGTCGATCACCAAGTGCTCGTGTGTGACGAGGTTCTCGGGACGGATCAGCGATTTTTCGTGAATCGGCATCGTCGCTCCTTCACGAGCTCAGTTGGCGCGGTTCGCCGAGCACATAGGCTTCGCCGTCGATCAGCTTGAGGCGGGTGCGGCCGGACTCGGTGTCGACGGCGTCGAGCCCGAGCATCCGGCGTGTATGCGCCATCGCGTCGGCCTTGGCGCCACCGCAGAAATCCGCGTGCAAATATTGCCCTCCCCTGTCGTTGATGTAGCCGGCGTAGATGTGGGCGCAGAGCAGGTCGGCATAGAATGTAAGGTCGCGGAACACGCCGTTCGCCTGCAGAAAGCCTTCCAGTTCCTCGCGCAACATCGCGAAGGTGGCAAAGCCATCGCCTACTTCAATCGTTCCCGGCTCGACATTGTTATCGCTGTACCAGATTTCGCGCAGCACGCCGGTATTGACCTTGGCGTCCCACATCCAGCGCGTCATCAGCGGATAGCGCTCGGGCGCGGTGAAGTGCAGCACTTCGGCGGCGAGATCGCGCGACCAGCGGTGCTCGCGATTGGCGGGAAAGCTCGCCACGAAGGCGCCGATACGTTGATCGGCGGTACCGGTATCGGACCAGCCGTCGAGCAGCGTGACCAGGCGGGAGCGCATCGCAGCGAAACCGTTGCGGCCGAGCCAGGCGCCGATGCGCCGGCGAACCGGCGTCGTGAAGGCGGCGAGATCGTAGAACTCGGGCTCGGTCAATTCGCTGACCTGGCCCTTGCCGAGCACTTCCTCGAACAGCGAGGCTTTGAGCGCCAGCGCGCCGACGTAACGCTCAACACCGCCGGTGTCATCGGCGGCGTCGACCAGATTCTCGAACGCCCGCCGTAGCTTGGGGCCGGACAGATCGAGTACCGGCCGCGCCGGTGCGGGTGCCATTTTGGCTTTATGGCTGCCGATCGCCCACATCATTCGGCCGCCTCCAGCATGGCGCTGCGGACGAACGTCAACGCCGCCATCGCCGCCGATTGCCCTTGCGCGATGGAGTCGTCGATGGTCTCGGGCCCCGTCGCGGCTCCGGCGACGAAAACGCCGGGCCGCGAGGTCGCCGACATGTTGGAATAGGTCGAGGCCTTCTGGATGTGGCCGTGTTTCTCCAGCTTCACGTCGAACACCGCGGACAGCGTCATGTTATCTACATTGGGATCCATGCCGATGGCGTGCACGACCATGTCGAAGGGAATGGTGATCGGGCGCTTCACCAATGTGTCCTCGCCCTTCACGATCAGCCGCTTGCCGTCCGACGTCACCTCGGCGATGCGCGCCTTGATGTATTTGACTTTGTATTTCTCCTGGCTTTCCCAGTAGTAGAGGCCCTCGTAGAGACCGAAGGTGCGGACATCCATGTAGTAGATGTAGACGCTGCACTTCGGTAGCGCTTCGCGGATCTCCATCGCGAGGTTAGATGACACCGTGCAGCATATTTTCGAACACCATTCGCGGCCGATCTGGCGGTCGCGCGAGCCGACGCACAACAGAATGGCGACCCGCTCGGGCTCGCGCCCGTCGGACGGACAGCGCACGCCCTTGCCGGAAGAGAACATCTGCTCGACCTGGGTGGTGGTGACGACATCGGGATAAGTGCCGAAACCCCATTCCGGTTTATTGACCGAGTCGAAATGAGTGAAGCCGGTGCACAGGATGGCAGCGCCCGCCTCCACTTGCGAGCCGTCGGACAGCGTCGCGCGAAAATCGACCGGACCGCCGGCGAAGGTTTTGACCGTCGCGTTCTTCCTGACCTCGATGAGCTTGTTGCTTTCGACCCGTTGCACCATACCGCCGATGGCATCCCTGGCCCACTCGCCAGACGGCACCAATTTGGCATAGCCGGAAAGGATCGGCGCACCGCCGAGCCGCTCGGCCTTGTCGACGAGAAAAACACGCTGACCGGCCGTGGCCAGCGAATGGGCGGCCGAGAGTCCCGACGGACCGCCGCCGACGATGAGAACAGGGCGATTCATACCTCAGCTCCTGGAAACGCGGCGACAGGCTGTGGTTTGACGTAACCCGGACCCGACGTGATCGCGCGTTTGGGGTCATAAAGTGTCTCGATGCGACCGGCCTTGACCTCCTCGAGGTAGGCTTCGAATTCGATTTTAGCCTTTTGCCAATCGATGCCGAGTTTCTCCAGCAGGCCCTCGAACGGCGAGGCATGCCAGTGCAATTGCGCCAACTTGTAGGGATGCGCGCCCAGTGCGAGTGCGGCGAACTGGCAGTCGGCCAGGATCGGCAGCGCATAGACTTTGTCGACCGCCTTGCCGATCCACTGGTTCTTGTCGAGCGTGGTGATGCAGCCGGTGTCATGACCGACCATCACGTCGGCCTTCGCCTCCTCCACAGCGACCTTGATCTTGCGATCGATAGCGAAGGAGCGGGTGAACTCACGCTCGCCGATGATGTGGCGGAAGCCGAACCCGCAGCAATCATACCAGGTGGAATAATCAATGACCTGCGCGCCGAGCGTCTGCATCAGGCCTGTGGAGACGGCAACGCGGTTGCCGTCCATCACCGTCTCGTCATAGATCACGTCCTCTGGCACCATCTTGTAGACGTGGCAGGCCGGATGGACGGTGGCGCGGATACCGCTGACGTCCACGACCTGGTGCTGCTTGATGCGATCGCGCATCACGTGCAGCCATTCCGAATAATGCACGACCTCTTCGGGGATCAGCAGCTTGCCGTCGACCAGGCGGCCGAGCTTGCCGAGGATCTTCTTCACCTGCTCGCGCAGCTCGGCCGAGTGCATCAGGAAGATGCGCATCTCCTTGTAATTGCCAAAGGAGGTACCGCAATGGACGAGCGGATAATAGGTGCCGATCGGCAGCCCCTGCGCCTTGGCCGACACATAGGCTTGGTGGAAGTTCCGCAGAAATACGGCGGCGAGGCTGACCACATTGCCGATGCCAGAGCCGTGATAGTTCCACGCCGTGCACGAGGTCTGATCGGTCTCGTCGATATAGCGCACGCCGAGCTTGTTCATTAGCCACATCACGCTCGACGGATAGCCCGGGATATTCCCGCACTGACCGCAGGACTTGTGGTGCCAGAGGTTCGTGGTCGGGATGCGTTTTTCCCAGCCGTAGAGGGTGCGCGCCACCACCGGCTCATGTCGCTCGTCGATTCGATGGACGAGGATTTCGCCGTCCTTTTCGAGCTGCCACATGGCATCACGGATGTCGTGGACGCGGTCTTTGTTGGTCAGCATCGAGCGGCGGTCGATCTTGGCTTCCACCCAGGAGGTGGCGGCCCGCGCTTCGCTCGGCGTCAGGCTGGACGGACGCCATTCGGTGCCGAAACCCGTGAACGCCGGCTGACCGTCGTTACGTTTATCGTCCATCGTTTCCTCCATAGATCCTCGGCATTGATTGTCGCCCGCGATTATTTTTTGCTAATCATCCGCGTCCGAATCTTTTTCCTGTTCCTCGAGCCACTCGTTGTATTCTTCGCGCTTCTCGTCCATCACGTCGTTGACGACGTCGAACAGATTCTCGTCGATAGTCTCGAGCTGATCGAGCACGCCGGTCGCCTCCCAAATGGTGTAGAGCTCGACCGACGTCTTCAGATTGACTTCCCACGCCGTGTCCATGGTGTGCATGGTCGGTACCGGGATCGCCTTGCGCAAAATGTTGAGCGGTGCATCGACCTTGGTCACGTTCGGTCCCCAATCCGGGAAGGCGTCGCGCGTGATCATGTTGGGCGCGAGCTGGTTGCCGGTGGAGATCACCTTGAGCAGCACGCGCGAGAACGGCCGCAACACGTCCTTTGCCGACTGCATCCCGTGCTTGATCGCGACCTCGCGCATGATCATGACCAGCCCGCCGGGGGAATTCTCGAACGGGCAACGGGCGGCGCAGGTGTAGCACTGGGCGCAGGACCATATTTTTTCCTGCATCGCGTCATAGATGCCTTCGAGATTCTCGGTCCACAGAAGCTGGACGATCTCGCGCGGCGAATAATCATAATAGTGCGCCGATGGACAGGTCGCGGTGCAGATGCCGCAGTTGAGGCAACCGTGCAGCTCGTGCTCGTAAAGCATGTGCGAGCGAATATCGTCGAACACCTCTTCAAGCTTCTCGTAGGGGACGACCGGCGCGGGCGATACCGGGTCGCCAATGGTCGTCCGCTCCGCCGCTACACTTGCCATCTGTGTGTCACCCTCAATAAGTCAGGACACGCGCGTCGTCGTTTTCCATCACTTCCTCGATGACCTTGGCGCCACCGACGATGCCTTCGCATTCGGGAATGAGATCTTTTTCGGTCATATCGAACAGATCGAGGTTGGGGGAGCAGCAATAGAACTTCACCCCGGCGCCGCGCGCATCCTTGATGAAATCATAGACCGTCTTCGGCGATCCCGGCTTCACCACGAGCTTCTCGGCAACACCCTTCTTCATCAACTGGCCCGCCGTTGCCGTGCAGATGACCTCAACCTCATAGTCCATCGCCGCGGCGACGGTCGCCTGAAAGAACGGCGCGCCTAACTCCTCTCCATTCCGAGGGTCGGTATTGACCATGATGATGATGAGCTTCTTCGCCATTCCTTGGATGTCCCATTCTGATTGCTATTGTTTGATCTTGTTTTTTTTCTTGATCTTGATCCTGATCAAGATCTTGCACGGCAGTCGCAGGCACACGTAGGCACTGCTTACCTAAATAAACATATTCCATTTCTTGAATAATTGCTATAGGGACATTAAAAAATCGCCATTCGGGAGAGAACGGCTCTACGGGGATGACTGCATTAGATGCGTCAATTCAACCAAGCCCACCATGATTTCGCCCAAGGCGGCGGCGATTTGGCTTTGCGCAGCACGCAGATCAGCGAGCGTTTCTGCAGTGCCCTCAGGCACTTCATCGAATTCCATGATCAGGTCCTCTATCATCGCCGACTTGATTCCCGGATGGCCGAGGAACCCGAAGCAATTATTGCGGATCTGAAAGAGCACCGGCTCGCCGGCAGAATCCACGGCAAGAATGTTGGCATCGGCGGGAAGTACCGGGCGATCGCGCATATACACAGCGATAGGGAAGCTTTCCGCCAAATGACCGCCCAGCGCCAGCGGGACGACGCGTCGGGCGGTGTCCACAACAAAACGCAGCGGAGCTTCGTCGGTGCCGCCCCCAGCCTCGGTCGCGAGTATGCAGGCACCAATACCGATGCCGATGATGGGCAACCCGCGCGCGAGAAAATCGTGCGTCAGCCGCAGTTCCGGCCCAAGACTGAGAATGAGATTACCGCTGACCATGCCCAGCGGCCCGGCGCCGAGAATAATGAGACCGTCATATCCCTCGGCCGTGGCCGGGATCGTGCCTCCGGGCGTGAACGGCCGGCAATAGCGGAAGCGAATGTTGCGGCCTTCGAACTGGTCCTCCATCAAGCCGAGATAGTCCGATTCAAAATGCTGCAGGACGCAGAGCGTTTTCATGTGCTCGCCTGGTCGGAATGAAGAGAAGACCGCATGCGGAACTAGTGCCACATGCCAACATAGACATAATAGACATATGATTTTTTGCATGTGAATGCGGGGAGTGCAATGGCGTGGTTCGAGAAGTTGCAGGAAATCGAGCCCTTTGACGATCTGCCGTTCGATCGCGATCTCGTCGAGGCGCTGGAGGTCGCGGCGTCCGAGCGCGCACTCGCGCCGATGCGCTTCTACACGCCGACCTTCCGCGCCTATGCCAGCGACGAGCTCAAAGGCTGTGGCAAGGCGAGCTTCCCTGCCTTCTCAATCACGGGCGGCGCCTGTGCGCTGAATTGCGATCACTGCCAGGCGAAAATCCTGGAACCGATGATCCCGGCAACCAGCCCGGCGGAACTTGACCGCAAGGTGCGCGACCTTGTGCTGCTCAAGGACCTGCGCGGGTTTCTGCTTTCCGGAGGATCAAACCGGCGCAATGAGGTGCCCTACGATCGCTACTATCCCACCCTCGAAAAGCTCAAGCGGGACTTTCCCCATCTGCGAATTGCCGTGCATTCCGCCCTTCTCGATGAGAGCCGCGCCAGGCTCATGCAGGACTCGGGCGTCGACGTCGCGATGATGGATGTGATCGGCGCGCAAGAGACGATCCGCGACGTCTATCACCTGGACCGAACAGTGGCGGATTTCGAAGCGACACTGGCGGCATTGTCGGCGACCTCGATGGACGTCGTGCCACACATCGTCATCGGCCTGCATTATGGCCGACTGCTCGGCGAGCACAACGCGCTCGACATCATTTCGCGTTACAAGGTGGCAGCGTTGATTCTCGTCGTGGTGACACCGATTTACGCGCCTGCGGACCGCCCCTTCGCCACCACATCCACCGACGACGTGGTTCAGGTTTTGGTCGCCGCCCGGCAACGTATCAACCATGCGCCGGTTCAACTCGGCTGCGTGCGGCCGGCGGGCCGCCACAAGCTAATCACCGACGCCTATGCCGTGATGGCGGGCTTCGACGGTATCGCCTATCCTGCTGAAGGAATCGTGGCGCTTGCCCGCGCCATCGGTCGGCCAGTCGAGCAGGAGCACGCCTGCTGCTCGATCGCGCTCGATGGCCTGGGCGGGCGGAAGGCCTGCGCCGCATGAAGGTCGGGATGGGCAACGAAGCTCCAGACGTCGTGGTCGTCGGGCTTGGGCCGGCCGGAAGCCGGGCCGCCGCGGTTGCCGCTGAGGCCGGTTACGGCGTCGTTGCCATCGAACGCCGCGACGAGGCGGGCTGCCCAGTGCAATGTGCCGAGTTCGTGCCAACCATGATCGAAAGGGACGTACCCGGCGTACGGACGGTAACCCGGCAGATGGTGGCTCGTATGCTGACCTTCACCGAATTCGAATCGCCCGACGAAATGCCGGATTTTCGCGGACGCATGATTGACCGAGCCGCGTTCGACCGGATGCTTGCTGCCGAGGCCGCGCGAGCGGGTGCAGACTGCCGATACGGCCGATCTGTGGTTGCTATCAACGCCGACGGAACGATCCGCATTTCAGACGGCCGAATACTGCAACCGCGTGTTCTGATAGGTTGCGACGGTCCCCATTCGCGGGTCGGCGCCGCCATCGGCCAGATCAACCGCGCGCTTGTCGATACAAGGCAACTTACGGTGCCGCTCGTGCTTCCGCACGATGCCACCAATATCTTCCTGAGCGCCAACTATCGTGGCGGCTACGGCTGGCTGTTTCCAAAGGGAGCGGTCGCCAATGTCGGCATCGGCGTGGTGATGGAGGAACGGCAGCGGCTAAAGCCGTTGCTCGCCGAACTCTTTACAAGGCTGTCCGCGTCAGGCCGCATCGGCACTCGCGCTTTCGCCACGACAGGCGGCGCCATTCCAGTGAGCGGACGGTTGCGCTCTATCGGTTGTCTCGGGGCGGTGCCCGTCATGTTGGCCGGCGACGCGGCCGGCTTGACCAACCCGGTTACCGGCGCGGGAATCGCCTCAGCGGTGCAATCGGGAACGCTTGCCGGGCGCGCCGCGGTGGATTGGCTTGGCGGACGCGCAACCGCTCTCGGCGGCTACAAGGAAGAACTCGGCGACATTTTCGACGCAGCCCTCGGCCGCGCGCTGCGTCGACGACAGGAAGTGCTCGCACGCTACCAGGGTGGCGGTCGCCCCGATGCGCGAGCCCTCACCAACGGATGGATCGGTTCGTCCAATTATTGGGCTGCATGAAGATGCCAAACCAAACGAGGAAGTCATGAGCTGTCTCGAAATGCCAAGACAACCGGTGCCCGATTTCCTCGACGATCAAAAACGCGCATTCAACGATCCGGAAACGATGCAGCCCCGTGCGCCCGGCGCGGTGCCAGCAGACGCGCGCAATGGCGCGCGGGTGAAAACGCAGGACGTGCAGCCCGAGGGCGTCTACCTGCCGAACTACAATTTTCTTACGCCCAACATGCGTTCGCCGGAATACGTCCAAATGTCGACCGCGGCGGCGATCACGCTTGGCGTGATGAACGGTTACATGCACCGCACCAGTTGCACGCGGTGCCTGAACCTGTTGCTCACATATCCCGAGGGCTGCCGCGCCAACTGCGCCTATTGCGGGCTCGCGCGTCATCGCGAGGCCGAACGCAACTATGCCGACCGCAACTTCATTCGCGTCGACTGGCCGGCGGTTCCTTACGATCAGGTGATCGATATTGTCGCCTCTGGCGGCGACGGCGGACGCTTCCACCGCATGTGCATCAGCATGATCACGCACCCGCGCTCCGACGACGACACCCGCGTCGTGCTGAAGAAATGGGTCGAGCGGATCAAGCACGTGCCCGTCTCGATCCTGTCCAATCCGACCACCATGACGCGGCTGGACGTGCAGGAACTGTACGACCTCGGTGCAGAAATTTTCACCGTCGCGCTGGATGCCTGCAATCCGGCGGTGTTCGACCGCACCCGTGGGCGCGGCGTGCAGTCCCCGCACAGCTGGGACAAATATTGGGAAATCCTCAATGCCGCCGCGGAGATCTTTGGCCCCGAGCGGTTCGGCGCGCATCTCATTGTCGGCATGGGCGAAAGCGACCACGACGTGCTTACGCAGGTGCAAAAAATCCGCGACCTCGGCGGCCACAGCCACATGTTTGCATTTTTCCCCGAACGCGGCTCGCTCATGGACCATCTCCCGCCGGTGCCGCGCCCGCAATGGCGCCGCGTTCAGCTCGCCCGTTATCTGATCGACTATCGCAACCATCGTCTGGAGCGCATGCGCTTCGATCACGATGGCCAGTTGATCGATTTCGGCTTGCCGCAGGACGAGCTCGACGCGGTGATCGACGCCGGCGTTGCGTTCCGCACGTCCGGCTGTCCCGGCAAGGAGGCGGCGGATGTATCGGCCTGCGACCGGCCCTACGGCGATTCCCCGGTGCGCGATATCGCCTCCTACCCGTTCAAGCTCGATCGCCGGGACATTCGCAAGGTGCGACGCCAGCTGCGGCGCGGGCTCCCAAAATAGACGAGAACACACAATGACCTCCAGCGCAGCAAAGCCATTTCGGGTGATCGATACCGGCATTCGCAGCGGGCGTGCCAATATTGCTTTCGATCAGGCGCTCATTGAAGCGCACAAAGCCCGGCAAATTCCCGACACGATCCGGTTCCTGCGGTTTCGACCCTCGGCCCTCGTCGGCATTCATCAGATCCTGAGCCACGAGGTGCGCCTCGACTATTGCAGGACCAGGGGGATCGAGGTCGGTCGCCGGATCACGGGAGGCGGTGGTCTGTATCTCGACGAGGGCCAGATCGGATGGGAACTCGTGTTCGATCGCGCGAGCCTCGGCCACAAGGATGATCTCACGGAGACAACGCGGCGGATATGCGAGAGCGCAGCACTCGGGCTCAACAAACTCGGCGTTCCCGCGCGCTACCGTCCGCGCAATGACATCGAGGTCGAGGGCCGCAAGATTAGCGGGACGGGCGGCTTTTTCGATGGCGACACCCTGTTCTACCAAGGGACGCTGCTGATCGATTTCGACCCAGGGGAGATGATCGCGGCCCTCAAGGTGCCCGTCGAGAAACTCGCCAAGCGTGACCTCGCGTCGGCGCGCCAGCGCGTCGTCTCCATGCGCGAGATTCTCGGGGACAGGCTTCCCGATCTAACCACGATCTATCAGGGCCTGCTTGAGGGGTTCGCCGAGGGACTCGGGATCCTGCCGCAATGGGCCGAGGTTTCCGCCTACGAGGAGCAACTCTCCGATCGGCTGTATCGCGAGGAAATCGGCCGCGATGACTTCGTCGAGATGGTCGACGCCCCCGAGGTGGACGACACGCTGGTCAGTGCCTCTCTGACGCGGCGCGGCGGGAGCCTGCGCGCCGATATCCGCCTAGAAGGGCCGAAGCGCCGCCGCATTCGCGAAGCGCTAATCACCGGCGATTTCTTTGTCACGCCGCCACGCATCATCTTTGACCTGGAGGCGGCCCTGCGCGGCGCCGAGTTGGCCGAAGCCGAGACGATCGTGGACGATTTCTTCTCACGCGCGCCGGCCGAATTCCTCAATCTCTGTACCGCCGACATCCGCGATGTCATCCTCGCAGCCACGCGCCAGCTGAGCTTCGTTGCGGCCGGTCATCGTCTCCGCGGCCATCGTATCGCGCCGGTGCGTGCGGACAGGCCGCCCTTGGTGCTGCTCCACGATGCCCTGGGCTGTGCCCGGCTCTGGCGCGACGTCCCGGAGCGGCTTGCGGCAGCGACCGGTTGCGACGTCCTGGTCTACGATCGCTGGGGGTCCGGCGACTCGGCGCCGCTCGAGCCGCCGCATTCGCGGCACTATCTGCTCGACGAGGCCCTGGAGTCGCTGCCGGAGGTGCTGCGGACGACGCAGATCCGGCGCCCGATCCTGGTAGGACACTCCGACGGCGCTGCGATCGCCCTGACCTTCGCGGGCGCCTTTCCCGATCTGGTCAGCGGCGTGGTCGCGGTTGCCCCTCACCTTTTCCCCGAGCAGCGGACGATTGCAGGCATTGCCGATCAGATAACTGACTTTGAGCACGGAGATCTCAAGGCGCGGCTCGCCCGCTACCACGGCAGCAAGACCGATCAATTGTTTCGCCGGCTCGTCGATGCCTGGACCGGAGATCAACCGCGCGACTGGGGCATCGAGCAGTACATCCGGCAGGTTCGCTGCCCCGTGCTCGCCATTCAGGGTACCGAGGATGAGTTCTTCACGCGCGCGCAGCTCGATGCACTTCGGGCCCTCGTGCCCGTCCCGATTGAGACCTGCTTCCTGCCGGGCTGCGGCCATGCCCCGCACCAGCAGGCCGCCAAGTCGGTGGTGGCCGCCGCCGCGCACTTCATCGATCGCGTGACGACCGGCGACGGCGTCGAGGTTGCGCCAAGTATCGCCTCATGACCATACCGGTCAAGATACGGAAGAGCCCCGGTATCGCGTCACCGGCAGAAGGTGCGATAGAGCGCCGAGATGACCTCGATGACATCCGGCCGCGCGAGCGAGTAATGGACGCTCTTTCCGTTGCGGCGCGCCTCGACAAGATCGTCCGCACGCAGTCGCGCGAGCTGCTGCGACACGGCCGCCTGGCGTATATTCAAGATCTGCTCAAGCTCGTTGACGGTCTTTTCTCCGTCGATCAGCAGACAGAGAATGAGAAGCCGAGTCTCGTGCGAAATTGCCTTGAGGAAATCGCTCGCCTTTCGCGCGTGGTCGAGCATGGCGTCGGTGTCGATTGGCGGCTTTGTCGGAAAGCGTTTCTTCCGCTTGCCCGTCGATAGTGTTGGCATTCGAAGTTTCAGATAACCTCTCGTCACGATCTCTCTGGCTTACTCATAAGCATTTTGCACTGCGGTGTCCACGGCCTGAATTGAATTTCGAGCCCCTTGGACGAAAAACGCGCCCGTTAGGCTTGACGCAACGACGGTTGAGATATTCATTTATTTGAATAATAAAATAACATGAGCGGCGGGGGAGGTGCGGTGAGGACTGCGGAATGCCGCTTTAGGCCGACGAAGTCGTCATATGCGTGACGGCAGCGTTGTTCACCGGTTGCGGCGCTCGGTGCGCCGCTGTTCATCAGCACCAATTCAAGCTGGGCTGGCCGGACCTATCAGTCCGACAAGGCGCCGGCGCGGATAGCGCCATAACCGAGTGCTGATGTGGACATTGGGAGCTGAAGTTTCGCATGGGCGAGCTTGAGACCACCACAATCATTGGAATCGGCGGCTTCACCGTCGGTCTTGTGTTCGGAGCCGTCGTGCAACGCACCAATTTCTGCACGATGGGCGCGATATCCGATCTGGTTCTGATGGGAGACAGGCGCCGCTTCCGTGCTTGGTTGCTTGCGATCGCGGTCGCGATCATCGGCACACAGGCCCTGCACTTCGGCGACGTCGTCAACATCAACAAGTCGGTCTATCTTACATCCAATCTCGGCTGGCTCGGTGCAACGCTCGGCGGCGCGATGTTCGGCTTCGGCATGACTCAGGCGGGGGGCTGCGGCAGCAGAACGTTGGTGCGCCTCGGTGCCGGCAATCTGAAATCGCTCGTCGTCACACTGGTGCTCGGCATCGTTGCCTATATGACCTCGCGCGGCCTGCTCGCGCCGATACGGATGCAGCTTGAGACCGCCACCAACATCAACCTCGAGGCACGCGGGCTCAGCAACCAGAGCCTCGGCGAAATGGCGGGCGCGGCAGTCGGACTGCCACCCGGCTCCGCACGCGTTGCCGCGGCCGCCGCGCTCGCTCTGGCATTCCTGATCTATTGTTTCAGGGACCCGAGCTTCCGGCGCAGCACTCCCGACATTGCCGCCGGTCTGATTGTCGGCCTCACCGTCGTGGCCGGCTGGATCGTCACCGGCGTCCTTGGGGCCGATGAATTCAACCCCGTCCCGCTCGCCTCGATCACCTTCGTGGCGCCAGTCGGCGAAAGCCTGCAATATCTGATGACCTTTACCGGCTCGACTATCAATTTCGGCATTGCCGTCGTTGCCGGTGTCATCGCCGGCAGCTTCTTGATGGCCGTGGCGACTGGAACGTTTCGAGTCGAAAGCTTCGCGGACCGCAGCGACCTGGTGCGCCATCTCTATGGCGCGGCGTTGATGGGCGCCGGCGGCGTCTTGGCGCTCGGCTGCACCATCGGTCAGGGCATCACGGGGATGTCAACGCTCTCGGCAGGCAGCCTGATTGCCTGGCTGTCGATCCTCGGCGGCGGCTATCTCGGCATCAAGTGTCTCGAAGAGGGATCCTTCGGCGGCGCGATCCGGGCAGCGCTCACGCGCATCCGCCCCGCAGATTAGCGTTTTGCGAAGCGTCGGATATCGGACGGACGAATTTCGATGATTGGACGCTCTGCAGGATTCTTGGACATATGAAAACACAAGGAGGGCTCATGAATGATTTGCGACATCATTTTATCATCCAGCGCAAACCGTATCGGTCAAATTGTCAGCAGTTCACGGTCCCGCTCGAATTGGGTCATCGGCTCCAGGTTCGCTGAGGATCAATAGCAGGTTTGGACAGTGACTGCCTTTGGTCTGCTCCTCCCTCAACAACGGCCGTCATGAGGTCGACAGCACATTACCAGGCTTAGAGCGCAATCGACCTGCCCGAAATCCGAGCTTGCATTAACGTGAGGTCGAGGAGCATTTTGAAGCTGTTCATTGCTTGGAGAATGTAAAATGAGCGTGGTCGAGGTCACCTATTTCTCTGATGTCTTGTGCGTCTGGGCATATGTCTCGCAGGCTCGCGTCAATGCGGTCAAACAGAAATTCGGCGACACAGTTCGGATCAAGCATCAGTTTTGCTCGGTGTTCGGTGATACAGCCCGCAAGATTGCCACGAATTGGAACAACAAAGGCGAATATGACGGGTTCAACGCGCATTTGCGACAGGTGGCGTCGCGGTTTCCTCACATCGAGGTTCACCCAGAGGTTTGGTTGAAAACGCGGCCCCCGACATCAGCGAGCGCTCATCTGTTCATGAAAGCAATCCAGCAATGGGATCGCGATGCCGGGGCAGCGCAAAATCAGTCTTCAGAGAGCATTTTCGATCAAGTGCTTTGGGCTTTCCGCTGTGCATTCTTTCGAGACTGCCGGGACATTGCGCGATGGGATGTTCAATGCGAGATAGCTGAAGCCCTAGGCGCCGATATCGGCGTTATCGAACAATGCATTCAAAATGGTGCTGCATTCGCCGGCTTGGATGCAGACTACCATGATGCCGACAGGACGCGCATAGAAGGCAGTCCAAGCTTCGTACTGAATGAGGGGCGCCAGAAGCTCTACGGGAACATCGGATTTCGCTTGATCGAAGCGAATATTCAGGAGCTGTTGCGGACACCCCAGACAGAGGAAGCCAGTTGGTGCTGACCTCCAATACATTTGGCAGGTCCATACGCTGCAGCGTCACCGACAACCCTTCCGCTCAAGTTTCCACCTGTCCCTTTAAAGCACGCCAAACCGCCATGCCGGCAATCTCCGCGTATGTCCGCTTCGCGCCGATATTGTTGCAAAAGTCGAAAGTTGCATCAGTCCGACTTTTTGGTGAAACCTTAAAACGCGAAGCGATCGACGATTCGGATAACCTCAGTCGCGTTACCGAAGTCGCCTCGTCATGGAATCAAAGATCCCAGAGGCGCAGGGCCGTGCAAACCACGCGTCCTCGAACGCTCCGTCCTGGGTTTTGAGTACCTGAACCCAACCCACGTCCTTCCCCGGTGCGCTGGCCTCCGCCTTGCTTGAGCGGCCGTGGCCGATAGCATCGGGGATAATGAGATAGTACTGTCCAGCATCCAATGGCTGTCCTTCTCCGAAGAGCTGAGTAGCGATGTTGCCGCCGGTAAAATTGGGTCCAAGAAAGATTCCGCCGCTTACACCCGTCCCATGCAGCAACAGCACCGCGTTTGTGATGCGTCCCGAAAGGTCGCGTTTTGGCGTGCCAAGTGTCGCCCAATGAATGCGCAGCTCAGGCAGCACTTCACCACTACGGAAGTGGAAATTCTTGATAAAAAAATCACCTTCCTTTGGATTCAGGTCCTGGGCGGTCGCAGGCAGGTAGGACGTGCCAATTGCAGCAAATACAAGCAGCCCAGATAGTGACCATCGCGTCAGCGTAATCACAGCAAGTGCTGCAAGCCGGTTCACAGCTCCCTCCATAGTGCGCTCTGAATTGAAGGTCTGAGTGGGATGCTCGCCGACAGCGTCCTCGCTGCCGCTACATAAACAGGACTTTGGCACTGGCACCTAACTCTAGTTCGCTACTGAGCCCCATTCTTGATTTGCATCAAAGAGGATGGGCTGATCTCTTATGGGCCGGAGATCGTCGAGACCCGCCGCTCGGCCGCCTTTGTGGACCAGCTTGAAGGGTGCCAATCCGGCGGATCTTCCCATTGAACAACCCACTCGCTTCGAACCTGCTAGAAACGCGAAGTCTGCGGGCTCTCGGCCTCACCCTGCCGCCGTTATTGCTCGCCCGTGCCGATGACGTGATCGAATAGCTACGCGACGTCTGGGTTTGTGGCACGAACCGGACCAACCGGGCCGGTCGGATGATGTCCGTTGTTCGGGGGGTAGACCGGAAGTTGTCGTTGCACCGTCAAAATGACGAGATTGGCCCAACTCGGACACGCAGCGAACCTCTTGTCTGCCAATCATCCGAGCTGTTCCGGTTCGTCTGGGGAATGTCGGTTGACCCAGGTCAATGCGCTTAGTGATTTACGTGATCTCTTTTTCAGGCTTGGTTTAGCATTTTTGCAGCGGAGCATTCTGACGGGAGAAAGAAAGCAATGAACTCCAAATTAATCGGAGTGTTGATGGTTAGCGCAATCGCAATCGCCGCCACAATGGCACATACACAACAGAGTAGCCTCGCAGCGAAAAATTTCGATAGGGGAAAGTATGAATACGAGGCGCACTGCGCCATGTGTCATGGCTTGAGTGGTAAGGGTGATGGACCTTTTGCTCAGCAGCTCAAATCGGGCACCGTTGTGCCCAATCTCACCGAGCTTTCCAAAAGGAACAACGGCGTGTTTTCGTTCATGCGCGTGTACCAAATTATTGATGGCACACAGAGCGTAACGGCGCACGGACCGCGAGAGATGCCGATTTGGGGCCCTCGATATAAAAGTGAGGTTGGAGAGAACGTCTACGACGATTATCGGGCCGATGTCGAAGCTTTCGCGCGTGCTCGTATCCTCGCATTGACCGAATACGTCTACCGACTGCAAGTAAAATAGCCTTGGTGCCGTTGGTGGGCAACATTTGTGGTGTTGAAGGTCTAACGAAAATAACTTGTCGCAACGGATGTGACGGAGATCGCCTCAGTCTGGCGGCGTCCTTCATTCAAACGAGCGATGTCTGATGTTGACGGTGGTCTCAACCGATCGACGTAACACTTTATCTTAGAGGGAAAGATGGAGTGTGGCGATGGAACAGGGATTTCGTCGAGGGTTTACGGCGGCCGAGAAGTCGGAGTTATGGGATCGTTGGCAGCGCGGGGAGTCGCTCAAAGCGATCGGGCGAGCGTTTGGCAAGCAGTCGTCGTCGATTTATTTCCAGGTTTCACCGTACGGTGGAATTCGTCCAGCTCCTCGACGTCGCTCGCGATTGGCGCTGACACTTGCGGAACGCGAGGTGATATCGAGAGGCCTTGTGGGACATCAATCGGCACGATCGATGGCCAGGTTGCTGGGCCGCGCGCCCTCGACGGTGAGCCGGGAAATTAGCCGGAATGGCGGCTACGATGGCTACCGGGCGGCTTTGGCGGATGAGGAGGCCTGGGTCCGAACCCGTCGCCCGAAACGCTGTAAGCTGGCGACCAATGTTTGGTTGCGACAGGCGGTGGCCAGCAAGCTGAGATTAAATTGGGCGCCCGAGCAGATAGCCGGCTGGCTTAAAAGAGCCCATCCTGAAGACGAGCGTTATCACGTGTCACACGAGACGATCTATCGCAGTCTGTTTGTTCAAGCCCGAGGGGTGCTTAAGAAAGAGCTGCTATGCCATCTTCGGTCGAAGCGCACGATCCGTCGATCGAAACAGGCGGGTCTCATCAGTGATGGACGGGGACAAATCAAGGATATCGTCTCGATCCGTCAGCGACCGGCAACGGTTGAAGATCGGGCGGTGCCTGGCCATTGGGAAGGCGATCTCCTGTCCGGGTCGAAGAACAGCTATATCGCGACCTTGGTCGAACGTCATACCCGTTACGTGATGCTGGCGAAGGTGGCCAATAAGGACACCCAGACGGTCATGTCCGCGCTCATCAAGCAGGCAAAAAAGCTACCAAGTGAGCTGTACAAGTCCCTGACCTGGGACCGGGGCAAGGAACTTACGGATCATCGACGATTTACGTTGACGACCAACATCGATGTTTACTTCTGCGATCCGCAAAGCCCGTGGCAGCGCGGGTCGAATGAGAACACCAATGGACTGCTGAGACAGTACTTTCCGAAACGCACCGACTTGTCGGTGCACTCGCAAGCCTATCTAAACAAAGTGGCGCGTCAGCTCAACGAACGGCCACGTGAGACCTTGCAATTTGAGACCCCAGCAGAGAGATTTAACGCATGTGTTGCGTCGACCGGTTGAGCTGGCAACCCAGACCGGACATTCGGCCTTGGTTTTCGTCATGAGAACTATTTGTTAGCTGTCAGTCTGGGGCGCCGCGTGTTGCCTGCTTTCATGACCGTTTAATCAACCCCCGTGAACTTTTAGAAAGATGCCCGTTAACGGTTGATCTAGGTCAACGTCGAATGACCAAGTTTATAATCCTGTTCAGACGCGTTCTTGCGGCTCAAACCGGCATTCCAATCTTCTGGCATCATCCAAGCTTGCCTTAGAGCTACGTCAAAAATGGAAACGCGAGTACTGATGCCATCGCCAGGCATTTAAGTCAGCCTCCCAAATCCGAGCGGCTTGGGCGGGCGTGCAACGTCAATGATCAGGGAGGAAACACAATGAATAAGCGCAGCATCTTCAGTTTGTCTGCTATGGCCGCGTTTGCGCTTGCCTCGACTGCTATACTGGGCGCGTTTTCCGGCGCGGCGCATGCCCAAACCGCCAAAGACCTGGTGGGGACGTGGCAACACGTGGCGAACGTGAACATAGCAACTGATGGCAAAAAGACCGACACCTTTGGCCCCAATCCAAAAGGCATGGCGATCTTCTCCGCAGATGGCCATTTTATGATTATCAATCTTCGTAGCGATCTCCCCAAGATCGCGGCAAACAGCCGGGTGCAGGGCACCGCTGATGAGAACGCCTCTATCGTTCGCGGCAGCATCGCTTTGTACGGCACGTATTCTGTTCCCGATAAGGCAATCAATCTGAAGATCGAAGCGAGCACCTACCCCAACTGGAGTGGTACGGAGTCTAAGCGAAATATACTGATTTACAATGGCGATGAAATGAAATGGAGTCTGGCTGCGTCAATGGGCGGTCAAAGTCAGAGCGAAGTGACCTGGAAGCGAATGAAATAGGCCGGGCCTGCTTCGTCAACGTGGCTGTCAAACATCCAGGGTTTAAGCTGCCGCATTGGCGGCGGCTTGGGGCCATTCAGGTCATTCCTAGACTGTCCGCGACTTCCGAATGGCACGAACCGGACCAACCGGGCTGACGATGTCCGTTGATCGGGGTAGACCGGAAGTGGTTGGCCCACGTTCAGAACGACGCGATTGACCCTAAGCGG
>Ga0209517_10003890_pt1 | contig 19959 bp, 20 predicted proteins | sample PeaSoiMetSII2010_FD_187695 | JGI IMG/M metagenome (GOLD analysis project Ga0209517, IMG submission 187695) | Peat soil microbial communities from Weissenstadt, Germany - SII-2010 (SPAdes) (version 2) | ecosystem: Environmental > Terrestrial > Soil > Wetlands > Peat | place: Germany...
CGCCGCGAGGATCGTTGTAATAACCGGACGTGATCCACGGACCACGCACTTGCAATTCGCCCATCGTGTTGCCGTCCCAGGGGAGTTCCTTGCCCAGTTCGTCGACGATACGCACGTCGACTCCGGCCACCGGAAGTCCATGCCGCGCGAGCAGATCGTAGCGGTCTTTTCCCCGTAACGATTCGACATGGGTTTTCACCGCCATAACGGTCGCGATCGGCGTGGTCTCCGTCATGCCCCATGCCAGCATGAAGCGAACCCCGTACTTCTGCTCATACCACTCGACGAACTGCCGCGGAAGCGCTGAGCCGGCGCAGGCGATCGTGCGGAGGCTCGAAATATCGTGTTTCTCGCTTTCGAGCAGACTGTACAATCCCATCCACAACGTGGGAACTCCGGCGGTAAAGGTGACGCGCTCGGTCTCGATCATATTGGCGATGTCGGCGGGTTGCAGATGACGCCCGCTAAGGACGATTTTCGATCCCACCATAACAGCCGCGAACGGAATGCCCCAGCCGTTGGCGTGAAACATCGGCACCAGTTGCAGGACCGTGTCGCGCTCGCTCAAGGCGAACGTATCCGCCATCGCAAGGCCGTAACTGTGCAGCACCAGCGAGCGATGCGTGTACAGCACTCCCTTGGGATGGCCGGTGGTTCCGGAGGTGTAACAAGTGGCGGCCGCGGCGGTTTCGTCGAGTACGGGCCAGGCGAACGGAGCGGAGGGCACGGCCGCCAACCGGTCTTCGTAATCGCCCGTATCGTCGAGCACAACCACATCGCGAAGATTGGGAAGCTCGCCCCGGATCTGATCGAGCAGCGGAACCAGCGAGGCGTCGACGAAGATCACCTGATCGTCGGCGTGATTGATGATATAAGCGAGCTGATCCGCCGCCAGGCGCAGGTTCAAAGTGTGCAGCACGGCTCCGTAACATGTAACGGCGAAATACAACTCCAGATGGCGATGCGTGTTCCAGCACAGCGAGCCGACGCGTTCGCCGGGTTTCACGCCCATGCGTTCCAGAGTCCACGCCAGGCGATGCACACGCGCATGAAAATCGGCGAATGTGTAGCGATGCATCCCCGTATCAGTGCGGGTCGCGATTTCTTTCTTCGGAAATAGACGAGCCGCGCGCTCCAGCACTGGGGTGAGCGTCAGCGGAGTGTCCATCATCAGGCCTTTTGTTATGCCTTGCATTCTTCCTCCATCACGGCGACGTAGCCGCAGCCGAGCACGGCTAAAAACATGCCGAGTACCTCGCTATCGCCGAGATTCACTTCAAAATAACCACCGACCAGGATTCCAATGATGACCGCGATCGCGCCATGCAGCACCCATTTGTTTGCTGGATGGCGGCGAACGGCGCCGACAAAATCGAAGAGGGCTCGCCCGATCAACCACATCAGCGCGAGCATGGCCGGCACGCCGCGCTCGGCCGCGTAGTGAAAATAGATATTGTGCAGATGTCCGTAATAGCCTGTAGGCAGCGGAAGCCGCGTGCCGGGCGGAAGATATTCAAGATGCTGGGGACCGACCTGCTCCGGTCCCACGCCCAGCAGCGGATGCGCCTTGATCATCTGCCAGCCAATCGCGCGGCACATGGCTCGATGCGCGTTCGAATCGGTATCGCCGTGGGGCTTGAACACGGAGATCATGCGATCGCCCAGCTCGAAAGGATTGATCAGCAGAAGAATGCCCGCGAGCACTGGAATCGCAATCAGAGCCCATTTTTTCCAAAACCAGATGAGATACGCGCCGCCGACCGCCGTCGCCAACCACACGCTACGCGTCTCGGCGGCGATCAGCGCCACTGAGATCAGCGCGCCTGCGCACACCAGCCACGCGATCCAGCGGCGGTCGGTCGAGAAAAAAATCACCGCGGCCGTAATCAGAAGCGCCATCATCATTCCGCCGCTGAAAGTCATCCAATGGCTCATGAATCCGGTGATGCGGTCGGCGACGTAGGCTTTGTAAAAATCGACGTGAGCATCTTTCGCGTCTTCCCACTTGTTATAAAACTGATTCAGCGCCCATGCCGACGAAAGCGACCCCGCCAGCGCCCATCCTAAAGCGACCCATCGAAGCTGGCGGGCAGTGCGGAACGCGGCGACGATCAGGAACGGCATCAGGTAGACGTAGAACTTCTTGACTTGCGGGAACCCGTTGCGCCACTGGCCGCATGCCGCCAGCGACACGATGGTCAAGCCGAAAAACAGCGCCAGCGGTAGCCAGATGGGCGGTAGTCGCCACTCGCGCCGCGTGAAGATCAGCGCGACTACCGTGGCTCCCATCAAAAGCTCGAAGGCCGCGATCGACACCACGCAGCACACCGCGGCGGCGCCGGCCAGGTACATCGGGAGATCCTCCCGGCGTAATGGATGTGCGCTTGACGATGTGTTCCCGTGCGTTGCGGTCAACGCACAATCATACTGTATCTGTCATAATCGTCGAGATTGACGCCGTCCAGCCAGGTCCACACCGATTCCGAATTTACGCGCGGCCTGGGCCGGTACGACTCGACCATGGTGGTCATCGGGTCCATGATCGGGTCGGGAATTTTTCTGGTGACGGCAGAAATGTCTCGTTTCATCGGCAGCGCGGGATGGCTCCTGGTGGCGTGGCTGTTCACCGGATTTCTCACCGTCACGGGCGCGCTTTCCTACGGCGAGCTGGCGTCGATGATGCCGCGCGCGGGTGGCCAGTACGTATATCTGCGCGAAGCGTATTCTCCGTTGTGGGGATTCCTATACGGATGGACGCTGTTCATGGTGATTCAAACCGGCACGATCGCAGCCATCGGCGTAGGATTCGCGCGATTCCTGGGAGTCCTGTGGTCGCCCGTCAGTGAGACGAATTACATCATTCCGCCGGTCCACATCTCGAGCGGCTATGCAATATCGCTGTCGACCGCGCAAGTAGCAGCGATCCTGCTGATCGCTCTTTTAACGTGGACCAACACGCGCGGGCTCCAATACGGAAAGATCGTTCAGAACATCTTCACGACGACCAAAACAGCGGCACTGGCCGGATTGATCGTAGTCGGATTGCTGCTCGGTTGGAACGCGAACGCGATTCACGCCAACTTCGGCGCCGCCCTGTGGACTGCCCACGATTTTGATCCCGTTGCCGCGGGCGTCACGGCCGCGACGGCGTTCGGCCTGTTCGCCGCCATTTGCGTGTCGCAGACCGGATCGCTGTTCGCTTCCGATGCCTGGAATAACATCACATTCACGGCCGGTGAAGTGAAAAACCCGATGCGGAATGTTCCGCTCTCGCTCGCGCTGGGAACGGGTCTGGTAATTACGCTTTACCTTCTCGCGAATGTCGCGTACCTGGTCACGCTTCCGCTCACCGAGATCCAGCATGCGCCCGCCGATCGCGTCGCCACAGCCACGCTGCAAGCGATTTTCCCCGACAAAGGCGCCGCCATCATGGCCGTACTGATCATGATTTCGACGTTCGGAGCCATGAACGGCCTGATCCTCACCGGCGCGCGTGCTTATTACGCGATGGCGCGGGACAAGCTGTTTTTCCGGCGAGCCTATTCGCTGAACGCGGCGAAAGTTCCCGCGTGGGCCCTGGTGCTGCAAGGCGTATGGGCCGCGGCGCTGGTGCTGCCCCGGACTTACAACGTCGAAACCAAAACGTACGGGAACCTGTACAGCAATCTGCTCGACTACGTGATTTCAGCGGCTCTGATTTTCTATCTTCTGACCATTTCCGGAATTTTTCGTCTGCGATCCACGCGCCCCGACGCCGAGCGGCCTTATCGAGCCTTCGGCTACCCGGTGATTCCCGCGCTCTACCTGTTGGGCGCCGCGGCCGTGCTGATCGTCTTATTCGTCTACAAACCGTCGAGCACGTGGCCGGGACTCGTGATCGTGTTGATCGGCGTTCCCGTGTACTGGTTGTTCCGGCGAGCCCAATAACTATGCCTCTTTTTCTGACCGAAGCTGATGTTCGAGATGTTCTGACCATGCCGGATCTGATCGCGGCGATGGAGCAGGCTCTGGCGGTTTTCTCCGCCGGTAAAGTGGTGCAACCGGTGCGCACGGTGCTGGAAATCGCCGAGCATCACGCCTTCTTTGCGCTGATGCCGGCATATGTGGCGTCGACGCCGGCGCTGGGCGCGAAGCTGGTGACGGTGTATCACTCAAATCTCGCGCGCGGGTTGCCTTCGCACCTGGGCACCATCATTCTGCTCGATCCGGCGACGGGCGCGCTCGACGCGATTCTCGATGGTCGCTATATTACCGAAGCTCGAACAGCGGCGGTGTCGGCGGTGTCGGTGAAAAAACTGGCGCGGCCGGATTCGCGGGTTTTGGCGATTCTCGGCTCCGGAGTGCAGGCGCGCAGCCATTTCGAAGCGCTGGCGCACGTCGCGCGATTCGAAGAAGTTCGCGCGTGGAGCCCGACGCGCTCGAATCTCGACGCCTTCGCGCGCGCCACGGGCTCGCGGCCGGCGGCATCGGCTGAAGTGGCGGTGCGCGGAGCGGACGTGATCGTGCTGGTGACGGCCTCGCCCACCCCGGTTATTGAAAACGATTGGGTAAAGAATGGCGCGCACGTGATCTCGGTTGGCGCCACTCGCCCGAACCAGTGTGAAATGGATTCGGCCTTGGTGAAGCGATCCCGGCTGTTCGTCGATTCCCGCGCGGCGGCGATGAAGGAATCGGGCGACGTGATCGGAGCCGGGGAAGCGCACATGGTTGCGGAGCTCGGCGAGTCCGCGGCGGCGCGTGTGTCGCGAGAAGAAGTGACGGTATTCAAATCGCTGGGTCTTGCCGTGGAGGATGTCGCGGCAGCTCATCTCGCGTTCGAACGCGCCAGGCAGCAGGGCCGCGGATTGAAAATATGAAGCCGCTGTTGCTCGCGGCAATCGCCGGCGTTCTTTCCGCACAGACCTACGACATCGTGCTGAGCGGCGGCCGCGTAATGGACCCGGAGTCGGGTCTGGATGCCGTTCGCAACGTCGGCATCCGAGGACGCAGCATCGCGGCGATCTCCGAGGCTCCACTGCGCGGCGCTACCGTCGTCGACGTCAAGGGACTGGTAGTCGCGCCCGGATTCATCGATCTGCATTCGCACGGGCAGGACGACGAAAATTATCGCTACAAAGCCCGCGATGGCGTCACCACCGCGCTCGAATTGGAGGTCGGCGTTTCCCCCGTCGCGCCATGGTACGCCCAGCGCGAGGGCAAGGCGCTGATCAACTTTGGAGCCACCGCGGGCCATATTCCGGCTCGCATGGCCGTGATGCACGACCCGGGAACTTTTCTGCCCACGGGTCCTGCGGCGCATCGCCGCGCGACTACCGAGGAGATCCACGCGACAGAAGATCTGATTCGCCGCGGCCTGGACGAAAAAGCGCTTGGAATCGGCCTCGGGATCGCCTATGTGCCGTCGGCCACGCACCCCGAGATTCTTTCCGTGATGCGCATCGCCGGCGACCGTCACGTGCCGTGTTACGTACACATTCGATCGCCAGGAGCGCTGGAGCCGGGATCGGTCACCGAATCGCTTGAAGAAATGATCGCCGGCGCCGCGATCACGGGCGCTTCAGTGCACATCGTCCACATTACGAGCATGGCGCTGGGCCAGACCGGACTGGCGATCGAGATGATCCAGGGCGCGCGCAAGCATGGCCTCGATATCACGACCGAAGCTTATCCATACACGGCGGGACAAACCCGCCTCGATTCAGCGGTGTTCGACGAAGGCTGGCAGGAGCGGCTCGGAATCAGTTACAAAGATCTGCAATGGGTGGCGACCGGAGAACGTCTGACGGAGGCAACCTTCGCGCGCTATCGCAAAGAAGGCGGCAGCGTGATTCTGCACGCGATTCCGGAAGAAGCCGCTCGCCAGGCGGTCGCGCATCCCGATGTCATGATCGCCAGCGACGGACTGATTACGCAGGGCAAGGGCCATCCGCGCGGAGCGGGAACCTACGCGCGCGTTCTGGGACACTATTCGCGCGATGAAAAAATCGTTCCTTTGATGACTGCGATCCGGAAAATGACCCTGCTCCCCGCACAGCGCGTGGAGGCCGTCTCGCCCCAGATGGCGCTCAAAGGCCGCGTGAAACCGGGCGCCGACGCGGATCTCGCCATTTTCGATCCGGCTCGCGTGATCGACAAGGCGACGTTCGAAAAGCCCGATCAGTATTCAGAAGGAATCCCGTATGTGCTGGTGAACGGAGTCTTCGTGGTGCGGGACGGCAAGGTGGTCGAAGGCGTGAAACCGGGCGCCGCGATCAAAGCCCGCTGACGTCCGCGAACTGCTTTTCATCGAACCCGAGCGCGATCTTCGAGCCATTCATCAGAATCGGCCGCCGAATCAGATTCGGATGCGCGGCCATCAGCTTGATCGCTTCATCGCGGGAGGGCGGTTTGTTCTTCATGTCCCGCTCGCGATACAGTTCGTTCCGCGTGTTGAGAAATGTCTTGTAATCGCGCGTGCCGATCACCTTGTCGATCTCGGCAGCGCTCAATCCACGATTGAGGTCGACTTCCGACGCGTCGATTCCCTTTTCGCGAAGCCAACTCTTCGCTTTTCGGCACGTCGTTCAGGTAGGCTTCAAATAAAACTTCATCAGTAGCGTCCCACGGAGGGGTCAACCGTAAGGCTCCACGCGTCGATTCCGCCAGCCATGCTCTGGCATGGTCCGACGCCCTGCTCGCGCAGCCAGTTGACGACGTTCAAACTGCGCATGCCATGGTGACAGTAGACGATCAGCGGCGCTTCGCCCGCCTTCGTGCTCAGATCGCCAAGAGCGGCCGGAACGGTGCGCATGGGGATTAACTCGCCGCCCTCGATACGAGCCTGCGCGTGTTCGTGCAGCTCGCGGACGTCGATCAAGTGAAGCTTTTCTCCCGAGTCCAGGCGTCGCTTGACTTCCTCGGGAGTGATTTCAAGCGGGATCAGAATTTTTTCAGTTCCTCGACCAGTCCGGTGAGGCCTTTCTTCAGATAGATCTGCGACAGACGCTGCTCTTCCGGCGAAGGCGCCACTAGGCGGCGAAGTTTGGAATCGTTCAACGACGCGCGGCTGGGGATCCAGTACGACCCGTCGCCGTATTCTACCGTCGACACGAAACCCGTCATGCTCTGTATGGCCGTGCGCTCCGGGAAGCGCAACCCCCCGTCTTGAGTCACCTGGCTGGACCGGCCCGGCAAAATGTTCACGTCGGCGGGCATCGATGCAGCCAGAAATTCGCGGCCCTGCTGGTCCTTCACGATCCAGCCGATTTCCAGATACTTTACCGGCCGCTCGCTGCGATTATGCACTTCCACGCGCGGCGCGCGTGCTTCGTTGCCGGCGATGTGCGCCATCCCGTTGGTCGGCTCGACAGGAGCGCCGGGAAGCTGGAGGAACGCGAAGCTCACCTCGCGCTCCGGATCCGCGTTGGTCGCGCGTCCGCGCACCATCTGAACCCCCGGCTGCGGACGATCCGCCTGCCGGTTCAAGCTGTCCAGCATGTCTTTTTGCAGCGCGTCGCGGCCCGCGGTTTCGAGCACTTTCTTGAAATATTGCCGGTCCCGCCGAGCTTCCAGCTCCCAAACCGTCAGCGTGCGCCGCGAATGGAGCTTGTCGACCCCGTAAAAACTCAGATCGTCGAACAGCACGCCATCGAGCTTCACTTCAACCGCCGTGCCGCTAACGCTTCCGATGGGCCGCAGCAATCTCAAATCGACGCCCAGCGGAAATACTTCCCCCGGCGCGACGTCGAGACTCGGCACGGACACCGATCCCTTGCCCCCCGGCGTCACTTCCTGCGAAACCACGGAGAGCGTAATCGCGCGCACTCGCCGCTGGCTCGAATTGCGGAGTTGCAGGGCCGCATGCACGTCGACGAAGAACGCGCCGCCGCGTGCGCTGGCGTCCGTGCCTCCCGAATCGACCGAAACCAGAGTGACCGGAGAATCCGAAGGCAGGTCGATCTTGAGGCTCGGCGTTTGCGCGTATAACGCAACACCCGCCAGCGTGATCAGAACTGCTTTACTGCGCATACACACTCGTAATCGTCATCTGGCCGGTATCGGCATTGATGTAGCGCGCGCTCGCCGACCCTTGCACGCTCACCGAAACGGCAAGAGGACGCGCCGCGCCCTGCGAAACTCCCAAAGTGCCGCCATTTTCCCGCAGCTCGATTCCCGATGAAGTGGCCTCCACTACCAACCCGCGCTCTTCCTGCATCACGCTGCCGTGTCCATGCCAGATCGCGGTCATCGCACGGCCTAAAGCTTGAGTCGTCGAAGGCGGCATATTCAGCCACCATGCGCTCGCCAGGACCACGACTAATCCGGCCATCGCCGCCGCCGGCCTCCAGCCGAGCGTCACGGGTTTTCGACGCCGCGGAGCCACGCATTCGCCCGCCGCCAGACCCACGCGGATGTTCGCCGTCATTTCCATCGCCAGCCGGTCCCAATCCGGTTCGCTTTCCACGCCGACAGGCATTTCCGAGGCGATCCTTTGGATCTGCGTCCGATCGGACCGGTACGCGTCGGCGCGATTCCGGCAGCGCGAGCACTGCGCCAGGTGCAAACTCACCAGCGCGCTGCGCCACAGCGAAACATCGCCCGAGACGTACAGCGCCAGATTTGTTTCGGCGACGTGCGCGGTCATGCTTTTCTCTCCAAAAACTTCCGCAGCTTCACGCGTCCGTTGGCGATGTGCGAACGCACCGTCGCCTTCGAGCAGTTGAGCCGCGCGGCCACTTCTTCGGCTGGCAATCCCTCCACGTCACGCAGCAGCAGCGCCGTCCGCTCCCGATGCGTCAACACGCCCAGCGCGTTCTCCAGATGCTCCCGATGCTCGGACCGCAAGACTAGTTGCTCCGGATTCTCTCCGGGAGCGCTCACAAACGGCTCCGGCATCTCGTCGATTCCGGAAAAGCTGACGCGCCCGCTGCGGCGCAGAAAATCGATGGCGGTGTTGCTGGCAATTCGCGACAGCCAGTGCGCGGCCTTATCCAGATCCTTCAACTGATCCTGCCGCTGCAGCGCTTTGATGAACGCTTCCTGCGTCAGATCCTGCGCATCCGGCACGTTGCCAACGATGCGGTAGATCAGCAGGAACACGCGCCGCATGTTCTCTGAGACAAAGCGGGTCTCCTGCTCCGAGGTAAGCGGAACCGCGTCGTAACGGGTAAAACCCGGCGCTTCGCTCATTGGTCGACCAAAAGTTGCCAGGACGCTCGCCATCTACTAGACGATGACGCCCAGGATTCCCAAAACGTGCAGTGAATCTATCGGCTTCTCGCGATATTCTAATGATATATGAGACCTGTCGCCGTGATTGGCATCGGCAAGACCGCCTTTGGCGCGTTCCCCGATCGAGACCTGCGTTCGCTGGCCGTCGAAGCCGGCCAGAAATGTATGGAGGACGCGGACGTAAGTCCTTCAAAGATAGAAGCTTTTTACCTCGGAAACTTCGCCGGGCCGTCTTTCGTCGGCCAGAACCACCTGGCTCCCTACATTGCGGGCGCCATGGGGATCACGGGAGTCCCGGCCACGCGGTTTGAAGCCGCGTGTGCTTCGAGCGGATCGGCGTTCTTTCACGCCGTTTCGGCCGTCGGTGCCGGACTGTACGATCTGGTGCTGGTCGGGGGTGTGGAAAAAATGACCTCCCAGACCACCCCCAAGGTCACCGAAATCCTGGCCGGGGCGGGCGACATGCTGGGCGAGGGTCGCGCCGGCGCGACGTTTCCGGCCCTGTTCGCGATGATCGCCCGCCGGCATATGTATCAGTACGGAACCACCCGCGAAATGCTGGCTGCGGTCGCCGTGAAGAATCACGCCAATGGCGCGAAGAATCCGCAGGCGCACATGCGCAAAGTCATCACCATGGAACAGGCGCTGGCCGGCAAACCGATCGCCGATCCGCTGACCGTTTACGATTGCTCCCTGATCAGCGATGGCGCGGCAGCAGTCCTGATCGCGCCGCTGGATCGTGCCGCCGAATTCACCAAGAAAGCCGTGAAAGTGCTGGGAATCGCGCAAACCTCAGATCACGTCGCCCTGGACGAAAAAGACGACATCACCACTTTTCGAGCCGTGAAGGCCGCGGGAGAAAAAGCCTACAAAATGGCTGGCGTTTCTCCGCAGGACATTCAGTTTGCCGAAGTGCACGACTGTTTCACCATCGCCGAAATCATCGCGACCGAAGACCTCGGTTTCGTCGAAAAGGGCCGTGGTGGACCTTACGCGCTGGAAGGCTGCACCGCCCTCAGGGGGCCTCGGCCAATCAACACCAGCGGCGGCCTCAAATCGAAAGGCCATCCCGTGGGCGCGACTGGCGTCGCTCAAATCTGCGACGTCGCCATGCAGCTCCGCGGAGAAGCGGGCGAGCGTCAACTGGATCGCCACTCTCTCGGATTGGCGCAAAATCTAGGCGGCTCCGGCGCAACCGCCGTGGTCACGATTCTGGGGGTTCAAGCATGACGAGCCCCGGACCTGGAACCGTTTACACCGAGACCGTGATTTACGCCGCGCCCGAGCAGTTTGTCGCCGACGCTCCGTATCAGCTCGCGATTATTTCGCTCGACTCCGGCCATCGCCTGACGGCTCGCCTCGCGGGCGAACGGGTACAGATCGGCGACAAAGTGGACTTCGCCGAGTTTCGCGACGGCATCCCGTTCTTCCGCAAAAAAGCTTGAAGCTGTTTCTCTATTACATCGGCAAGGCGCGCGACCCGCACGCCAACGCGATGGCGGAGGAGTATCTCAAGCGCTCCTCCCGCTTCATGAAATGCGAGATGCGCGAGATTCAGCCGCGCCGTTTTGACCCGTGGGAGAAGCATCCCTCATCGACGAAAATTCTGCTCGATCCCGCAGGCCGCGCACTCGATTCCGCCGCCTTCACAAGCCTGATCGATAAAGCCGACCGCGATCTGGTCTTTATCCTCGGCGGCGCCGACGGATTGCCCCCGGATTGGAAAAAGCGCGCCGATATGCTGGTGGCGCTCTCCCCGCTAACCATGCCTCACGAACTGGCGCGCGTGATTCTCGCCGAACAAATCTATCGAGCCCTGACCACCCTGCGCGGCCATCCCTACCCGCGCTGAGCCGTTTTCAGAACCGCGCCCACCATCTGCTGCGCTTCTTCCTGAATCCTGCGCAGATGTTCCTGGTCGCGAAAACTCTCGGCATAGATTTTGTAGACGTCCTCGGTGCCCGAAGGCCGCGCCGCGAACCATCCGCTTTCGGCGATTACCTTGACGCCTCCAATCGGCAGCCCGTCCCCCGGCGCAGCCGTCAAAATTTTCTGAATCTTTTCGCCCGCCAGTTCGGATACCGTGATATCGGTCGACGACAGTTTGCCCAGCGCCGCCCGCTGTTCTGCATTGGCCGGCGCATCGATCCGTTCATACACCGGATTCCCATGTCGCTCGCACAGCTTCGCGTACAGCTCGCCCGGATCTTTTCCGGTTCGACCCGTGATTTCGCCCGCCAGCAGCGCTGCGATGATTCCGTCTTTATCCGTGCTCCAAGGCGAGCCGTCGCGCGAGAGAAACGAAGCGCCCGCGCTCTCCTCGCCTCCGAATCCGAGCGCTCCATTGAGCAATCCGTCGACGAAAAACTTGAACCCCACCGGCACTTCGAACAGCTTCCGACCGAGCGCCTCAGTCACCCGATCGATCATGCTGCTCGAAACCACCGTTTTCCCCACCGCGGCCTGCGGGGGCCAACCCGAGCGATTCCGGTACAGGTAGTCAATGCAGACCGACAAATAGTGATTGGGCGGCATGAGCCCCGACGACTTCGTCACAATGCCATGCCGGTCATGGTCCGTATCGCAACCCGCCGCGATGTCGAACTTGTCTTTTAGGTCGATCAGTCGTCGCATTGCATAAGGCGACGAAGGATCCATGCGAATTCGTCCGTCCCAATCCAGCGGCATGAACCGGAACGTCTGATCGACCTCTTGATTAACCACCGTCAGATTCAATCGATACTTTTCGGCTATCGGAGCCCAGTAATGCACGCCGGCCCCGCCCAGCGGATCGATTCCCACGCGAACCCCGCGAATCGCGTCCAGATCGAGCACGTTCGGCAGATCGCCAATATATTCTGCGATGAAATCGTGCCGGTGCGTGGTCGACGCACGAAGCGCTTTCTCGAACCCGATCCGCTTCACGCCAGTCAAGCCTTTTTCCAGAAACTGGTTCGCGCGATCCTGAATGAACCCCGTAGTAACGCTATCGGCCGGGCCGCCATGCGGAGGGTTGTACTTGAAACCGCCATCTTCCGGCGGATTATGCGACGGCGTGACCACGATCCCGTCCGCCATGCCGGTCTTACGTCCGCGGTTATAGCGCAGAATCGCATGCGAAACCGCCGGCGTCGGAGTGTATTCGCCATCCGGCGCGATCATCACATCCACTTCATTCGCCGCGAGCACCTCCATCGCGCTGGCGAAGGCGGGTTCGGCGAGCGCATGCGTATCGATGCCGAGAAACAGCGGCCCGTCGATACTTTTCTCGCGGCGATACACGCAGATCGCCTGCGCGATCGCGAGGATGTGCCATTCGTTGAAAGCGCAGTTAAACGAAGACCCGCGATGTCCCGAAGTTCCAAACGAAACCCGCTGCGCGGCGATCGCAGGGTCGGGCCGATCGGCGAAATACGCCGTGACCAGGCGTGCGACATTCACCAGATTTGACGGTTGTGCCGGCTGACCGGCCATCGGATTCACAGGCATGCATCCTCAGGTTAACGCGCCGCGCTACGATACAAACAATGAACTGGACCGCCGCCGCCGCCATTGCGCTTGCACTCGCCGTGATCATCGGAGCCTTCGGCGCGCACGGACTCAGAGGCCGCCTCGACGATTATTCGATGGGCATCTATGAGCGCGCCGTCATGTATCATTTCTTCCACGCCTTGGGATTGCTGATCGTGTCGATCATGCCGCGCCGCGCATATTTGAATGCCGTTTCGTGGCTTCTGCTTGCAGGGATCGTGCTGTTTTCGGGCAGCCTGTACGTGCTCGCGATCACCGGAGTGCGCATGCTCGGCGCCGTGACCCCGTTCGGCGGGCTCTGCTTCATCGCCGCCTGGATCCTGCTGGGCTTTTCAGCGCTTCGAAAAAGTTAGGTAAGATTACCTCGCATGCGGACATTTCTCCTTCTCGCTCTGGCGACGTGCGCCCTCGCGCAACCGCCGAACCGGTTTACCCCCGGCGTCCAGCCGTTTATTTCCGTCAGCGATCCCGTAATCGCGCTGGTTCACGTGCGCGTGATCGATGGAACGGGCGCCGCCCCGGCTGAGGATCAGACCATCATCATCGACCACGGCAAGATCGCGGCCGTCGGCCCCGCTGCAACCACGCCGGTCCCGTCAGGCGCACATCGCATGGATCTTCCCGGCCACACCGTGATCCCCGGCATGGTCGGCATGCATGAGCACCTGTTTTATCCCTCCGGCGAAGGCATCCCGATCTACAATGAGCAGGCGTTCAGTTTCCCGCGACTGTACCTCGCCAGCGGCGTAACCACCGCGCGCACCGCCGGCAGCATGGAACCGTATACCGATCTCAACGTGAAAGCCATGGTCGATTCCGGGCGCGCTCCCGGTCCGAATTTCTATCTCACGGGTCCCTACCTTGAAGGCGCAGGCTCGCCCATCGAGCAACTGCATCGTTTGAGCGGTCCCGACGATGCGCGCAAGACCGTTGAATATTGGGCCGGCGAAGGCGTCACTTCGTTCAAGGCCTACATGCACATCACGCGTGCCGAGCTGACAGCGGCAGTCGAAACCGCCCACAAGCTCGGAATCAAGGTCACCGGCCATCTCTGCTCCGTCGGATTCCGCGAGGCTGCGGCGATCGGCATCGACAACCTGGAACACGGCCTGATCGTCGATACCGAGTTCGATCCCGGCAAGTCCCCCGACGTGTGCCCATCCCAAAACCTGACGCGAGACACGCTGGTGAAACTCGACCTCAAATCCGCTCCCGTACAAGCCATGATTCGTGACTTGGTGGACCATCATGTCGCCATCACGTCCACGCTAGCCGTGTTCGACGCCGGGGCTCCGCATCGTCCACCGTTTGAGCAGCGCCTGCTCGACGTGCTGACGCCGCAGGGCGCGGTAACTTACATGGCCGCCCGCGCCCGCGCAACCGACAGCGCCAGCACCGCCGCCCTCGACGCGCTCAAGAAAGAGGAACAATTCGAGTACGATTTCGTGAAGGCCGGCGGCCTCCTGATGTCCGGCGTCGACCCGACCGGAAACGGCGGCGCGATGGCGGGCTTCGGCGATTTGCGCAACCTGGAACTTCTTGTGGAGGCTGAATTTACGCCCGTCGAGGCCATCAAAATTGCTACTTTTAACGGAGCTAAGTGGTTGAAAGCAAACGATCGTATCGGCTCCATCGCTCCGGGCAAGCAGGCCGATCTAATCCTGGTTCAGGGCAATCCCGAGACGAAAATCTCGGATGTCCGCAACATCAAGGTAGTTTTCAAGCAAGGCGTCGGCTACGATCCTGAGAAACTGATCAAATCGGTGGAGCACACCGTCGGCTTGCACTGAGATTTCTGCAACTTGGCGATGCAAATCGCTTCTAATACGAGTGTGGACTCCGCCATCCCCCTAATGTTGACAGACAATTGGGTGATCGGCTTACAATCGTAAAGGTGTAACATGGCTCCTGCCGTCCCCGAGATCGGGCGAACCTCTAAATCTTCGTTGCTCAGTCAGATCGGCAACACGCCGCTGATCCGGCTCGCCAAGCTGGACGCCGAATTTCCAGGGGTCGAACTTTACGCCAAAGCGGAGTTTTTCAACCCTGGCGGCTCGGTAAAGGACCGCGCCGGCCTGAACATGATCCTGGACGGCGAGCGCACCGGCAAGCTCACGCCCGACAAGACCATCCTCGACGCCACCAGTGGAAACACCGGCATCGCGTATGCAATGATCGGCGCGGTGAAGGGTTACAAAGTCAAGCTGTGCCTCCCCGCCAACGCCTCGCATGAGCGCAAGCAGATCCTCAAGAATTACGGAGCCGAGATGGTTTTCTCCGATCCCGGCGAAGGCTCCGACGGCGCGATTCGTCTCTGCCGCGAAGTTTACGAAAAATCTCCCGAGCAATATTTCTATCCGGATCAGTACAACAATCCCGCCAACTGGAAGGCGCACTACGAAGGCACCGCGATGGAACTGCTCGACCAAACCAGCGGCGCCATCACGCATTTCGTCGCCTGCATGGGAACCAGCGGGACTTTCATGGGAACCTCGCGCCGTCTGAAACGCGAGCTTCCGGGCGTCCAGTGTGTTTCCGCGCAGCCGTCGTCGGGTTTTCACGGCCTGGAAGGGTTGAAGCACATGCCCACCGCGATTGTGCCGGGAATTTATGATCCGTCGATCGCCGATGATAACCTGTGGATTGAAACCGAAGACGCTTATCATATGACTCGCTGGCTGGGACGGAACGAAGGAATACTGGCTGGCATGTCGTCGGGAGCCAATGTTCATGCGGCTCGCGAAGTGGCGCGCCGTCTGGTGAAAGAAGGCCGCAACGGCGTGGTCGTCACCGTCCTGTGCGACGGCGCTACCAAGTACCTGAGTGAGCCGTTCTGGAATGACGCGGAATGATTAATGTCGAGAAAACGGCATGGGATGTAATGGTCGCCCACGCCGAATCGAAATTCCCAAATGAGTGCTGCGGCGCGATGATCGGCCGGATCGCGGACGACACCAAGCTGGTCACCACAGCATTTCCTCTTGAGAACGCATACACGGGAGCGCAAGGCGCGCGTTATGAGCTGCGTCCCGAAGACCTGCTCGAAGCCGATCGCCGCGCGCGCGCGGCCGGCCTCGACCTGATCGGGATCTTCCATTCGCATCCCGATTGCGACGCCTATTTTTCGAAGACCGATTTGGAGAACTCCTGCCCCTGGTACTCATTCGTCGTACTATCTGTGAAGGGCGGCAAGTTCGACCACGCGGCGAGTTTTCTGCCCAATGCCGATCAAACCGCCGCCGAGAAAGAAGATCTGATATGGCCAAAGTCCTGATTCCAACCCCGCTGCGCCAGTACGCCGACAAGAAGGACTCGGTGGAGCTAACCGGTTCCACAGTCGGCGAAGTGCTGGGCGCGTTGACCACGCAGTTCCCCGACCTGCGCAAGCAGATTTTTAACGATGAGGGGAAACTGAGGAGCTTCGTCAACGTGTATCTGAACGACGAAGACATACGGTATCTGAAAAAAGACGCGACCCCGGTCGCCGGGGGCGACACTTTGTCGATCGTACCCAGCATCGCGGGAGGATCTGCCACGGCAGCTCCTCCCGTTTCGCTTTCAAATGACGAAATTTTGCGCTACTCGCGCCACCTGATCATGCCCGAAGTCGGCATGGAAGGGCAGCTGAAGCTGAAAAACGCCAAGCTTCTGTTGGTCGGCACCGGAGGTCTGGGAGCGCCGCTGGGCCTGTATCTGGCGGCCGCGGGCGTGGGGCGAATCGGCCTGGTGGATTTCGACGTCGTCGATTTCACGAATCTTCAGCGCCAGGTGATTCACGGAACCAAGGACGTGGGCCGCAAAAAGCTCGATTCGGCCGCGGACCGCATGACCGACATCAACCCCAACGTGCAAATCGACCGTTATGAGGTCGCGCTGGCCAGCGATAACGCGCTCGACATTCTTTCCGGCTATGACATCATCGTCGACGGCACTGACAATTTCCCCACGCGCTACCTGGTGAACGACGCGTGCGTGATTCTCAAAAAGCCGAACGTGTACGGATCGATCTTCCGCTTCGAAGGCCAGTCGACCGTCTTCGCCTACCCCGGCGGCCCGTGCTATCGCTGCCTGTATCCCGAACCGCCTCCTCCCGGTCTGGTGCCGAGCTGCGCCGAAGGTGGAGTCCTGGGAATCCTGCCGGGAATCATCGGCCTGGTGCAAGCCACGGAAGCGGTGAAGCTGATCCTCGGAGTCGGCGAGCCGCTGGTGGGTCGTCTGATGCTCTACGACGCTCTCGCCATGCGTTTCCGCGAGCTGAAACTGCGCCGCAATCCGGAATGCCCGGTATGCGGCGATCACCCGACCATCACGAAACTGATCGATTATCAGGAATTCTGCGGCGTCCCGCAGCACGAACCGGCTCCCGCGGCTGGAGTGAAAGAAGGCGAGATCGATCCCGTGGAAGTAAAAGCCAAACTCGACCGGGGCGATAAATTCCAGTTCATCGACGTCCGCGAACCCCACGAATACCAGATCGCGAGCATTCCCGGGGCAAAACTAATCCCCTTGGGTGAACTCCCCAAGCGAGTCAATGAGCTGGATAGCGCGGTAGAACTGATAGCCCACTGCAAAAGTGGCATGCGCAGCGGCAAAGCCTGCGATTTTCTCCGCAAAGCCGGTTTCAAAAAGGTGAAAAACATGACCGGTGGCATCCTGGCCTGGAGCGACAAAGTCGACCCGCGAGTTCCGAAGTACTAATGACCGCGCGGTCTCAGATGTTCCATTTTCCTCGCCTTTCGATACCGCCAGACGACTGCGCCGATCGCAAGCAAACACGGAGGGAGCGCGGATGGCTCCGGGATGGCGGAGGAGGACACGTCGGTAATCGTACCGCTCAACCCCAAGTCGTTTTGCCCGCCTTCTACGTTTCTGGTCCCGAAGGCAATTGAGGCGTCTAGGCTCCATTCGCCAATGCCAGGAAAGATCGCCGGAATTTGCGGCGAGCCGAGAACGCTGGTTGTGCTGTCGAAGCCAACATCCAGAATGTCGAAAGCCTCCAATTCCGGCGCGATCGGGCCCGTGCCGGCGAAAACGTTGGGAGGGGAAAGCGCCGCGGGTGAATTGCTATAAATCCAATGAATCGAATCCTCGGTGTTTCCGTTCGTCCCCTGGATTGCCTCGACGTCACAATCAAAAGTGCAGACCGTGGCAGATACGGAAGATCCGGTGAAATTGAGGGTAATTGGACCGGTAACACTGAAGAAATTAGCGCTGCAAATGCCGCCGCAGTTGTCTGAGCTGTTAGGAATTGCCGCGGAATCGTAAAACAAAGTTCCCGTAAATGTGCTACCAGATGGAACGGCGCCGAAGGTTGAGGTGCCCACGATTCCACTGAAATCAAGCTCTATCAAGCTCGCATACGCGGGGCCCGCGAATGTGAGCAGAAATACCGAAGAAACGCGAATAAAATAATTCAGACGCTTAAAGGATGGTCTGGAAGGCACCCTTCAGCTTAGCATTTCAGACGACCGCTTCACACCTTCTGTGGTTTATCTGCATTTGCACCACGGACATCGCTTAACCTCCGATAGTTGAACGGTCCGATAGAGGTCGTTAAGAAATAAGCATAGGTCGGCAGTCTTGAAATCGGAAAAACGGAATCCAAAAGATTGTTGTGGCTTGCCGTCGCAGAACACTACGACTCTGTGGTGAACATTCACGTCTAAATCCTCGATTTTCACGCTCTCCTTCGTCGACCAAGCCATCGCCTTGCCGTCGATTTTCAAGGAGAGCTTGTCAAGTCCGCAAGCCATGCCGGGAGCGCTGCGCCCATCGACCGTCTCGGGCACAGGCGCGATGCAAACTGAACCGGAATGAGAGTCGGCCGAAGCGCCCAAGCCGCCCACTGCTATGATAATCAACGCAACTTGTCCGGTTCGCATCTCCATAGCCATCTTGAGCGGTAAAGTCGACCGGCGGGTTCCAAGATACTAACGCGACCGCGGACGCTTTCCGGCCGCCGCAACCCTGGCGGCATCTGCCAGCACGCGCAGCGCCCGGTTCACAGAGGCTCCATCCGGGAAGAGTGTGATTAAGTCGGGCTCAATCAAAACCAAGTTGCTGCTAGCCATGGCACGCGAATAGTACTTGCCTCGCACTCCATCCCCGAGCTTCGAAAGATCGTATTCTTTTCGGAGGCTATCGGTCGTTTTCTTCGATCCCTTCTTCATATTGTGTCCGCTCCGCGCGTGTCGCCCGCCGCGCACTGATGATCCGAACCCGCTTTCCGCGTTCACAGTGCGACACAAATACAATCCGCTCACTTATAGTATGACCGATCGTGACCTCGCGATGTTCTTCGGGCTCGTGATCCGGATCGGGAAACGTCAAGGCAAGAGGGTCCAGGAAAACCGTCGTCGCTTCATCGAATGAGATGCCGTGTTTCCGCTGGTTGGCAGCAGCTTTGCCAGCGTCCCATTCATAAACCACCATCGTTGCGTTTTCCCCAACGATCCTATCGTTCGGCGACCAGAACCAGTGACCTCTCCAAGAATACTTTCTTTTTCCAACGCCGTCAGCGACTTACCCTTCTCACTCGCCTCGCAATCCCACAACACCATCCATCCTATTGCCGAGGAGATTGAGTGTTCTTCCATCAGAAGACCGATTCCACCGAACGCGGCATACTAGTCAAAGCCGCTGCGACGTGTGCGTGTGATGGACGCTTACCGGTGCACGACCGGTCTCGCGCCGTGGCGATGCAAAAACGCGGATCGGAAGGCCTTCTTAAATCAAAACCTGTCAGCTTACTTCGAATTGAACCGCTTCTCCGCCTCGTCCCAATTCACGACGTTCCACCATGCGCCGATGTATTCCGGACGGCGGTTCTGATACTTCAGATAATAGGCGTGTTCCCACACGTCCAGCCCGATCACCGCGGATTTTCCTTCCATGATCATGGAATCCTGGTTCGCGCTCGACGTAATTTCCAGGCTGGTCCCCTTTTTCAGCAGCCATGCCCAACCTGAGCCGAATCGCCCGGCTGCCGCCGCTCCGAATTTTTCCTTGAACGCGTCGAAGCTGCCGAACGACCCCGCGATCGCCTGCGCCAGGTTTCCCACCGGCATTCCGCCTTTTCTCGGACCCATGATGGTCCAGAACATCGAATGATTCGCGTGACCGCCGCCGTTGTTGCGCACCGCGGTTCGAATGGCTTCGGGCACGATGGCGCAGTTGTTGGCCAGCAGTTCCTCGAGACTTTTTCCCGCCAGCTCCGGC
>Ga0209517_10003891_pt1 | contig 19957 bp, 12 predicted proteins | sample PeaSoiMetSII2010_FD_187695 | JGI IMG/M metagenome (GOLD analysis project Ga0209517, IMG submission 187695) | Peat soil microbial communities from Weissenstadt, Germany - SII-2010 (SPAdes) (version 2) | ecosystem: Environmental > Terrestrial > Soil > Wetlands > Peat | place: Germany...
CGCCGGTCATGGAAACGCACTGCAACTTCCCGGGAATCCGGTGGCCGTCCTGGCGGCGAAGGACAATGGGGATAGAATCCGCCAGCCGCAGCCGCTGAGGACGCCTTCCTAGCTTGGCTTGGACGATCTGAGTCACTTATCCAGTATGTTCTGGGTTCCCGAGTAATGAGGAGATCACGGAGGGGCTGGTACTCTTTCCACTCACGCCTCAGCGCCAGGCCGATTCCTCAGTTGAGGCGACGGCGGGCTGCCCCACCCTTCGCGCTGCCCGACCGCCTGGGAGTCAATGAGTGTTAACGCGATGTTACGTCAACCAGGCCCTTACCCGCGAGCCTTCGTCTCGCGACTGCAGCCACTTGCAGATTGACAAGGCGACGACTCGCTATATACTGTGTCAGTTGTGGTTTCCGTCCTCCCCTTCTCCGGTTGCGCGGAACCTAATTCCGTGTCGGCTTCTTACTTAAACAGCGGGCTCCCCGTCTAAGCTTAAGGTTCGATTCCTCGAAGGATACTCTCACGAAACCTCGCACCGGTTGCGTGGTACTTGTATTTCGTCAACGGCCTTGGTCAGAGAAGACCGTGACGCACAACTTCGTGCCTCAGGGCGGTTTCCTTGGATGGCCCAATCCGAGCATGGGGATCACAAACAGAATTCTCCAGGAGAAGAGACTATGGCTACACGAATGCTCAACCTTCTGAAAATGTTGAATTGGGGCAGCTTGCTTCCGACAGCCCTGGCTTGCGCATTGCTAGTGGCTCTAGCGGCTGCCCCATTGCACGCGCAATTCACTTACGCCGACGTGTTCGATATGAACTGCGACACTGACCTCACGGGAAATGGAGCGTGCGACGCGTTCAACATTGGCTCTTTGTCGCTGTGGACGGATGGCAACCTCTACGGCACCGCCTATGAGGAGGAGGCTCCTTACTGCACACTGATTTTTAATGTTTCGACTTCAGGCACTTACACCCACGTCCTGACTTTCACAGGGTCCACGGGCAAGGTGAAGGGCTGTCGCGAGTACGCTGGATTGACTCCGGCGGGAACCAAAACCGTGACCTTCTATGGAGCCACAAGTTCGGGTGTACTTGGCGCAGGAACGCCGGGCGAGATATTTCACTTTGACCCGGCGACCAACACCTTCAAAGTGCTGCATACATTTGCCGGGGTAGACAGTGAATATCTTGCCCAGCCGGTAGTCGGGAAAGACGGAAACCTGTACGGCGCAACTTCCTCGACCGGCGCGACCTATCAGATCAATTCGACAACCGGGGCTTTCACGCAGCTTCCCAACAGTGCGCCTGGTGGCGTGCAGGGGCCGCTCTACCTGGCGAGCGACGGCAACTTGTACGGGACTGCCCCTTACGGCGGCGCGTTGGGCAGCGGTATAGTATTCAGCCTGAACACGGGAACTGGCGACATCAAGAAAGTGTACCCCTTCAATTACAAGACCGATGGGAGTTACCCGAATAGCCCTCTAACCCAGGGAGCGGATGGTTATCTATATGGAACGGCACAAGACGGAGGCCCAGCCGGTCTCGGCAGCGTGTTCAAAGTGAGTACAGCGGGCACGTTCAAAACTGTATACAGCTTTGCCGGAGCACCCGATGGCGAGAGCCCTGTCGCCGGCCTGCTGGCAGCGAGCGACGGGAATTTCTACGGGACGACGGCCAGTGGCGGTCTCTACGGTTACGGGACGATCTTCAGAATCAGTGCAACCGGAGCCTACAAAAAGCTTTTCGATTTCACCGGCAAGTCGGGCGCCGTGCCAGGTTCTGACCCCACAACCACGCTCATGCAGCACCCCAATGGATCGTTTTATGGGCTCACCATGGAAGGCGGGTTGAACAACGACAACAAGGGCGTCGTTTACCGCCTCACACCCGTGAAGCTCAGTGTGGTTTTATGTTGTAACACGTTTGTCATCCTCGATCAGCCGGTGAACATATTCGGAGTCAATCTGGACCAAATAGTCTCGGTCACCTTCGCTGGAGTGCAGGCGCGATTTCAGCAGGTTTCGCCGAACTATCTGCAGGCATTCGTGCCGAGCGACGCGGCCGACGGGCGGGTCGTGGTGACGGCTGTGAACTCGGCTGGGGGGGAAGAACAGTTACAGAGCCAACAGAAGTTGCATATTCTGCCGATAATCACGAACCTTGACCCAGGCAGCGGGTCGGTGGGCAGCCGGGTCGGCATCGTAGGCGGCGGATTCGCGGGAGCGACGAAGGTGACCTTCGGGGGTGTAGCGACGGGCAATTTCACGGTGGTCAGCCCGGCGCTGATCCAGGCCACGGTGCCGGCGGGCGCCGTGACGGGCAAGGTCCGCGTTGTCACCCACAATGGCTCCGCCCTCAGCAAAGAGACGTTCACCGTCAACTGAATCACAGCGGAAGGTATCAGTGAACGAAGCCATCCGGGAGGTAGCGGTGCGCTTCAGTCCTGCGCTGCCCGTCTCCGGAAGTAACTGCTGAAACCAGGCAATCGCGCTCATTGACTTGGGGCCGGTTCAAACGCGAAGGATGGGTATCCCCGCCAAAGCTCCCCAGGAAAGCGCAACGAATTGTTGGTCGGGAGGGTGAGATTCGAACAGAGCACTACCAAGGGCGTAGACGCTCAGCGCGGGCGGGAGTGTACCAGCTTGAGCGAATCGGCCTGCAGGATGCGCTTGATCTGGGTGCGGGCGTGGACTGACCACGGGCCGGAGGTATCGAGCTTGATGTAAGCCTGCCAGTGCTGGAGGGCTTTGCGCGGCTGGCGCAACTTTTCGTAAGCCAGCGCCAGATTGTAGTGCGCATCGGCATAGGTGGGCGCCAGTTGCAAGGCGGTTTTGTAGACCTGGATCGCCTCCGGGACACGGCCGGTTTCGTCGAGCACGTTGCCCAGATCGAAATAGGCGAGCGAATAACGCGGGTCGGCTTCGATCGCCTGGCGGTAATGCCGTTCAGCGGCGCCGAAATCCTGGCGGTTGTAGTGAAGCGTGCCGAGATTGATGTGCGCGGCGGAGTGCGCGGGTTCGATCTCGAGCACCTTGTGATAAGCGGCAATGGCCTCGGCCTGGGTGGCGGGATCTTCTTCCAGAGAGATGCCGCGCGCAAACCACGCGGCCACTTCATTCTCGCGCGGAGTCGGCTCGGGCCTGGGCACCGGCGTGCTGGTCACGACTTTCTCGCGCTCGGAAAAGTCCATGAGGAACTGGCCGGCGATCGGCTCCAGCAGTCTGCCGTCATGGCGGAAGGCGACGCGGTGCTTCGCGGTGGACCACGCCCCGGCCTCGAGCAGGGGCTTTTCCACGCCGGCGGCCTGCTTGCGCATGGCATCGAGCGACTGGCGAATCATGGTCGGGCGCACGCTCATGGCGCACAGATCGCGAACCTTCTTGATTTCGAGCAGGTCGGAAAAGGAATAGGTCTCGCTGGAAGTCACCAGGCCGACGCGCTCCCAGTTGGCCAACTGGCGCGGCGTGATGTGAAGAATCCTCAGTAAGTCAGTTCGGCTGTACACGGCACCCGCGAACGTCTTTCGCGAACAAGACGTTCGGGCAACATTATCTTCAACTGACGCCAGCAAACGCAACAGCAATCCTTGTGGAAGGCTGTGGAGAACCTGGTTGGTTCATATGCCGCGGGAATGGTGCAAGAGGCGCGGCGTGCACGCAAAATGCGCACGTTTTCAGGGCGTGCTTTTTGCGCCTCCGCTGCCATCGATCAACTGCCCGACCGGCGCGGCCACCATCAGCAGCAGACCGGCGGGGCCTGGTTTCTTCGCCTGTTCGACCAGCGCGAGTTGCTGCGACTTCCAGGCGTCCGGCGCGGGCTGCGATTGGTCGAGATAGTCGAGCGCCTGCAGTCCCGCCGCGCCCAGCGCAGACAGGTTCTGGGACAGGGGTTCGTCTTCCTGCAGCAGAGAAGATTGCTCAAGCAAGGGATGCAGCTTGGCGTCGTTATCGCGCCAGGTTGTCAGTTGCGAGCGAATCTGCGCTTCGGTGGCCGGGTCTTTGGCGCCGCTTTGCAGGAAAGTCTGCACCAGCCCGGAGAACTGGCGGGCGGTGTCGCTTTCGGGATAGACCGCATCAATCATGTAGGTCAGCGGGGCGTCGAAGTCGGGAGCGCTTGTGTCATCCCCCCGGCCGTAATCTTTGACCGGTTCAACCACGTCGGCGAGAACGCGCAGCGCGGAAATATCAGCTGGTCCCGCCATCCGATGCAGCATGTGCATGCGCGCAGACCTGTGTGTCAGGCCGAGCCATTCCAGGTCGAGGCTCACCGCATTCATTCGTGCATACATCGAGGCGACGTCGGTGACGTTTTGCGGAGACCACAGACGCTCGGCAATCACCGCGTTGCGCGGCCAGATGTGCGAATCAACGTTCTCCGGGGTAACCCATTCCGCCCACTGGCAGGATTCGCCGCCTAAAATGCGGCTCTTCTCCTCCGGACTCAGGGTCGCCGCGGCATCGCTCATCGGATCGATTGCGTAATGCCGGGACGCAGACCACATCAGATCGAGATAATAGCCGTACGAGAGCAGGCCGCTGTAGCCCTGTTTCGCGGCGGCCGCGAGAGAGTCCTGCCCGCGCCACGACTGTATGACGATGGTCTTGGGCAGATCCGGATTCAGGATCTCGTCCCAGCCGACCATGAGCTTGTGATTCCTGGCCACGATTTTCTGCAAGCGCTGGTTGAAATAGGCCTGCAGGTCCTGATTATTTTTCATGCCGTGGGCGTGGATGAAGGCTTGAATCTTAGGATTGGAGTCCCACTGCTTGCCGTTGACCTCATCGCCACCGATGTGGAAATAAGCATCGGGAAAGAGCCTGGTCATTTCCGCAATAAACTTCTCCAGGAACTTGTAGGTCTCCTCCCGCGTGGGATCCATGGTCGCATCAAAGATGCCGCCTCGGCGCTCAAGTTTGTAAGGACCGGGCGCACTCGCCAGTTCGGGGTGTCCCACAAACCAAGCTGTGGAATGCCCCGGCATGTCGAACTCCGGGATCACACGGATGCCACGGTCATGAGCATAGGCGATGATGTCGCGCATTTCGTCCTGAGTGTAGAACTGGCCGGCCGATCCCATTTCGTGCAGCTTGGGAAATACCTTGCTTTCGGCGCGGAAGCCCTGATCGTCGGAAAGATGCCAGTGCATGACGTTCATCTTGACGGCGGCCATGCCGTCGAGGTTGCGTTTGAGCACGTCGACAGGGATGAAGTGGCGGCTGACGTCGAACATCAGACCGCGCCAGGCGAAGCGCGGCTGGTCTTTGATGGTGACGGCGGGAACGGCGAATCCCGTGGGCGTGATTTCGACCAGCTGCAGGAAAGTCTGCAGGCCGCGCAGAACGCCGAGCGGCGCGGGCGCAGTGAGTTTGGCGGCAGAGTCGGTGATGGTGAGTTCGTAGGATTCATCTTCGCCGAGCTTCTGCACGGCTTCGCGGCCGTGGCCAGCATGGATTTCGAGCGCCGGGGATGCGCCGGGCTTGGGGCGGAATGGAATGCCGGTCTGGCGAGAAAGTTGAGTCTGGAATCTCTGGACTTCGCGATCCAGCGCGGCGTCGTGAAAACCGGTCACGGCCACCGAGAACGATTGACTGATCGCGAACTGCCCTGCGCCGGGCTGAACGCTGGCGGGCATGGGCATGAGGTTGAGCTGGGGTTGGGATTGAGCCATTCCAACTGACATCAAGGAAAAAAACAAAGACACCAGGAAACTGCTTCGCATGAGCTTCATAAGAGTGTGCACCGGTTTGGCAATGAGTGGATTTGTCACAATGAACCCGGTCCCGTGAGGGACCTCCGAAAATAGCCCGCCACTTCAAGTGGCGGGGATTGGCGCAAATTTAAGTTCCGTGCCGTAGGCACGACTGAAACGCAGGAACGAACACGGGAGTTCAGCCGTCCCTACGGGACGGGTTTGATACTACGCTGCAACCCGGCGTTGAAACGCCGGGCTATTTTCGCGCGTCCCTCCGGGACTTCTCGACGGATCGCGCTGAGAAAATGCCGAAACACTTAGTGTCCGCCGCCCAATTCGCGCACGATGGCGCCCACAAACTGCTTGGCGTCGCCAAAAAGCATGAGAGTGTTGTCGAGGTAATAGAGCGGGTTATCGATGCCGGCGAAGCCGGGATTCATGCTGCGCTTGATGACCATGACGGTGTGGGCTTTGTCCACGTCGAGGATGGGCATGCCGAAGATGGGGCTGGACTGATCGGTGCGGGCGGCGGGATTGGTCACGTCGTTGGCGCCGACGACGAGCGCGACGTCGGTCTGCGGGAAGTCGCCGTTGATTTCGTCCATTTCGATGAGGCGGTCGTAGGGAATGTCGGCTTCGGCGAGCAGCACGTTCATGTGGCCGGGCATGCGTCCGGCGACCGGGTGGATGGCGAAGCGGACCTCGACGCCTTTCTTGGTGAGCGCGTCGTAGAGTTCGCGCACTTTGTGCTGCGCCTGCGCCACGGCCATGCCGTAGCCGGGGACGATGACCACTTTGTTGGCGGCGGCAAGAATGGCGGCCGCTTCTTCGGGGGTGGCGCTGCGCACGGTCCTGGCTTCCTGGCCGGCAGCGGCCGACGGCTGCACCTGGCCGAAGGCGCCGAACAGCACGTTGGTGAACGAGCGGTTCATGGCCTTGCACATGATGACGGACAGGATGAAGCCGGAGGATCCGTCAAGCGCGCCGGCGATGATGAGCAGCTTGGAGTCGAGCACGAACCCCATGGCCGCGGCGGAAAGTCCGGCGTAGGAGTTCAACAGCGAAATCACGGTGGGCATGTCGGCGCCGCCGATCGGGATGACGAGGAAAACTCCGAAGACCAGCGCGATGCCTACGATGACCGGAAAGAACTGTTTCGCTTCGGGATGAATGACGAGATAGACGGCAAGGGCGATGGCAATGCCAAAGAAGAGCAGGTTGACAACGTTCTGACCTTTGTAGGTGATGGGGCGCTGCGGCAGGACTTCCTGCAGTTTGCCGGCTGCGATGAGACTGCCGGTGAAAGTGAGGCCTCCGAGGATGACTTCCAGCGAAAGCACCGACATCATGAACTTGGGAATGTTGGGCGAGCGCAGATAGAACTCGGCGGTGCCGACGAGGGTGACGCACAGGGCGCCGAAGGCGTGGCTGAGAGCGGTCCGCTGGGGGACGGCGGTCATCTGCACCATGCCCAGCGGGATGCCGATACCGGAGCCGAGCACGAGCGCGATGATGATCCATTTCCAGTCGACGATGCCGTGGCGGAGCAGCGTGCCGCCGATGGCCAGCACCATGCCGATTTCGCCGGCCAGAATGCCGTGGCGGGCGGTGGAGGGAGAACTCATCCATTTCAGCGAGAGGATGAACAGGGCGCTGGCGATGAGGTAGATGATTTCGATGGCGTACTGACTTCCTGCAAACTCGGGCATCATAGGCAGTTTCGCTAATTCGACTTGCTCGGACGGCTGGTTTTGAACATGCGCAGCATGCGGTCGGTGATGAAGAATCCTCCGACCACGTTGCTGGTGGCGGCGACGATGGCAATGACGCCCAGCACGGTGGCGAATGTGCTCTTGCGCTCGCCGACGAGGACGATCGCGCCCACGACGGCGATGGCGTCGAGGGCGTTGGTGAGCGACATGAGCGGCGTATGCAGCAGCGGCGAAACGTGGCGGATCACTTCGAATCCGATGAAGGCCGCCAGCATGAAAACGAACAGCGCGTCAATCAGGTTGGAACCCATAAGCTACCCCATTCCCTTACGTTGTCATCCTGAGCGGAGTGGCTGCTTCGCGAAAGCGGAGCGGCTACGAAGTCGAAGGATCTCTACCACTATAGGGATCCTTCGACTGCGCAAGAGTTCGCTTCGCGAACTCTTGCTCCGCTCAGGATGACAATCTTAGAAAGAGCAGTAATGGCGCGGCTAAAAGCCGTGCCCTTTCAAAGCAAAATCATCCACACGTCCCGCGAGATTCTATCCGCCTGCCGGCGCCAGCGCCGGCAGCTTAAAGAATTCGCGCACGCGGGCGTTCACGATTTCCCCGCCGCTGGTGACCATAGTCTCGCGAACGATTTCATCCTGCAGGTTCAGCTGCAGCTTGCCGTCCTTCACCATGTAAGTCAGAAAAGTGACCAGGTTGCGGGCGTACATCTGGCTGGCATGGTAGGGGACGCTGCTGGCCAGATTAATGGCGCCGATAATGGTGACGTCGTGCACCTTGATCGTCTCTCCCATGCGGGTGAGTTCGCAGTTGCCGCCGCGCTCGGCGGCGACATCAATGATCACCGAACCGGGAGCCATACGCTTGACCATGTCGTCCGTGATCAAAACCGGAGACTTCTTGCCCGGAATCACGGCGGCGGTGATGACGATGTCGCTTTCGGCCACGACTTTGGTCAGAAGCTCGCGCTGCCGGGCATAGAAATTCTCGTCCTGCGCCGTGCCGTAGCCGCGGGCATCCTGCGCGTTCTTGGCCTCGATGGGCAACTCGACGAAACGGCCGCCCAGGCTTTGCACCTGCTCTTTGGCGGCGGGACGCATGTCGTAGGCAGAAGCCACGGCGCCGAGGCGGCGCGCCGTCGAGATAGCCTGCAACCCGGCCACGCCCGCGCCGATAACGAACACGCGCGCGGGAGTGATGGTGCCGGCGGCGGTGGTCATCATGGGGAAAATGCGCAGCGAGGTTTCGGCCGCGAGCAGCACCGCCTTGTAGCCGCAAACCGTGGCCATGGAGGAAAGCGCGTCCATGCTCTGGGCGCGGGTGGTGCGCGGCATGAGTTCAACCGAAAATGCGGTAACGCCGGCGTGCGCGATCTGCCCGGCAACTTCGGCCGAGCCGAAGGGGCGCAGGAATCCGATCAGCGCCTGCCCGCGGCGGTAAAGGGGAAGATCGGCTTTGCCGGTGATGTCATTAGAGCCGTAGCAGAGGACTTGCAGAACGATGTCGGCGGCCGAGAAGACGGCGGCGCGGTCGGGAAGAATCTTCGCGCCCTTTTCGACGTAGGCAGCGTCGGGATAGCCGGCCTGAAGGCCGGCGCCGGCCTCGATGACGACCTCGAGTCCAGCCTTGGTGAGATTCGGGATGGCCGCGGGAACCAGTGCAACCCGCCGCTCCCCGGGATAACTTTCTTTCGGTACTCCGACGATCACGCGCGTCCAATCCTTTCTGTGATGGCGTTCCCGGTAACCTCTGCGGAAGAAAGAATGGAACCGCAAAGGTCGCAAAGGACTCGCAAAGTTCGCAGAGAAATCATTGCGCCAGATTCAAACTAACCCTTATGCACAGGCAGACTGAAAACAGTATCAGATCAGGAGGGGGAAGTGGAAGGCGAGGGCAAGCCGGTAATGGGTCACTTTGAGAGATTCGTATCAGGGCATGCCTTTCAGGCATGCCGCGGCCGCGCGATCCACAAGTCCGGCTTCAGCCGCTGGGGATGCACGGCAAGGCCAGCGGCTAAAGTCGTTGGCGTACAGCGCCACGGGCGGCATCGCTAAAGCGATGCCCTGATACGAATCATTTCTGTCAGACTGCGCCCCTTATCCCGCGCGTCTGTCAACACGATGCCTCGGCTCTAGCCGCCGAAACGGTAGTGCCACACTCTGGCAGCGCCGATGAGATTGGTATCTTCCCCCAGCGAAGCCAGCATCAACTCGGTCTTCTCGGCGGGGACAAAGCGGCAGCCGCTGCCGATCACGGCGCGGATGCGGTCCATGAACAGCGGCGCGCTCTTCAGCACGCTGCCGCTGAGGATGATCACGTCGGGAGTGAACAGGGTGACCAGATTGGCGAGGCCCAGGCCCAGGTAGAAGCCCTCATGCTCGACGGCCTGAAGAGCGAGCGCATCGCCCTGCCGCGCCAGCTCACAAATTCGTTTGCCGGTGATTCCTGTGCGATGGGGATAATCAGCGGGAGCGTGGCTTTCGAGCCACGTCACCATGGCGGGACCGGCGGCCAGCGACTCCCAGCAACCGCGAAAGCCGCAGGAGCAGGGCGGACCGGCCAGGTCGATCACCTGGTGGCCGACTTCGGGATGAGCGCCGTCCACGCCGCGGTAGAGCTTGCCGTCGAGAATGATTCCGCCACCGATTCCGGTGCCGACGGTTATGTAAATCAGGCGAGAACGGTTACGGCCGGCGCCCCATCCGGCTTCGGCGAGGGCGGCGGCGTCGCCGTCGTTTTCGAGCGCGACGCGGACCTTGAAAATCTGCGCGAGGTCGTTGACGAGGTTCTTATGCCGCCATCCGGGAAGAAAATCCACCTCGCCGAATTCACCCGCCATGGGATCAACCGGGCCGGTCGAGCCGATGCCGATGCCGGTGATTTCGACGCCGGCGTGACGGGCGGTTTCGCCGAGGGCGCGGGCCATCCATTCGAGGCTGGCTGGATAGTGGTTGGGATCGGAGGGAGTCTCCATGCGGGAGAGCACTTTTCCGCTGTCATCGACCATTCCAACTGCGATTTTCGTTCCGCCGATATCAACTGCACCGATCATGGGGCCAGGGCTCCTCGGGGGCTAAAGCCCCCAGATCATGATTCCATGCTCAGGGCGCGGTCGCTGCGCGAGCCATGGCTAAAGCCATGGCCTACCAAGCCGCGCCCTTTCAAAGCAATCTGCTTTCTTCCGCCCCTTCGGGGCTCGTTCTTTCACGCCTTACATTCCCACGGCTTACGAGGATGCGGAAATAGTCCGTCGTCGATCGGAGAATGACCACCCGGGCTGAAGCCCGCATTGATTTCAAACCGCTTACGCGGCGCTGAAGCGCCGCTCTTCCACGGCGGCGCACGCATTCGCGACTTTTTCCGCATCCTCTTACGTCGTGGGCTGCATTCTTTCGCCGCTTCGCGGCTCCCTAGAACGTGATCCTGAGCGCGAACTGCAAAACGCGCGGCATGTGAGCTCCGGTGGTGTACATGAAGTTCGTGGTCTCCACGTAGTTGTTCACGCCCGTCCATTCCGTGTGATTGAAGATGTTGAAAGCTTCCGCCCGAAATTGCGCCGCGACTCTTTCGGTCGGATGAAAAACTTTGTAGACCGACATATCGAAATTTACGCGGTGGGGATTGTTCAGGCTGTTTCTGCCCGAGTCGCCAAAGGTCAGGCCCTGGGCCTGCTGATAGGCGGCGCAGTTGAACAGCGGCACTCCTTTCGTACTTGGCGCCAGGGGCGGGCAGTTCGGGGAGGCGTGCGGATTTCCGATGCGGTCGGCGAAGGAGCCGACCCCCGTCGTGCCATCGGCGACGCCGGCGCTGTCGCCGTAAATTCCATCGATCACCGATAAAGGCGTGCCGGTGTATGCGGTCATGATGCCGGCGTACTGCCAGCCCCCGAGGAACGTGCGGGAAATGCCTTTGCCGTGGAAGGGCACGTCATAGGTCCAGGCCGTGGTCAGAATATGCCGCTCATCGAAGTTGGAGCTGGCATAGTTCTGATGAATGTTGTAGGAGTTCACGAAGTTGCTGTCGGTGGCGTCGGAAGAATCGTCGAGCGAATGGCTGTAGGTGTACGCCACGTCGAGGGTGAGCGCGCCACTGGTCTTGTGCAGCGAAAACTGCAGCGCGTTGTAGTTCGAGTTGGCTTCCGGCTCGACGCGCTGAATGGAACTCAGACCCGGGTAATTGGTGCGCACCAGATCGGGATCGTTGCCACAGGCAACAAACAGATTCACCGCGGGCCCGGAGGGAATACCGCCGGTGGGCGAGGCAGTGTAAGGAACCAGCGCTCCGTAGGAAGTGTAGGCATTGGTTGGAACTCCGTAGTTGTCAGTAAGCACGTTGGGTTGCGGGCTGCCCGGACCCCAGCTGCAATCGAAATCCTGTATGTACTGTCCCGGTTTATAAGGATTCAGCGCCGGCGGCGTTGGCACCAACTGGTTGAGTTCATGCTGCAGGGTCAGGTGCGTGCCCTTGGATCCGACGTAAGCGAGAGTCGCCACCGCGCCGCGCATCAGATCGCGCTGGACATCCACGTGCCACTGCTGCACATAGGGCCACAGCGTGCGGTCGGGAATAGAAGTCGTGGAGAGCGGGAACAGCAGGCCTTGGCCGCCGACGTTGGCGTAGCCGTTAACGTTGTACTGGGTGGGAGTTTCCACGATCGGCGGCGTGCCTTCGAGGTTTTCGGCATTTCCCTCCATGCCATTGGTGTGCTCGAAGAAGATTCCGTACCCGCCGCGGATGGCCATCTTCCCGTCTCCGCGCGGATCCCAGGAGAATCCCAGGCGCGGCGCCGGGTTGACCAGATGGTTTTTCAAGCAGCCGCGGGGAACGCCATTCAAACCGCACGTGACCATGCCGTCAAAAGGATTCCCGGTGTTGGGAATGAGCGCTCCCTGCTGCCCGGTCACGCTGCCGTCGATGTCAAGCTGTGGAGCGTTGGCCAGGCTGTAGGCCGATGGGGTCCAGTTCGAAATCAGATGGGCCTTCTCCCAGAATGTTCCAAAGAAGCTGACACGCACGCCCAGATTCAAGGTCAGATTCTTGAAGATGTGGTAGTCGTCCTGAAAGTAGGGTTCGAAGATCTTGAAGTTGATGTGATACTTCGGCTGCGAGCTGGCCTGGGAGAAGCTGGCAACGTTTCCCATGAGCATGTCGGCGAAAGCATTGCCGGTGGAAACGGGGTAGGTGGTGTCGAAGGCCAGATCTCCTCCCAGATCGGTGTAGGCCATCTCATTTTTGGTGGCATTCATGAAGTAGCCGCCGTAGACCAGCTTGTGTTTGCCCACACTCTGGGTAACGCTGTCGCGGTAGGTGAAGGTGGGGTTGGAATTTTCCCAGGGAAAAGCGGTCGGGCCTTCGCAGAATCCGCCACCGTAGGCGCCAGAAGTGGACAGACAGAAATCGGGAAGCTTGCCGCCGTAGTTGGGGAACAGGCCGGGCATGTTGAAGGACGAGGTGCGCGTCCAGACCGAGGGGTTGGTGTTGCTCTGCTGAATGTGGTCGGTGGTGTAGCTGGCGACGAATTCGTTGAGCAGGGTGGGAGTGACCGTAGCCGTGAGGCGCGCGACCATTTCTACTCCGGGCCCAACGAAGTGCGTCTGGATGGTGGGAAAGCTCTCGCCGCCCCAGGTGACGGTGGGGTTCAGCGTGTTCCAGGAATCATGAATGGCGCGGAAAGTGAAGCGGAGCCGGGAATTGAAATCGTGGTCGAGACGGACCAGATCTTCGCGCCAGTGCGTCAGTTGGGGAACAGCTGCGGCGAAGATGGACTGGGCGCCCGAGCCACTGTTGGGCAACGGAATCATGGGCAGCAGCGCCTGAGAGTTCGGGTCAATGAACGGAATCTGGCCGTTGGGGTAGTAACTCCCCGTGTTGGGATCGAAAGGACAGTCGGTGGGATTGGGGTCTTTGGGCGCACATTGGTCGCTGAAATCGCCCTGGCGGTTCGCCGCCGACGGCACGAAGTTATAAAAGTTGTAGGGAACATCCTCCCGACGCCAGTTTTCGAGCCAGAAGAAAAAGGTGCGGTTCTTCCAGATAGGCCCGCCAATACTGAAGCCGAAGTCGTGTTTCTTGTAACCCGCCTTGGGAGTTCCGGGAACGTCAAAATAGTTGTGGGCGTTGAAGGCTTCGTTGCGGGCGAACTCCCACACCGAGCCGTGGAACTGGTTGGTTCCTGACTTGGTTTCGACCTCGATGGTGCCGGAGCCGTTCTTGCCATACTGCGCGCCATAGTTGGAGGTCAGCACCTGGACTTCGTCGATGGCTTCGACACTGGGATAGACGTTGAGGGAAAAGTTGCTGCCGTTGTCTAGCATGTCGCCGCCGTCGACTTCCCAGTTGTTGTATTCGGTGCGGCCGCCGTTGACGCTGTAGGCGATACTGCCCTGGATGCCGACCACGCCTTCGTCCTGTCCGGTCTGATCGCTGACGCCGGGAACGAGCTTGATGAGCTGGGTGAAATTGCGCCCGTTCAGCTGCAACTGAATCAGCTCCTTGCCGGTGATCGTTCCCCCTGACTCGGACGACTGGGTGTTCACCTGGGCCAGGCCTTCGCCGTGAACCGTGACTTCCTCATGGGTATCGCCCACCTGCAGGGTCACGTCAATGCGGGCGTTCTGCGCCACGCGCAGAATCACGCCCTCGGCTTGATAGGTGCGAAAGCCGGGCGCCGTGACCGTGAGGTCATATCGCCCCGGCAGCAGGGCGGCGGCAACGTATTCTCCGGCGGAGTTGGTCTTGAAGTCCCGCTCGATGCCGGTGGCCGTATTCTTGACGGAGACGGCGGCGCCGGGAATAACCGCCCCAGTGTGATCGCGGATCGTCCCGGTGAGCGTGGCCGTGTCTTGCGCGAACGAGACCACCGAAAACAACAAGAACAGTCCAAAGACAAGAAAGCGGAACTGCAGAGCGCTCTTCTGCATAACATCTCTCCTGTGGAACTGCCGGGCCATGGCTGGCCTTCAGAATTCCGGCGTCACCGCCTTGGCTTCCTCCAGCGTGAGGCGCCGCTTGCTCTTGTAGGACAGATTGGCCATGTGCACGGCGATGGCCGACCGGTAGCCGATTTCCGCCGGAGCGTTGGGAGCCTTGCGGCTGCGGATGCAGTCAATCCAATTCCGCATGTGATTCTGGTCGGGAGTCCTGCCGCGAATTTCCGCTCCATCGGGACGATTAATTTTCTCCGGCCAATACTGGGCATGTTCCTCGAGATGGTGCTCAATGGTGCCATCGCTGCCCAGAATGCGGTCGCCCAACTCGTAATGCTTGTTGCTGAAGGTGGATTGCCAGGTCACGACGAGGTCGGGGAAATCGAGCGTCACCGCGATCGTGTCCGGCACTTCGCGACCGTCCTTTTCCGAGAACACGCCACCTGACATGTAGGCCGAGGAAGGCAAAGGCAAATCGAGCGCGCTCATGATCCAGGCGATCTGATGGACCATGTTTTCGGCCACGTTCCCGCCGGCGAACTCCCAGAACAGGCGCCAGTTAATGAGCCTGTAACCGTCGAAGGGCCGGTCGGGACGGCCGTTCAAAAACGCGGTCCAGTCAACATTTTGCGCGGTGCAATCGGAGGGCACCGGGCGCACCCACTGCCCTTTGCCGTGCGGCGTGTTGCGGCTCATCCAGGATTCGACGTGGGTGACTTTGCCCAGCCAACCGTCCTTGATCCACTGCTTGGCATCCGTCAAGGCGCCGGAACTCTCGGCCTGCAGCCCGATCTGGACGACACGATCCGATCCCTTCACCGCGGCCAGGCATCGGTCGGCCTCGGGGATCGACCAGGTCATCGTCTTTTCGGCATATAAGTCTTTGCCGGCGGCAAGGGTATCGAGGAAATGACGCGCGTGGATGTGCAGAGGACTGGCGACAATCACTCCGTCAATGTCCTTCCTATCGAGAAGCTGGCGGTAATCGATGAAAGTCTGAATGCCGGACACTTTGCTTTTTGCCTGGTCGCGCCGCCGGCTGTAGACGTCGGCCATGGCCACCACATCCACGTTGGAAATGGAGCGGACCTGGTCGAGCAAGTCGTTCCCACGATCGCCGACGCCGATCATGCCCACGCGCACACGATCGTTGGCTCCCAGCACGGTTGAAGATGGATACGCCAGCACGGCAGCGCCGAGGGCAGCTTGCTGGAGAAAGGTACGGCGAGTCTGGTCGGTCATTGTTCCTCGATCCTCCATCGTTTCTAGTGATCAGTGGCCAGGGGTCAGTGGCCAGTAAAACCCTGGGGCTCTTACGGGCCACTAGAGGCCATTTGGCTCTGTTGACATCCTCAAACAAACGGGCGACTAGTTCGTTCCGGCGAGAACGCCGAAATCGGCGTGGAAGAGCGGCCCTTTAGGGCCGCGTTCCCCGGTTCCCTGGGGAACGGCCTTCAGGCCCTGGGGCTAAAGCCCAGCCTTCCTGGCAGGTGCTTACGCGGCGCTAAAGCGCCGCTCTTCCACGGCTGTTCCAGCTTCTCGGAGCATGTCAACAAAGAAAGCCAGATAGCCTCTAACCACTGATCACTGACCACTGATCACTTCCTATAACGCTTCCGCTTGCTGCAACAGCTTCTTCATTCCCGCCCAGCTCTTGCGGGAGCATTGTTCGGGCGAGCCGCCGCCGTCCCAGTGCGTCTCCAGACTCACGGCATAGTGATAGCCGTCGCGCTTCAAGGCTTTGAACTGGCCCAACCAGTCGATGATGCCTCCGCCCATCGGCGCCCAGTCGTATCCTTTGCCCTTTTTGACGGCGTCTTTGCAGTGGCAATGGCCAATGCGGTCCTTGGGCAGCAGATTGTAGCCGTCGGGATAAGCGATTTCGCCGCTGGCGGCCGCGTTGCCCGGGTCCCAGTTCAGCATGAGATAGGGAGACTTCACCGCGTCGAGGACTTTAGCGGCTTCGGCTCCGGTCGCGGTGTTGCACGCGGACTCATTTTCCAGGACTAGCGTAATTCCCTGCTGGCCGGCTTTGTCGGCGGCCTGCCGAAGCTTTTCGTTCATCGCGGCGCGATAGGGAGCCTGGTCGTCGAGCCGCCAGAAATCGAAGCAACGCACCCGGTCGGTCTGAAAAGCCTTGGCCATGGCGATGGCGCGCTCCAGAACTTCGTCCTGCTGCTTCCAGTCGAAGTCGGCGCCAAAGCTCTTGCCCTCGCTGTACTTCGATCGCGGCGCGCCAGGCCAGTCGACTTTGAACAGCGGGCTGGCGATGTCGGTCACGCGCAGCTGGAACTGGTCGAGGATGCGGCGCGCTTCGGCGACTTCTTTTTCGTCGAGCGCGACGATGTTTTTCTTCCACATGCTGCGCAGCTCGATCCAACTCATGCCGAATTCGCGGGCGGCGACTTCGCAGGCATGGCCGAAGTCCTGGGTAATCTCGTCGTTGATCACGGAAACGCGGAAGGGCGAGGAGGCGGCTGCCGCGGCGAAGCGCGACGACCATTTAGCGGCTGCCAGGAATGCCACTCCCTGGAGAAACTCACGACGCGCAAAGCGGATGGGCATGGCCTGATCCTCGAATAAACGGCTGGCACAGCCACAGAAAGGCGGACGGACCAATCTACCACCATCGCCACGGGAGCGGTAGCCGGGACGAGCGGGGGTAATGGGTCAGTTTGGTGGCTCGCACGGACTGCGCTGTCGAGCTTCGCTCGACCGGACAGCCGGGGGCGGCTGTCCCCACACAGTTGTTTCCGAAAACTGAGACATTACCCAAGCGGGACGGCGAAGGGCCCGAAGTCATGTGCGAGGGGCAGGAAGTCACACGAACACACGGAAAGCGGTGGCCAAAGCATGGCCGGGGAGGCTGCAGACCGGCTCAGAGACGCGAGCACGCCGGTAACCACACGTTCGTGCCGGGCATGGCACGCGCGTGCCATTTCCCCTTTTCGGGGTCAGAGTTAGATTGTTCTTGAGCAGCACTTGGGGGAGGGCTGATCAACAGACGTCCCAAGACTCCAACGAGTCTGGGGCGTTTTGTTTTGTGCGAGAGAGTCCTGCACTGGTACCTTTTAGCAGGCGAGGCCTGCGTTCACTGACCAGCTTCTTGCGGAAGCGTCCTCGCGGAAGATATCTTCTCGATTTGCCGTCCTGTATATGACTCTTACCGCTCCCTTCTCTCCCGCCCGCCGCACCATTTCAGGTCTGCGCTGGTGGATTGCGGCAGTCCTGTTTGCCTCCACCATCATCAATTACCTGGATCGCCAGACTCTCTCCTTGCTGGCGCCATTCCTCAAGACTCAATATCACTGGTCGAACACCGATTACGCGTATATCGCGATCGCATTTCGGGTGGCGTATTCGATTGGGCAAACCCTGTTCGGCCGCCTCATGGATCGTATTGGCACCCGCCGCGGCCTGACGCTGACCGTGGCCTGGTACTCACTGGTGTCGGTGCTAACGCCGCTGGCGAACGGTTTTTACAGCTTTGGATTCTTCCGATTTCTGCTGGGTGCGGGAGAGTCGGCAAACTGGCCGGCCGCGACCAAGGCGGTTTCTGAATGGTTCCCCAGACAGGAGCGCGGGCTGGCGACCGCTTTCTTTGACAGCGGCTCTTCCGTCGGCGGCGCGATCGCTCCGTTCATCGTCCTGTCGATCTATTTCCGATGGGGATGGCGCCCGGCCGTGGCCATCCCCGGAGTGCTCGGATTCTTCTGGATTATTCTCTGGCGCAAGATGTACCACCCGCCCGAAGAGCATCCCTTGATCAGCGATCAGGAGAGGAATCTCATCGCCGCCGACAAGCGCGACGTCAGTTCCGCCACACACCCACGCCCGCGCTGGCGCGATCTGCTGAGGCTTCCCCAGACCTGGGGAACAATCATCGCGCGCGCCCTCACCGATCCGGTGTGGTTCTTCATTGCAGATTGGTTCCCCATTTACCTGGTGGCCAAGGGCGTCGACCTGCGAAGCGGATTCCTGGCGGTTTGGGTGCCCTTCATCGCCGCCGATCTAGGGAACTTTTTCGGCGGAGGCGCTTCGGGATGGCTCATCCGGCGAGGTTGGTCATTGGGCCGCGCCCGCAAGGCAGTGGTGATCTTCGGCGGCATCGGTGTGATGCTGCTGATTCCCACTATTCTTACGACCAATCTCTACCTGATCACCACCCTGTTCGGGCTGGCGACATTCTCTTACGCAGCCTTCAGCACCATCGCGAACGTGCTTCCCTGTGACCTTTTCCCCAGCGAATCGGTGGCCAGCGTCAGTGGAGTGAGTGGCACCGCGGCCGGAATCGGCACGATCATCGCCTTCCTGCTGGTCGGTCATTATTCGGATCTCCGCCAGAGTACAGCTACGCACGTTTTTGATCCGATCATCGTCGTGGCCGGGCTGATTCCTTTCCTCGGAATGCTGCTGGTGCTTCCGCTGGTAAGGAACACGAAGGCAACGAGGCAGGGACTGGTGCGCGAAATCTGACTGGTCAGGCCTGGAGCGCGGCAATGACCTCAGGTGGTAATAACGCCGACGAATCTCGATCCAGATAAATGATTGTGTTCGGATGGGTGCGCAGGATGGAGGCAGGCGCCATGGGACTGATCTCGCCCTGAAGGCATTTCGCCACCGCCTGCGCCTTACGGGCGTCGGGGACAACGCAGACAATTTCCCTGGACTTCAGTATCTGCCGCACCGTCATCGAGATCGCGCGGCAGGGCACGTCCGCGAGGCTCTTGAACCAGCCTTCCCCAAGTTGCTGCCGGCGGCAAGGTTCGTCCAGGTCGACCACGATGTACGCCGCTTCGCTCTCAAAGTCAGCGGGAGGATCGTTGAACGCCAGGTGTCCGTTTTCGCCGATCCCGACGAAAGCCACGTCGATGGGCGCCTGGCGAATTTCAGCGGTTACCTCGGCAATCGCTTGCCGTGGATCGACTTCGCCATTCATCAGGTGATAGCGGGCGATGCCTACCCGGTTAATCAGCCGGTCGAGCAGATATTTGCGAAAACTCGCCGGATGCGTGGCCGGAAGGCCAACGTATTCATCCAGGTGAAACATTTCCACCCGCTTCCAATCCACGTCGGGCGTTTTCGTGAGTTCCTCGAGAAACTCGAACTGGGACGCTCCGGTGGCGGCAATGATCCGTGCGCGGCCATGTTCACGGATGGCGCGGCCAAGGGCCGTGGTGGCTTGCTGGGCTGCGGCCGCGGCAAGCTGATATTTGTCAGAAAAAACTCGGACGTTCACTTTGGGGACCTCATCAGGCCCGCGTAGAAGGCTGGAGCCGACGAGCGGACTTGAACCGCTGACCTGCCGATTACGAATCGGCTGCTCTACCAACTGAGCTACGTCGGCTTGTAACTTTTAAATCAAGTACTTACGGTGAATCTTGGAGCACTCGATGCCGCCCAAGTGCCGCCCATTCTAAAGATGACGTGCCGATGCAACTGTCGAACATCGGCTGCATCGGCTGTCCGGCTCATCCGGCTCAGAATATCACAGTGTGTGTCATCAGAACCTCTGAGACCAGCTTGGCCGCCAGGCCAAGCTACGGTTTGAGTTTCAGTTCCACCCTTGGTTCCTGGTTCCAGCGGCCCAGATTGTAGCGCAGCCGCTCGTCGATCGTGCG